>Ga0114931_10002315_pt1 | contig 24245 bp, 22 predicted proteins | sample 2SBtaG_FD_89579 | JGI IMG/M metagenome (GOLD analysis project Ga0114931, IMG submission 89579) | Deep subsurface microbial communities from Kolumbo volcano to uncover new lineages of life (NeLLi) - 2SBTROV14_V59a metaG | ecosystem: Environmental > Aquatic > Marine > Volcanic | place: Kolumbo... | reverse complement strand
TGTATCTCGACAATTCCCGCACACGTTATATCATGATGGACAAACAGGATTGCTCCGTACATAAAAACAAGGACGGATACATTTCGTTCGGTTTCAAGGCCGGACTGCTGTTTTTCGGCGTGGGGCCGGAGGTTTCATTCGGTAAAAAAACCGGGATCGACTGGAACCAAACCACCCAGAACCTGATCGTCCGCTACCAGGAGCTGTGCTCCCGGTTCAATGCCGGCAGTCTCACCAAGTCGGAATACGACCGGCGTCTGGAGGAGATCGAAATGATGGACAAAAAAGTCTACGAATTGCGTATGGCGATCCGCCGGGAAAAAGCCAGGCAAAGGCAAGACCTGTTCGACGAACTGGACCGGGAAACAAACAAACTGGAATCCTTAAAAAACTCCTTCGACGCCATCGACAAAAAGCTTGCCGTCTCCCCTTTCAAAAAATGACCGGCCGGTTTGCCGGTCCCTTGCCAACACGATGCCATGCCGCCTGACATAAAAACCGCGTACCTGGCGTCCAAGGGATTTGAGGATCACCTCGTCCGGGAACTCGACGGCATCCGGGAAACGCGCGGCCGGCTTATCCTGACGGATCAACCGGCGCGGCCGGTTTTCTGGGCGCAAAACATCTGGCTCAACCCCGCCGGCCTTCCGATCCAATCCATCGCCGACGGCGCCCGCAAACTGAAAGCCCTGCAGAGGAACTGGTGTCTTTACTCCACCTGCCTGCACCGCCGGGCAAGCCTGATACGTGACCAACTGCCGCACGTTTCGGCCAAGCCCCTGAGCTTTCCGTGCACTCCGCCGGAAGCTCCGCTGGGGTCGTGGACGCTGTGGGATGCCGATACGATTCTGGCTTCCACCCGGTGCTCGAGTCCTTTTCCGAACGGCGAGGCGGTGTTCCGGGAAGACCGGGACGGTCCGCCCAACCGGGCCTACCTAAAGCTGTGGGAGGCGTTGACGCGGCTCGGCGGCTTTCCCCGGCGCGGCGAGTTCTGCATCGACGCGGGAGCCGCTCCCGGCGGCTGGACCTGGGCGATCCAAAAGCTCGGCGCGCGGGTCTTGTGCGTCGACCGCTCGCCGCTGCACGCCAAAATCGCCGCGCTGCCGGGTGTGGAATTCCAAAAACGCAGCGCCTTCTCCCTGAAACCCGGGGAGTTTAAAAACGCGCACCAGAGCGTTGATTGGTTGTTCTGCGACGTCATCTGCTATCCGGAAAAACTTTACGACTGGATTTCGACCTGGATCGATTCCGGACTGTGCAAAAACATCGTCTGCACTTTAAAATTTCAGGGGGACTACGATCAAGGGGTCGCCGGCCGGTTTGCGTCAATCCCCGGCGGCCGGTTGATCCACCTTTACCACAACAAACACGAGTTGACCTGGATATTCCGCAACCGCTGACGCATTACTTGCGTAAAAACTTTTTCAGGATATCCTCCATGTCCATGAAAAGCGCGATGGGCCGGCCATGCGGGCAGGTATAGGGCATCTCGGTGCGTTGCAGGTCAAACAGGAGCTTGCGGATTTGGTCCTTATCGAGAGGATGGTTTACCTTGATGGCATTGCGGCACGCCATCATGATGATGAGTTCTTCGTATTTTTCATCGACCGTTTCGACCTTGCCGACGCCCCGCAACTCTTCCACAATGTCCCGGAGCAACTCGGAGTGCTCATCGTTTTTCAAGATGGCGGGAACGGAGCGCAGCAAAAAGCCGTTGTCGCCGAAGGGTTCCAACTCCAAACCGAACTCCGCAAGGGTTTCCAGGTGATCGGCAATCAATTGCGCCTCGCCGGGCGAAAATTGCGCCGCCAGGGGAAACAGCAACTGCTGAACCTCCACGTTCCTGTTCCGCGCCGCAAGGCGAAACCGCTCGTAAAGAATGCGCTCGTGGGCGATGTGCTGGTCCACGATCACGATGCCTTTACTGCCTTGCAGGACGATAAACGAATTGTCCAACTGGCCGAGCGGCTCGAAATCCGAATAAATCAAGCTGGAAACCGGCAGGAGGTTTTTGTCGAAATCGGTAAAATGACGGTTCGCTCCGGATTGCACGGCAAGAGAGCCATCCGCTTTTTTATAAAATAAATCCAGCACCCCGGAGGGACCGGGAGCGGATGGGACGGGCGGCGCGGCATGGCCTGCGTCCCGCGGCGAGGCCGGGAAAACCGGCGCACCGGCCAGCGGCACCTCCCCTGCCGGCGGGGACTGCGGCACGGACACAACACGGGACGACTCGTTTTTGCTCAGGGCGGCGCGAATCGCCCCGCCGACAAACTGGTGCACTTCCTGTTGAAAAGCAAACCGCACCTCCGCCTTGCTGGGATGTACGTTGACATCCAGCAGAGCCGGGTCCATGGACAAAAACAGAAACAGCACCGGGTACTGCCCCTTGGGCAGGAGATGGCCATACCCAGACTGCGTGGCGTGCAGGATCACTTTGTCGCGAATGAACCGCCGGTTAACGTAAAAATACTGCGCGGAACGGTTGGAGCGGGTATAGACGGGATTGGAGACGTATCCTTCCAGCCGATACCGGCCGTTGTCCTCCTCGACGCGCACCAGTTCCCTGGCAAGGTCCGTGCCGAAGAGTTCCGCGATGCGGTACAACCCCTGCTCGGCGGGCAGGGTTTTGAAAACCTTGCGGCCGTTATGGGCCAGCGTAAAATGAATGTGCGGATTCGCCAGCGCCTGCTGGGTGGCGGCCTGGGTGATGTGCGAGGATTCGGTGGTGTCGCCTTTCAAAAATTTTTTACGGGCCGGGGTGTTGAAAAAGATATGGCGCACTTCCACGGTTGTGCCTTTGGGCCGCGCCGTTTCCTTGACCTGCCGGACCGCCCCGCCGTCCACCAGCACCTCCGATCCCGCCTGCCCGCCATCCCTGGCCGTGACAAGCCGCACCTTGGCGATGGAGGCGATGCTGGGCAGGGCTTCGCCGCGAAACCCCAGGGTGCGGATCGACATCAAGTCGTCGGCCGGGCCGATCTTGCTGGTCGCGTGCCTCTGAAAAGCCAGCCGGGCATCTTCCGGAAACATGCCGCACCCGTTGTCGGTCACGCGGATGAGCTGCTTGCCGGCGGACTCGATTTCGATGCCGATTTGCGTGGCGCCGGCGTCGATGGCGTTTTCCAAAAGCTCCTTGACGACGGAGGCGGGCCGTTCGATCACCTCGCCGGCGGCGATTTTGTCAGCCATGTCCTGGGGAAGAACCCGGATACGCGAATCTTTCATTTCGGTCGGCGCAGAAGGCATGATGGATTACCTCGTCTAATCCGCCCGCCGGTGTAACCGCGGACGGTCGAATCAAATTTCGATTATAACAGGATGATGGTACGATGAAACGAACAGATTTTAAACAGGGCCGTCGATGAATAATTTTTTCGATAAAAATATCGCCGTTTTAAATTCCCGCAACCCGGCGCTGGAACCGCCGGAGAACCGCTTGGCGGAAACTCTGTCCGTCCAGGAAACGCCCACGGGAGCGGTCACCGTCCGATACGGCGGAACGCTGATTCACAGTTCCCGCGACCCGGTCAAGGAGGGCTTGGCGTTTGCCAAAAGCGTCCGGCCCGGCAGCCGGGTTTTTTTATACGGCTTCGGCCTGGGCTATCACGTCGAATCGATTTTGCAGCTCATCGGCGCCGAAGGCTCCCTGCTGGTGGTCGAGCTGAACCCGGAAATCCTGGCCGCCGCCATGATCCTGCGCGACCAGGCCGGTGTGCTGTCGCACCCGCAACTGCATTTGATTTTCGGGCACGAGGAATCCCGGATCGCCGACGAAATCTCCCGGCACATGCGGCGCCTCCGGGAAGCGGCGGACGGACAGGAGTTGCAGGTGCTGTTTCATTCGCCGTCGTTCCAGTGTATCCCGAAACAGTTCGCGCGCCTGAGCAACGCGCTGGAGGTGCTGCTAATCGAACGCCGGGTGCCCGCCATCCTGGGAGACCTGGAGGACCGGAACTATTTTCTCAACAAGGACACCGTCAGCCAAAGTCCGGGGATCAAAACGCTGCGCGGCAAACACCGGGGGCGGCCCGCCGTTCTCATCAGCGCCGGGCCGTCATTCGACAATGCCGTACCCTACCTGGAAGAGATCCGCGCCGGCGCCCTGCTGGCCTGTGTGGATACGGCCCTGCCGGTGCTGTTGCGGGAAAACATTTCTCCCGATTACGTTTTTTCCCTCGACCCGCAGGACGAGAGCTTCAAGCATTTCGTGGACCACCTCGACACCCCCATGAAACTGGTCTACACCCCCACCGCCAATTGTAAAATCGTCCGCCACTGCCGGGGAGAAAAATTCGTGGTCTTTAAGGAAAACCATTCCCTGTTCGCCGGCCGGGACCCGCTCGTGCGGGAAAAGGGCACCACCCGCGCCGGCGGGTCGGTGTCCTGCCTGGGCCTCGACTGCCTGATCCAACTGGGCTGCAACCCGATCATTCTGATCGGCCAGGATTGCGCGTTCTCCGGCAACCGGACTTATTCCCGCGACACCATCGGCGACCAACAGTTTCTGCAAATCGTCAATGAAAAAAACACCATCGACACCGTGCATCTGGAGAAGGCACGGGAGAAAAAACGCATCCGCGTCAAGGGCTACACCGGCTCCCAACTGGTCACCAATCAGGTCCTGTACAGTTATCTGCGGAACATCGAACAAATTGCCGAGGTTTCTCCGGAAACGCGGTTGTATAACCTGTTTCCCCACGGGGCGCGGATCGAACACGCGGCTCCGCTGGGTTCCATAAACGAACTGTTGAAACTGTTACAAATAGAGCAATAAATTGATAACATGGGCCGGGAAAATTCTCCCGTCCTTTTCAAGGAGAGGGTGGTTATTAAGCAACACCCCCTCCCAACCTCCCCTTAAAAAGGAGAGGCGTTTTCGTTTTCCCGGAGTGGTGTCCACACTATCACTAATTCGCCGATGCCTATATCATGACTTGTCGAATTCATAGACCTGTTGCCGTTTTACTGGCCGCCGCGGCGTGCGTTTTCAACTTTGGCTGTTCGCGCGAACCCGCCGCCGACAAGGCCCCGGCGGCGGCAATGAACATGGGCCACGAACATGAAAAACCGCCGGAGTTCGACCACAGCGATCCGGAAAACCAACGGCGGATGGGCATTTACCATTACAACGAAGGCAACAAGTTCCTGCGTAAAAACGATCCGCTGGAAGCCATCCGCAATTACAAAATGGCCCTGCACCACTCGCCGGATTTTCCGGAGGCTTCCATCAATCTCACCACCGCCTATTTGCAGGCCAAAAAGTTCGACGAAGCACACAAAATACTGCAAACCCTCAAGGAAAAAAACCCGAAAAACCCCATGCTGTTTTATAACCTGGCCTGCTACTACTCGCTGACGTCGCAGGCGGACGCCGGCCTGGAAGCACTGCAAAAAGCCGTCGCCCTGGGGTACAAGGATTTCCGCTCGATCCGCTCCGACCCCGACTTGATAAACCTCCGCAAAGACCCGAAATTCGCCGCCTGGATCAAGAAGTTTTAACACGGATTCTCCAACGGTTCGCTTAATCAGAGCAATTATCCACAAATTTTAATGTTCAAATGGGAAATCTTGGTTTATATTTAATTCCGGATGGAGATGGAGGAAATATATTGTTTTCCAAACAAGGTTGTGAAGAAGCTTCTCTCCTTATGTTCATGAAGACCTCTTTTTTGAGAATTTTATATCGAAGTTAAGTCAGAACATTCCCCCACTCGAGAGAAATAACCCATGAAGAAATTAATTAAGTCAATTGTGGAGATATTTCCCCATCGCAATTTTTCGATCCGGCTTTGGGATGGGACCGTTATTCCCCCGGAAGCCGGGTTGCCCTCCAAGCTTTGTTTGGTAATTAACGACCCCTCCTCATTAACAAAATTGATTTGGCGCCCCAATTCACTGGTATTAGGAGAAGCCTTTGTGAACGGTGAAATTTATATTGAAGGAGATATAGAAAGTGCGATTTCCATTAAGGAACAAATTTTAGAAAACAAAATTAATTTTGCGAAGAAATTTAAACTGGCCTTTTTGGTAATCAAGAAAGCTAAGGTTTGGCCGCGGTTTTTCGCAAACTCACAAAATCCGGTAGGTTATATTAAGAATGTGAAAGAAAGGACACGCAAGGCAATTGGTTTTCATTACGATCATCCAATAGAATTTTGGAAGCATATGCTGGATCCTGCCCTCCAGTATTCCTGTGCCTATTTTTCAAATTGTTCGGAGAGTTTAAGTGAAAGTCAAAAGAGCAAAATGGATTACATTTGCCGAAAATTGAATTTAAAGCCGGGTGAGACCCTGTTGGATATCGGTTGCGGTTGGGGGGGACTTGTAATGCACGCGGCCAGGAAATTTGGGGTCAATGCAACCGGAATCACGCTGAGTCGGGAGCAAGGGAAATATGCCAACCATGCAATCAAAAACCGCGGATTAGAATCAAAATGCAAGGTTTTTTATCATGATTTACTGGAATTGGATAGCTCCAATAAATTCGACAAAATTGTTTCCGTGGGAGTCATTGAGCATTTTAATGAGGAAAAGCAATGCGCTTATTTTAAAAAAGCCTGGAACCTATTAAAACAAAAAGGCGTGTTTTTAAATCATGGCATGTCCTCAAATTTGACCAAACCCGTGGAAACGAGCCCTTCTTTTCTAGATTCTTATGTTTTCCCTGACGCCGATTTAACCCCCCTTCATAAAACCCTGAAAATTGCGGAAGAGACGGGTTTTGAAATAAGAGACGTTGAAAACTTAAGGGAACATTATGTACAAACCCTCCGATTATGGATAAAAAATCTTAAAAAAAACAACGATGAGGTTTTAAAGATAATAGACCTTCATACCCTGCGGGTGTTTCAATTATATATGTCCGGTTTCGCTTATTATCTTAATGCAGGAAGAATTTTTTTATTTCAAACTTTATTGGTTAAATCCGATAACGGAAAAGTTGATCTGCCGGCGACCAGGGCGGGTTGGTATAAAAATTTAGAGCCCATGCCGGCCGGGTATAAAGGGGTCCCCACCTGACGACAAGCGAGATCAAGTTGACGCGCTCGCCGGGTCAGGATTATAACGCACCCCGGAGGAAAATGCGTCGGCGACCAGCTCGCCCGGAACCGGCAGGGCTGCGGACGCTTATTCGTCTTCTTTTTTGTCGGTGGGAATCAAGCGGATTTTGCCGTCCTTGCCGACGGCAAGCCCCATGCCGCCCTGCAGGATCGACGCCAGGGAAGAGCCGATCAAATCTTTGCGCCATCCCTTCAGCAAACCGTTGCCGTCCAGCTTCTTGTTTTGCTCGTAATATTTGACGAAATCGCGGATTTGCCCGCGGTCCGCAAGGACGGTGGGTTCGATTTTCAGCTCTTCGGAGCGGCTTTGGATATAAGCGCCGAGAAGCCCCTCGACGCCGGGATTGGTGGAATAACTGGCAGTTTCCGGCAAGACGGGGAATTGATCCTTCGGCACGGCTAATCCTTTTCGCACCACGCGCAAAATTTCTTCTCCGCAGCGGGAGACCTCTCTCTGGTGAAACCCGCGGATAGAAGCCAGGACACCAAGTTCCTTGGGCAAAAGCCTTGCCACCTCCAGCAACGGCTCGTCGCGAATGACGCTTTTGGGATGGCAATCCCGCCGCATGGCTTCTTCCTCCCTCCAGGCGGCAATCTCCACCAGGACGGCGAGATTTCTCGGTTTTAAACCGCGGATATTTTTTATTCTGAGAAATTGCTGCCGCGGTTCCGGGGGTTTGTAGATTTTCGGATCTTCCAGCGATCGGAACTCATCCTGCACCCAGTCCATGCGGTCCAGTTTTTTCAAGCGCGCCAGAATATTTTCATAAACGGGAACCAGAAAACGCACATCGTCCAAAGCGTACTCAATCTGATTGGCGCTCAAGGGTCTTCGGCACCAATCGGTATAGGTTTCGGTTTTGTCGATTTTTTTTCCGGTGGTTTTATAAACCGCCTTGGCGAAGGAAATCTGCGCCCCCCAACCCAGCAAGGACGCCGCCACCTGGGTATCGAAAACAGGTTTGACCGCGGCTCCGCACAGCCGGTACAGGATTTCCAAGTCCTGCTTCCCGGCATGGAAGACTTTCAATATGTCAGGATTCTCGATGATTTCCAGAAGGGGATCGATCGCTTTGACGGCAATGGGATCAATGGCGGCATAAACGCCGTTGCCACCGATCTGGATAAGTCCCAGGTGGATGGAGTACGTTTTCTCCCGCACAAACTCGGTGTCGATGGCCAACCATTCGCAACCGTCAAGTTGCCGGCAAAAATCGACCAACTGGTCTTCAGTTGTTATATACATAAAATACGATTTATCGGAAATCAGGAACCGGAGGCCGGTATTCAGGCTACAAAGGACGCCACCGCACCAAGCGGGTTTTGATTTTTGGCGCTCTTTGCGTTCTTGAGGTTAAATTTTGGCGACTTATCTTCAACACATTGGATTTAAAATAAATCCCCGCCCCGGTTTTGTCAAGAAATTAGAACGGCCAAAGAATACAGACCCGGGCAAACCGGCATGGAAAATTGAACGTCTTGTTTTTCCGGGTTTTATCCGCAAGATTTTGCGTTCACTTTTTTCAGTGCAAATTTCCTTTCCTGGAGACGGTCGGGATGCGTCGCGTTTGTCGCTGAAAGCCATTTATTAACAATAAGTTTCTTCCGCGGCTTCTTTTAATCGCCGAAATTGTTTGACTTTTCACCCGCAAAAACCTATCTTGATTTTCAGAAGGGTTTTGCGATTGACGCGCCTGTCGCATCCTATTCGATTCCCATTACGGCCTATTCTCTCAAAAATGAGAATTCTAAGTATCGATTCTTCAAGCCCCAGCGGTAGTGTCGCCCTTCTTGAAAATCACCGGATAACCGATCAAAAAAGCCTGAAAAAAACCTCGACGTTCTCCAACAGTCTGCTGCCGCTGATAAGCCGGATGCTGGCCGAGGCGCAGCATGATTTGCCCGACGTGGATGGATTCAGTTTGACCACCGGGCCGGGTTCTTTCACCGGTTTGCGCGTCGGCGTCAGCCTGGTGAAGGGATTTGTCTTGGCCACCCAAAAACCTTTTGTCGGAGTCAACACGCTGGAAGCGCTTGCCGCCTTGGTGGAACCTGCCGATTACCCGATTTGCCCCGTTTTGGACGCCCGCAAAAAAGAGGTTTATTCGGCTTTTTTCAAGTACGACGGCGCGCAGATCAAACGCCGATCCGGCGATTGCGTTCTTGCGCCGCAAGCTCTGGCGGAACAGGTAACGGAACCCACAATTTTTATCGGCCCCGGACTGGAAAGTTACGGCGGTTATTTGTCGCAAACCCTGGGACCGATGTTCATCAAAACCGCCAAGGTAAAAAATCATTGCACCGCCGCCAGCGCCGGGTTGATCGCCTATACACAATTCGCTGCGGACAAAAACTTGGACCTGGACTCTTTAAACATTCATTACCTCCGCAAACCGGAGGCAGAAATTAAATTACCACAAAGAACTTTTTGAAAAGGGGATATTATGGATATTGATCCGGATTTGCTCGCAAAAGTCAAAAATGAGAACCCTGAATTCAAGAAGCTGCACGAGGAACACACTCTTTTGAATTCCAAGGTTGACGACCTTAACAAGCGAAAGTTTTTGACGCCGGAACAGGAAATGGAAAAGAAAACCATCCAAAAGAAAAAATTAAAGAACAAAGACCGCATGACGGAAATCCTCAGCGAACATCAAGCCGGGCTGAGTTAATCCGCGGTTTTCGTTTTCCAGGCCGGATTGAGAAGCATCGGGAAAAAGTGACGCCATCGACTTTCTTTATTTTCAATTCCGATATGCGTTTTAGCGTCACGGTTCAGGGTTTCCAGCTTTTGCCGGAAAGCTGCAAACGATTTCTCCAGGCCCGCAAATCTTTTTCCGCCGGCCGGATGGCGCCTGCGGCCAGCCTCGCCAGAAATTTTACCGACACCACGGTTTCCGCCGGGAGATAATCGCCGATAACCCCCACCAAGCGTTCGGCCAGGGATGGGTTTTCGGCCAGGATTTTCACCACGCGCACACAAAGGCGCGGTTTATAAATCAATTGTTGCAGTGTCCGGCTCAGCACGAACTTTTTGTGAAACTCGGCCCGCCGGACGGCCTCGTATCCGGCAAAACGCCGCCGCGAAAAGTCCGACGTTTTGAAATCCGAATCGACGGTTTGCGCCGCCATTTGCGCGCTCCGCAGGGACAGGTAAATTCCCTCGCCCGTGAACGGGTCGATGAAGCCCATGGCATCGCCCACCAGGGCCAACCCGCCGCAAGCGGGACTTTTGACTGAATAGGCAAGCGACTCGACGGTACGTGGTTTTTCCGCCGGCGCGGCGTCCGCCAGCAACTGCCGGCGCCGCGGGTTTCCCAAAACGGCGCGGAGATAAAATTCTTCGCTATCCCGGCCCTCGAGCAAGCGCGAATCGACGACCAGAACGACGTTGACCGAGCCGCCGCCGACCGGTGCGATGCCCGTATAGCCCGGCGGGCTGACGTGCATGTAACAATAATTTTCCCTGAACCGCGCCCCCCGCCAATGGGCGGCGAGGGCTATCTTCCCGGAACCTTTCGCGGCTTGGCGCAGGTTAAGCCTGCGAATCGACACACAGTTTCTGCCGCCCGCGTCCACCACCACGCGAGCCTTTAAGGTAAAAGGAATTTTTTGACCGTCCCAACCTTTTACGCCGACAACCCGGCCATCGTGAAAAAGCAGATCATGGACCTTATGCCGCTCGCGAACCTCGGCGCCCATGCGACGCGCTTGTTGCAACAGAACGTTGTCCAATACCATCCGCGGAACGGAAAGGCTGGTCACCCGGCCCGTCCGGCCCGGCATCGGCGGATAATCGACACAGACTTCGCTTTTACCATAAGCGGAAATATAGACGCCGTTCAACCTCAGGGACGATTGCGCTTCCAGGAGCGCCAGGACCCCTAACTCGGCGAAAATGGCATCCGCCGCCGGACTGATAAATTCGCCGCAAACCTTGTCCCGGGGAAATTCGGCCTGGTCCAAAACGACCACCCGATACCCTTGCTTCGCCAGGAATAAAGCGGTGGCCGTGCCCGCGGGGCCGGCGCCAATGATGACCGCATCAAAATTTTTCATGCGTCCGATGACAAATTATTTTTTCCCCACCAGGGCAATCCGGTAAGGAAAGTGGCGGTGCACCTTGAAATGTTCCACTTCGGCATCCCGCGCCATGTCCAGCATCTCTTGGGGAGTAAAGGCGTTCATGACCGAGACGGGAGCATCGTAGCGGGTCAACCGGTTGCCGGTGAACAGGCGGGTCAGCAAAACGATCGAACAGTACGCCACGCGGCTTCGGTGCAGGTCGTTGACGATGAACCCACACCGCCCCACAGCGCTCATGGAGCGAATAATGTGCTTCGCGTTTTCCCGGGTAAAATGATGCAGCGACAGTGAATTGATCACCAGGTCAAAACATCCCGGGCGAAACGGCAGCGACAGGACGTCGCACTGCATCAGGCGGATTTCCGGAAAGCGGCCGGCTTCTTCCCGGGCAAAGTGCAACATCTTCCGGTTGATGTCGATGGCCAGAATCCTGACGGGAATTTTCAGCCGGCGCGCCATGCGCACCACGGCAACCGGCTGGTCCGCCGACCCCGTCGCCACATCGAGAATCGTGAAGGGCCGCTTATCCGGGTATTCCCTGAAAAACCCGGCGACGTGATGCAGCAGGACCTTGTATCCGCTCAGATACTTGTTGACCCGGCGGACATCCTTCAAGCTCTCCCTGACTTCCTCAAAAGGGGCCTCGTCCAGGTCCAAAAGCTCCGCCCGCAAGTTTCTCCGCGGTGCGGCGAAAAAATTCATAGCCATCTCGTTTGCAGGCTCCCCGCAACAAACCCGGGAAGGCCGTCCGCTCAATCCTTGAAGAAAAAATAAACCTCGCCCCGGGAAATTTTCCTTTTCACCAGGGACAACGTGATTTCCTTGAAAATTCCCCGGCTGACGGGAAATAAAATCAATACTCCCAGCACATCCGTTATGATTCCGGGTGTCACCAGTAAAATGCCGGCAATGGCCATGACCACCCCGTTTAAGGTTTCGTCTCCAGGGAGGGTTTGCGATTTCAAATTCCACTGCAATTTTTCGAAATGTTGCTTTCCCCACGAGCGCCCCACCACCCAGCCTATCAAAAAAGTAAGCATGCAAAGCGAAACGGTATTAACGATACCGATCGCCTGGCTCAGCAGTGACAACAGATAGAGATCTATTGCCGTTCCTGCCGCAAAACACAGGGTCACGTTTAAAGACATGCGAATCCCACCTCATGGTTTTATGCGGGTTAAACCGTTACAAATTTGTGACAATCAGAAAGCGAAAACATCACATCCAATATTATGCACACGGAGTGAGGCAAAGCAAAACCTTTCGGCGTCAACGTGTTCCGCAAATAATAAAATGAAGCTTCGCACCCTCATTATTGAGAAAGCTTCGTTCGTTTGAGTATTCCAAAACTCGGAGGCATGGGGCAAGACCGATGAAATTGTGAGTCCGGCGGGTGGCCCCCCTCACCTGCTGTATGATTTGCTTTTTTTCCACCCCCTTGGATTTTGGTTCCCCCCATGCCTCCAACCGATTCAAGTTTATGGGGAGTGGGCGGCCCTGAGAAACCGCCCGATTTCCCGAACCTCTTCGCCGGTCACAAATTGCTCTACATTCTGTTTATCGGCGTTATCTTTTCCGTGAAACGCAAAAAAATCCGCCCGGAACCGATCCCGGCCGGGTTTCCCGGAAAAATCGTAGGCACCCGATAAGCGAATCCCCTTGTTGCCGCCGACCCGCTTCAATGAATGACAAAACAGGCAATTATTCTTGAATGCCCGGAACCCCGGTTCCACTTCCGGGGCGGCCCGGACTATGTTTTGCAAGGGAGCATAATAATCTTGCAGGCGAACGAACTTGATCTCGCGGATATTGGCCGTGACAAAGCGCTCACGGTAAGGGGCGCTGCTGCCGTCGGGAACGATGATCATTAAAGGATTCAGCCAGTCCGGTTTTTTGAACTGCGGCGCGATTTCGATGCGCGTTGCCAGTTGCAAGTCATATCGCCGGATATCTTGCAGCGAAACGATTCCCTGATAATCGTCGAAACAGTTCAGCAATGCCGCGTCCATCGCCATTTCCCGGCGGTAGCGGGTCAGCAAATCGGAAAACGATATGACATGCAGCCGGGAACCGCGATAATTTAGGGCTTGGTCAAAATAGGCGCTGGCGATGACGCGAACGCCCGCTATCGCCTCCAACCGGGAAAGGGAAAATTGATTTTCGGTTTCCGGCGCGCCGCCGCTTATCTTGTATTTCACGGTTTGCCCGGCCTGCCCGGTTCCCAGGGTGAGAAACAACACGGGTATCCACAGCCATCCACAAACAACTCGCATACGGCGTCCTCAAGAAAACGGGAAAACTTTTCCATATCCCGGAAAAGGTGATAAACTTTCAAGATCAGGCATTATAACATTCCGGCGATTCGAGCCTGTTGCTTAATCCAGGCCCGGAAGCCTTTTCCCCGTTAACGCCAAACCCAATCCATCATGGAAATTTCACGGACTGAACCGGCAGTCAAAACCGAGACCATGGATTTCAGGGCTTATTCCATTTCCTGGAATCTCACGAAAAGATGCAACCTCAATTGCGCCCACTGTTACCTGGATGCCGATTTCCGGGGCGGGCTGCGCAGCGATGAGCTGAGTACGCCGGAGTGTTTTCGAGTCATCGACCAGATCGCCGAGGTCAACCCCAACGCCTTCCTGATCCTGACGGGCGGCGAACCTTTGCTGCGTCCGGATATATACGAAATCATCCGTTACGCCGCGGACAAGAAATTCATGGTCGTCCTGGGAACCAACGGCACCCTGATCAACCACGCCACCGCAAAAAAAATCAAGGCGGCGGGGACGCACGGGGTCGGCATCAGCATTGACTCCATGGAGCCGGCCAGGCACAACACGTTCCGCGGCGTGGACAAGGCTTGGGAAAACTCCATGAAGGCGTTCGATATCCTCAACGAGACGGGTGTCGATTTCCTGCTGCAAATGTCCGTCTCCGACATGAATTACCGGGAAATTCCGGAGGTGGTGGCTTTTGCGGAAAAGGTGGGCGCCATTGCTTTCAATTTATACTTTCTCGTCTGCACCGGGCGCGGCCAAGGCAATACCGATATTTCCAACGAAGCCTATGAAGAAGCGCTGAAAACCCTTTACCGCCTGCAAATGGAGTATAAGGGCCGGTTGATGATCAATTCCAAATGCGCGCCGCAATACAAACGGGTGGTTTATGAAAACGATCCCGACTCGGTTTATACCCGCACCTACTCCGGCGGCTGTCCGGCGGGCACGCATTACAGCCGGATTTCCCCCGAAGGCAACCTCACTCCCTGTCCGTTCATCGCCGAATCGGTGGGAAGCCTGAAGACGTCCACCTTCAAGGAGCTGTGGACCGAGGCGCCGCTCATGCGCGAACTCCGGGATCGCAAGAAGCTTGAGGGCAAATGCGGCACCTGCGAATTTTCCTCCATGTGCTCCGGCTGCCGCGCCCGGGCTTTTGCCGAAACCGGCAATTATATGGCCGAAGATCCTTCCTGCGACTACGAACCCGGCAAATACGGCAACAAGGAAATTACCCTGAAAATTGAAGATACGCTGGGGTTGGAAGTGGAATTTAAAACCTCCTGGACCCCCGAGGCCAAACAACGGCTGGAACGCATCCCCTCCTTCGCCCGCGGCATGGTCGTGAAAGGCATAGAAAGCTTCGCCGAAAAGCACGGGTTTTCCGTAATCGACCAGGCCGTGGTCAAGCGCTCACGCGAAGAGATGATTACCAAACGCGGCGCCATGTTCCCCTTCCTCAAAAAATTCATCAACCGCGAAGATTAATCACCTCTTATAATCCCCGGGTGGGAGAAACTCAACGGTTTATCCGCGAAAAGGATACCTTGACAAAAGCCAATAAATTCATTAGGTTATAAAGAATTACGTTGTTTCGCCGAGAGCCTGTGGACAAAAAATTATCCGTCCTGAATTTGTTTTTAATCTCCACTGCGGGAATTCTTATCGTGATGATAATAAGAATTTGGACGGGTGCGGCAAGCCCGTCCCGCATTGAAGAAAATTCGGTGTCCAGCGTTCCAAAAAGTTTGCCGAAGTTTTCCGCCAAGCGCAAGACGTATCCTGCCGCCATTGTGTCGCAGATCGCCGGGAAAAATCTTTTTCGAAAAGAGCGGACGGAATTCAAAACGGAAAACCCGGTCGTTGTGTCGGCGGCATCCATGACATTGACTCTTCCGCCTCCGGAACTAACCGTACGCGGCATCTTGCTGTTGGAAGGGACCCGAATCGCCGTTCTTGAAGGTTCTTATTCGGTGTCTAATGACGGCACTTCCATCGAAAAAAAAGCCATCAAAAAAAAGGGCTACCGCAGAGGAGATTATATCGGTGATTATCAAATAACGACCATCAATCAAGACACGGTTATTTTGAGGAACAAAAATGGAAAGCAGTTGATCATCAAATTGAAGAAACACGCATCCCAGACACCGATCAAATGGGACGGCAGCCGGTTGTCCTACAAACCGCCCAAACCCGGCGACACCCCCAAGCCGGCGCCGGTTTCGGCCGCCGCGAAAAAACCTGTTCAAACCAAGCCCGCGGCCACGCAGTCCAAGCCTGTTCCGCATATATCCGGGAGCCTGCAAACGGCGGCGCCGCCTCCGGCCTTTATCTCCGGGGCACGCACCGCGCCGCGGCCAACCCGGCCACATATTTCAGGACGATAAGCTACGCTTCAGTCATGTTAAAAAAAATCGACCCCGTAGAAAAAATTCTTCTGACCCACAACAAGATTTCCCCGAAAACCCTGGAGGAAGTTAAGGCCAACAATTTTCAAAACGGCAACTTTCTTGGAAAAACGCTGGTGGAACACGGTTACATACACGCCAACACCCTGCTCGAAACCCTGGCAAAAGAGCTTGATAAACCTTACGTGAAATTGAAGGACTACCCACGCGACAAGTTGCCTGTTGCCGGCCTGGAAATTTCCAATGCCTTTATGAGGGAGAACGTCGTCTTTCCTCTCAGCCTGGAAAATGACGGACTGACCCTGGCGGTCTTTAATCCGTTCGATTTCAGCTCAATCGAGGATTTGCAAATCTCGCTGGGGCGCCCCATCCGCACCGTTCTCAGCAACGAGGAGGACATTCTGGAGGCCATCGAGACTTTTTACGGCGAGGGCGGCTCGGCTCTGGACCGCATGGTTGACGATATCGAAGAGGAGGAGGCCGACAACCTGGCTCTGGATTCGGAAAGTGCCGAGCACATCCGCGACATGGCCTCGGAGGCGCCGGTAATCAAATTGGTGAACCACATCATCAGCCAAGCCATTGAAAGCGGCGCCAGCGATATCCACATCGAACCTTTTGCGGACGATCTCATTCTGCGTTATCGCATTGACGGCGTTTTGCACGATCTGGAAGCGCCTCCCAAAAAACTTTTCGCCGCCATCACTTCCCGGATCAAGATCATGGCGAAGCTGGACATTTCCGAACGCCGGCTGCCCCAGGACGGCAGGATCCGGCTCAAAACGCTGGGCAAGGATATCGACGTCCGCGTTTCCACCCTGCCGACATTGTACGGCGAAAGCGTGGTCATGCGAATCCTGGATCGGGCCGGCGTGGTGGTCAACCTGCAACAGTTGGGATTTCCCGGCAAGGAGCTTGCGGAATTTGAAGCCCTCATTCAAAAACCTTACGGCAAACTCCTGGTCACCGGCCCCACCGGCAGCGGCAAAACCACCACCTTGTACGCCGCCCTGGAAAAAATCAACACCCCCGACAAAAAAATCATCACCATCGAAGACCCGGTGGAATACCAATTGCGAGGCGTCAATCAAATCCACGTCAAGCCGCAAATCGGCCTGACATTTTCCAGCGGCCTGCGCTCCATCGTGCGCCAGGACCCCGACGTGATCATGGTGGGCGAGATCCGCGACGCGGAAACGGCGGAAATCGCCATTCAAGCCGCGCTTACCGGCCATATGGTTTTCAGTACGGTGCATACCAACGACGCGGCCGGCGCCATTACCCGGCTGCTGGACATGGGAATCGAAAATTTTCTGATTTCTTCCGCCGTGCTGGGAGTTTTGGCGCAACGGCTGGTGCGCATCATCTGCCGCCACTGCAAGGAAGAGGTCAAGCTCAACCCCGCCTATGCCAAGGAAATGGACGCCATGGCGCCGGACAACTTGATGGTCTTCCGCGGCAAAGGGTGCGACCATTGCAGCCAAACCGGCTATCGCGGCCGGAAAGGCATCTATGAGCTGCTGGTCATCGACAACGCCATCCGCAACCTCATCCTCGCCAAATCCAGCGCCCATGTCATCCGCGCCAAAGCCCGCGAAAACGGCATGAGAATTCTGCGCGAGGACGGCTGGAGGAAGGTGGTGCAAGGCGAAACCACCGTCGAGGAAGTCCTGCGTGTCACTTTGAATAATGAGTTATAATGATAGTTTAACCTTTGGCAAAATGAAAAATTTTTTCTTTGCTCGACCAGGCAAATCATGACCGTTTATTTCTACCAGGCCACGGACCGGAGCGGCAAGCTCATTGAAGGCAACATCGACGCGGCGGATTACCGGCTGGCAATCCAAAAGGTGCGCGGCCTGAACTACTTTCCCATTCGCGTTTCGGAGCACAAAACCAAAAGCGGTTTTTCCCTCAACCTGAATCTTGCCGGCCTGCGGTTTTTCCCGAAAATTTCGCACAAGCAACTGCTGGCATTCACTCAGCAATTGGCCACGCTGGTCTCTTCCGGCCTGACTCTGGACAAAAGCCTTTCCGTGCTGGTGAAATTGGCCGAGGGGGAAGCGCTGCGCTCCACGCTGATCGATATCCAAAACCGGGTGCATTCGGGAAGCACTTTCGCCGATGCGTTGAACCGCTATCCGGACACATTTTCCAAGCTCTATATCAACATGGTCCGGGCGGGAGAAACGGGAGGCATCCTTGGCCCGGTTCTCCTGCGGCTGGCGGATTTTCTGGAAAACAGCCAGGAATTGAAAAACAATATTCAATCGGCCCTGGTTTACCCTGTCCTTTTGACCTTGGTGGGTGGAGCGGCAATCGTCGTGCTGATGACGGTGGTCATTCCCAAGTTTGCCGTTATTTTCGCCGACCTGGAGCAATCGCTGCCGCTTCCCACAATGCTCCTCCTGGCGACAAGCGAATTTATCGGAAATTACTGGTGGGCGCTGCTCCTGCTTCTCGCCGGCGGCATCGTCTCGTTGAACATGTACCTGAAAACGGCGGCGGGGAAGCACCGCTGGGACAGCCTCCTGTTGAAACTTCCCCTGTTCGGCGCCCTGGTGCAAAAAATCGAGGTCTCCCGATTCAGCCGCACCATGGCGACGCTGTTGAACAGCGGTGTCCCCATTCTGCAATCGCTGTCCGTCGTCCATTCCATTCTGGGCAACAGCGTCATTGCGGCTTCCATGGACGGCCTGCATAAAGGCCTGAAAGGCGGCAAGGGGATTTCCGGGCCGCTCCAGAGAGCTGCCCTCTTTCCTCCGATGGCCATTCACATGATCACCGTCGGTGAAGAAACGGGAACCCTGGAAGAGATGTTGAACAAAATAGCCGACGCTTATGATAAAGAGGTCGCGCGCTCCATCAAAAGCCTGATTTCACTCATTGAACCCCTCATGATCCTCATCATGGGCATGGCCGTGGGTTTCATCGTTATTTCCATGTTGATGGCTATTTTCAGCATCAACGACGTTCCCCTTTGATCAACCGGTTTTTTTAAGTCGGGAAACCATGAAACAGCAAAAAATTCGGATACGGTTTGGGCATGTGAACACCAATGGTTTTACCTTGATCGAACTGCTGGTGGTGATGGTAATCATCGGCCTTCTGGCTTCCCTTGTCGGGCCGAAATTATTCGGCCACGTGGACAAGGCCCGGCAAAAAGATGCCCAGGCACAGATTGAACTGCTGAGCCAGGCGCTGGACCTTTACCGCCTGGAAAACCATAAATTCCCCACCACCTCCGAGGGACTGGATGCCATCGAATCCTATCTCAAAAAGAAAATCCCAAAGGACCCCTTTGGAAACGATTATGTATACCGGTCACCGGGTCTTCACGGGGAATACGATTTATTGTCCTATGGAGCCGACAACGCCGAAGGAGGAGAGGGCAACGATAAAGACATTGTCAGTTGGAAAAACCTTGAGTAAGTTTCTGTTCCACGGTTTCAACAAACGCGCGTTTTCTCTTCTGGAACTTATTTTAGTCTTGTTTCTGGTCGGTTTGATGGCGGGCCTGACGACCCCTTTTTTGTTATCCACGCTCGAACGGATCAAGAGCCAGTCCTCGGTTCGTGAACTTGCCACCTCCCTCCGTTACGCAAGAAGCCTGGCCATCACGCAGAAAACACCGTTCGCTTTCAACGTCAACATGGACAACAACCGTTATTGGCTGACGGACCTGGAAACGGAGGAACCCAGAATTGTCAAGGAACTGGACCCGGGAATCAAGGTCACCCGTTTTTCGGATAAGGAGGAAACGATTATCGGCGGCACGTTTTTTATTATTTTTTACCCGCAGGGAAACTCCAGCGGCGGTTCGATTTCCATTGAAAGCAAGAACCCGCCCGGCAAATCATTTTTCATTACCCTGGACAGCATAACGGGAAAACCCCATGTCGACCAAGAAACTTGATGAACAGGGATTCTCTTTACTGGAGGTCATCGTCGCCCTGGCCATTATGGCCATAGGGTTTGTCACCATTCTGCAACTGTTCTCCGGGAGCATCCGCGCGATCGGCATGTCCCAGGAATATCTCAAGGGGATCACCCTGGCAAGCCACAAGATCAACGAGTTGGAATTGGCAAATTTCACCACGGAAGAACTCTCCGGACGATTCGATGACGAAGCGGATTACAGCTGGGATTTGAACATCGAACCCTACGATACCCCCTTGAACAACGAAAAGGCCAACATCCAGGTTTTGAAAATAAATTTACAGGTTTCCTGGAACCAGTTTGGGGAAGAAAAGAACGTGGAGCTGGTCACTCTTCGCACCCTCGGAAATACTTATCCCTCCGCCGACAGGACGCTGTTGGGATTGAACAAAACGGGGATTTACGGCAACGTCACCGGCGGCGGGCCGGGAACGATATCCTTGTCCGGCACGGACACGGAAGTGGAAAGCCAACCGGAACCCGAAGCAACCCCGAACGCCAACATCTCCGGCCTGGCCAACAACCCCGTGGATATCAGCGGATTCTCGAGTGCACCGCCACCGGTCAATATCTCCGGACAGGGAACGGGACCATGAAGAGGATTAAAAACCCGCGGGGTTTTACTCTACTGGAGCTGATCATATCCATCACCATGATTGCCGTCATCGTCGGCATCGCCCTGGGAGGAATGCGGCTCGGCATCTCCACCCGGGAAATCGGGGAGCAAAAAGCCGATACGTACCAGCGGCTGCGTTTCATCGGCGAACAAATTTCGCAAAACATCAAATCGCTCTACCCGCTTTTCATCAAACAGCAACAGGAAGAATTATTTTTCGAAGCACAGGAAAACAAAAACGAGCCGCCCAAGTACCTTGCGTTCGAGGGCTTGCCCGACTCCATCCGCATCATCACGTCCGCCAATGCGTTGTCGCTGGTCAAAAATCCTCCCTGGATTCACGAGGTTCGCTTTTACCTCGGCACGCATCCGGAAACCCTCGAAAGAGGCATCATCATGATGGAGCGGGACCTGGCGCGCAGCGGGGCATTCACGGAGGTTCAGCCCGGTTCACCCGGCGTCCGCTACATTACGCTGGCGGGCGAAGTGGACCACCTGGCGTTTCGCTACCTCAAAATGACCCGCAAGACCCCCGAGGAACTGGAGCAGGAGGAAGATTCTTCAATAAAGTACAAGGCGCAATGGGTCGATACGATAGTCATCAAACCGGATGAGGAGATACAGGAGCCGTTTCTTGAGGAAGACCAAAAAACCGCGGTCCCCGAATCCAAAGATACGGCCAGTTTGCCCCGGGCCATAGAGGTTTCCATCGGCCTGAACCAACCCGCCGTTTCGGCAAACGTCAAGGAACCTGAGATCGTTTACCTGCCGCCGCTATTGATTCCCTTGAATTCGGGGATCGAATTCGCCCGGCCGCCGGTCGAGACCGGGGAAAACGAAGCAAAGAAAAATGAAACGACCTGAAAACAATCAAAAGGGCATCGCCCTCATGGTGGTATTATGGATTCTGGTCCTGCTGACCGCCCTGGCCACGGAATTCGCTTTTTCCATGCGAACCGAGGTCAACACCACCAGGAATTATAAAGAGGATGTCGAAAGCTATTTTCTCGCCAAGGCGGGAATCAACCTGGCGTTCGCGGAAATTTTTCAGGATGCGCGGTTTCACTCGATTCATAATGAATATGGATTCATTTTCGGCAAACCCCAAGCCCAAAAAACCACGCCGGAACAGGAAATCCAGGAACCTCCGGATGAGGCAAACGAGGATTTCAGTATCATCAACCGCACCGGCATCCCCTTAGGCTCCGGCACGGTTTCTTACAGGATCACGGATGAAAACGGCAAAGCCAATATCAACCGGGTTACGCGGGAAACGCTGGTCAAGATTCTTGGCGCCTCCGGAATCGAGATTGGCGAAAACCGGGATGTCATCGCCGATTCCATACTGGACTGGATCGACAAGGACAACGACCATAAGCTCAACGGAGCCGAAAACGACTATTATCAGAACCTGAGTCCACCCTATTCCGCCAAAAATGACTTCTTCGACAGTATAGACGAACTTCTGAAAGTGCGTGGCATAACGGAAGAAATCCTCCACGGCACACCGGAGGATGAGGTGGGTGACGGCTCGCACCGGGTTTACCTGGGACTCGACAAGTTCTTCACGGTACAAAACGTGCTCTCGTTTAATCCCAATACCGCCGACCCGGCCATCCTCCCCGTTTATTTCGATGCAAACCAGGTCGAAGCTATTCTGGCAAAAAGGGCCGAAAAAGGGTTTTATAACGATTCCCTGTCAAGCCATTTCAAAATCGAATGCACGGGTAAAATCAACGGCAGCCGGACAAAACACACGATCGTTGCCATCGTCCAAAAATTCGGCGGTTCGGGACAGTCTACATTGTTGATACGATATTGGAACGACAACGCGGTGCAGTCATGAAGTCCTTTTATCTCGATAAATCTCTCGGCCTGGATATCCGGGAAGAGTCGGTGGCGATAACGCTTCTGGGAAAACAATTGCGTTCCATTCATACGCTGGATTCGCGTTTTTTCAAGATTCAACCTTTAGCCGGGGGAAATGGCGAGTCTGCCGAAAAGGCCGAAAAGTTTTTTCTGGAGGAAATCAACCGTTTTCTTATGCGGCACCCCTTCGCTCCCAACAACGTGATTCTCAGTCTGCCGCGCCGATTCATGACCTTCAAGACTTTTGACCTGCCCGCGCCGGACAGGAAATCCATCGACGCCATGGTTGAATTTGAACTGGAGAAGCACTGCGCCGCCAGCGTGGACAGCTTATATTTTTCCTACCTCGCCACCGAAAAATCGAAAAACCAGTTTCACATTGTTTTATCCGCCGTCAAACGGGAGATCGCCGATTACTATCTGAACCTGATCCAAAAGGTTAACCTCAAGCCTTCGATCGTGGACGTTTCCACGTTTTCCAATCTGAACTTGATACAATCCAACGGCGGCTTGAAGGAGCGAATTGCAACGGTCATCGACCTCAGTTCAACCGGCGTGGATATCAGCATTCTCAAAGAAGGGGTCATCGAAACATCCCGGAATGTTCCGATGCAAGACGCGGAGTTTCTTGCCTCCTACTTCCGCGACGATTATCCCGTGGAACATTTCGAGAAATCGGCCGAGAAATTAGGGCAAATCATCATTGACGAGATACAGACCTGCCTGGCGTCCTGCAACAGCATAGGCCCCGACGAATCGGTCGAAAAAATCTACTTCTTCGGCGGCGGCTATTACGCGGAACCTCTGGCCGGATACCTGGAACAACATACCGGCGTCGCCACCCAGGCGGTTACTCCTCCCTACGATAAAAACCAAACGGTTTCATCGAGTTTTGTGCCTTCTCTCATGGGCACTTCCTTGAGCCTGGGCTTGAGGGAATTGCGACGCAATTGGGCGGAGGTCAACATTCTGCCTCAGGCTTTGCGCCCCAAAAAAAGCAAGTTCAATATAAAAACCACTTTGGCCCTTTCCGTCGTCGTCGCCTTGTTGGTTCTGGGTTTGTTCGCGGGGAAAATTATTCACAACAATTTGACATTGGCCGACCTTAAAAACCAATTGAAAGAAACTAAGTCCCAGGTGGTGGGTTTGGAAAAAATCGATCTGGAATACGACGGCTTGAAACAATTTGCCGATATTTTCGCCACCATAGACAAACAATCGCCCCGAAAATTACCGGTGCTCCGGGAGCTAAGTAAAATCATCCCCAAGGACACCTGGCTGACGGACATTTCCTTTTCCAAGAACAAGATGGAGATTAAGGGGCTGTCGGCTTCGGCCTCCAGGCTGATCCCGATCCTGGAAAGTTCGCCTTATTTCAAGGATACCGCCTTCAACGGCAGCATCCTCACGCAAAACGACGGGGAAAAGTTTACCATCCGCACCACGGTGAGGCCTCCGCAATGATCAAGAACTTGAACGCAAACGATAAAAGGGCTTTAATGATCGGAGGCGCCTGCGTCTTTGCTTACGTCTTTTTTATGTTTGGGGTAAAACCGGTTTACCTGAAACAAAAAAACATTGACGAACAAATCCGGAGTAACATCTTCTTTATAAAGAAATACCGGGAAATTCTGAACCAGAAAGCTTATTATAACCAAAAGCGCCAGGCCGCCAAGACGATCCAGGCCGACCTGAACCGCCAGTTCCTGGGGAAGAAAAAGCCGGCACTGGCCGCCGCAAGCCTGCAAAAAGTTTTGGAAAACTATGCTCAACGGACCTCCGTAACCATCGAGAGCGCCCGCATCGAAAAGCCCCGGTTTACCGAGCATCTCTTTGCGGTTCCGGTTGAGATCAATATCCGTTCCACTTTAAACAACCTCACCCAGTTTATTTATTTAATTGAAAACCATGAAAAATTTTTAGTGATCGAGGAGGCCGTCATACGGCGGACCAATAAGACCGATCCGGAAGAACTGCAAACTCG
>Ga0114931_10002314_pt1 | contig 24246 bp, 24 predicted proteins | sample 2SBtaG_FD_89579 | JGI IMG/M metagenome (GOLD analysis project Ga0114931, IMG submission 89579) | Deep subsurface microbial communities from Kolumbo volcano to uncover new lineages of life (NeLLi) - 2SBTROV14_V59a metaG | ecosystem: Environmental > Aquatic > Marine > Volcanic | place: Kolumbo... | reverse complement strand
CGAAGCCAGCATTGCCAGACGTTGCCTCAGAGGCAACGCTGGCTTGGCTCGACGGAACTGACAGGGTTCGCTCACTTCAGTGAGCGGTTCCGGTCAGTGAAGTAGGGAATATTCTACTAAGCCAGCGCTCCCCAAAGATTTAAATACTCCTCGTCGGGAAGCGTGTCTGGGCAATCCCGAAGGTGTGATTATGATGAATCCCGACTGCGACCTCTGCAAGGTCGCCATGACCAAGATAAGCAGCGTCGATAGCGGCAACGCCAAGTACGTCACGTTCATGTGCCCGCAGTGCCGGACCGAAAAGACGATCTGCATCGGCGTGAACAAGTAGATTTATAAATGCCTGTTCTAGTGGGATTAGTGTGGACCTGAACGTGTTGAACCAGCAGATCAACGACTCGGTCAACCGCTGGCTACAGGCGGTGCAGGATTACTTCTCTGACCTCAGCACGAACGAATGGTATGGCTGGGGGGCATTCGGCTTCGGCTTCATCCTCTTCGTCGTCGGCATCCTTCTGCTCTAGCCTGAAAAGAACATATATGAATGATTCTTAAATACTCTCTCTTCATTCTAGAGACTTTTTAAATAAAAATTTTAAAAGAGTAAGGTTTAAATACTCGGCTGGTTACTCCTCATTTCTTAGGGGGTGGTAGGCATCGGTCAGCAAGAGGTCTACGATTTTCTGACCCGACATAAGGGGAAGTGGTTCACCAGTCGGGACATCTCCGAGCAGCTCAGTGTCTCCATCGGCTCCGTCACGATGAGCCTCAAGAAGCTCCGCAAGACGACCCTGATCAAGTACAAGAATACTGGCATTAGGAACACGTTCATCTACACTGTCGAGCCGGAAGGGGTGACGGTCGCGCCCCCGCCAGGTATCGTCGAGATCGAGGAGCCTGAGCCAGAGGCCCGCAAGACGCTCAAGGTCGAGAAGATCATCCCGAAGATCGTCGAACGGCGGGAGCACGTCCCAATCGTCGTGCGCCGGGAACCCGAGCCGGCGAAGCCCGCTCCGACGGCCAAGAATCCAGTCAAGGCTAAGAAGAATGTTGTGCGGAAGGCTGCGAAGAAGACGGTCAAGAAGGCTGCGAAGAAGCCGACAAAGAAGACTGTGAAGAAGCCGATAAAGAAGGCTGTGAAGAAGACGGCGGGACGAAAGAGACCTATCAAGAAGAAGGTAGTGCGGAAGGCTGCGAAGAAGCCGACAAAGAAGCTTGCTAAGAAGACCGTCAAGAAGGCTGTGAAGAAGGCTAAGAAGAAGGTGGCAACGTCCGCCAAGAAGAAGGTGGTGCGGAAGGCTGCGAAGAAACCGGTCAAGAAGGCTGCGAAGAAGACTGCGGGACGGAAGAGACCCACCAAGAAGACGGTGCGGAAACCGAAGAATCGAGTGGCCAGGAAGCCCGTGAAGAAGGCGCCCACGAAGAAGGTCCGGAAGCCGGCCAGGAAGCCCGTGAAGAAGGCGGTAAAGAAGCGCAGTTCTGTGCCGAAGCCTGCGCCGAAGCAAACCAAGAAAGGCCTGCTCCATCGTCTCCTCGGCAGATAGATTTTTATACTTCTCTTCTCATTCGGAAGCCATGGCACGGCAGAAATACCTTGAGATGAGCAACTACTCCGGCATCTTCCTGTTGTACACGCGTCCCTGATTCTAGGCCTTGCCCATCGACGGTTCTCAGCCCGGATGGGTCAATTTTAAATATCCCTTCCCGATAACAAGCGCATCCAAGGTGATACTCGCATGGCGAAGATCAAGATAACGTTCCCTGACGGGAGCAAGAAGGAATACGCGAAGGGCGCAAGCCCGCTCGATATCGCGAAGTCCATCAGCGACGGTCTCGCGAGAAGCGTCATCGTCGCGAAGTTCAACGGCAAGATGGTCGACCTGGACCGGCCGTTGCAGGAGAACGGTGAGCTGGTCCTCCTCAAGCCGAGCGAGTCGGAAGGGCTGGACGTGCTCAGGCACAGCTGCGCCCACCTCCTCGCGCACGCGGTCAAGCGCCTCTATCCTGACGCGCTCCCGACCCTCGGACCGCCGGTCGAGCACGGCTTCTACTACGACTTCGACAAATTATCGATTACGAATGATGACTTGCCGAGGATTGAGGCGGAGATGCGGAAGATCGCGAAAGAGCACGTCAAGGCCGAACGGATCGAGCACAAGGATAAGGCCGAAGCCCTGAAAATCTACGCGAAGAACCCGTACAAGGTCGAGATGATCAAGGGATTCGATGAAGGCAGCTCGAGCTACCGCCACGGTGACTTCCAGGACCTCTGCCGCGGCCCGCACGTGCCGAACAGCAGCGTCTACGAGAAGGCTGGCTTCAAGCTCGACAAGATTGCTGGTGCCTATTGGAGGGGCAAGAGCGAGAACACCATGCTTACTCGTATTTACGGGCTCTGCTTCGCTACTAAGAAGGAGCTTGCCGAGTTCCTCAGGCTCCGTGAGGAGGCGGAGCAGCGCGATCACCGGAAGCTCGGCAAGGAGCACGAGCTGCTTATGTTCCATGAGTACAGCCCGGGTAGTCCCTTCTTCCTCTTCAAGGGTGCGGTCCTGTACAACGAGCTGCTCGCCTTCGTCCGGGAGGAATACGCCAAGCGGGGCTACAATGAGGTCATCACCCCTCTCGTCTACGACAAGGCCTTGTGGGAGACGTCAGGGCACTGGGAGCACTACCGAGAGGACATGTTTCATCTCGAGATTGACGGCCGTGAGTTCAGCCTCAAGCCGATGAACTGCCCGAGCCACTGCCTCATCTACAAGAACAGCGCGAAGAGCTACCGCGACCTCCCAATCAGGATTGCGGACTTCGCGCCCCTCCATCGGAACGAGCTGAAAGGCGTGCTCGCCGGACTGACCCGTGTCCGAAAGTTCAGCCAGGACGATAGCCACACCTTCTGCGCCGAGGAGCAGCTCGAGGAGGAGGTCATCGGCCTGCTCGACTACGTCAAGTATGTTTACGAGAAGGTGTTCCACTTCGACTACAGCCTCGTGCTCAGCACGCGGCCCGAGAAGTTCATGGGCGACAAGAAGCTCTGGGACAAGGCGGAAAATCTCCTCGCCAAGACGCTCGAGAAGCAAAAGATCTCCTTCACGATCAACGAGGGGGACGGCGCCTTCTACGGCCCGAAGATCGATATACGAATCAAAGACGCGCTCGGCCGCGAATGGCAGCTCGCGACTATTCAGCTTGACTTCCAACTCCCGCTCCGTTTCGGCCTCGAATATGAGGGCAGCGACGGCCAGCGCCACACGCCGATCATGATCCACAAGGCAATCCTCGGCTCCCTGGAGCGGTTCATCGGCATCCTCATCGAGCATTATGCCGCGAAGTTCCCGCTTTGGCTCAGTCCAGTCCAGGCACGGATCATCACGATAGCGGATCGGCACAAGCAGTATGCCGACGACGTGGCGAAAGCGTTCAGGATGAAGGGCTTGCGAGTCGACGTGGATGCGCGGGGCGAGACGACGAACAAGAAGGTCAGGGAAGCCCAGCTCGATCAGGTCAACTACATCCTCGTCGTCGGGGACAAGGAGCTCGCGGACGGCATGGTCAACGTCCGGACCCGGGACGGGAAGGTCCACGGCACGAAGAAGTATGTGGACCTCGCGGACGAGCTCGTCGCGGAAGCCAAGGCGAGGAAGTAGCCTGTCCGGAAGATCATCGCCGCGGCAACCTGACCTCTCGCCGCTTAGTCGTATTCGTGCCCGATAAGATGATGCAAATGCTCAAGTTCGGGAGCCCTATCTGAGAAAACGGACGGTACTACCTTCTCAATAGTCGTCGTCCTCGTCGAAAGCGTCGTGCTTGCTCCGCCGGCGGCGCTGCTTCCGATCCGCGAACGCCCGCTCATACGCGTCGCTCGCAGTATCCTCTTCGTCGCTCTCGGTCTGGTCGTAGCCCTGCATGAAGGCGTCTTCCTCAGGACTGATCCCGCCCGCTTCCATCAGCTCTTCGCGGCCGCTGTCCCCGTAAACGCCCTGCTCGACCTCGCCGGATTTGTCTTCACGCACCATGAGTGGCACTAGAAATGGGGCCTTTAAAAAAGTATCGTTCAGACACGTTGCAGGAACTATCTCTTGCCTGCAACCGTCCCGAGATAGGCCTTCTCCAAGATGTAGCTGTCCCGCACCTTCTCAAGATGCTGCTTGTCCTCGGGGTTCATGATGCCGTCGTCTGTCTGGCTGTGCAGACGCACCGCGCTGTCAGTCTGCAGCAGCGATTCGATGAGGATGCTCTCCAAGATGTCCGGCCCGAATATCTTTGTGGCACGCGTGAGTGTCGGTTCGTCGTCCGTTTCGCGGAGCAGCCGGGCGGCGTCGCTTCCAGCGATGTAAGCCATGTTCTCTTGCGCGTAGGAGACGCTGTCCGTCCATTCCTTGATCGAAGCTCCTTCCCTGAGGTTTGTGCTGGTCGTCGCGAGGAGCATCGTGGCGGCGAAGATGGATCGCTTCGCGAGCTGGATCTCTTCCTTGTCTGCGTTTGTCAACCGGTACCGATATGGCTCTCCCGCTCGCTCCGGCGGCGTGAAAGTCATCTTCTTGAGTCGCCTGAGCGCAGGGGCGGAGCCGTAGACGCGCGCGTCCGCCTCGCTCTCTCCTTGATCCATGTAGATTCTCGTCTCGTAGTCGGTGAGCGTCCGCTGCAGTTGCTTCGCCTCGTCGGCCGTGATTGCTATCTGGCCAATCTGTCCCCTACTCTGCGTCTCGAACACCTCAGCGAGCCGGACGATATTCTCGAGGAAGGTGTGGTAGGTGTTCTGATCGAGCCTGCAGTTCGCGCCGAAGAACTTCCTGCGTGTCGTCTTCTTACCTCTGAGTGCAGTATCGACGGTCCTGGCGATATATGTGGTCTTATTCCTGGTTCTCTTCTCGAGTTCGGCCTTCATCTTCCTCTTCGCGTTCTCTTTGAATGGATCACCGAGCGCTATCCCATAAGTGAGATATGTCTTGTCTCCTTTCTGGATGGCGAGAGCTTCGCGGATGTTCATCCCGTTCTCTGCTAACAGTGCCTTCAGACGTTCGGGATTCTTATCTCCTGTGATTGTCTCGAGGCTCTTCTTCGTCACGAACACGTCGCATCCGCTGCCGGCGCGCTCGTTCCGAAGATGCTCGAGTATGGCTGTGGCTGCGTGCGCCGCATGCGCCCTTCCCGCAGAATAGTCCGTCTTGTCGACCAGATCGAGGTTTTCGTAGAGAGGTCTCCGCGCGTCCGACTCATCGATTGGTCTTCCCAGCGTGTGCGCGCCTTCAGGGCCGTCGATTGCGATGACGATGCGCGGATCGGTGTCTGTGACCATGCTCTCCAGGCTTTTGTTTTGGGATTTGAGGGTTTGTAGTTGCTTCTCAGGAGAGGTAGGGTGCATGGTCATGCTGCTTCGGATGTTCCTGATAGATGCGAGAATCTCCTGGAATGCCTCTGCTCTCTTCCCGGTCTCGTAGGCGAAGACCATTGTGGTCTTGTCGAGGCTTCCTTCGACGAGAACTGGGTTCGCGTTCGGGTAGAGTCCGTCGATGATGGTGCGACCCCCTGCGAGGACCTTCCGGAGGGTGTCTTCCCCTTCCGGCAGGCGCTCCGCGACGGCGGGCCCCCACTTGCTGAAGTTCCGGAGATCGTACTTGACGACGACAACTAGATCTGCTTCATCCAGCTGTCGCTGGGCTGCTTGCCTTTGGATTTCGAGGGACGCGTCAGGTGTCATCTTGACATCAATTTCTTACTATTTACTAGTAGTATCTTTCGGAATATTTATAAATCTTTTCGTTTCTCTCCTCTGAATGGACGATTCCATTGTTCCCGGAGGCCGCGACCTGCTCCTCGAAATCGCTCAGAAACTGCAGCAGGTGCAACGACAGACAAATGTTGCCGGTGACGGCCTCGCACAGATTATTACCGCCGAGCGCGAAGCGCGAGCCATCAGGGAGCTGCAAACACATGGTATCTCTCCCGCTTCCTTCGCGGTCGTCGGCCGTGCCACGTATGGGCTTCTCGGCGCATCCGTCTGGGGCTATCTGGATGTGACGGACCATCTCTTCGTCGGGGATGAACGAACGACCGGCAAGGAGCTGCGCTTCATCTTCGGCCGCGTATCAGAAGCCTGCCCGACCCCTGCCCGTGCGCCGCTACCGACCAACCTGCGTGAGCTCATTGAACGGTACAGCCCGCTCATGCGCCCCGAGGTCATCGAGGGTTTCCGGGAGCTCGGAGAGCGGATGTCCGTTCAGGAGGCACAGGAACTGTCGAAGCACTATCCCTCGCTTGATATCTACCTTCCCAATCTCGGCCAGGAGGAATCCCGTTTCCTCTCGTTCTTCGGCGCTCTGAGGAAGGAGATGACGGCAGAATCGGTCAACCTGTTGCACGAGATTGCGCAGTTCCATGGTCTTCCCGGCCTTCTCGGCCCCACGATGCGCGGCAAGACCGTCCTCGAGACGCTCGTCGAGCAGTCGAGCTCTGTCGGGCATGGTGATCCCCAGTACCAGAATATCGATCTGTACCATCAGCGTTTGCAGGCGACCGACCCGCTGGCGCGGAACCTGATTGCGTCCTATTTCGATAAGGTCATGGGGGATGGTGTCGTTGACGATTCCGAGAAGGAGATGCTCACGCTGTTCACGAGCCTCTACACGAGCGGCTTCCTCCCGCCGAACGTCGTCTCACCGTTCGTCCCCGTAATTGACAGATATTCTGTCTTCGATCTCCTCGATGCTGAGCGGATCTTCCAGGATGCCGTCGTCTCCGAGCTCTATCTCTCGCTGAACGACCCTCGGATCTCGACGCGGTCCTGCGCCATGTATGAGGACGCGACCAGCCGGTATTCCTCGGAGATTGCTGATCCCGCTTCACAGCAGAACTGGAACGGGCTCTTCTTGTCAATCCTGGCGCCGCTCACCAATCCTTTCCAGCTAACGGAGAACGCGCTGCAAGAGTGCCGACGGCACAATACGGACTTCGATTCTCGTATCTCCGCGGCGACGCAGTTCTGGAATGATCAGTATGGTGAAGACTTCCTCGGAAGCGTCGTCGACCGCACGATCCGCGGCCTCTGGTCCTTCTTGCTCGAAGTCCGTTATGCCAATCGGATCTGGGGAGACAACCGGAGCGAGAGCGAGCCACTGCTCGGCTATTCTGCGCGTTTGCACGGGTTGCGCGAGCCTATCTTCACTTCCGAATATCGGGAGATTGTTGGCGAGCGATAGGTATCTATCGCTTCGTGAGTCCTGTTTTCAGGAACCTGACAATCCCATCTCTCCAAACGCGCGGCACAGGGCCGCTAAGGAGATTGCGGACGAACGCCCAGAACTCCTCGTCCACGACTTCTTCACCCTCGATGAGGCGTTGCCCCTCATGGACCAGCTTCGCGTCGAGGCTCACGCGGCGCGTCGCCGTGAGCCACTCCTGCTGGAGCTTGCTCTGCTCCTCGCGCCCCTTCAATCGCTTCTTGTCATAGGGTATCTCCAGTTTCCCGAAGACGAGAGTGACGAGCGCGGGCGACCAGGTCCGCAGGATCTCGTTCGCATGCTCGCCGATCCCCTTCCGTATTCGTGGGCTGACCTCGTCCCCCCCATCGATGAGCTTGACGATCTCCTCTTTCGCCGAGACGGGGACGCGTGGCAGGTTCCACGCCTCTCGCCGCAGCGCATCGAGCCGTTCGTCTTTCTCCTCGAGCCTCCGTTCCTCAGCCTCGCGCCAGACCGCCTCGTAGCTGAACGCGACCTTCTCCTTTCGGACGAGTTGCTTCGCCTTCTCCTTCTCGGATTTCGGCGCGTCGATCTGCTGGAGGATGAGCGCGTGCATCCGTTTGAGGAACTCGATCCTGTCCTCCATCTTGAGGATGTCGCTGTAGCCGCGGAGCACGATGTTGAACGCGAACGGGCTCGGGAGCTCGGTCTGCGTCTCCTTGATCCGTATCTTCCCGGTCTAGATTCCCTTGAGGACGGCGATCGCGTCCGTGATGTCCATGAGGTCCTCGAGGATCTCGCGCCGCGCCTCCTTGAGCACAGGGAAATCGTCGCTGATCTGTTTGACCGCGTTGAGCAACAGGCGTGAGTTCATCTGCTGCTTCCCGACGGACTTCGTGTTTCCCTTGTACGTCCGCAGGATCATCAGGGAGCGGGCGGCGCAATGCCTGAACCTGCGGCCCAGGACTTCGGTCTTGTCGAGCGCGCGTTTCATCACGGTCGGCAGCTCCTCTGACTTGAGGAGCGTGAACGCCTTTGCGACGTTGAGCGGCACCATCGCGGTCAGCGCGAAGCCGTTGTCCGTCACTGTGACCGCGACATCTCGCTTGTGGATCCGTCCGAGGGCGAACGCGAGCGCGCGCGACAGCACGTCGTTGACCCTTCTGCCGTAGAGGCTGTGGACAATGACGTGGCGCTTGCTGCCCTCGCGGTAGTGCTCGAGGAGGAGTCGCTTCTGATGCGGGATGAGGCTGTACCGGTACTGCTCGCGGAAGTACTCGTACATCGAGTTCAAGGTGCGCTCGTCCGCGTAGAGGTAGCCCTCCATGTACGCGCCGATCTCTTGCTTGGACTTGCCGGCCCTGAACATCTCGTCGACGTACTGCCGGAAGGACTGGATCTCGAGCGCGAGGTCGTAGCTGAGCGGGAGCATCTCGGAAGCCCAGTTCGGCACCGTCGGTGGCCGGCCGGCCGAGGTCTTCACCTGCGCCGTCAGTCCTCTTGAGAACCTGAATTCGTAGGTTTCTCCGCCGAGCACGAAGACATCCCCTGGCGTGAGCCGCTCGAGGAAGGCCTCGTCGATCGTCCCGATGATGGTGTCCGCTATCTTCACCTTGACGCTCGTCTCGTCGGGGATCGTGCCGACGTTCGTCAGGTAGATGAGCCGCGCGAGCTTGCCCCTCCTCCCGATGTTGCCGTTCTCCGGGTCGTACCAGATCTTCGCGTAGACGGAGCGCTGCTCGAGCGAGGCGTACTCGCCCGCGAGGTACTTGACGACCTCGCTGAAATCCTCCTGTGAGAGATCGTGGTAGCAGTGGCTGCGCCGCACAATCCAGTAGAGCTCCTCATACGGTCGTATCTTCTCGATAGCAAGGCCGAAGAGCTGCTGCGCCAGGACGTCCAGCGCGTTCATCGGGATGTGCACCCGGTCGATTTTCTTCTCGATGGCTGCCTTGAGGAGGACGCTGCATTCGACCATATCATCACGATCGAGGACGATGATCCTGCCTTTTGCTTCCTCATGGAGTTGGTGGCCGCTTCTCCCGATACGCTGCAGGGCGCGCGCCACCGATTTTGGGCTGCCGAGGAGGATGACGAGGTCGATGCTTCCGATGTCGATGCCGAGTTCGAGCGACGTACTGCAGACGACCGCCTTCAGCTCGCCGCGCTTCAGCCGATTCTCGATGTTGAACCGATGGGCTTTCGAGAGCGAGCCGTGGTGGGCGCCGATGAAACCCTTCGAGGAGTGCTTTTCTGCCTCTTCCCTTCTTCCTTTCATCCCTTGACCGGTTTTGTCCTCGTCCGTTCTCTCGTTCCCGTTCGTATCGAGGAGTTCGGGGAGAACTTCGGATTCAGCCTTGAGCTCCTCGGTGTCGCCGTCTATGATGCCGGTGTACGCTCTTGGATAACGGCTCTTCAGCTGGTGGACGACGCGTTCGGTCGCGGAACGCGTGTTGGTGAAGACGAGCGTCGTTTTGTGCTTCTGGATGAGATCGTGGAGCAGCTCGTACATCGCCGCTTGGAGTTGGCCGTGGCTCGCTCTCATGATATCCTGGACTGGTGTGAGGACCTTGAGGTCGAGTCGCTTGACCGCTTGCACGTCGACGATCCTGCAGTCACGGTAGACGCGCTCGTTCGGGTATTCGAGGCCGACGAGGAACTTCGCCACCTCCTCGAGCGGCGAGACCGTCGCCGACAGGCCGATTCGGACGAGGTCTTTCCTTTCCGGGAGAGGGTCGCCTTTCTCATCCTCGTTGATGAGTTCCTGGAGACGTTCGAGACTGAGTGAGAGGTGGACGCCGCGCTTCGACTCCGCGAGGCTGTGGATCTCGTCGATGATCGCGAATTCCGTGGTTCGGAGCATCGTGCGGAACTTGATCGTGGTGAGACTGATGGCAAGCGATTCCGGCGTGGTGATGAGGATGTGCGGCGGTTTCTTCAGCATGGATGCCCGCTGGCTCGGCGTCGTGTCGCCCGTCCGCGTGCCGACCGTGATGTCCAGCTTCTTCCCGTCTTTCTTGGCGAGCTCCTTCATCTCCTTGAGCGGCTGCTTCAGGTTCTTCGTGATGTCGTTGGCCAGCGCCTTCAGCGGGCTGATGTAGATGCAGTAGACCTTCTGCTCAAGCTCGCCGCGCTCTTGGAGAAGAATTAATCTATTCAATATGGAAAGGAATGCGCTAAGCGTCTTCCCGCTACCCGTCGGGCTGGAGATCAGTGTGTTGATCCCTTTGTGGATGTTGAGAATCGAGTACTTCTGCGGCGGGCTGAGTTCCTTGAATTTCGACTCGAACCATTCGCGGACGAACGGGTGGAGCGAGGAGAGCGTCTTCTCGTCGGGCCACGCCTCAGTCATGTGCTGGATCGCCATGTCCGGAAGAACGCCGGCGCGTTTAAAAGGATGATGTGCAACTGTCCAGTGTGGCGTAGCATCACAGGGAACGGAGCGGCTTTGTCCGGTGCGCGACTACAGCCCCAGGCTCTGCAGCACGAGCTCCTTGTCGAACGGCTTCATATCGCCGTAGGCCTGGCCGACGCCGAGGTAGAGGATCGGCTTCTTCGTCACGTAGCTGACGGACAGCGCTGCGCCGCCCTTCTCGTCGACGTCCGCCTTGGAGAGGATGATGGCATCGATGCCTGCCAGCCGATCGAACTCCTTCGCCTGCTCGATGCAGTCGTTCCCGGTGATGGACTCGCCGATAAAGATCTTCAAGTCTGGATTCGCGACTCTGATGACCTTCTGGAGCTCGGCCATCAGGTTTGTGTTGCTGTGGAGCCTGCCGGCGGTGTCGATCATGACCACGTCGATGCCGCGCGCCTTCGCGTGCTCGACCGCGTCGAACGCGACCGCTGCCGGGTCGGCGCCGTAGCCCTGGCTGATCAGCTTGACGCCGAGCTTGTCCGCGTGCTCCTTGAGCTGGTCAATGGCGGCTGCGCGGAACGTGTCGGAGGCGGCCATGACGACGCTGAGCCTCTCCTGCTGGAACCGGTTGGCGACCTTGGCGAGCGTCGTCGTCTTCCCCGAGCCGTTGACGCCGATGAACGCGATGACGTACGGTCGCTTCCTGCTCTCCTTGACCCGTTTCACGAGGTCGAATCCCGGGACGTCGAGCACTTCCCGGACTGACTCCTTGAGGCTGACGAGGATGAGGTCCTCGATTCCCATGCGAGTGACCTTGCCGCTCGTCAGCGCCTTCTTCAGGTCCGCCTTGAGTTTCTCGATGACTTCGACTGCGACGTTGTTCTCGAGGAGCGCCACCTCGAGGTCCCAGAAGAGCTCCTCAAACTTCTTCTCCGAGAGCGTCTTCTTGGTGAACGTCTCCTTCAGTCGGCCGAGGATAGTCCGCTTCCGGATGGGTTCTGCGAGGACTGGTTCGTTCTTCTTCTCGGGAAGCTCCTTCTCCGCTTCTTCGGGCGCTTTCCCGACCTCTTTCTTCTCCGGTTTCTCTTCACGAATCTTGATTGGCTCTTTGATTGGCTCTTTCTCGATTAATTTCTTGGGAGTCGGCTTCGCGACCGGTTCTTCGGGCGTGGCCTTTGCGGCTTCGGGTGCCTTCTCTTTCTTCTTGAATACTCCGAGGAAGCCCTTCTTCTCTGCCTTCTTCTCTTCCGCCTTCTTTTCTGCTTTCTTCTTCGCTTTCGGCGCGGCTTTCGGCTTCTCTTTTTGCTTCTTCTCTGCTTTCGGTTTCTCTTTCGACGTTTCCTTCGCGGGCCTCTCGCGGGCCTCTCGCTCGTGCTGCTCCCGTTCCTTGGGCAGCTCGGGGACGACCTTGACCTCAGCGGCCGCGGCCTCAATGAGCTTCTCCTCTTCCTGCTTGGCCGCCTTGATCGCTACCTGATCCTCGACCTTCTCCTCTTTGACCTCTTCCGAGGCCTTCTTCGAGAACTTGGAGACTGCGTCCTGGAGCTTCTTCTTCAGGAACCCGAACATGGTATCACTTCTTCGGCTTTTCGACCTTCTTCGCCGGCCCGTCCGGCTTCTTCTCTTCCAGTCGTCGCTCGATGCTCTTCATCCGCGCCGCCATCGCGAGATATTCGTTGTTCGCACGGTCGTGCAAGGATTCGAGCTCCTGCCGCTGGCGCTCGAGGAGCCGCTTCGCCTCGTCGACGCTCTTCGGGACGACGGTCTGACCGCCGACGTTCATCCGGACCGTGCCGGAATCGTTCAGGTTGGCGTCGATGAAGATGCCGTTCGCGATCGGCGCGAAGAGCCGGTCGCCCTTCTTGAGCTTGGAGAACGCGTCCAATGCCTCGATGACCTTCCCAATCTCCTGGACGCTGCTCGCCATCTCGTCGAGATAGTCACGGACCTTTTGGGACTGTTCCGCGAGGCTCTGGTACTCGAGGTAGAGCTGCTGCGCGTCCATCATCGCTCCTCCAGGTAGCCGAGACTCTGCTCGAGGTGGACGATCTCGGGCCCGCCGCTCTGGTCGCCGACGATGAGCGCCTCGTCGTTGTTCAGGACGCCTGCTTTGAGGTACGGGCTGCCCAGGTTGACTGACGCTGGTTCGAGGGACTCGAGGTGCAAGGTCTGCTTGACTATCTCGATCTCGAAATCGGCTGCATCCCGGTGGATGATGCCCTTGCGGCCGTTGAGGACGACGCACGCGCCGGGCGTATCGATGTCCGCGATCTTCATCCGCTTGACAGGGACTTTGAGGAGCTCGTAGAGCCGCTTGATCTCGGCGTCGCTGAACTCGGGGTTGACGAGGCAGCCGTGCTCGTTCGCGACGAGGTTGTTGCCGAGGCAGGTGAGACGCGTCTCGAACGGCATGACTCGCAGGCCAAGTTTCCGCAGCGCCTGGAGCTCGCGGTCGAACGTGATGGCTGGGACGAGGAGCGCGTTCGCGTTCCCCGCGAGGAAGACGCCGGGCATCGGCGTCCCTGCTATCATGACGTGGTGGATCGTGGCTTGCAACGCCTCCGCAATCTCCTCCTCGGCATCCTGTGGAATCCGTTCTCCGAGAAGGAGGATTCGCTTCCCTTCAGCTTCGGCGCAGTAGCCGTAGAGACCGATGTTCGGGTTGCCGTGGAAGCTCTTCGTGAGGGTACGCATGCGTGCGCAGAACAAGGGGGTTGTTTTTAAAGGTTTAGGCCTGCTTGGCGAGTTCCGCCGTGGAGAACGGTGCGTCCTTCTGCAAGAGATGGACGTTAATCGTACCGAAATGCTGCTTCTGGAGGAGGTCGAGCTTCCGCTGCACGTCGAGGTGGAGGAGCGGGATGAAGGTGAGCACCTTGTCCTCTTTCTCCTCGCTCGGGATGAGGTCGTCGAACGTCAGGACTGGCACCTTCTTGCCCTTCTTGTAATGTGTGTTTACCTTGTCGTAGACCTCGCGGATGATTGCGCTCATGTCCACGTAGTCGCGCGGCGCGCGGGCCTCCTTGATGAGTTTTGGTGGCGTCCGGACGCGACGTGCATCGAGCTCCAACGCCTTCTCCAGCGCCTCCACGAGGTCGTAGACGCTCACTTTCCGTTTCCGCGGCTGTGGCGTCCGGGGAACGAGCTGCGGCCGTTCGGGCCGCGGCTGGCCATCGATGAGGAGGCTGCCATCCAAGGGGAGTTCGTCCAAGAGCGACAGGTCGTCCGGCTCGTCGACGCTGCTGATGAGATGGTCCAACGCGGCGATCTCCTCCTCCATCAGCTTCGTGGATTTCATCTTGAGGAGGATAGCGCTGGCGAGGACAATCTTGCCGCTGATGCGGAAGTCCATTTGCTTTAATGTTTTGAGCATCTCAAGGAATCTTTGAGAGATGAGCGTAATATCTATATCCCACGGGTCCATCTCCTCCGCATCAATCAGCTGGAAGATGATCTGCTTCCACGTGATCTCATCGTTCTCGAAGAGGATCTGAAAGACTTGGTCCTGCGTTGTCGTCCGTCGCTTCTGCGCGAGAATGGCTTGTGGCATAATGACTCTAGTATGCTTTTTTGTATCTTTGTATATAAATATTTTGTTTATTGACGGGTGTGTCCAGAAAGGAAGAGATTTGTATACTGGCGCCTATCAGAAAGGTTTCCTTTCTGGCATCCTGGAAATCTTTGATTTCCATGACATGAGCTGTCTCATCGACAGCTCATAATCGCGCCGCGCTCCAGTATACAAAAAGGCTTTATTCTGGACAGAGCCTTATTGACGTATGCGGTGCCGGTATATATTGTTTATGCATCCCTTACCAATGCTTAAAAAAAGGATCCGTCTTCTCTTGCATCCGAAAGGGTCTGGACCCATAGTCTAGCGGTCATGACGTCGCCTTTACACGGCGAAGGTCCCCGGTTCGAGTCCGGGTGGGTCCATGTCGCAAACTTATTTCAAATCCAAAACCTTATTAACTTCTTTTTAAGGAGGTAGCCTGCTGTGTCATCAATTGCATTCCAACTCTTACTCAATGGTCTTATTGCTGGTGCGATTTATGCGTTGGTTGCTTCTGGATTTTCTTTAATTTACTCTACAAATAAGTTTGTTCATTTTGCTCATGGAGCGGTTATTCCTTTTGCGTGCGTTCGCGCTCTCTCCATTAGATTCTCCAGCCCAGAAGAATTCTTGCCGCTTGTGGTGATGCTTTTTTTCATAATCAAATCCCCCGTCGTTACAGTCGTATGCAAACATCAGTGTATTTATGTGACCCAGCAGTTATGTGCTACTACTTGTAAATGATGATAGTTAATTCATACTTAAAACTATTTCTGCAATATCATTGAAATAATCAGTAAATTATATAAATGTAATTGATTTAAACAAGAAAATTATGAAAGATATTGACAAGAAAGATCTGCGTCTTCTCTATGCTCTCGAGAAGAATGCGCGAACACCCGTCACGCAACTAGCAAAAGAAATTGCTGTTTCGCCGCAGGTCGCTGACTACAAGATCCGACGATTGGAGAAAAAAGGCATCATTCTTGGCTACCATGCAATCATCGATACTGCCCGTTTGGGCTACATCACGTATCGTGTCTACTTGAAGCTTCGCCATGCGGACTATGAGGAACAGGATAAATTATTTCGAGAGTTAAGTACCATCTCCCAGGTCTCGCTGGCCACCGTACTTACCGGTATGTGGAGCGGCGGCATTGTTATCATGGCTAAAGACTCTCAGGAATTTCATAAAGCATGGTCTCGCGTAATGGAGTATAAGGAACAGATCGCGGCGCATCAGCTTTCCATCTATTCGCCAATTATACATTACACGCGCACACTCATCATTCCCGACAATAAAGAGCAACCCGGAATCCGTGTGCTCGGTGAAGGCGACCTCGTGGAACACGACGAGCTTGATGTCGCCATTCTCCGAAAGCTTGCGCCAAACGTCAGGATACCGCTCAAACACATCGCAAAGGAACTGGATCGACCGTTACAGACTGTGATAAATCGCATCAAAGCAATGGAGCAGAATGGCATCATTCAGGGCTATCGACCGGAGCTGAATTGGGAGAAGCTCGGTTATGACTATTTCAAGGCAAACATAAGCTTAACGAGCTACCGTCGTATTAAGGAGATGGAAGAATATGCTTTACAAGAACCACACATTTTTCAGCTCGACAAGACCGGAGCTGGTTATGATTTCGAGATAGAAATATATGCAAAAGATATGGCCCATTTTAAGGAGCTAATGAACGCCTTCTATCATAGGTTCAGCGACTGCATCGAATCATGGGATGAGTTCCGCATCAGCCACCTCATCAAAGAGGAATTCATGCCAGCGGAATAAAGAATTTTAAGATTTATCGACAGCAACCTCAAGGAGTGACAAGTAATAATCCTCTTTTTATTAGTTTGATTCCGCAGAGTGTATCTTAATGTTCATTGGTTGAGCAATGTTCTTGCAGGATTTGGTTTAGGATTATTCTGGCTTACATTGTTGATTTTAGTATTCAAGGTTATAACTTCATTAGTAAAAAATAAATATACTTATTGCTGACCTACAGATTAAAGGAAAAATGAGAAGAAAAATGAGAAAAAGCTTATATAACAAACTCACTGCCATAAAAAATACCATCACTTCCAAAGAAATCTGGCGAACTTCGAGAAGAGTATCTCAAATCTTTTTAATTATCTTACTCCTCATTATGTTGCCATATGCTCTTTTTGCACTACAGCACATAGTAACAGGTAATACAGGATTATACACGTACCTTGATAACACTTCTACTGTGAAAGGGGAACCGATCAATATACTCATAAGATATAATGTATCGAAGGTTATAGAAAGTCTGAAACAGGAAGGGTGGAAAGAAGTCCCCACCTCTTCTATAAACAATCAAAGCACATGGAAATTTTCAGTTGCAAAGGGAATAACACCTGTAAGCCCAAGATATTTTGATGGAGAAACCCAAAGATATTCGCTGGAAGGTCCAGACAGCACTGTTTTTCACAGGCATCATGCCCGTTTCTGGAACCTTCATGGTTCTGTCTATGGCGCTGTGAGTTATGATTCTGGCGTAACGGTGGTATTCAAAGACATACTTCCTATACCCACTCACATAATCAGTCAGGATATTGATAAAGAGCGGGACGCTCTTGGAAAGAGTATCAGCAAACAAGTAGGATTGAAAATCTCATATGAAGACAACACTCTCCCTACATTATATAAGAATAATGATGCCGGTTCATGGTTCTATACAGATGGAGAAATACTTATTCTAGAAAAAAATCAAGAACGAGAGACATACTTTCAAAAAAGCATACTATATCTTAAACGGATGTACTTCAAAATTCTGGGAATCATACTGAATCTGTTCTAGTAACATTAGAAAGAAACAAAAAAGGCGGCGGCAACCCCCTAAATACAAATGATAAAAATAGACACGTCGACTTTGAAATTTCCCTTCAGCATCGTTGCACTAAAAATCAATCCCTATCGGGAGAATATTAACAGGAAGTAGTTGCAATGATTTTCAAGGGCTAAAAAGTAGAAGGGGGACAATGTTAAAAAGGAACATTTCTAACCTAATTATTTGAAGCTTTGCCTTTCTGCTGATTTCTGTAATTTTCTTCGTCATAAATTCTTTTTCAATTTCAGCTACTGTTTCTCCAATCAGATTTCTCGTTCAGGATAATCTCTTTTCATTCACCAAAATCCATGCCAAACAAATCCGGTTGTTCTATTCTAAGCTCAATTTCTCTCCAATTTTTTGCAAAGTGACTCTGCTTAGCCCAACATGTAATCTTTGTGTTGATTAGATTCTTTCATACTTAGCAATCTCCCTTATGTTATTCGTCGAGTCCAAGATTTTGCTCAGCAAGCTGTCAAGCTGTTGCTTCTTGTCATTGGAACGTATTTTGCCAGATTTTTTTTCTATCTCGGAAGACCAGGAATCCTCTATCGTTTTCCAAATAAATCCGGTGTTTGCATCTATTATTCTTGATACTTTGATTGGCTCAACAGCAAGACCAAAATCATTTTTTGCTTTCTTCAGAATGGAATACAGAGCCTTTAATTGCTTTTTTATCTCATTAATCTGCCTCTGAGTCAAATCATTTTCAACAACTTTATAGGCTTTATTCTCTTTATCTTCTAAAGATACTTCTATTTCGTGAAGCAATCTTTCAATATACCACATAGCGGACTTAATGCTGTTGTAATGCTGCCATTGCATTCTCATCACCTTGAGAAGAAGTCATTAGCTGAAGCGGTTTTGGCACACGCCGAGGTGGACTTCATCACCCCTTGTCTGAATGGTGTTACATAGTTTATATATTTTACTTATTCGGTGTTGTGTGGCATGATGGCATTCCTCGACTTTGTCATCGCGGCCGTCGACCACAACATTTTTAAAGGACCTTTCTCGGGAGGGTATCGGGCAGAGACCCGGGTGAGACACCATGCGGAAGAAACTCGATATGCGCCACCACAAGGCGCTCTTGACCATCACGATTTTCGTCCTGTTCATCATCGCGTTCATCTTCGCGGGCTACCTGGCAAACGCGGCGTCCGAGATACCGGTACTCGCGGCCGCGACCTTCAGTCTCGTCTTCGTCGTCTTCATCATCACCATCATCACAATCAGCATGCTCATCCGCACGCGGGACGAGATTCACGCCATGCACGAGGAGAATCGGCAGCGTTTCCAGAACGTGCACGAGCGCGTGAATTCGGTCCATGCAGCTCTCGTAGCCAAGACGAGGAAGCGGTGAGCGCGGAGGTAATCAAGATGAGACGCGGTCAAGCAGCGCTGGAATTCCTTACGACCTACGGCTGGGCGTTCCTTGTCATCCTGGTGATGATCGGGGCGCTCGCCTATTTCGGCATCCTCAGCCCGGACAAGTTCCTGCCGGAGCGGTGCACGTTCAGCACCGAGACGCCCTGCCGGGACATGCAGGTGTCGGTATCTGATGGCGTCAAGTTCTACGTCACCAACAACATCGGCGAGAAGATTACGGCGATAAACTTCACGGTCACGTCCGTGGACACCGAAACCTCTGCGTCATGCACGCCGTCCGGAACTGCCGCGGAGATTGACGTCAGCGCCAGCAAGGAGTTTACTTGCTCCGGTTCATCCTTCGGCCTCAGCGAGGGCAGCAAGGCGAAGTTCCTCGTCGAAGGGAACTACACCCGTGCCAACGGCAAGTACCCGAAGCAGGTCAGCGGCGAGATTTACGCGAAGGTCGTCGCATAAACCGTTTCCCTTTCCCTCTTTGATATCTCGGTGACGCGCATGGCAATCGGCAAGAAGGCGCAGGTGGCGAACGAGTTCCTCGCCACGTACGGCTGGGCCTTCGCGCTCGTTGTCCTCGTCATGGCCACGATCGCCTATATCGGCCTCGAGACGCCCGGCGCGCTCCAGCCGACCTTGTGCGTGCTCTCCGTCACGGGCGTGAACTGCGCCGACGTCTCGGCAGCGACGAACGGCACGCTCACCCTGCTCCTCCAGAACGTCGGCGACGCGCCCATCGCGCTCGACGGTGGAACCTGCGTCTACGTGGCGGGCGACGTCACGGTCACGACGCCGCTGCTCCCGGACGAAGGGGTCGGGACCTGGCCCGCAGGCGCCTTCCGAACGCTGCGCTGCAGCTTCGAAGGGGACGACCCATTCGCGGGCAAGGCGGGCCAGAAGACGGAGATCAGCGGATCGCTCAAGCTCGACGGCCGGACAGCTGCGGTGCAGCTCCGCGTCCCGGTGAGGGCGACGCGATGAGGCGCGGCCAGGCGGCGATGGAGTACATCGTCACCTACGGCTGGGCCTTCCTCGTCATCCTCGTCGTCATCGGCGGCCTCGCCTACTTCGGCGTCATCACGCCGAGTCGCTGGGTGCCGGAGCGGTGCGACTTCGGGGCACAGCTCGAATGCAAGGACTATCAGCTCTTCACCGAGAAGGCTGACCTCTTCTTCCTCAACAACTTCGGCAAGGATATCAGCATCACCGGTGTGCAGATGCGGATGGACGACGGGTCGCTCAGCCCCACTCTCTCCATGACCGACACTGTTGGTGGTTCGCCGGTGACGACGATTGATATATCTGCGGGGGCGACCGGCGACGTGATCCTCACGCTTCCTTCGGCGGCAGACCTTACCGCTGGCGAGAAGCAGCAGGTGACGCTCGTCATCACGTTCCAGCGGAATCCTGGCGGATCGCCGCACACGTTGACAGGAACGGTCTACGCCAAGGTGAAGGAATCATAACTTTTTTAAATGAAGCGTCGTTTTCCCACCGAATAACCTTTCTCACTGAGCTGCTCAGGCGCGTCAGCACTCCGCCGGGCAGCGGTGGGTTTCGGGAAGCAATGTGCTGAGGGTGGAATCATGAACCAAGAGGAACGCCTCAAGACCGGAACGACAACCGTTGGACTCGTCTGCAAGGACGCGATCGTCCTCGCGGCGGATATGCGCGCCACCGCCGGCAACCTCATCGTCGACAAGCGCGTGGACAAGGTCGTCCCCGTCAGCGACACGATAGCGGTCACCACGAGCGGGAGCGTCAGCGACCTCCAGCTCCTTCTCAAGTACCTCAAGGCGGAGCTCAAGCTGCGCAACATCCAGAACGGCCGGTCGCCGACCGTGAAGGAGGCGGCTCATCTCCTCAGCGCGTGGGTCTACAGCATCTTCCGCAGCCAGATGGGCGTCTGCCACTTCGTTATGGGCGGCTACGACAAGGCGCCGCGGCTCTACGACATCTTCCCTGACGGCAGCCTTACGGACACGACGGACTTCGTCGCGTCCGGTAGCGGCAGCGTCATCGCGTACGGCGTCCTCGAGGACCAGTACAAGGAAGGCATGCCGGTGGAGCAGGGCGTCCAGCTTGCGCTTAAGGCGGTCAACGCCGCGCTCCAGAGGGATTCGGCGTCCGGCAACGGCGTCAACATCTTCATCATCGACAAGGACGGGGTCCGCAAGGAGGTCACGAAGACGCTCCAGACGAGCCTCGTCCGCTGAAACAATTTTCTTCTGCAGAACCAGAACAGAGCACAGGCCCCGTCGCACAGGCGATGCCTTAGGAACACACACCAACAAGACCAATAGGTGAGCAGCTTGTCCGAAATCATAAAGGAAATCATGAAGCACTTCTCAAAGGAAGACATCAGTGACATTGCGTTCGAGGGGGCGAATATCGTACTCTACACGAAGCGGCGCGAGTTCTTCCTTGACGACCAGGGAAAGGTGAAGGAGGTCGTCCGCGCCATCAAGAAGCGCGTCGAGCTCCGCCCGGACCCGAGCATCCTCATCCCAGAGGATCAGGCGGAGAAGCGCGTCCGCGAGCTCATCGGAGAGGACGCCGTCATCGGCCAGGTCTTCTTCGAGCACGAGCGCGCGATCGTCACCGTCGAGGTCGAGAAGCCCGGTATCGTGATCGGTAAGAAGGGTGAGAACCTTCAACGGATCAAGGAGGAGACCTTCTGGGTGCCCATCGTGAAGCGCACCCCCCCAATCAGGAGTGAGATCATCGAGGGGATCCGCGCAGTCCTCTACGAGAACAGTGACTACCGCCGAAAGTTCCTCAACAAGACAGGGGAGCGCATCTACAACGGCTGGCTCCGTCAGAAGAAGGAGGAGTGGATTAGGATCACCTACCTCGGCGCTGCCCGGCAGGTCGGTCGTTCGGCCATTCTTCTTCAGACGCCGGAAAGCAGGGTGCTGCTTGACTGCGGCCTTGACCCTGCGTCCGGCGCCAACCCGTACCCGTATCTCGAGGCGCCGGAATTCCGGATCAACGAGCTGGACGCAGTGGTCATCACGCACGCCCATCTGGATCACAGCGGCTTCCTTCCCTACCTCTTCAAGTTTGGTTACCGGGGGCCGGTGTACTGTACCGCGCCCACGAGAGACATCATGTCGCTGCTCCAGCTCGACACGGTGAAGATCGCGCGCAACGAGGGGCAGGAGCCGATTTATACGAGCGATGAGATCAAGGAGATGGTGAAGCACACGATTACCCTCGGGTATGAAGAAGTGACCGACGTCACGCCCGACGTGCGGATAACGCTCTACAACTCAGGGCACATCCTCGGCAGCGCGATGTGCCACATCCATATCGGTAATGGGCTGCACAATATCCTCTACACCGCCGATCTCAAGTTCGCGAAGACGCAGCTCCTCAGCCCCGCGGCCACGACGTTCCCACGTCTGGAGACGCTGATGATTGAGGCGACGTACGGTGGCAAGGACAACGTGCTCCCGCCGTACAAGGAGCAGGACGACGCACTTGTCAGGATGATCATCGACACCATCCACCGCGGCGGCAAGGTGCTGATCCCCACGCTCGGAAGCGGTCGCGGACAAGAGGTCATCGTGATGATAGAGCAGCTCATCCGCGAGCGGAAGCTCAAAGAGGACATCCCGATCTACATCGACGGCATGGTCTGGGACATCACGGCAATCTATACCGCATACCCTGAATACCTCAACTCGACGGTGCGGCAGCAAATCTTCCACAAGGACAACAACCCGTTCCTCGCGACGAACATCCACCGGGTGGGTAGCCAGCAGGAGCGGAAGCAGCTCATCGAGGAGGGTGACCCGTGCATCATCCTCGCGACCAGCGGCATGCTCGTCGGTGGTCCTTCTGTCCAGTACCTCCGCGAGCTGGCGGACAACCCGAACAACAGCCTCATCTTCAGTTGCTACCAGGCGGAAGGCAGCCTGGGCAAGCGGGTCAAGGACGGGCTCAAGGAGGTCAGCTTCCAGAACGGCAGCAAGATCGAGACCGTGCCGATTCGGCTCGAGGTCCACAAAATCGAGATCTCGGGACACGCCAACAGGAGGGAGTTGATGAACTTCATGAAACGGTTGACGCCGAAGCCGCGTAAGGTGCTCATCAACCACGGCGAGCAGAGCCGCTGCCTCGACCTTGCGAGAAGCATCTATCAGCACTTTAAGATTGAGACCGTGGCGCCCAGGAACCTGGACGCGATCCGGCTCAGGTAGCGCTCTTTTCTATTCTTGGGTGTTCCTCTTCCGTTACTCGATCTCTCCGTCGGAGAGTCAATCGATACTTTTAAATAGCGCTCTCGCTGAGGATGACAGAAAGAGGTTATGGCATGGCATATGCGGGACTCGCTCCTGGAGGATCGGCGAAATTCCCGGCGCCGATCGTCGTTCGCTATAAGGGGGCGTTTGACTACACCTACCTGTACCGGACGCTTCAGCGGTGGTTCGAGCAACGGCGCTTCCGGTTCACGGAGACGCGCTACAAGGACTCGGGCAAGCGGATCAAGGACGACTTCGAAGCCATCAGGGAGATCGACGAGTTCTTCGCCGAGCAGTATAATATCAAGGTCGAGATGTGGGAGCTTACGACACAGGAGATCATGGTCAACGGCGAGCCGCGGAAGATCCTGAACGGGATGGCCCAGTTCACCGTATCGGGGACCTTGAGCACCGACCGGAACGGTTGGTTCAAGGGGAAGAAAGGGTTCGTCGGCTGGCTCGGCCGACGGTACATGGACGCGCGCTGGCGCGAGATCGAGTCGAACTTCATCGACGTCATGGAGTACCGGACTCAGGACGTCCAGACTCTGATCAAGGAGTGCCTCGCGATGACGACGAAGGAGAACGCCGCATGGTGAGACGATGGCCGAGATAAAGTACTTGGTGGATGGCAAGCAGGTCCAGTATGAGGGCCTCTTTGACTTCCCCGGACTCTTTAAGGCGATTGACGAGTTCTTCCGCGAACGCGGTTATGACCGGCTCGAGACGCGGAACTTCGAGGAGGTTTTCGAGTCAGGGCGCCAGGTGACGATTGAGCTCCTCCCGTACAAGAAGGTGAATGACTACATCAAAATGGAGATCAGGATCTACGCTTTCTTCAAGAACCTCAAGGAGAAGATCGTCGAGATTGACGGCGTTAAGCGAAAGCTCTTCCACGGCCGCGCCGAATTGTGGTTCGACGCCAACCTCTACACTGACTTCGAGCACCGCTGGGAGAAACGCGTCTTTCTCTATTTCCTCCGCACGATCACAGACAAGTACATCCGGCGCAGCCAGACTCGCATGGCCGAGGAGCTCTGCATCAAGGACTGCTGGGATGTGGTGGATCTGACGAAGTCCTTCCTCAACATGAACCGCTACAGCGTCGCCCCTGGCAGCGCCACCTACTTCATAGGGCACTAAGCGGATAGCCTCCTCAGGTCGAAACTCTTGTGGTCCTTCCTGTGGGCACGTTGCGGGAGTTGCGTTGCAGGGGTTGCTGTGGGGGTTGTCCCCTACAGGGAAGCAGCGCTTTCTCGCCTGCACGCGTGAGTTTCGAAGACGCTATCCGTACAAAACCATTTAAAAGGACGGACCAATTCTGAGTGTGATTGCCGCGGTCGCATAATCTGGTAGTGCGCCAGCCTTGAGAGCTGGTCCCGCAAGGGATTCCCGGTTCAAATCCGGGCCGCGGCGTCTTCTCAGGACCTTGTGTCTCGCTTAGGGCCACGTCCCCCGCCCGCGCTCTTTCCCTACGTGCGCTTTCCAAGGGTCAGTCGCGATCCCATAACCTGTCCGTCTGCTGACGCGCCCCCGGGGCGCTCTTTACCAAAGACCCATCTTCGACGGGTTTGTAGAAAGTAAGCGTCGGCGCCATGGTTGGGTCGTGGTTGGCTTCGCCAACCATGGCCCTGGCCCGACGGAGCAGCACAGGTTGCCATACGTAAGTGTG
>Ga0114931_10002313_pt1 | contig 24247 bp, 18 predicted proteins | sample 2SBtaG_FD_89579 | JGI IMG/M metagenome (GOLD analysis project Ga0114931, IMG submission 89579) | Deep subsurface microbial communities from Kolumbo volcano to uncover new lineages of life (NeLLi) - 2SBTROV14_V59a metaG | ecosystem: Environmental > Aquatic > Marine > Volcanic | place: Kolumbo... | reverse complement strand
CAGGCGAAAGTCTATAACTGCCGACTCTAAAGTTAACTGTCGAAGTGGATTGTGTAACATAATTGTCTAAATCCGAAATTCTCTTATTAGTTGCGTTTACGCCCTCAACCGCAGCGTTAGCGGTTTCTTGCGCGGCTTTTGCTCCATCTTCAGCGGCGTTAGAAATCGCCATCAGTTCATCAATTTGTCCTGAAAGCCTCTCAGCGTTTTGCTCCGTTTTAGTGATTCTATCTTCCGCAGGTGCCACGCGGCTGTCGATTGACCGCGCCGTTGTCAAATCTTTTTTGCTAAAGCGAATCTTCTTTGCGACTAAAGCACCATTGCCGTCGCCGCGACCTTCGGCTTTTAGATTTAATCCGCGCACCAAACTAGTTGCAGCATATCGGCTTCCGCCGAAAAAGCCCTTTGATTTAATACTCGTATTTGGAGTCAAAACGACTTTTGTGCTGACGCCGGTTGCGTCTCTAAGCAGAAAGCCGTCATCATTCTTAGCAATGATAACTCCTTTAATCTTATACTTTTGTCCATTTACCAACTTGCGAACTTGATTGTCTTGAGCAAATGTTCCCATAGCCAAAATGGCTAAAGTCATTGTTGCTAAAGACATCAATGCGATTACTTTCTTTAAACTACTAAGCATATCCAAACTCCTTTCTCGACTCATTAAATTGTTATAGATTGATTGTCTTATATGGAAAACGCATCATATATGACGAGTCAACCCAACTTTTGGTTGTCAAGAAAATCTGGATTTCCAACAAAATTTCGTAAGAAATGTTACACCCAGACTCTCAAGAATAGCTGTTTCGTGAATATTTTATACGGACACAATCAGAGAAGCTGTTCGAACATCGAAATATTCTTAACACTGCGCCCATATATCACAAAAACGTTTAATTAAAAGAGATCTCCGTTATTGACGAAGTTTCCAAAAATTTTTGCTTAAATACTAAACTTATTTGTTTCTAAATATTCTTTCATATAGGAAAGAAACTGTTCGGCATCTGCCCCGTCAACTATTCGGTGGTCGTATGTCAAAGCGAAATAAGCCATTTGGTGAATTCCAAAATAGTCGTCGCCCTCTGGAGTCGTAATAACTTTCGGGCGTTTTTCAATCTTGCCTACACAAAGGATCGCGACCTGAGGTTGATTAATAATCGGTGTACCAAACAATCCGCCAAATACTCCGGGATTTGTAATTGTGAAAGTACCGCCCGAAACCTCATCCGGCATTAATTTTTTGCTTCGAGCTCTATCAGCCAAATCATTTGCTGCCCTCGCCAAACCCGCCAATGATAGAGAATCAGCTTGTTTGATAACCGGAACAATCAAGCCCCAATCCAAAGCCACAGCCATACCGAGATTAATATCGCCTTTATAGATAATTTGCTCGCCGGCAACCTGCGCGTTTACAACCGGGAATTTTCGTAAGGCATTTGTTACAGCTTGGAAAATAAACGGCATGTAAGTTAATTTAGTGCCGTATCTAGACTGAAATTCCGCCTTATTTTTATTTCGAAACTTTGCCACATTTGTCATATCAAATTCATAGACACTTGTAACATGAGCCGAAGTTTGTTTCGAAAACGTCATATGCTCGGCAATTTTTTTGCGCATCAATGACATCTGCTCTGTTTTATCACCGGTTTGAGCCGATATTTGGGGAGCAACGTAATCTGCTTTTGGAGCAGGCTGGGTTGTTGCCGGCATTTGCGGAGCGGCTTCTTTTCTGGCGACGGGAACGTTTGTCAGTAAATCTTCGGGCTTCAATGCCGCGCCGGAGTCAATAAATGACAGAATATCTTTTTTCGTAACTCTTCCGCTTAAGCCGGTGCCCTGAATTTGAGAGATATTTACGCTGTGTTGTTTAGCTATGTTTCTTACCAAAGGGCTGCTTCGGGTTTTTCTAAGTTGTTTAACGGTCTGTTCGCCAATTGCTTTGTCGTTTCCATTTGAAGATGTAGAAGCAGGCGCTGCGATAACAGGTGATGACTCGGGTTTCGTAGTTTCACTTTCTACAGGAGCACTTTTTTGGCTTTGGACTTCGGGTACCGGACTCGGAACCGCCGCTGGCGCAGACCCCTCGGCACCAATCAAAGCGACTACTGAATCTACTTCGACTGTGTCGCCCTCTTGCGCTTTTATCTCGAGAAGAGTTCCTTCCACAGGAGAGGGAACTTCTGCATCGACCTTATCTGTAGAAATTTCCAAAAGAGGTTCATCACGCTCAATTTTATCGCCGACTTGTTTTATCCATTTCGAAATTGTTCCTTCGGTTATAGATTCGCCCATTTGGGGCATAACAACTTCGGTCGCGTTTCCGGCAGGCGCAGCTACTGGTGTATCAACCGCTTGAGAAGGTTCTTCTTTCGCGATCGGTGCCGATACTTCAACTTGCGGTTCTTCTTTTTGAGCGGGTTCTGCTTTTGATGTTCCATTTGATGCCGCTGGCTTTTCGCCCTCCGCGCCAAGGACAGCCAGTACGGTATCGACCTCGACCGTTTCACCTTCCTCAAATCTGACTTCGAGCAACACTCCGCCTCCGGGTGAAGGGACTTCCGCATCAACCTTGTCGGTCGAAATTTCTAAAAGCGGTTCATCTCTTTCGATGGTATCGCCCACTTGTTTTAACCATTTAGAAATAGTGCCCTCGGTGATCGATTCACCCATTTGCGGCATTACAACTTCTACACTCATAAATTCTCCGTTTTGCGTGGTAGAAACTCGACCGTCAGGAAGCGTGTATTTACAACGAACTCAAACCAATACGCGTTTCTATATTACCTCTTTATAAAAATAAGATTTTTAACAATCAATCAACCTAAAATTTTACCGCGTTCTTGCAAAAACGACAAAGATGGATGTTATGTAAGTTTCGTTCTTTCGTGAATTGGTGGGCGATTTGCACATTTCTGAGATACTGACAGATGTTCCAATGACCCGCTAGAATAAAACTTCGTTTTTTGAGTTTCTTGCCTGTTTGTTTTTAGTTTGTTTCGAGAATAGAATAGCAAAACCGAACCAAATCCAACTAAAATAGGAAACATTAAGATGAAAAAACATTTAACTTTGATACTTGGCTTTTTTCTGCTCTTTGTTACGACCGATGTCGATGGACAGAAAACCGCAACACTAACCAAAAGTGATTACGCTCGTGCTGAAAAAGCCTTTGGGTTTAATGCGTCGAAATTGATTGACCGAGCTAGCGTTCGTCCGGTGTGGCTTTCTGATGGACGTTTTTGGTATCACGTGCTTACACCTGCTGGAGGCGAGTTTGTTTTGGTAAATCCTGTTGATGGAAGCCGAAAAACTGCTAGTGATAGAAAGACGTTACTTACAGGTATTTCCGGTAGCACGAGCCGTCCTCAGCGAAGGCGAGGTGGAGCGAAGTCGCCTGATGGAAAAAAGGTTGCTTTCATACGCGATTGGAATTTGTGGGTTCGAGATGTTGCTACGAAGAAAGAGACGCAGCTAACAAAAGATGGCATCAAAAACTTTGGATATGCAACGGATAATGCGGGTTGGCGAAAAAGTAATCGACCGATATTGCTTTGGTCTCCCGATTCAAAAAAGATTGCCACCTTTCAGCAAGATCAGCGGCACGTTAGCGACATGTATCTTGTATCAACAAACGTTGGTAAGCCAAGACTAGAAGCATGGAAGTATCCGTTTCCTGTGGATAAAGAAATCATAAAAATACATCGCGTAATAATTGATGTTGAAAAGGCAAAACTCATTCGTTTAAAAATTGCCCCCGATGCAAGACGAGGGACTCTGTGCGATGACATTTCTTGTACAGGGAAGTTTGACGATAATGAATGGAGCGCAGACTCCCGTAGATTAGCTTTTGTCTCTACATCTCGCGATCATAAAATAGCGAAACTAAGAATCGCCGAAGCTTTGAGCGGCGCGGTTCGGGAAGTTTATGAAGAGAAAGTGGCAACCCAATATGAATCTGGGCAGGGACAAATAAATTGGCGGTATCTTTCCCGATCAAATGAATTTATTTGGTACTCAGAAAAAAGCGATTGGGGACACCTTTCCATCCGCCAAATAAGAAGCGGCACCTTAAAGTATAGGACTACGAAAGGTAATTATGTGGTTACGCGCCTTAGAAGAGTAGAAGAGAAAAATCGCGTTTTGTTCTTTGAAGCAAATGGGCGCGAGAAGGGACGTGATCCGTATTTCAGCCATTTTTATCGGACGGATTTTGACGGGAAAAACCTGAAACTTTTGACGCCTGAAGATGGAAATCACCGAATCTCGATTTCGCCAAATGGAAAGTACTTTGTAGATAATTATTCGAAACCCAATGTCCCTCCGGTTGCTGTTTTGAGAGATATGAACGGAAAGTTGATTGCCAATCTGGAAAAAGCTGATATTTCCCGTCTTAAAGCGACCGGGTGGAAACCGCCTATGCCGATTACTGTAAAAGACCGAAACGGAAAATGGGATTTATACGGCTTGATGTTTACTCCAACGAATCTTGATCCGAAAAAGAAATATCCGGTTGTAAATTACATTTATCCGGGACCACAGGGCGGCGGCGTTGGTTCGCGTTCATTTTCGTCTGGAAGGGGTGGACATCAGGCGTTAGCGGAGCTCGGATTTGTTGTGGTTGTAATTGACGGTACATGTAATCCAAATCGTTCGAAATCCTTTCACGATGCTTGTTATGGAAATATGGCTGACAATACCTTGCCCGATCAGATCGCCGGAATTAAGCAGTTAGCTGCGAAATATCCCTATATGGATATTAATAGAGTTGGCATTTGGGGGCATTCCGGCGGAGGTTTTGCGACGGCAGCGGCACTATTTCGCTATCCTGATTTTTACAAAGTCGGCGTTAGCGAATCAGGTAATCACGATAGCCGAAATTATGAAGATGATTGGGGCGAACGCTACATCGGGTTGTTAAAAGGAAATAATTATCGAACGCAGGCGAATCAAATTTACGCAAAAAACCTAAAAGGTAAATTGCTGCTCGCTCACGGCGGGACGGATAATAATGTACCTCCTTATAATACTTATCTTGTGGTCGATGCGCTGATAAAAGCCAATAAGGATTTTGATTTAGTTATCTTTCCAAATGCAAGACACGGTTATGGGAGAGATACCTTTTACATGACCCGCAGACGTTGGGATTATTTTGTGAAACATCTTTTGGGAGCGAATCCGCCAAGAGAATACAAAATAAAGTTTTCACCTGATTCGCGTTTTAGCCGATAGTAGTTACGTGCTGCAATTGCTTGCCGGTTGTTACGGTAGGCGCGAAGGTAAGCTGGCGGGTTGCATTAGTAGCCCGCTATTTTTCTTCATCCATCAACTATCTCAACCAGGCTTGGCAAATAATAGTCCTCCATCTGAGGCGCAAAAGGTACGGGGGAATCTATTGATGCGATTCGAATTATCGGAGCATCGAGCCATTCAAAAGCCTCTTCAGCAATAATTGCCGAGATTTCGCCCCCAATGCCCCCCGTTAAACTAGCTTCGTGCAATATCAACACGCGGTTTGTCTTTTTAACTGTATTGAGGATTGCTTCCTTATCTAAGGGCGCAAGAGTCCGTAAATCTATTACTTCAATATCTAAACCGTCTTCTTTTTTAAGTTTCTCCGCCGCATCAATCGCATTTAGAGTTTGAGCACCAAAGGTGATTATCGATAAGTCCTTTCCGCCCCTTGCGACCCGCGCTTTTCCGACTGGAATACTATAACTTTCTTTCGGAAGATGCTCACGAAGTCTCGGCATTCGATAGAGTTTTTTGTGCTCAAAAAACAAAACCGGATCAGGATCGTCGATCGCCGATTTGAGTAAACCTTTTGCGTCATATGCGGTGGATGGCTCGACTATTTTTAATCCCGCCGTATTTAGGAAAAAGGATTCAGCATTAAGGGAATGAAAAGGTCCGCCTCGAACTCCACTTCCGCACGGACCACGAAAAACCGCACCGATTCCGCCGCAACCTCTGTAACGAGATTTCGCCGCATAATTCGTAAGCATGTCGAATCCACAGGAAATAAAGTCTATAAACTGAAATTCCGCAACAGGTTTCATACCCATTAGAGCCGCTCCGCATGCCGCACCGACAATTGCCGCCTCAGAAATTGGAGTGTCAACCACACGTTCGTCGCCGAATTTATCAAGAAGACCCTCAGTGGCTTTAAATGCGCCGCCGTATTTCCCTACATCTTCGCCAATAACAAAAACGTTTTCGTCATCGGTCATCGCTTCAAAAATTCCTTGTCGAATCGCCTGAAGCATATTCGAACCTTTTTCTTTTTTGTTAGTGGTCATTTTGCAATAAGTATAGGCACCTTTTTTAGAAAGAAACACAAAAACCCTTAGTCGTAAAAGAGTTTATTCCTCATCTAATTTTTTTGTTTTATTCAAATCGTTAGTCTTAAACTTTTCTGTGTCAAATAATTCATTGACCGAAGTTTGAACGGGCGGTAGTTGTTTATCTGGCGCACCGGCATCCGGTAAAGTCTTCGTACCGCTTCCATATAGATGTTGCGAAGTTTGTTTGACAGCTTGCTGGGCAAGCTCAAAATCTTCGCGGTTTATTTTTAATTTCACTCTGCCGCCTTCGTTTGGTAGTTCGCTGAGTTTTGATATGTTTTTCAGGCGCAATTGGATTTGTGCGAAGAATTTTAGTATTCCCTTACGAAACTTAATATCCAAAATCTCGTCAAGTGATATGCGGACTTCTTTAACTTCGCCACGGATTAAGCCAAGTATTTTCGATTCAAATTCAATAATGATTCCCGCAGACGAAAACTTCGCGATGCCGTCAACCTGCGATAAGCCGTGCGAGCTTTCTGTTTTAAACGGTACGCTTATTAGGTTTGGTTTCATTTGTACCTATTTATCTTCAGATTATTAAGTAATCGATCTTCAAGTTTAACTTTCTAAAACTGGTTTCTTAAACGCCGGTTTTACGACGTTGTTATCAAATACATCCATCGCAGCGTCTTCAGGTTGCGGCAAAGGCGCTTCTTCCGCCCAATCGGATTCGGTTTGAAGAAAATCCTTAATTTCCGTTTCGATTTCTGCCATCTTTTTTCGAGTCAGAACTCTCTTTTGCGTCAAGAACTTTTCATATCTTTTTATCGGATCATTATGCGCTGCCCACCATTCAACTTCACCTTCAGGAACGTAGGCTTGATTATCGTGCTCAGCGTGTCCTTTTCGGCGATAGGTCATTGCCTCAATCAAAACCGAACCGTTTCCTCCGCGAGCGTGAGCCACGGCTTCTTTCATAGTTTCATAGCAGGCAACCACATCATTTCCATCTACCCGCAATCCCTTTATTCCATAACCAAGTGCTTTATCGACAAATTTAAGCGCAGCACTTTGGTCTCTGGAAGGGGTCGAGTAGGCATAGCCATTATTTTCAATTACCGTAATCAGCGGTAATTTTTTGACCGCAGCGAAATTAACGCCCTCATGAAAAACTCCGGTTGAGCTCGCTCCTTCACCAAGATATGCGACCGCAACACGGTTTTCTTTTTTCATTCGCGACGCTAGCAAAACCCCAGCCAACACTGGAATAAGATCGCCTAGATGGGAGATTGGACCAATCATCCCTTTTTCAAGATCGGCGAAATGGAACTGAACGTCGGTTGCTCGCGAAGGAGCCATTCTGCGCCCAAAATACTGCAAAAAAATCGTTCGCGGCTCGATGCCTTTTACAAAACACGCCCCTATATCGCGAATTAAAGGCGCAATAAAATCCTGTGGTTCAAGCGCGAAAGCCGTGCCGACCGCGGTCGCTTCTTGACCAAGAGACGTAAAAACACCGCCTGTCAGTTTTGACTGTCTTTTAAGCCGAACCGTTTTTTCATCAAACATCCGTGTCAATTTCAGATGGCGGTATAGTTCGATGAACTGTGCTTTCTTTAACGATGTATTTTTGGTACACGAAAGCGGGGTTTTAGGTTTTTTAAGTGTAGTCGTTGCCGTCATTTCTGATAAAAATCGATATGTTGATTAATTCTTGCTCCGAAATATTTTCAATTCTGATTTACAGATCAATAGCCAAAAGAATTTTACGATAAAAAAAGCGAAGTTAAAATCGAAGTGAGACGAAAATGCTTTTCCTATTTGCAGCGAGGGGAAATGATTTTTAATCCTGTTTTGTTTAAGACGTAGAAAACTGCGTATAATCAAAGCAATTTCAACAATACAAGGGGCAATTTCTTTATGACAAAATTAAACAAATTGGGATTTTTTGCGAGTATTATTACGATTTTTCTTTTCAACGCAAATAGCATTGCGGCTCAAGGGCAACTCTATCGCGTAAAATTAATCCGCGCTGCGCCGGGAGATTTGCTGGAAGTTATTGAGGAATTAAAGAGCGATATCAGCAACTATAAAGATTATGGGATTGAAAAGCCTTATTTAATGCGTCACAGTCAGGGAGATCAATGGGATTTGCTTTTTATTTATCCCGTTAAGAGTCTTGCGAAACACTTTTCCTCAAAATCCTTTCGAAAGAAAAAGAAATCGAAAACACTAGGAAAAATTTACGGCGATCGGTTTTACAAGAAGATTTCTTCCCATCAAGAAGCATTTTTTGCCGGACCATCCAAAGATATATTTTCTAAATGGTTCGAAGAATTCAGCTATTATCATGTCGAGATTTTTACATCTTTAGCCGGAAAGCAAAAAGAACTTCTGAAACAGAGGCAAATGGAAAATATTTATCTCACAGAATTGAAACGTCGCCCGAATCTTATTTTTACAAAGATAACGGGCGGTCAATGGGATATTTTTACGATTGGATTTTATAAGAATTTGAAGGATTATGCCTCAAGCGGAGATCATAATTCGGCAGATGATCGGGAAAGAGCGGCAAAAAAAGCTGGTTTTGAAAGCACCTCGACAATCGGAAGTTATTTGCGGGAATTTTTACTTGAACATCATGATACGCTCGCGGGAGCGGTTCGGAGCAACTAACTAGTGCCTTGATTTGTTAGTTTGTTTACTTCGGTCTTTTTTTCTACTAAATGAGAGACAATTGAACGGGCGGAAACACGATCGCGAGGGAGTGTGCGCGAAATAATCCTAAATGATTTCTCGAAAGGTTCAAACATGTCCTCTCCGCCGCAGATAGCTCGGATGACAGCGGGCACGCTTCTTAGCAGGCGCGTTTCTGCCCGTTAAAAAAGGCAGATTTCCGAAATCTAGCCTAGCCCTGATTTCGGAATTGGAAAATAAAAATGAAAGTATTCGAACTTGAAAATCGTTACACTAGCCAATCTTCACCGTTACTGTATAACGAGCGGATTTTAGCGTTGCTTCGGGTTTAGACGACTTACCATTCCTTTTGGTCCGACAACCCAGATTGCCTTTTTACCATTGGACTCAACGGCATTGTAGTTTTTTTCGTCGAGGCTTTTCCAGGTTTTACCGCCGTCATAAGAGATATCAGAACCGCTTGTGCCGACAGCGATAACCATTTTTCGATTGACATATGTTACGCCAGAACGATAACCGGACAATCCTTTTCCGAGTTTCCAAGTCTTACCGCCGTCTTTTGTATAGGCAAGATTGTTTGTGATCCCTTTCGGTTTTGTGTAGTCACCGCCGACAATTATGCCGCGTTTTTTGTCGTACATGGCAATCGAGAAAATTCCGGCTCCTGCCGAACCTTTTATAAAAGGGGTGTCGGCTGCAAACCAGCTCAAACCCCGATTATAGGAACGAAAAACTCTTGCGTCATTTCCTCCGGAGACTATAAATGCACCTTTTTTGCCATGAGAAATGATTGAAGTTCCGCTTGCAGCAAAGGCGGCTTCTCCTTTTTTTGCGCGCGGCATTTTATCCTCGCCCGTTCGTCTCCATGTCTTTCCGCCATCTTTTGTCGCGATCAGAAAATAGAATCCATCAACCGGGTCGCTTTGGGCAATTCCGTGTTTCTCGTCCCAGAAAGCAATAGAATCAAAGAAGGCTTTTTCGATGGCGTTTTTAAACTGGAGCTTCCAGGTCTTTCCGCCGTCAGTCGTTTTGTAGATTCTTGAATTTTCGCCGTTGCCGATACTCAGAATGTAAGCAGTGTTTTCACCAAAGGCTTCGATGTCACGGAAGTCCAGTTTTTCCGCATCAGGAACTTTAATAACATCCCAGTTTTTTCCCCCGTCAATGGTTCGAATCACAGTTCCGCCCGTGCCCGATGCCCAAACAACCTTTTCATTTACAACATCAAGCCCGCGAAAACTTGCGTCAGTTCCAACCTCATATTTTTTCCATTGGGCACTGGTGGTTGAGAACAAGAAAATAATCGATAGAAAAATCGTAATAAATTTCATAATAAAATATAGATTCAAATCAAGTTTTTAATCTCAAATGTCGGCGAAGCTGACAAATTTAATAGCGTCGGGTAAAACCCGACGGATGTTCTTCTGCGTTGATGTTCTTCTGCGTTGATGTTCGTCCCTTTCAGGGACGCAAAACTTGAATCACAATCGATGTCGGGATTCTCCCGACGCTATTAAATCAGCCGCTTTCACAGGCAAGACTGTTCAGGAATTAGCCGAATACCCATTAACACCTGATCGGTTTCGCTTTAACATAAAAATTTCGATCGACTTTAAACGTCTCGATTTCATCTGAAACCTTCAAAGTCTGCTCATTCGTATTCGGAGTGATCGAATAATCTTTTCCGTTTATTTTTACCCGCAAAGGCATTGCAAATCCTTTTACAACGTTCTCATAATGAAACTTTATTTCTTTACCGAGAATTATGTAATTCAGCACAGGTATTTTCGTTGTTCGTAAATACTGATCAAATACTTTGCTCAAATCTATTCCAGCGCGTTTAGAAATGTAGTTTTCAATTTGTTTGGTGGTAACTGTTTTGTGCCAGAAATCCTTGTTTAACCCCCTAAGGATTCCGCGCCATTTCTTGTCGTCGTTAATTACGTGGCGAATTGTATGAAGCATGTTTCCGCCCTTGTAATACATGTCGCTTGAGCCGGATTTGTTAACGCCATAGGCAGCGATTATCGGTTGATCATTTCTGATATTTCGGCGCGTGCCGATTACGTAGTCCTCAGCATCTTTTTTACCAAAGTGGTATTCGACAAAAAGATTTTCCGAGTAGTTTGTAAAGCCTTCGTGAATCCACATGTCTGCCGAATCAATCATCGAAATATTATTGCCAAACCACTCGTGTCCCGATTCGTGAACTATTATAAAATCAAATTTTAAGCCGACTCCGGTTCTGCTCAGGTCGCGTCCGCGATAGCCGTTCTGAAAGCCGTTTCCGTATGTAACCGAGCTTTGGTGTTCCATGCCTAGGTAGGGAACTTCGACCAATTTATAGCTGTCTTCATAAAAGGGGTATTTCCCAAACCAATATTCAAAGGCTTTGATTGTGCGCGGAGCTTCCTTAAATTGCTTTTCTGCTTTTTCTTTATCTTGAGCAAGTACCCAATAATCCATATCGAGCATGCCGCCTTCGCCTTTAAATTTTTCGCCAAAGTGAACATAGTTTCCGATATTTACATTTACACCGTAATTGTTTATCGGATTAATTACTTCCCAATGAAAAGTTCGGGTTTTTCTCGCTTTATCATGTTCTATTTTTTTTAGGCGACCATTTGAAACTGCTGTCAGACGCTCAGGCACGGTGATATTTATGCGCATTCCATTATCAGGTTCGTCATAACCGTGATCTTTATTCACCCACCAAATGCTTGCTCCGATTCCCTGAGCTGTCGTTGCAATAAAATCCTCGCCCAACGCATCTTTTTTCCACGAAACGCCTCCGCTCCAAGGTGGGTTTTTGCTTTCGGTTGGTTTACCTTCATAGAAGACTTCAATCTTATATTTCTTGCCTTTTTTAAGAGGCTTTTTAAAATATACCCAGTAAACATTTCCCTCGCGCTCAAATTTAAGCTTCCCTTTACCAAATATGACATTTGTAATCTTAAGCGGCGGTTGAAGGTCAAGCTGCATTTTCTTGCCCGGTTTGAGGGTTTTAAAAGCGATGACATTTGAACCTTTTATTTGCTTTTTCCTCGGTATAAACTCAAGAGAAAGATCGTAGTGCAATAAATCCCACCATGCCCGCTCCGGCGTAATCGAGCCGCGCAAGCGATCTTGTTTTGTAAAATTGCTCTGTTTTCCCGCCGTGTATTGCGAAAAAATCTGCCCTTGACCAAAGAGAACAAACAGGATTGCGAATGGAATTATTAGTTTGCGCATAAAATAATCTAAAAACTATTCAAAAATGATTTCTATCGGAAACTGATTATATCCGCAGAGAAATCGAATGTCGAAACAAATCTATGTACTGATCATTTGTTTGATTCCCATCGGCGCACGTTTTAAAAGATTATTGCCTTGTTTGCTGTTCATACGCTGATTTCATATATAAGCCGAAAATACTTTGATGAGGAATTTGTATGATTTATTTGCCAATTGTTTTCGCGCGTCCCCGGTAACGTTAGTGCGTTAATCACGAACCCCCAGTTGGTATAGGCAAGAGAAGACCATACGCGATTTTCTGGAATCGAAATATTTAGAGATCACAAGCGCTTTTGCGCGCCTTGCGCTTATGGCAAGCGAGGGCGCATGCGTTCCGTGGCTCGCGCAATATGCGTTCCGCGGCTCGCCCAACATCTCTTTGTGCTGCTCCAAAACGCTTTTCCGCAATAATTGGAGCAGAAATTGGCGATTTGATAGATACTACAATCACTATCTTGGATTGTCGCGCGGCATTTTGCTGCTTTTGAAGACATTCCTCCACACCTATTTGTAACCTTTTTGATGCTCACTGACTCTATTTAAGCGTACACAAAATTTTCAAAGAAAAGAGGTTTGTCTATGGTCTATTTACCAATCGCATTATTCGCTATTGCCGCCGTTTTGGGCGTTACGATTTTAATAAAATGGCTTCAGGATCAGGAAGCACCAAAAGCTATTGTCTATTCACACGGTGGTGTAGCGGCTGTTGCTTTGGTCCTGCTGATTTTGTACTCGGTTCAGAATCCGGATAAATTTCCGATGCTTAGTCTTATTTTGCTTGTGGTGGCGGCTTTGGGAGGTTTCGCCTTATTTTTTACCGAGCTGCTTGCTAAGAAAAGATTGGTTCCGGTTGGTATTGTTCATGCGCTTCTTGCGGTCGGAGGATTTGTAACGCTGCTTTTGTTCGTCTTTGCGTAGGGCTTTTGCCTACGAAATACACTAGAAGTACGGAAAGAAATACCGGTTTCACGGAGTGTTGCGCTTTTACGGGTGATCTTTCTTCGTAGGCGCTAATGAACTAAATGAGAATTTTCGGGCATCCTGTACACTTAATGCTTATCCATTTTCCGGCGGCACTTTTTCCAATGGAGTTTGCTTGCGCGGCGTTGGGTTATTATCTTGGTGACAATACATTTGTTTTTGCGTCTTTTTATGCGATGACAGGAGGTGTCATTTTGGGTTGGGCGGCGGTTACTTTTGGCAGTCTGGAATTATTACGAGTATATAAAGACAATCCAAGAGCCATCAATACAGCAATTATTCATGGAAGTATAAATTCCTGTGTAGTAATAGTTTATACGGTAATCGCATATTCGCGATACAAAAGCTTCCCGGTGTTTGAACCAGACGGAATCGCGCTTTTGGCTCTAAAGGCAGGAATAGTACACGCGATGTTTTTAGGTAATTATTTTGGCGGAAATCTCGTTCTAAAATATAAGGTTGCTATCCAAAATGGGAATTCTTGAACACTTCGGGAATGAATTGCCGCAAAATAAGATTCTTTCGGCTAGAAATGTGGAATCGGGCGATCAGAATCAGTACAGCGAACGATAGTGAGCAGGATTGCCTGACGGCAAGGTTTATAGCAAGTTATGTGATCTATTATAGTGCGCCGTCCAGGTCAAAAACAGAAAATGCTTAAAACGAGCGAAACAAAACAACTCGAAAAGGTCACGGATACGGAAATCATCGCCCAAATCCTTGACGACCGAGTGGCACTCTATGAAGTAATCATCCGGCGCTACAACCCCTATTTGTACAAAACAGGAAGATCTTATGGCTTTGGTCACGAAGACACCGAGGATTTGATGCAGGAAACCTACATAAATGCTTTTCAAAGCCTGCGGAAATTTGAAAACCGTTCGTCGTTTAAGACTTGGATCACACGGATCATGCTCAACAATTGTTTTCAAAAGAAAAAGAAATTCAGCTTCCAAAAGGAAATTCCAACCGAGTTTAAGCCTTACGAAGATTATCAGCAGGCGTTTTCAAGTGCGAAAACGGATGCAAATAAGGATGTCCTTATGAAAGAATTAAATCATGTTTTAGAAAGCGCATTGCAAGAACTCCCGATTAACTACCGCATGGTTTTTTCCCTCCGCGAGCTAAACGGCTTTTCCGTAGCGGAAACTTCGCGTGCATTGACGATTTCTGAAAGCAACGTAAAAGTGCGCCTCAACAGGGCAAAAAAAATGCTCCGCAGCGAGATCGAAAAAATGTATTCTCCCGAAGACATATATGAATTCAACCTCATTTATTGCGATCCGATGGTTGAGCGCGTGATGCTGATTATCAATACTTTGGCTAAGCAAATTTGAAATATTTAGAGATCAGAAGCACTTTTGCGCGCCTTGCGCTTATGGCAAGCGAGGGCGCATGCGTTCCAATCAATTTCGCAATCTGTCGGACAAAGCCCCGATATTCCATAAAGGGAACATATTTTCCGGCTGCAAAATCCGGGTTAGGAAAATTAGTTTTAAAAGAGCTATAATCTGGATTCCACAATCGTATATTGATAAAAATATTTCCTTGAAGGTGCTAAAGATAGATGACAGCTTCAATTGCTTTCTTGCTAATCGTATTAGTGGCGATGATCGTGCTTTTCTTGACGGAAAAGCTGCCAATCGATCTAACCGCTTTTTTGGGACTCGTAATTCTGGTCTTCGCCGGTTACGTTACATCAGACCAAGCATTTACAGGCTTTGCTTCATCGGCTGTTATTACGATGATGTCGATATTCATCGTCAGCGGAGCATTGATGAATGCAGGAGTCGCGGATTTCGCCGCCGTTTGGATTCATAAAATTGTTGGAAGCAGAGAACTTCCACTGCTGATCACTATTATGATTACGGCGGGAGTTCTTTCCGCCTTTATGAACAACATTGCCGCAACGGCAGTGCTTATGCCGGCGGTTGCTAGTCTTAGCAAAAAAGCAGGGCTTCAGCCATCCAAAATTTTCATTCCACTTTCATTCGGAGCAATTCTCGGCGGGACAACAACGCTCGTCGGGACGCCTCCAAATATATTAGCAGGCTCGGTTCTCGAAGCTAAAGGACTTAAACCTTTTGAGCTCTTTGATTTCACAATTCTCGGCGGTGTTCTTTTAGCACTTGGCGTGATTTATATGGTAATCATCGGGCGAAAACTTTTACCCGACCGTAAAATACATGAAGATGACGTAGGTCGGGAATTGGCGGAATTATACCGGCTCAAAGAATCGTCATTTACTTTAAAAATACCAAAAGGATCTTCAGTTGAGGGCAAAACTCTGGCAGAAACCGGAATTGGGAATGCTCTCGGCGTGCAGGTTATTGCCGTTACCCATAAGGGAGATCGAATGCTTGCGCCGCCCGCAGATACTCATCTTTGTTCAGGCGATGAACTCCTCGTAAGCGGCAGCCGCGAACGCCTTACCGAGATATTAGAAATTCAGGGCTTGGATTTAGAAGAAACAATCGGCAGGCAGATCAAACGCCCACAACGTGGAGTAAGCGGCGTAAAACTAAGGATCAATAAAGGCTCTAAACTTCTGAACAAATCGCTTCTTGAATACGACTTTCGTAAGCGGTTTGGTGTAGCTGTGATGGCGATCAAGCGCGAAGAAAATCGATTCACCAAAAATGTCGGTGATATATCACTTGAGGAGGGTGACATTCTTTTTGGTATCGGAACGAGCAAGAATGTAGCAAATCTTGCAGAGCGGAATGATCTCTTTGACATTGAGCTTTCGGGTATTGCCGCACTTGATGAGCTAAATGACGAACCGGTTCTTGTGCTCCATTTGCCCGAAGACTCTCCATTGGTTGGAAAAACCATTGCCAAAAGTCATGTTTCCGGATTAATGGGCATTATGGTTATCGGAATCCTCCAGAAAGATAAGATCGAATGGACGGTTTCACCCGATGAGATATTAAGAGCTGATGACCGTTTATTTGTTAGTGGCGAAAAGGATAAACTAATAAAGGTGATGAAAATGGGCAACGTTGAGCTTGTCTCACATCCATCGACACTCGACCTTGAATCTGAAAAGGTCGGCGTTGTTGAAGCAACAATTGCTCCACGCTCTTCTCTCGACGGAAGAACCCTTGGTGAAACCGATTTTCGTAAAAGGCGCGGACTTCAAGTTCTCGCTGTTTGGCGGGAAGGACATCCGATACGCGAACAACTTTCAAGTCTTTCATTAAGAGTCGGAGATGGACTTCTGCTACAAGGTAAACGCGAAGCACTCGCCGAACTCCCAAAAGATAAAGACCTCGTTGTCCTCTCCGAAGTTTTCGCAACCGAAAGAAATGTGAAAAAAGCTCCATTCGCAGTCGGCGGACTCTTCTTAATGATCGGCTTAGTGCTAACAGGTTTTCAACCGATTCAAGTCGCTGCCTTCGCCGCTGCAACCTTCGTTGTGTTAACCGGCGTGATCTCAATGAAGGAGGCTTACAGAGTAATCGAATGGCGTGCAATTTTCTTGGTAGCTGCGGTTTTGCCCGTCGGAATCGCAATGGAAAGCAGCGGAACGGCTCAACTCATCTCCGATAGCGTCGCATTTTACGCCGGACAATTCGGTCCCTACGCCGTCCTCGGATCGTTAATCGTCCTATCAAGTCTCCTAAGCCAAGGACTCGATGGAGCTCCCGCAGTCGTTCTGCTCGCACCAGTAGTTTTCTCCACCGCAGAAAAATTAAACATTTCCCCATACCCGCTAATGATGGGAGTCGCACTAGCCGCCTCCGCCGCATTTATGACACCGTTTAGCCACAAAGCAAACCTATTAGTAATGGGAGCAGGCGGCTACAAAAGTTGGGATTACATAAAAGTCGGAACGCCTTTAACAATTGTTATTTTGGCGACATTGGTCTTTTTAGTGCCTGTGATCTTTCCGTTTTAAAATATGGTAAAATTATCTAATAATTAGAAGGAAACATAGAGGTTTATTATGACTCTAACAATTGAATTAACACCAGAAATTGAAGAACGCCTTAAAAATAAAGCAAAAGCCAGCGGTTTTGAGGAAGTCTCGGAATATGCCAAAAAAGTTCTCGAAGATGATACAAATAAGATGCGAACTTTTGATGAAATTCTTGCTCCATTTCGACAAAGCGTTGAAGAAAGCGGTGTGTCTGACGATGAATTAGATGAACTCTTTACAAAAGCCAGAAAAGAAGTCTTCGCCGAGAAACAATCCAAAAAACAAAAGTGAGCCAATATTTACGAATTAGTGCTGTCTTCGATTGCAATGTTCTGCTCCAAGCCACAGCCAGAAACAATAGTCCCGCATCTACCTGTCTGCGACTTGCAGAATCCGGTGCTGTCAGACTTTTTGTAAGTGAAGAAACTTTAAGTGAAATAGAAGAAATTCTTAACCGAGATTTTATAAAAGAGCGTTTCAATCTCGCTGACGAAGATATTAAAGAGTTTTTGGAAAACTTACGTTTTGTAGCCGAAGTCCTCACCATAGTCCCAAAAGTTTTTTCACTTCCCCGTGATGTTGACGATGAAGAATACATCAACCTCGCCGTCGAATCCGAAGCCGATTACATAGTTACCCGCGACAAAGATTTGCTCGATCTAATGATCGGTTACGATGATACGAGCAAAGAATTTCGGCAAAGATTCCGACCTTTGAGAATTGTTGATCCAATAGAGTTCTTGAGAATAGTAGATGAGAAATTAAAAGTCGATATGTCGATAAATCCTTAATTTACCGAACTTCAAAAACCTTGTCTCCCCTCAAAAATGTCACTAAAACTTTTGTTTGCTTATCTTATCTGTCGGAGCATCGAATATATTTTGGTCAAGAATAATTAAATCGGCTTGTTTGCCGACTTCGATTGGGACTGTTTTTTGCTCTTGTTGCGTCGTATAGGCGGCTTTGATGACGGGTTTTGGTTATAACGGTTTTGTGATTAAGGTGTTCAGCACGCTAACAATTCTAATAGCATTATTCGTCTGTTATAGTTTTAAATATGGGAATTAAAGAGGCGATTGCGACCGCTGATAGAGAGATCAAATTAAACGCGAAGGTGTCTAATATATTCACCGAGAAACTTCCGGGCGATCCGGAGAAGAAGAATTTTACGCGGCAGGTTCATAAGGCTTGTTTTTCGGAAACTTATCCGACGAAGGTTTCGGATCCCTCGATGATTCATTTTAATGAAGACCTCGCGGCGGAGCTGAATTTGGAATCTGAAGACCCGGAAAAGCTTCTGCAATTGCTTAGCGGAAACGCGAACTTAGCTAGGTTTACTCCGTATGCGATGTGCTATGGCGGGCATCAGTTTGGAAACTGGGCGGGGCAATTGGGCGATGGTCGTGCGATAAATATCGGCGAGGTTGAAGGCAAGAGCGGCGTGCAAACTTTGCAGCTAAAAGGTGCTGGGAAAACGCCATATTCCCGCGGTGCGGATGGACTCGCGGTTTTGCGTTCGTCGATTCGCGAATATCTTTGCAGCGAAGCAATGCATCATTTGGGTGTGCCGACGACGCGTGCTTTATCGCTCAGCTTGACGGGCGAAGAAGTGCTTCGCGACGTGATGTATAACGGCAATGCGGCGTATGAAAAAGGAGCGATAGTTTGCCGAGTTGCTCCAAGTTTTATACGCCTTGGAAACTTTGAAATTTTCACGTCGCGACGAGACCTCGAAACTCTCAAGACACTTTTAGATTTTACGGTCACGCAATGTTTCCCACATCTTGGCGAGCCTTCAAAAGAAACATATCTCAAATTCTTCGCCGAAGTTTCGGAAAAAACACTCGATCTAATGATGCATTGGCAGCGAGTCGGTTTTGTCCATGGTGTAATGAATACGGACAATCTTTCGATACTGGGCTTAACAATTGATTATGGTCCATACGGCTGGCTCGAGCCATTCGAGCAGGATTGGACACCAAACACAACTGATAAACAACACCGACGTTATCGTTACGGAAATCAACCTTCGATCGGGCTTTGGAATCTAACGCAGCTTGGAAACGCGATTGTTCCTTTGATAGGCGAAACTAAACCGCTCGAAGATGTTTTAGGAAAATATCAGGAAGACTATTTAAGGAAATACTATGAGCAAATAGCGGCGAAAATTGGTTTAACCGAAATAGACGACGGCTTCAAAAAACTCGCAATCGAACTCGAAGAAACCCTTGAAGAATCCGAAGTTGATATGACGATTTTTTACAGGGATTTGAATAAATTTGATGCCACTAAACTGACTGATTTTATCGAGCAGTTAAGAAGATCGAGCTACGTAGAAGATTTCTCAAAACATGACGTAAAATGGAAAGAGTGGCTCAAAGAATACGCAAACAGAATTGTAAAAGAAGCGAATGATCCGCATAAAAGAATCGCCGCAATGAACCGCCAAAACCCAAAATACGTTTTGCGAAACTACATGGCTCAACTCGCAATCGACGACGCCGACAAAGGCGATTACGAACTGCTAAACGAACTCTACGAAATGCTCAAAAACCCTTACGACGAACAGCCCGAAATGGAAAAATGGTTTGCAAAGCGACCCGATTGGGCGAAAAACCGCGTGGGATGCTCAATGCTTTCGTGTAGTTCTTAGAAGCCGTTAGTTGTTGACACTAAATCTCTTAGCCACGCTATTTATGGCGCGGTAACGAGTATGAAATGTTTCTGAGGGCGTTTTAACGCTCTTTATTTTCTTGCTTTGGCATTCATCGTTGCTAAAGCGAACTGAAAGTACGTTGAAACGCCCTATTTACAGATTAGTTACAAAAATCCACGCCGTAAACGGACGTGGCTAAATAGGAAGTGTACGGCACAACAAGCGAATAGGTAAAAAACTATGATTCGAGTTGAACAAAAAAGAAAAGAGGCGGAGAAGTTAGAACGAATCCTAGTTTCCGCCTTGTTGAAAGGGAGAACCGAAGAATTGACTAACAATGTTTAAAACAACTTGAAAAAAAGATTACAAAAGCGGGTATTTAGGAAATGAAGATCGTGTATAGCCCGATTTGGCAAAAAGCGGATTAGTCTGTTTAATGCTTTCTGCAGTTCTTCATGACCTAGTTTGTTAGAAATTCGAGAGTTCTCACCTCATTGTTGAGGGTTTTTACGAGTTTCTCTCTCGCGATATCTAAATCATAATCAGTTTGAAGTCCAAGCCAAAACTCCGGTGAATTGCCGAAGAATTTAGCAAGACGCAGAGCGGTATCTGCCGTAATGCTTCTTTTTTTCAAAACAATTTCATTAATTCGCCTAGCATGAACGCCAATGTTTACAGCGAGTTTATTTTGACTCAAGCTTAGCGGCTCAAGAAATTCCTCAAGCAAAACTTCGCCGGGATGTATTGGTTCTAATTTCTTACTCGCCATTTCTTTCTCCTCTAATGATAATCAACTATCTCGACTTCGTAAGCGTCATTTTCAATCCAATCAAAACAGATTCGCCACTGGTCGTTGATGCGAATGCTGTATTGTCCTGAACGATTCCCTGAGAGTTTCTCTAGACGGTTCGCAGGCGGAACTCGTAAATCGTTTATGTTTTGAACGTTGTTTATCATTCGCAACTTTCTCAATGCGATTCGCTGAATGTCATTCGGCAAACGTCGCGATCTTTTCAGATTGTAAATTTTCTCCGTCTCGCGACATTTGAACGACTTAATCACAAAGTAATTGTATAACGCGATGCGTTAAATGTAAATCGTTATACGGACGTTGATTCTATGGCAAGGCATTTAGATTTATTCGAGGTCGATTGCCAAGTGCTTTTCTTTTGAAGTAAATATCAAGATTGGTATTTCCATTAAAAAAGCCGCAGTTCTTTAAGTAAAAATTTCCGTCCTCGACTCCTCCAGTGAAATCTAAACGGGCACCTTTTCGGGCGGTTGAATCAGCGGTGAATTTGGCTTGAGTGATCTCAAACCATTTACCATTTACATCACCGACCCATTGATTAGCGAACAAAACTTTTCGGTCTAAACTCCCGGTTGCGGGTTTAAAGTTTTCCAGGAAAGAATATAAACCCTTGAGGTATGTATTGGTTTTTGGTCGCCTAAAACTCGCTATCAACTCCCACTTTCCAATCTCGGGCGCAAAAAAATATGCCGTATAATCCGTTGAATTATTGCCGACGGGGTTGCCTTTTAGTAAGAAACGGTATCGCGTATCAGCTTTCCAATTGTAACGCTTAAAGCTTTGCCCACCGGAGCCCTCGTTGCCGAATTTCTGCGCTGTTACGCCGTTTCCCTTTTTTAATAATTTTACCTTGTATTCATCGGGAATGTTTTTTGGATCGTTGGTTTTATAAGGACTCCAAACGCTAAAAAGGATTTTTCGTTCGGTTGCGGAATTAACCTGTATGCCAAAATATCCACCTGAGAAACCACCTGCCATGAAATACGAACCAACAATATCCTGCCCTTTCGGAACGATGACTTCATTGTAAAACCATTTGATATTTTCTTTTGTTGGAATACGGTTAAACCACAAATGAACGGAAGGACAACGTCTGCCGAAATAGAAATTATCTTTGAGATATTGAGCATTGTTTGCGGCAGTATTTCCGAGCAGAATTGACGGAACTTCGGCAAATGTATCGCCCTGTTTTTGGATTCCCTTCAATTCCAGGAATTGATAGCCTTTTCTTGCAACTCTAACTTTTCCGAGGAAAATATCTTTATAATTGTGGTTATTTATAGTCCGGACTAGCGACTGTCCGTTAAAAGTAAGCTTGATCTTCGAATTTCCGGTTGCAGTTTTTATCCTGACCCATAGATCGAGTGCACCTATATTATTCAAGTAAAAATAAGTCCTGATCCGATGATTCGGGTTGTTCCAATTCGTAATACCGCCTTTGTTTATTACGCTTTTTGAAGCAGACGTATCTCCAAGAACCCAACTATTTCCTCTGGTTGGAATCGTTACTGTCGGCGGATTAGTTTTAGGTGCACTAAAGGTTTTTGAACTTGCCGGGAAGCAGTACAAAAATATCAAGGCAAAACTGAACAATAAATATAGCGGCTTTCTTAAATTCATAATTTTCTTTCCGGATTTTGAGTCACTGCCTTAGCAGGTAATCGTAATCAATTAGACACAATGGGGAAAAGTCGAGTTGGATTATTATTATAACGCACGTCGAATCTCCCTGAACTATTTCACCAAATGACACTTTGAAAGTATAGGAGTATTTGGATTTCGTTTACCATATAAAGTAAACTCTATAAAATCAAGACTTAGCAAAATAAGGACACTTCAACTATGGCGTTTTTACCAATTCCAAGCATGCTTCTGCGGCAACTTTATACGAATGGCAGCTTAAAAAACACAGATAAAGGCATTAAGTTTTCGATCAAGAATCGTTTAACGGATGTTAAGTTTTCTGAGCTGAAATCGATAAAAATTAATGATGTCGAGATCCCGAAGGATAAGATTACGCTTGATCTTGATGGCGGCGCGTTGATAGCGGCGGCGGATGTTTCGGTAGATAACGTGATTGATTTCCCACTTCGGCAAACGATGGACGTTTGTGCCGAAACCAAAACATTGGAACACGGAAAATATAAAATTGAAATTGCTGTCAAAGCCAAGGGATACGGCTCACTCAAATTTGATGTAGAAGATTCGATTGCTGAAACGGAGAGTTACGACGTAAATATTCCGCGTGATAAAGCAGATGATTACTCAGACGAGATCATAGGAAAACGGCAAGGATTTGCCGAAGAATACACAGAAACAAAACTTGAACACTTAAAGAATTATTCGTTTGATCCTCATATATTAGAAGGGAATTGTGAAAATTTTTCAGGCGTCGCACAGGTTCCGCTTGGTTTCGCAGGTCCATTAAAGGTAGATGGTGAGTTTGCGCAAGGCGAATTTTTGATACCTCTTGCAACGACCGAAGGGACGCTTATAGCTTCGTATAACCGCGGAATAAAGGTTTTGAATCTTTCCGGCGGGGTAAGGAGTACGGTCGTTAGCGACGCGATGCAGCGTGCGCCGGTATTTGTTTTTGAAGATGCCCGTGCAGGACGGAGATTTGTTTCGTGGATAGTGGAAAATTTCGACAAGATTAGCGAACACGCTGAATCGACCTCGAGCATTGCAAAACTAAAAGACATCGATCCTTATACGGCGAATAAATTTGTCTATCTAAGATTTAATTACACGACGGGTGACGCCGCCGGACAAAATATGGTCGGTCGAGCGACTTTTGCAGCATGTAGCTGGATAATTGATGTTTACGAACAAGACAAGATCGAACATTTTTATCTCGAATCCAATTTTGCTACTGATAAAAAAGCTTCTCAAGTAAATATTATGAGAACGCGCGGAAAACGTGTGACGGCTGAATGTACGGTTCCTAGAAATGTGTTGGTTGAACATATGAGGGTTGAACCCGAATCCTTGTTGTATCATTCCGGCGTGGCAAATGTCGGGTCCTTTTTATCGGGGGCTAACAATAATGGCGCGCATTCAGCAAACGGGATTACGGCGATGTTTATTGCCACCGGACAAGACGTGGCAAACGTTTCGGAAAGCTCCGCGGGCGTCCTTTATTCCGAACTAACTCCCGAAAAAGACCTATATATTTCTATTACCATTCCCTCGTTAATCGTCGCGACATATGGCGGCGGTACGGGACTCGCGACTCAAAAAGAATGCCTCGATATTTTGGGCGTTACGGAAAAGGCGGCGTCAATAAACTGGCTGAAATTGTTGCCGGCGTTGTCCTTGCGGGTGAAATCTCATTAGCGTCGGCGATTTCTTCGAGTGATTGGGTATCGAGCCATGAGAAGTATGGCAGGAATCGGTAGTTGAACGACACATCATCAGTATAGCGAACGATAGTGAGCAACTTCGTTATCTTAGTAGCTGAGTAGGACTAGGCAAATCAGCCTACAATGCCGTGTTAGCTACAATCTTCTAAATAAATACCTAATGCTGCTCGCTATCGTTTGCTATACTGCATACTGTTTGCAGGAAGGAGAATACTCATGAAAGACTCAGACTGGAATGATTCCGGGTTTCCACTGGCGTAT
>Ga0114931_10002312_pt1 | contig 24251 bp, 19 predicted proteins | sample 2SBtaG_FD_89579 | JGI IMG/M metagenome (GOLD analysis project Ga0114931, IMG submission 89579) | Deep subsurface microbial communities from Kolumbo volcano to uncover new lineages of life (NeLLi) - 2SBTROV14_V59a metaG | ecosystem: Environmental > Aquatic > Marine > Volcanic | place: Kolumbo... | reverse complement strand
TTCATGTCCGCCGTTCGCTGATCGGCCAGCGCCACCGCCCGAACCTCCTGGCCTCGTTCTTCGACCACGCGGGGCTATCCTTCTAGCCAGGTGCTCCAATCTCTACACAGAGATCAATAGGCACCGGCTACTTCCCAAGTTCGCTGACCAACCGATCCATCTCCTCCCGAGTCCGTTTCTCCGTCACCGCGACGAGCAGGTCGTTCTCATCGCCGATGCCCCCGAAACGCTCGGAGCCCAGTGGGATCCCTGCCAGAATGCCCTGCGCTTCGGCGTTCCGAACAACCTCCCGCGCAGGCCGTGGACAGGCAACGACGAGCTCGTGGAAGAACGGCGAATCGGGGTACTTGAGCGCGTACCCGGGCAGCGAGGCGATCCGCTCGGCAAGATAGTGCGCCTTGTGGTAGCACTGCAGCGCAACCTGGCGCAGCCCCTCGGGGCCCATCGCGGTCATGTACATCGTCGCTCGCAACGCCAGCAAGCCTTGATTCGTGCAGATGTTGCTCGTGGCCCTGCCCCGGCGAATGTGCTGCTCCCGCGTCTGGAGGGTCAGGCAGTACGCGGTCCGACCCGAACGGTCGGTCGTTCGCCCCACCAGCCGACCCGGCATGCGCCGGATGAACCGCTCCCTGGCAGCGAACAGGCCCAGGTACGGCCCGCCGAACTGGAGCGGCGTACCCAAGGGTTGCCCCTCTCCCACCGCCACGTCCGCCCCGCACGACCCGGGCGACCGGAGAACGCCCAGCGAAATCGGATTGAACACCGAGATCGCCAGCGGCCCCATGCCATCCGTCGAGCCCGCCTTGAGCGCGGCGAACAGGTCCGCCCAGTCCTCGATCAGACCGAACACATTTGGCGACTGCACGACCAGGCACGCAGTCTGATCGTCGGCACGGCGCTCCACGCCCGCCCGATCGATCCGCCCGTTCGCCCCGGCCGGCAACTCGACCAGTTCCGCGCTCAGATCCTCCAGGTATGTCTCGAGCACCCGCCGGTGGTCCGGATGGAGCGTCGAGGCGACCAGCACGCGCCGCTTACCCGTCTGGCCCAGGGCCATCAGCACAGCCTCGGCGGTAGCGGTCGCCCCCTCGTAGAGCGAGGCGTTGGCCGCGTCCAGCCCCGTCAGGCGGGCGATCTGCGTCTGGAACTCGAAGAAGGCCTGGAGGCAGCCCTGCGAGGCCTCCGCCTGGTACGGCGTGTAGGCCGTCAGGAACTCGCCCCGGAGGATCATCTGATCGATGAACGCAGGAATGAAATGGTCGTAGGCGCCCCCGCCAAGAAAGCACGCCATCTCGTTCACGTCGCGGTTTCGCCCGGCCAGATCGCCCAACTCTCGCTGGAGTTCCAGCTCCGATGCGCCCGCGGGCAGGTCCAGACGCCCGTTGAACCGCACCGCCTCCGGAATGACCGCGAACAGTGCATCGACCGACTCGATACCGATCGTCGAAAGCATTTGCTGGCGCTGCTCCGGCGTGATCTGTGTGTAATCCATCGCAGTTCTGTTGAGCCGATCCACGCCCGCCCGGACGCCGACGGACCAAACGCTGGCCCTCTCGACCGGCAGGCGGATTGAGTGTAGACGAGCCCACCGACGGGTTCCGACCCGGATCCCGCAACCGCGATCCCGCCCGCGCGGTACACTCCGCTTCGGACGCCAGCGAGGACGCCAGGTAGATACACGCACACGATCACACAGGCAGGGCAAACCATGAGGCATGGTCTTCTCTCACGCATTCGTCCGGCTTTCCCCGGTTCCTTCGCAGTCGGGGCGACCGGAGCGGCACTTCTGGCCGCGGCGGCCCTCGCCGGCCCGACGGTCAACGGCGACAAGGACGATCTGAGCATCGACCGGGCCATCGCGGCTCTGGGAGATGCGCCCGTCGCTGCCGTCCTGGGGCACCTCGGAGAGGACGCACGCCGATTCAACGCCCACGTGATGACCCTGTCCGACCCCTTCTTCGAGGGCCGAGTCCCGGGAAGCAGGGGCAATCGTCTCGCCGCGGATTACGTCGAGCATTACTTCAGACAGTTCGGGCTCGTGCCGGCCTTTGCCGGCACACAGACCGCCGCCGACGGCGCCGAGATCCTCACGTCCAACGAGTCGTACCGCCAGCCCTTCTCGGCCGGGTCCGACCTGAGCGTGACTCGCCAGTCCGTCACAGTCTCCGAGAGCGGGCAAACCCTGGACCTGGAACCCGGGACGGACTTCGCGGTCCTGGGGTACTCCAAGACCGGCAGCGTCAGCGCCCCCCTGGCTTTCGTCGGATACTCGATCCAGGACGGCCCCGACGGCTACTCCAGTTACCCCGAGCAGACCGACCTGACGGGCAAGATCGCGCTGCTGCTTCGCTTCGAGCCGATCGACGATGAGGGCAAGAGCCGATGGGCAGGAAGGGCGGGCGGACGCTGGTCGCCCGACGCGGGGCTTGCGCCCAAGTTTGCCGCCGCTGTCGATCGCGGGGCCGAGGCGATCATCCTGGTCTGCCCCCCGGGGGCCGACGACCCACGCGTGGATCGTCTCGAAAGCGTCCGGAGCACGTCGCCCCGGTTCGGGGGTGGGCAGCCCGTGCCGGTCGTGCAACTCTCGCTCGAGGCCGCCGACGATCTGGTCCGCGCGGGCGATCCCGATGGTCGATCGCTCCAAGCCCTGCGCGCCGTGGCCGATGAATCCGGGGGGGTGATCGACCTGCCCGGCGCCAGCGTTTCGATCGACGTCGCGCTCGAACGCCATGACATCATGACCGACAACGTCGCCGCCATCCTGCCCGGCCGGGGCGGCCTGGCCGACGAGTACGTCATCGTCGGCGGGCACTACGACCACCTGGGCATGGGCTACTTCGGCTCGGTCAGCGGGCAGACGGGCGTGCTCCACCCCGGAGCCGACGACAACGCCTCGGGAACCAGCGGCATGCTCGTCGTCGCCGAGAAGCTCTCGAAGGTCTACCGGGACCTCCCCGACGGCGCCGACGCCCGCAGTGTCCTGTTCATGGCCTTCTCCGCCGAGGAAAGCGGGCTGGTCGGGTCGCGGTACTTCACCGAACACCCCTCGATCGACCTGTCCAAAGCGAGCATCATGCTCAAAATGGACATGATCGGGCGGATGCGTGACAACTCGATGGAGGTCGGCGGCGTCGGAACCGCCCAGGGACTCGACGAGTGGGTCCGCCCATTCTTTGAAGAAGCGGGGATCGAGGTCAACGAGACGCGCAGCGGCGTCGGACCCAGCGACCACGCCTCGTTCTACGGCAAGGACATCCCCGTCCTCTTCTTCTTCACCGGCACGCACCCGGATTACCACACGCCCGGAGACGTGGGCTGGAAGATCAACAACGCGGGTGCCGCCCGCGTGATCGACATGATTTCGAACATCGCCCTGGCCGCCGCCGAGCGAACCGAGCCGCTGGTCTTCCAGGAGGCCGGCTCGCGCCAGCGGGGCCCGGGGCGCACGTCCTTCAAGGTGCGCTTCGGGATCCGCCCGGGCAACTACGGACAGGAGGGGCAGGGCGTCCTGATCGACAGCGTCACCGAAGGGGGATCGGCCGCGCTGGCCGGGCTCCGCGACGGGGACGTGCTCATCCGCTGGAACGGCAAGCCGGTCAAGGACATCATGTCCTGGATGCCCATGCTCGCAACACACGAGCCGGGTGACGTTGTCGAGGTCGTCGTCAAGCGAGGCGATGAGCAGGTCACCGCAAAGGTCACGCTCCAGGCGCCCCCGACCGGCGGCTGAACCACCCCGGACCACTGTGCCCCATCGGGCACGCTCCGGTCTTGAGCACGTTGCGCGAGGATCACGCGGATTGGCCGCTATCGCCTCTTGTCCGCACGGGGCCGAACAGCATGGCCAACGAGCCGACGAACACGATCACCGAAACCGAGGCAACCGGCAGCGTCCACCCGAACCACGCGAAGGCGTCGTCGGTGAACGTGTACTTCGGCACCGCCCCCTCGGGCATCACCTGCAAGGCGGCGTAGAACTGCCACGTCCCCTCTTGCAACTCGTCGTCATGTCTTGGCTTGTCCCGGGACGATGGGAATCGCAGTGTCTGGTGCCCAAACCCGCCCCCGGGCAGGAACTCGTAGAAGTCGAAGACCCAGTCGCCCTTCCACACGCGCCCCCATGTCCCCGGGTCCGTCCCCGGGCGGGGTGTTCGCGTGACGATCACCAGGCGATCCTACACGCGGCCGGCCCGGATATCCCGATCCAGGTCACGCGCCGTCCGCCCCCGCCCCTCGGCGAATCGCAGCACGCGCATCCACTCGTCGTGCTCGCGCAGCCCCGGCAGGTCGTGCCTCGGGCGGATCGCCACACGCAGCCGGATTTCATCCTGCCCGTAGGTCACACGCAGATAATCCACTCCGCGCTCGCCGCGGTCCTCCTCGATCGTGACCGGGCGGCCCGCGAAACGGAAGGACGCATCGGCGATCGGCTGGAAATAGGGCATCTGGCGATCGGAGACCGCCTGGTACGCCCTGACGCGCCGCGCCATCTCCGCAACCGAGCCCAGCAGCGCCACCAGCGACGCGCCAAGCACGATCCACGCAATAGCCCTGTGTCGTCTCACGCTCCCGACCGACCGGGCGACCCGGCGATCAGTCCTCCTCCGCCCCGGCTTGCTCTTGCCCCTCATGAGATGCGGTCCACGGGCCGGTGTTGAAGAGCCCGCGGGTCAGCCCGTGGCGGGGTCGGCTCCATTGGGCGCTGCTCGGGGCCTCCTCGGCGAGGATGTTTTCCTCAACCCAAGCGGACCACGCCTGAGCCCCGTACGTCGTGACGTACTCATCCCGAAGCCACCCCAGCAGGTGCGGCGGCCAGGCCTGATGGTGCTCGGCTAGGTGCTCGCTCATGTGCTCGGCCCAGTCCTCCAACCCGTGCTCGGAGACGTACTTTTTCCTGGCCCAGGTGACCAGGGACTCCCCCGCGGGCTTGTCCCGGTTTCGCTCGTTCAGGCTCAGCCCCACCATCGTTCCCCCGGGAACCACCGTCTGGGACTGCCACCGGTAGATCCTGTCCCGCGTGCCCAGGTCGCCCATTGTCAGAAAGAGGAACAGCCCGAACAGGAACAGGCACGAGCAGAGGAACACCGCGTTCAACTTGTTCTCGTACTTGAGTTGCATGAAGAACAGCACGACGAGCGTCGCCTTGATCACCGCGATGCTCATCGCGATTATCACGTTCACCCACTGCGGGATCACCACGTCGAACGTATGGGAGAACCAGATCTCGCCACGCGACGCCGCAACCGTCAGGATCGTGAACGCCGCCAGCGCCAGCAGCACACCGCGCAGCAGCGAGACCCGCACGATCACGTGCCCGTGCTCGTGCCCGCCTTGAAACCCGTGCGGGTCAAGCGAATCTGTCACGCTGCCGTTTGTCAGCCCGCTCATCCGGTGGTACTCCGCGTGTGCATTGCCCGGTCGTCTTTCTAGTGGATCAGGTACAGCAGGGGGAACAGGAAGATCCAGATGATATCCACGATGTGCCAGTACAGCCCGACGATCTCCAGTCCGTTGTAGTGCCGGGGCCCGTAGAGGCCCTTGAAGGACCGCCACAGCAGCCATGACAGCAACCCAGCGCCCACGAGCACGTGCATGGCGTGGATGCCCGTGGCGGTGTAGTAGATGCTCCACCAGATTGACTCGTGCTCGTTGGCCGCAAACGGGTAGTCAAAGAAGGATCCGGGCCGCTTCCCAACCGACCACTTGGGAACGTATTCCAGGGTGAACTTGATCGCCAGGAACGCCAGTGCGCACACGATTGTGATGAACAGGTTGATCTTGAGCAGCCCCTGGCGGTTGCACTGCGCGTCGTTGATGCTCTTGGCGACCGTGTAACTGGACAGCAGCAGGATCAGCGTGTTGAGCGACCCCCAACGCCAGTCCAGGTAGTGCGAGCCGTTCGCGAACGCGTCCGGGTACAACATCCGGAACACGGCGTACGCGCAGAACAACCCCGAGAACAGCAGAACCTCCGTAGTCAGAAAGAGCCACATCCCGATCTTCTGGCCGTCAAACTCCTCGTCGCTGCTGCGCCAGTGATCGCCGTGGACGTAGCGCTCCCACGCGCGCCGGGGGCGGGCCAGGTCGGGCGAGGCGGTCTGTGCATCGATCGCGGTCATGGTCGAGTCCTGTCGGCGGGCGCCCGATGGGCGCCCTGCCCCGGTCATCAGTGATCGTTCCCCTGCGGCCGCTCGGGCAGCGGGTAGTCCGCCGGATCGCACTGCGGCGGGACCACGGTGTCAAAGTCGTACGGGCCGTGCGTGATCAACGGTTCGTGGTGGAAGTTGTGCGTGATCGGAGGTGAGGCCGTCTCCCACTCGAGCGTCAGCCCGCCCCACGGGTTCGGGTGGGCCCGGCGACCCCGGGCCAGCGACGAGATGAACACGAACAGGTGTACGAAAAAGCCCAGCGCCAGGATCCACGAGCCGACCGTGCTGATCTGGTGATAGATCGTGAACTCGTCCACGTACGAGGCGTACCTCCGCGGCATCCCCTGCGTGCCCAAGAGGAACTGGATGAAAAAGGTCATATTGAACCCGACGAAGACCAGCACGAAACCAACCCTTGCCCAGAACTCGTTGTACTCTTTGCCGAACATCTTGGGCCACCACATGTGCAGCCCCGCCAGGAAGGCGATCACCATTCCGCCGAACATCACGTAATGGAAGTGCGCTACGACGAAGTACGTGTCGTGCAAGTGCAGGTCCGTCGCCAGCGTCGCCAGCGGGAGGCCCGTCAGCCCGCCGATCGTGAACGTGAACAGGAACGCCAGCGTGTAGAGCATCGGCGTTTCAAAGGAGATCGATCCCTTGTACAGCGTCGCCACCCAGTTGAAGACCTTCACCGCCGTCGGGATCGCCACCAGGAACGTCAGGGCCGAGAAGATCGATGCGATCAACGCGCCCTCGGACGTGAACAGGTGGTGCCCCCACACGAGGAAGGCGATCCCCGCGATCGCCAGGGAGCTGAACGCGATCGCACGGTACCCGAAGATCGGCTTTCGGCTGAATATCGTGATGCACTCGCTGATGATCCCCATCGCCGGCAGGATCATGATGTACACGACGGGATGGCTGTAGAACCAGAAGAAGTGCTGGAACAGCACCGGGTCGCCCCCGATCGCCGGGTCGAAGATCCCCACGTTGAACAGACGCTCGAACAGCAGCAGCAGCGTTGTGATCCCGATCACGGGCGTGGCCAACACCTGGATCAGCGCCGTCGCGTAGATCGCCCACACAAACAGGGGCATGTCGAACCAGCCCATCCCCGGCGCGCGCAACTTGTGCACGGTGACGATGAAGTTCAGCCCCGTAAAGATCCCCGCGAATCCCATGATGAACACGCCGAGGACCATGAAGAACACTCGCCAGTATTGAGCATCCGTCGTCGTGCTGTAGGGCGTGTAGAACGTCCAGCCGGTGTCTATGCCCCCCATGATGATCGCTACGATCCCCAGGATCGAGCCGAACAGATATATGTACCAACTGAACAGGTTCAGCCTCGGAAAGGCCACGTCCTTCGCACCGATCATCAACGGCAGGAAGAAGTTGCCCAGCGACGCCGGGATTCCGGGCACGATGAACATGAAGACCATGATCGCCCCGTGGAGCGTCATGAACCGGTTGTAGAGCTGGTCCCCCTCGGCGACGGACATCTCGTCCAGCCCGAAGAGCCTGGGCAGCTGCTGCCCCGTGATCGTCCCGTCGACGGCGACGCGCACCGGCTCGATCAACTCGAACCGAACCGCCAACGCCGCCATCCCGCCCAGGAAGAACATCGTGAAGACCGCGAACAGGTACATCACACCGATCTTCTTGTGGTCGATCGTCGTCGCCCAGTCGATGACCGTGGCGATCATGCTGCTCTTCGGGGTCAGGTATCCCCACTCCTCGTGCTCGTGCCCGGCCTGGGTCAGGTCGCCCGCGCCGCTGCTCTGAATCGTCGTCATCGCCTGTCACCTCGCTCGCCCGGCCTCCCGGACGGTCCACCGATCAACTCCCCGCTCCCGCTCCTGCGCCGGGTCACCCGGCCTGTTTATCCGCCTCCGCCCCCCGTGTCGCTGCCCGTCTCGCCGGGCGCCCCGCCGGGCTCGCCCTCCTTGAGGTACTGCATGTACGCGATGATCGCGTCGATCTCCTTCTCCTTGATCTGCCCCTGGTACGACTGCATCTGGTTCGGGAAGCCGCTGACGATCTTCGCCGACGGCTCGAGGATCGACTGGCGGATGTAGTTCGCGTAGGCGTCCTCCCCGTCGCTTGGATCGAGCGTCGAGCCGTCCGCGAACGTGTGCGGCTGCATCCACGTCTTGTCCCACGGGGGACCGACCAGCCTCGTCCCGTCCACCTTGTGGCAGGCGACACACCCCTTGGTCGTGTACAGGTACTGCCCGACCTTCCACTTGGGCCAATCCGCGCCGACGACCTGATTGACCCACTGCTCGTAAACGTCGTCGGGAACCACGCGCAGGATCGCCGCGATCTCCGAGTGCTGATCGCCGCAGTACTCGGCGCAGAAGATGTAATGATCCTCGTAGGCGAACTCCCGGTCCACGCCCTGGATGCTCAGCGTCTCGGCATCGGGGCCGATCGCGTGGGGCTTGAACCAGTAACTCGTGTACCGGTTCGGGAACACGTCCCGCTTGACCCTGAAATCGGGAACCCAGAAACTGTGCACCACGTCCGAACTGATCATCCGCATCTGCACCGGACGGTCCTCCGAAACGTAGAACACCGGAACGTCCGTCGCGCCGACGCGCTTCCGATCGGTGCTGAGTTTGCCCGTCGGGTACTCGATCGACCAGTTCCACTTCTGCGCCCGGAGCGTGTACGCCTCCGACTCGCCCGGCGCCACCCGGGCGTTGATGAAATCCGTGAAGCCCCACAGGAACATCACCACCAGCAGCAGCAACGGCACGATCGACCATGTCAACTCCAGGGGCGTGTTGTGCTGGACGGTGAGCTGGCTCGGAACCCCCGGCCGACGACGGTACCGAACGCAGAAGTACACCATCAGGCCCATCAGCAGCGTGAAGAAGAACACCGACAGCCAGAAGATGAACATGAACAGCGAGTCGACCGACCCCGACGAATCCGAGGCGGCCGGCGTGCGGAAAAACAGCCGCTCCACCGGCCCCAGCTGGGCCGTCAACGCGCCGAGCTTCGCCAGGTCCATGCCGATCATCCTTGTGGTTCCATCCCGGTCACTCCCACCCCGGTCGCGGGCCGCCCCCGCCCGCGCGGGGTCCGCCCGCCCGCCCCACGACGACGACGCATCCGCTCTCGAATCACCAGAATCCCGACGAAAGATCCCAGCAGCAGCATCGTCGCCACCGCTCCCAGCCGCATCACGTTGTAGGCCGCCAGCGTGTATGTGCCCGCCTTGGGGTCGTAGTGGTAGCAGAAGTTCAGGAATACGTCGCCCAGCGATGCGCCGATCTTCCCGTCCGACGCCTCCAGCAGCGCCAGCTTCAGATCGCGCGACGTGTACCCCGGTGCATCCGTCCCCTCCGGCTTGCTCAGCCCGTGCAGATACCGCGAGATCCGACCGTCCGGCGTGAGTATGAAGATCACCGCTGGGTGCGCAAACTGGCCCGAATCCGACAGATACCGAAACGGAAACCCAAGCGCATCGGCCAGCGCCTGAGCCTGGGCCGACCCGGTCGTGTGGAACGTCCATCCGGCCTGTGCCTCGGGCGTGTCCCCCGCACGATACCCCGCCAGCGAGGTCGTCTTGCGCTCCCTCGCCTCCTCCGTCGTCTCCTTCTCGTTGAAACTCACCACCGAGACGTTGAAGTCCTTGCCGACCGTGTAGTCCAGCTCATTGAACGCCTGCTGCGCCGCGTCAAGAACGAGCGAGCAGAGCATCGGGCACCGGTAGTAGGCCATGATCAGCACGACCGGCTTGCCCTGGTTGAACGAGTCGCCCAGCGTGACCTGCCGACCCTCCGAGTCCGTCAGTTGCAGGTACAGCGGAACCTTCTCGCCGAGTCGCTCGGTGACCTTCAGCCCACGGATCGCCAGCGGGCGATCCGTCATCAGCGTCTGGGCCTGGGCCCCGGCCAGTCCCAGACCCAACACGCACAGAACCAGCGCCCACAACGGGGCCCTGACCCGGGATCCGGAATGGGACGCCGTCCGCCTCACGACCCTCCCCCACCGGCCCGGCGGCGCTGCGCGTAGCGCTCCACCACGCGGTCCATTGCCATCTCGATGGGCACGCGAACTGTCCCCGCCTCGCGGTCCACCCATGAGTCCTCGTCGATCGGACGATCCAGGTTCGCCTTGGCCTGGGCCCGGTAACTGTTCGCCTCGGCCGACAGGGCCGTCGTCTCGATCCGCTCCCGACGCAGGTCCGTCGTTGCCCGCCCGAAGTAGAGCACCACGAGCACGACCAAACCCAACGTCGCCGCGACTACCACCCCCAGCACCACTCCGAGCAGCGCGGGATTGGCCTTGGCCGCGTGTTCCTTCTGCGCGTGACCTTCCTCGGCACCGTGCCGATGCCACTGGTCCGCCTTCTCGTGAACCGGTTTGGTCTGCTTGTACTCGTGATCCGACATTGGATGATCCAGATCGTATTGTCGGGCAGGACTGATTTCTAACTGGCAGGAATATAAGGAGTTCCAGATACAGTTCTCGTCTAGACGTAGTTTCGATGACGCAGCGATTCGGCGAGCCTCGGGTCCCTGATCGGGATGAGCGGGCCGCCGGCCACCCGCCTGCACAGCGCGCCGAAGAACAGGCCCCACGCCCCGACCACCCCCGCCACGTCCAGCCAGACCGACCCCGCCGACCACGCCGCTCTCCCCGCCTCGCCCAGCGCGTGCGCCTCGGGACGCACGATCCAGTAGATGTCCACGGCGTGCATCAGCAGAAGCCACACCGCCATCGTGGGCAGCGCCCACGCCGACCGCTTGATCCCCACGAACAGCAGGATCAGGAAGGGCAGCACGAAGTGCCCGACAACGAGCAGCACGGTCAGCCCCATGTACCCGTTCGTCTGCCGGACCCGCATGAACGCCGTCTCTTCGGGAAGGTTCGAGTACCAGATCAGGAAGTACTGGCTGAAGCCGATGTACGCCCAGAAGACGCAGAACCCGAACATCAACTTGCCCAGGTCGTGCCGGTGCTCCCGGGTCACCAGCCCCTGCGCGCGTCCGGTCCGCTGAACGAAGTAGAACACCAGCGCGATCACGCACGGGGCAGCGCTGACCCCGCCGGCGAAGAAGTACACGCCCCACATCGTCGAGAAGAACTCGTAATCCAGCGACATGAGCCAGTCGAACGCGGCGAACGCCGTCGTCAGGGCGAACGCCAGCATCCCCCACGAGGACGTGAACCGCGCCCGCAGGGTCAGCGACGCGTCCCCGCTCTTGTCCTGGGCGGTGCTCAGGCGGATCAGTTTCGTCACCAGGATCATCCAGACGAGGATGTACACGCCCCACCTGATGATGAAGAACCCGCTGCTCAGGTAGACCCGTTTGTGCTCGTAGAGCAGGTCGCCAGCCGTGTGGTCCGGGTTCATCCATTCGAACAGCGATCCGTGCGTCACGAACAACTCGATGATCAGCACCGGGGCCACCAGCGCCAGCGCCACGGGCATCAACCCCATCAGGTTCTCGAACTGGCGCCGCAGCGTGACCGACCAGCCGGCCCCGGTCAGGTGGAAGACCATCACCCAGAACATCGCTCCCAGGCACATCGCCAGCGCCGACATCGCCCCGACGTGCCACGCCGCCAGCGCACGCGACGGGCCCAACACAAACGATCCCGCGATCGTGGCGACCACGCCGACCCCGCCCACCCCGATCAGCAGGTTGGACCAGCGCATCGCGGCATCCACAGGCGGGGCCACGTTCTCCCGCCCGAGCAGGCGTTCGGCGGTCATCTGGCTCATGGCGTGCCTCCACCGGCGGCCCGCGGCTGGTTCCGCGTCCGCAGCAGCCTCTGGCGCTGCGCTTCGGGAATGATCGGATCGTCGATCGGGACCGCGCGCGATTCCTGAAGGGCCCGGACGTACGCGACGATTGCCCACGCGTCGCGCTCGCCGATCGCGTGCGCATACGACGGCATCTTCTGCTCCCCGTTTATGACCACGCCGTTGCGGATCACGTGGAAGATGTACCCGTCCTTGCCAGTCCGCTGGGCCCGATCGGTGTACTTCGGGTCGTGGAAATCGGGCAGGGGATAGGCCCACCGCCTCCCGACCATGCCCTTCCCGTCGCCCTCATACCCGTGGCACGTGAAGCAGTAGATGTTGAACCGCTCCCGACCGCGCTCGACCATCGCCCGCGTCACCCGGACCGGCATGAAATCCAGGTACGAGCCGTCGGGACCCTCGCCGCGGTAGAACGCGTCGTCCTCCTTGAGCAGGTCCTCCCGCTCCTCCCGGAACGTCTTCGTCCACGAGGCGTCGTCCACGCTCGCCGGCACGTCCGCCCAGCGACCGAACGCCACCGTCCCGGGCACCGGCTGGCGCATCGTCCGGCCATCAGCAAAGAACGGCGTCTCGGACTGCGGCTTCCACCGCGGCGAGTTGTCCATGTCCGGAAAGAACGCCCGCGGCGGCTTGTCGGACCGATCGCCCCGGCACCCGACGCCAAGCGCAGCCGTCAGCGCAAGGAGCCCGCAGGCCCCGGCGACATTCATTCGTGTCCAGAGATCTGTCTTCATCGCCTGCGCTCTCGTTTCGTCCGTTCTCAGTCCTCGACCAGATCGATATTCGTGCCGCCGACCTGCTCCAGCAACGCCTTGGTCCGCATCGGGTCAAACTGCGGGTCCCGCGCCTCGATGCAGATGAAAAACCGGTCGTCGCTGACCTCCAGGAACTGATCCTTGGAGAACAGCGGATGGTGCCACCGCGGGAGACCGTTGAGCGCCAGCATCCCCAGCAGAGACGTAAACGCCGCCAGCAGCACACCCAACTCAAAGATCACCGGCATGAACGGCTCCCATGCGTTCAGGCTCTTACCCTGCACCACCATCGGAAAGTCGATGTAGTTCATCCACCACTGCATCGTCAACGCCAGCCCGGCGCCCGCGAATCCCATCGCCGCCACCAGCCGCGGCAGAAACGTCGGGCGAACGCCCATCGCGTCCTCGATCCCGTGGATCGGGAACGGGCTGTGCACGTCCCACTTGCGCATGCCCGCGTCCCGGATCCGCTCGGCCGCCTTGTAGACCGCCGCCGGCGTGTCGAACTCCGCAACGATCGCGTGAACGGGTCGCCCCTCGGGCGTCACGAACCCGGTGCCCTTGGGCGGGAGGAACGGGAAGTAATCGCTCAGGGGCATCAGGCGGGCTCCTTGGCGGCGGCCGGCTCAGGGCCGCCCGCGTCTTCATCGCCGTGGTGGTGCGGGTCGGCCTGGGGCATGACCGCCTTGAGTTCGGCCACCGCGAAGATTGGCAGATACCGCATGAACAACAGGAACAGCGTCAGGAAGATCCCGCAACTGCCCGTAAACGTCAGGATGTCCACCGGCGTCGGAAAGAACATCCCCCACTCGCCCGGCAAAAACGCCCTGTGAAGGCTCGTGACGATGATCACGAACCGCTCGAACCACATCCCGATCGTCACCAGCAAGGCCACCAGGAACACCCACCCCGCGTGCTGCCGGCAACGCTTGATCCAGAACAACTGGGGGCTGAGCACGTTGCACGAGATCATCGTCCAGTAGGCCCACCAGTACGGCCCCGTCGCGCGGTTCTTGAACGCGAACAACTCGTACTCGTTGCCGCTGTACCACGCGATGAAGAACTCCATCGTGTATGAAAAACCCACCATCGACCCCGTCACCAGCAGGATCTTGGCCATGTTCTCAAGGTGCCGGTGCGTGATGAAGTCCTTCATGTTCGGGTACAACTCACGCGCCGGGATCAGCAGGAACAGAACCATCGCGAACCCGCCGAAAATCGCACCCGCCACGAAGTACGGCGGGAAGATCGTCGTGTGCCACCCGGGAAGAACGGCCGTCGCGAAGTCCATCGACACGATCGAGTGAACCGACAACACCAGCGGCGTCGCCAGCCCGGCCAGGATCAGGTACGCCTTCTCGTACCGGTGCCAGTGCCGGCTCGAAAAACGCCACCCCACGGACAGCACCCCGTACACCCACAGGCGGATCGTGTCCGCCCGGATGCTCAGCATCGGAAGCGCCCGCGGGACGCCCGGACTGTGCTTGAGCCGTTTGGCGGCTCGGTCCCGCAGCATCGCCAGGTCCGGGATCATCCCCATGTACCAGAACATCAGCGAGACCGTGAAGTACGTGCTCACCGCGAACACGTCCCACAGCAGGGGGCTTCGGAAGTTCGGCCAGATGTAGTTGTACGTCGGGATCGGGAAGACGAACCAGATGAACCAGATCCGACCGACGTGGATCGCCGGGAACAACCCCGCGCAGATCACCGCGAAGATCGTCATCGCTTCCGCCGAGCGGTTGATCGCCGTGCGCCACTTCTGCTTGAACAGGCACAGGATCGCGCTGATCAGCGTCCCGGCGTGCCCGATCCCGATCCAGAACACGAAGTTCGTGATGTCCCAGGCCCAGTCCACCTGGTTGTTCAAGCCCCACACCCCGACCCCCGTGAAGATCAGGTACAGGATCATCAGCACGCCGACGCCCGCGACCGTCGCTGTAAACCCGAACACCGGCCACCACCACTTGCCCGGCTTGTTCTCCGTGTACCCCGAGATGATGTCGGTCACCTCGTGGAACGAGCGGTTGTTGAGCACCAGCGGCGCCCGCCGCGCCGGATCGTCCACCAGGGAGGCATCGGCAAGGCCCAGTTCAACGTCCGGACCGGGCGCGATTCGTCCCGCGGCCAACTGCTCGGCCGTCGCCTTGTCCGGGTCCAGCGTGCTCATGCGTTCACTCCAGCACCGAGGACTCTCAGGCTCAACGCGTAACCCCGGTCCCGGGCCGTCTTGCTCGAATCAAACAGGAAGGCGTGCCCTTCGCCGCCCCCGGATTCCTCGTGCCCGCCCTCGCCGTGCCCGAACGGGTTGTCCCACGTCCGTCGCCTGGCCTGGTCGACCAACCGCGGATTCGGGTTCCACACCCGCGTCCTGTAGGTCAGCCGCGGACGCGTGTCGAGGAAGCCCAGCAGCCGGTACGAGAGCTGGCTCGCCCGCTCCTCGTGCACACGGCTCGACTCGTCGAGCAGGTCGCCGAACGAGATCGCGTCGGCCGGGCACGCCTGCTGGCAGGCGGACTGGACGAACCCGTCCGGGATGTCCGAAAGGCCCTGGAGTTTGGACTCGACGCGGGCCGCGTTGAGCCGCTGAACGCAGAACGTGCACTTTTCCATCACGCCTCGGCTGCGAACCGTTACGTTCGGGTTCATCCGCATCTTCGAGATCTCGTCGAGCCGTTCCCTCACCAGCGGCGGGATCAGGTTGACGTTCTCGGGGCCGCCCCCGGGCATCAGGTCCTTGCCCACGTAGTTGCCGTTGAACTTCTGCTCCGACCAGTCGAAGAAGTTGAACCGGCGGACCTTGTAAGGGCAGTTGTTCGCGCAGTATCGCGTGCCGATGCACCGGTTGTAGACCATCTCGTTGAGCCCCTCGGGCCCGTGGACCGTCGCGTTGACCGGGCAGACCGTCTCGCACGGCGCGTTCTCGCACTGCTGGCAGGTGACCGGCTGCGACACCACCGCCGACGGATCGTCCAGTTCCTCCCCGACGTAGTACCGATCCACGCGGATCCACGTCATCTCCCGCCCCTTGCGCACCTCTTTCTTACCCACCACCGGGATGTTGTTCTCGCTCTGGCACGCGATCGTGCACACCCCGCACCCGATGCACGACGACAGGTCGATCGACATGCCCCACTGCGGCCGCTTCGCGTACCGCGAACCCGGCGCCGCACCCTCCCTGGACTCGTTGAACGGGTTGTCGTAGATCGACACGTTCGCCGGCGAATGAGCCGACTCGCCCAGACGCTCGGCGAAGTTCATCTCACGCCGCTCTCGCCCGTAGGCGTCGCGGAGCAGCATCTCCTTGCCCCGCTCGTCAAGATCTCCGAACGGGTCGTCGCCGAACTTCTTCCACGCCGCCAGGTCAACCTGCCGAAGGATGCCCGTCCGCCCCTCCATCGACCAATGGTTCTGCGTCGAACTGATCGGATACTTGCCCGCGATCCGCTCCAGCCCCGCCCCGCCAATCGCCAGCGCGCCGGCGCTCTCCCGAAGCGGGAACACGTTGAATCCGCTCTTTCGAGCCACGAGCCCGCAGACCGTGCGCCCCAGGCCCATCGGCAGCAGGATCGTCTGGTCGGCCATCCCCGGCAGGATCCAGACCGGCATCTCGATCCGGCGCCCGTTGACGCTGACCCGCGCCATGTGCCCCTTGGGCTCCTTGACCGTGTACGAATCGGGCTCGAGCCCCAGCCGCCGCGCCGTCGCCGGGCTCACCAGCGCCGGATTGTCCCATACGATCCGCGTCCCGAACTGCGGCAACTCCTGGATCCACGCGTTGTTGGCCAGGCGACCGTCCCCGAACGCCGTCGGCGTGAACACCACCTCCAGCGATCCCTCCCCGGGCCCCGCGACCAACCGCACACGCGAGGCCGCCTCCGCCACCGCGTCGTAGTCGATCCGCGCCGCCGACGCGTCGCTCCCGGCGCTGATCACCCCGTCGTGCAGCGCCCGCCGCCACCTCTTGTCGAACCCCGCCTCGCCAAGTCGCCCCCGCCACGTCGCCTGGACCAGGGCGTGCCCGTCGGGCTTGACCTGCTCCCACTCGTCCTGCTTGGCGCGGGTGGCGATCAGGTCGAGCAGCTCGATATCGCTCACCCCGTCGTACAGCGGGGCGATCATCGGCTGGATCGGCGAGATCGTCCCGTCCCAGGCCGCGGCGTCGCCCCAGGACTCCAGCGCGTGGGCCGCGTTGATCGACCACGTGGCCAGCGACTCGGTCTCGTTGTGGTCCAGGCTCAGGCAGATCGTTGTCTGGACGCTCTTGAACTTCTCACCGAAATCCAGATCCCCCGGCGCGTTGAACACCGGGTTGCTCCCGATCACCACCAGCGTGCTCACCTGCCCGCCGTTGATCCGGCGCGACAACTCGGCGATCCCCCGCGCGCTGTCGGCGGCCACATCCGCCCCGATCGGGCGGTAGCGGACCGTCGAGCCCACGTTGCCCAGCGCACCGTTCAGGGCATGGACGAGCGCATGGACCTCGGGGGGCTGGGTCGGGCCGGCCACGATGATCGAGCGCCCCAGGTGGTCGCTGTCCATCAGGTCCTTGGCCAGTTCCTCGATGAATCGTCTGTCCAGTGAGCCGCCGCCGGGGTCGCTGATCGCGTTGACCGCCCGCCGCAGCGACTCCGAACCCCGCACGCGACGGTTGGCCAGGATCTCCTTGGCCAGGGCCACCGCAAAGGCAGCCACACGCGTCGGCGCCAGGCGGAGCCGGTGGTCCGCCTGCGAGCCCGTTTCCGTCACGCCCGATTCCACGACGTACAGGCGGCTCATCGTGTCGCCGGTCGTCTTGACCCGCCGTGTCGAAGCGAAATCCCGCGCCCAGCGCAGGCTCCCCGCCTCGCCGTGCAGGACGTTGCGATCCAGCGACACCACCACCCGCGCCTTGGTGAAATCGAAGACCTCCGCCATCGGCGAGCCCAGCGCGATCCGAGCCCCCTCCACCGCCGAGGGCGAGTCGCACGCATCGAAGGGCACCCAGTCCGCCTTGGGCCACCTGGCCCGGATACGATCCCGGATCGCCGCCCGCGTCGGGCTGGATTTCTTCTCGACCAGGAACGCCAGGCCCTGCCCGCCGCTCGCGTCGTACCCGGCGAAGTGCTCCAGCGACCAGGCGCGGAAGTCGTCCCACGTCGCCGACTTCTCCACCGCACCCCCGCGGTACACCACCGACATCGTGCGGTCCGGATCGTACAGGTCCAGCACGCACGCCTGCGACCAGATCGAGCTCTTGCCCCGGTTGATCGGGTGCAGCGGGTTGCCCTCGACCTTCGTCGGGCGACCCTCGTGGGTCTCCACGAGCAGCCCCTCGGCCCCGCCGCCCTGGATCGGCAGGCTCGTCGCGTAATACAACGGCTTGCCCGGGATCACCTCCTCCGGGACGTTCTTCGAGTACGGCAGGATCGTGTGGTCCGGGCGACGGCACCCGGGGATCGTCGCCGCCCCGGCCAACGCAACCGACGCGCCCATCAGCCGAAGGAACGTCCGCCGCGAACTCTCCACCAGGCGAGAAGCCCCCGCGGGGAACTCGCGCTCGAGGAACTCCCGGAACTCCCCGGTGTCGGCAAACTCTTCGGCGCTCCGCCAGAGTCGCTGCCCGTTGCCGGCCACCCCCGCGGCGCGGCCCATGCTCGGATCCTTCTTGCCTGTGGTCGAGGGGCACTGCGTGGGGAGACTCATCGGGGCGGCTTTCCGTTGCATCGCGGTGTACGGGGGCAAACCGATCGGTCCGGTCAGTTGTGGCAGGCGGCACAGTTCTGCGGGGGATCCAGACCCAGGGAATCAAACAGGGCCTGCCCGTCGGCCCGCTGCTGCGGATCCGAAAGCGTGTGCTGGACCCACTGCAAGTCGGTGATCCGCTCGTGGGGGACGATGTTCTTGCCCGCGTCGCGGTGGCAGTCAAGGCACCAGCCCATCCCGAGCCCGTATCGCTGGTAAACCACGGGCATCGCCGTGATCTGCCCGTGGCACGAGTAGCAGCTCACACCCGCTCGCAGGTGGGCCGCGTGCGGAAAGTTGCGGACGTAGTCGGGAAGTTTGTGGACCCGACGCCAGCGGACCGACTCGTCCCGCTCGTAGGCGTCGCGAATGAACCGGACCTTTTCGCCCGGATCGAACTTCTGCGACAGGCGACCGTCCGTGTGGCAGCCCAGGCAGGTCGCCACGTTCGGGATGTTCGCCTCCGCCGACTGCTCGATCTTCGTATGGCAGTAGCGGCAGTCCATGCCCAGCTTGCCGGCATGGATCTGGTGGTTGAACCCCCCGCCGGGCTGCGTCGGCATATACCCGACCTCGAAAAAGTCCGGCGTCGCCCAGTACCACGTGCCCCAGACCACCGCCGTCAGCCCCCCCAGCGCAGCGACAGCGCCGATCGTCGGCAGGGCATTCATCCATTTCGGAAAGACACCGGACACGCTCGTGCTCCTGTCACCGCCGAACTCGGCCCGGCGGCCCCGCTGACTCTGGCATCGGTACACGGTCGCCCGCGACGCCCACGATCAGACGCAGCGCTCGGGCATCCCGCATGCCGCCTCGCCAGCCTTGCTGTCAGGCGAGAGTTTTTCCGACCTGAGCGCACCGTGTCAAGTGCCCGCTTACGCTTTAGCGCGTTGATCGGTGCCCCGGCACGCCTGGCGGGGGAAAGAATACACCCTGTGGCACACGTTATCGGTGCTCCAATCCGCTGAAGTTGAGTCCTGAGCCCCTCTGCCCAAAAACTTCCGGATCTGCCCATGCTCGCCGAACCAGGCCGACACCACAACATCGCGGGAACCATCCTCACATTCGGTTTCGCCACCGCCGTCGCCATGTGGTGCCTGGCCGCGCTGACCCACCTGCCCGGCGCGACGCTCGCGGGCGTCCTGGCAGGTCCGGTTCTGCTCGCCGTGCTCGCGGTGGGGACGCTGCTGGCTGCGATGACCGCCCCACGAGCCTCCGCCTGGAGAATCGGCCTCGGCACGGGGCTCGTCGCCGGACTCCTCAACCTCCTGATCCTCGGCTCAGTCCTGACGCAAACCCCGACGACCAGCGCCCCGGGCACCAAGGCACCCCTCGTTTCCCCGTCAGACTCCGAACAACCTGTGCCCTTTCAGGGATCCGGGGATCCTCCCGCCCCCGATGGCTCCTCGCTGCGCCCCGGCGCGCTGACGACGGCCTTGGGCTTCCTCGCCCTCGCCTGCGGGATCGGACTTGCCGCCGGTGCCCTCGGGGGCGTGATCACGCGCCGTCCGCTCCCCCGCGACCGCGTCGACTGGCCGGGGCGATTCGGTTTCGTCACTGCTGCCGCCTTCGCCCCCCTGCTCCTCTCAGGCGGGCTGGTCACCTCAACCGGGGCCGGACTGTCCGTCCCAGACTGGCCCACGTCCTACGGCGCCAACATGTTCCTGCTCCCGATCGGGATCATGGCCGACCCGCGCATCTTTCTCGAACACACCCACCGCCTGTTCGGCTCGCTCGTCGGCCTCACAACGCTGACCCTGATGATTTGGACGCTCGTGGGGCGGCGAACCCTCCGCGAGCGCATTGGAGCCGTGCTGCTGTTCGTGCTGGTCGCCCTCCAAGGGCTGGCCGGCGGGGCGCGGGTCGTGGAAACCAGCACCTTCCTGGCGATCGTGCATGGCATCTCCGCCCAGTTGATCTTCGCGCTGGCGATGTGCCAGGCAGCATGGATGAGCACCGCCTACCGCGCCCAAACGCCGTTTGAGCCGGATCGAAGGGATCGCCGTCGCAAAACGCTGGCTACGGGCATGCTCCACGCCACGATCGTCCAACTGGCCCTTGGAGCCACCTACCGGCACCTCAAGGCAGGCGGTTCCCCGGGGGCGACCCACGCCCTCCTGGCACACGCCGGGCTGGCTCTCGTCGTGGTGATCTTGGCAGTCCTGGCCGGCGGCCTGCTCTCGGCACGCCATGGGAACGACACCCCGATCGCGCCGATCATGCGGCGATTGGGCCATTGGATCATCGCGGCCGTGGCGATCCAGTTCGTGCTCGGGTGGACCGCCCTGGGCGCGTTGATGCTCCTGGGCACGCCGGAGACGCCACCACCGGCCGACCAGCTCGCCCATGCCCCCACCATCCCCCCCGTTCAGGCCCTGATCGGCACGGCCCACCAGGCCAACGGAGCCCTGGTTCTTGCCTTGGCAGCGCTGGGCCTGGCCTGGTCCCGTCGCCTGGTCCGCCTCGGGCGCCAACAGCCGACCGCGTGACCCTGCCTCATCGCCGTCGGCGGCCATAAACCCCGCACAACGACTCGGGGCGATCCGATACCATGAGCGGGACGTACATCTCAGCGACGACCGAGCCTCCGCCTCGCGCGCTGCCCGCGTGCAATCGAGCCCGCGGGCGTGCGTTTGGCCGATGAACCTCGAGGGAGTCCCCAACGATGCACAGCGCCACCTCGGAGTCGGCCCGGACGCGACGCGCCGGATCTCGTGCCTTGGCCTCCATCCGCGATTCGGACTTCGGGCACGACCAGGCCCGCCACCTGCTCTGGCGGGCGGGCTTCGGGGGGAGCCCGGAGCAGGTGCAGACGCTGGCGGCGTGGGGCCCGGAGCGGGCCGTCGACTTCCTGCTCGACACGGACAAGATCCCCACCGATCCGGTCAAGGCGGACCGATTCGACAAGGACATCATGCGTCCTCCCACGCCCGCCGAGCGGCGCGACTACCGCCAGGCGCTCCAGCGCCGGGACGAGGACGCCGTGGCCAAGTTCCGCGTGCGCCGCCAGGAGGCCCAGCGTGCCGACCGGCGACAGATGCGCCAGATCCAGCAGTGGTGGCTGACGCGGATGATCGAAACACCCCGCCCCCTCGAAGAGAAGATGACCCTCTTCTGGCACGGGCACTTCGCCACCAGTTACCGCACCATCGAGAACTCCTACCACATGTTCGTCCAGAACCAGTTGTTCCGCAAGCACGCGCTGGGCAACTTCGCCAACCTGCTCTTCCGGATCATTCGCGACCCGGCCATGCTCGCGTACCTGGACAACAACGACTCGAGAAAGGGCAAGCCCAACGAGAATCTGGCCCGCGAACTGATGGAACTGTTCAGCCTCGGCGTGGGCAACTACACCGAGCAGGACATCAAGGAGGGCGCCCGGGCGCTGACCGGATACACCTTCGAGGACGATCAGTTCGTCTTCGTCGCCAACAACCACGACGACGGCGAGAAACACATCCTCGGACGATCCGGACGCCTCGACGGCGACGGCTTCGTCACCGCGATCCTCGAACGCCGCGCCTGCGCACGATTCATCACCCGGAAGTTGTACGAGTTCTTCGTCGCCAAACTGCCCACGGACCCCGGTGATGCGGATCGCCCCACGCGCGACGCGCTGCACGAACTGTCCTCAGCCTTCCTCCGCCGTCGGTACGAGGTCAAGCCCGTGCTCAGACGCCTGTTCCTCAGCGAGCATTTCTACCGCCCGGAGATCATCAACCAGCAGATCAAGAGTCCGGCCCAACTCGCCGTCGGGGCCCTCCGGTCGTTGGGAACCCCCGTGCGAGATCTGTCCATCATCCTGGACGCGATGGACCTCATGGGCCAGAGCATCTTCTTCCCACCGAGCGTCAAGGGCTGGGACGGCGGGCGATCCTGGATCAATACCTCCACCCTCTTCGTCCGACAGAACACCATGGCCTTCCTGCTCACGGGAAAGAAACCCCACGGCTACGACGCCCTGGCCGACCAGGAGAAGTACGACCCCACGCCCCTCTTGTCCGCCCTCGCCTCGGCCGATCCGGGCGCCGAGCGCGATCCGGCCCGCGTCGTCGACTTCCTGCTCCGATTCACGATCGGCAGTGCCCCCGACCACGCCGCCTCAACGCTCCGCCAGTTCGTCGCGAACAACGGCGGGCGGATCCGCCCCGACGTCGTCACCGGACTGCTCCTGCTCATCACCGCCATGCCCGAGTACCAACTCTGCTAAAAACGGGGACCAGACCCATGGACCTGCACAACGCAAACGCCTTCACCCGACGCGAGTTCCTCCACAAGGGACTGGTTCTGGCCTCGGCCAGCGCGGCCGTGCCCGCGTTCATCCAGAGTTCGGCCCTGGCCCTCCCGCGCACCGGCGCAGCGCTCAGCTCCCTCCCGGGCGTTCCCCAGGACCGCATCCTCCTGGTTGTCCAACTCGGCGGCGGCAACGACGGGCTCAACACCGTCATCCCATACATCGATGACATGTACTACCGCGCGCGGCCAGGCTTGGGCATCCCCAAAAACGCAGTGCTCCAACTCGGACGAGGCTCGGGCGTCGGACTCCACCCGGCCATGACTGGGATGAAAGAACTGTTCGACGAGGGCCTCTGCGCCGTCGTCCAGGGCGTCGGATACCCGAACCCCAATCGATCCCACTTCAAGTCCATGGACATCTGGCAGACCGCCGACACATCCGCCACCGGCGACGGATGGATCGGGCGATACTTCGACGCCGAGTGCTGCGGCTCGGGCAAGGGCGAGTCCGGCACCCCCGAGGCGCAGTCTCAGCCGGGCATCGCAATCGGGCGCACGGCCCCGCTGGCCATGCAGGGGCGAAAGGTCAAGCCCATCTCCTTCGAGACCGCCGAGTTGTTCCGCTGGACCGGGCAGGACGTCCATGAAGCGCTCGTCGATCCATACCGCCAGGTCACGCGCCGCGGTCTGGTCGACGGCATCGACCCCGACTCAAACGCCGCCTTCCTGATGCGCACCGCGCTGGACGCCCAGGTTTCCAGCGATCTGATCCGAAAGGCCGTCCGGCGAAAGTCGAGCGTCGAGTACCCCCGGTCCGGGCTCGCCCAGCAGATGGCGATGGTCGCGTCGATGATCCACGCGGGCCTTCCCACCCGCGTGTACTACGTGACGCTGGGCAGTTTCGACACACACGCCGGACAGGGCGCCGCCCAGGGACGCCACGCCAATCTGCTCGGCCAGTTCGCCGGGGCCGTCCGAGCCTTCTACGCCGACCTCAAAGCCCAAGGCAACGACAGCCGCGTCCTGACCATGAGTTTCTCCGAGTTCGGGCGACGCGTCGGGCAGAACGCCAGCGGCGGGACCGATCACGGGACGGCGGCCCCCATGTTCCTGTGCGGGCCGATGGTCCGCCCCGGCGTGATCGGCAAACACCCCTCGCTCAGAGACCTGGACAACGGCGATCTCAAGTTCCGCATCGACTTCCGCGAGGTCTACGCCGGGATCCTCACCGACTGGCTCAAGGCCGACGCGGACACGATCCTCAAGCGCCATTTCCGCCGCGCCAGGATCGTCCGAGCCTGAGCCCCCACCCTCCTGCGCCGCACGCTCCACACGCATCACATCGCGTTGTCACCGATTGATCCAAACACATCAACTCCAAGACATACAAGGGGGATCTCTGAACAGCCTCGCACCCAGTGTGGCCATGAGATCGTGTATGATGGGTGAGCCCGAATGAGCCCTTACGAGCACGGAGGCTGACGATGGCCGAGCGGAAGAACGCGGAGATGGGCTTTGTTGACATGGCGACGGCGGACCTGGGGGGGCCGAGGGTGGGTCGGCTGCTTGGTCGGCTGGACAAGGCGGTGGATTGGGATG
>Ga0114931_10002311_pt1 | contig 24252 bp, 17 predicted proteins | sample 2SBtaG_FD_89579 | JGI IMG/M metagenome (GOLD analysis project Ga0114931, IMG submission 89579) | Deep subsurface microbial communities from Kolumbo volcano to uncover new lineages of life (NeLLi) - 2SBTROV14_V59a metaG | ecosystem: Environmental > Aquatic > Marine > Volcanic | place: Kolumbo... | reverse complement strand
TTGATTATTAATTACTTATGAAAGGGTTAACCCTGCATATTGCCTAATATTGAACCCCCATATTTGGGTATTATGTTTTTTATAAATAAAGTTTATCTGAAACCTAATGAACAGATTATCAATAATTTAACATTTGCCAGCCCACTGGATGGTATATTCTGTTGAATTTTCCGGGTTAAGGGATTTATATATCCATACTTTGCTTTCATTTTTTCAGATAAGACTACTTTTGGCTTCATGCGAAATATCGAAACCTGTGTTAGTCCTACTTTGCTTCAGCATCATTCAATCGAAGGCAAAATCGTCGTTGTGGTTGATATTCTTAGGGCCAGTTCTTCCATTATCACTGCCTTGGCTCATGGGGTATCACGGATCATTCCTGTTGCCCATTTAGACGAATGCATCCGGTATAGAGAACAAGGGTTTCTGGTTGCTGCAGAGCGCAATGGTCAAAAACAGGAAGGTTTTGACTTCGGTAACTCTCCTTTCGAATTCATGAGTGAAACATTGACCGGTGCATCCATGGCTCTCACCACGACTAACGGTACCGCCTCTATCACTAAATCTGTCCATGCATATAAAGTGGTAGTGGGAGGATTTTTAAATTTGATGGCTTTGGCCAGATTCGTACTGCTAGAAGATCATGATCTTATGATTGTATGTGCAGGATGGAAAGGGAAAGTGAATTTGGAAGACACATTATTTGCAGGTGCACTGATTGACTCATTGTTAAAGACACATAAATTTGATTCGGATGCGTCACATCTGGCCTGGCTTGCCTATAGGAAAGTTACAGATCTCTACGACTATATTTTAGAACATTCCTCACATGCCCAGCGTTTGGCAGGACAAAAAAATCAAGAAGACATCCGATTCTGTTTAACCAGAGATACCTATGATATCATACCTGAACTTTCAGGTAAATTTCTGGTAAAAAAATAGGCCTTCATGTCACACACAAAGACCCGATTGCAGTGATATGCAAATTCTATTTATCTAGCTGATTTCTCATTAAAAACTCGTCGTAGGCTTCTTTGAAATAAGGTACATCAGGAGATATTTGAATAGCTGTTTCATAGCTCGTCAAAGCATCAAGTATCAGGTTGTTCTCCTCATAAAATTCAGCCAGAATAAGACTATTGATTGAAGAAGCTTCACCCAGATCAGATTTTAGTGCATTCAATTTCACTTCGTAATTGGCAGCTTCATCTTTGCTGATTCGCTCAATTGCAGCGGGCTTTGATTTGATTGCCTCATTCCCTTTCAAATTCACACTAACAATCAAGAGATTATCATCTGTTGCTCCTTCTAGCTTAGGATTACTAAAATCAATGGTATAGGTGGTCTCAGTTGTTTCCGTCATCATAATAACCTCTTCAAAGATGTTTTTGAGCGTTACCTGATAAGTCGGATTGCCTTCCACCGGATCCCAACGAACAATAACCTTGTCATTTAATACATTGCCGGATGTAGGCATCAGAATTTTAATAGCTGCATCATTTTCGCCTCGCTCAACAGCCCCTGTAACACTCGCATATTTCTTCCTGTTTTGCTCCATTTGTTGAGGAGACATTTTGCTTAAGACGTAATCTGCATATTTAGTGGCAATATTTTGACTTCCGGCTACTATGCTACTTGACAAGTCTTTGATGTCGTACTCACCCGCTTTTTTTATTTCTTTAGTTTTGCCACTGGAATGGACCAATCCCATATATCCTCCATCCACCACCTTCAAAATATCCCCATCATTTAACCTGGCACCTGTTTTTACCTTTTGCCAGTCAGAGGAGCCCGTTTTCATGCTATTATCACCTTTATTCACCAACACGCGGAACGTATAATTCTGTGCTATTGACGAGGAGGCGATAAACAAACTTCCAATTATTAATGTTAAGATCCTGCTTTTCATCACGTTTCATATGTTATTTGTACTAATTTATACGATTAATTTCTATTTGGTAATCAGTTTACGTACAATTTTTTCATAAAGATTTGCAATAACTCCATAGTACACCTCAAGCGAATCCCCCGCAAACAGTACTGCAACAATAGTAAGAGAGAGGTCAAGCTTGAAATTGAACCAGTAAAAGAACAATATAATTACAAAGATTAGAAGCAAAGCTTGTGCCAATTGCAACAACTTGGTCAGCCAATCATACCACGAATCCAGTTTGTAGTAGATCATTGAAAAAACAATGACATTCAGAAAGCAGATCACTACGGCCAGGCCAACGGATTCCCATGTTTTCATCTCATTGACATAATCCCTGTTCAACAGCATTGAAATGATATTGGCATGGACTACAACACCAAACATATCAGGGTTTGCCCTCCCGGTATATTTGGTATTTAATGGTGTAAAATACTTGTCTTCAAAGGTCCGTGTATCATCAAAATTCTCCCCCAGAAACCCCATCAAAACAATTTTATCTTTCAACAAATCCTCTGTAAAAGCTGTATCAAGTACTTGTTGTGCATCCAATGCAAAATATCGTGTACCAAGCCTGGTCCTTCCAAAATCAACCACATTACCCCGGTAATTGATAATTTCTTCAGTTTTCTTCCGAGCCAAGAATTCTCTTGCTGCCTGTGGATCGTATTCTTTTACCAACTCAACACCAAAGGCAAGAACTGTATCAACTTTGCCTGTCTCGTTATTTTTAAGATATTCCCTGGGAAAGAATGACCGACAAGTCTTGAAATTATACTGTAGCGCATTGGCCTCCTCATTAATCAGGTTTACAGAAGCTGTAACATGGTCTTGTGTAAAAATAGGATGGGAATAGGACACATTATGCCATAGCCCTGTACTGTCAGGATCCTTCAATTTGGCATACATTACCACATTTGGTGTATGGGCAAGGGCATCGGCAAGCATCAGGTCACCAAGTGTATCTGGTTTCAATGTCCTGAATATGGCATCAATACCAATCACTTTTGGCTCAAAACTTCTGATAATGTTAATCTGTTTTGCAATTTCCGCCCTCGACAATAACCCAATATTTACTATCACGACACTAGTGTCTACGGGAGGAGCCTCCCTCCACTGAGGATTGGAAAAAACTTGATCGGTAATTTCATAACCCGTCAGCGCGTCACCTATAGGATCCAGAAAATTGAATATGGCTAGAAACTCTAAGGAGACCCACATAAAACCAAAAATAAATGCTGTAGCCACTACGCAATGAACCCAGAATTTTGTTTTCTTTAGCATGGTATTGTGGTTAATCCAGATAAATTGACCTGAAGATACTAATTACTCAAAGATTCTAAAAATAATTGAGGTGACATCTACACTAAAAGAAAAAATTATGAGAGGCGACAGGGTGTCTTTGGCCAAGGCAATTACTTTAATAGAAAGTAACCACCCTACTGATCGCCAAGAAGCTGAAGACTTGATCAATTCTCTTTTAAATCATACGGGTAATTCCATACGTATCGGTATCTCCGGTGTTCCCGGTGTAGGGAAGAGCACTTTTATTGAACAACTGGGGAAAACTATGATTGATTCAGGTAAAAAAATTGCCGTGTTGGCAGTGGATCCTACAAGCCCATCATCATCTGGTAGCATTTTGGCTGATAAAACTCGCATGCCCATCCTTTCTTCCAGTTCGCAGGCGTACATAAGACCCTCTCCTGCAGGTCGTACACTTGGTGGAGTCACCAACACGACTCGTGAATCGATTTTGGTATGTGAAGCCGCAGAATTTGATGTGATCATTGTTGAGACCGTGGGTGTGGGTCAATCGGAGACGGCTGTAAAATCCATGACCGACTGTTTTTTACTCCTGACTATGGCGGGTGGTGGAGATGAATTGCAAGGTATTAAACGTGGAATTATGGAAATGGCCGATATGATTATTATTAACAAGGCCGATGGTGATAATATAAAGCCATCACAACTTGCCTCCAGGATGTATAAAAATGTTCTTCATCTTACTCCCAAGGACCCTTCAGAATGGCCAACTACCGTCAAGACCTGCTCTTCCCTAAATGGAGATGGAATCACTGACGTATGGAAGTCAATCAATCGATTTCATGAAATAGCCAGGGAGAATGGTCGGTTTTACAAAAACCGTCAATCTCAAAAATTACAATGGCTCGAAGATTCCCTTGAGCAAACATTGATTGATCTGGTTCGTCAAAGTAAATCGACAAAAGCAATGTTCAATGAAATGGAAGATCTTGTCATCTCCAATACGGTCACGCCTTCCAGTGCAGTGCGACGATTCCTCTCAAAAGTGGAGATCAACCTTTTACCGGGTACTAATAAGTAATAATCCAAAGCCTACTACTACCAGCCAAAACGAATGAGGGTTGATAAAACTGATACTTAGAGATCCAAGTTCTATGAACACGGCGATGAGGACGAGCAAGATCGAAATTAATTTTAAGGCATTCCTTATTTTACGATTCATAAGTTCAGAAAATCCGGTTGTTTAAAGATCAGATAAATCAAAAATAATACATTCGCAATAGCTTTCGATAGCTACTAGGATTTCAGTCAATCTGAGAAACCAAATTTGGAAGCTTATCCTTTTTATATGGTAGAAATTGGGAATGATATTAACAAAGCAGCACAACTCCTGGAAAATGGTGGTCTGGTGGGTATTCCTACTGAAACGGTGTATGGGCTTGCCGCCAATGCCTTTGATGATGAGGCTGTTTTAAAGGTATTCAAAGCTAAGGATCGTCCTTCATTTGATCCGTTGATTACTCATATTAAAAATCCCGAAGAACTTGACAGGTTGGCTACCCATGTACCTGAAAAGGCCAGAATACTAATGGATCATTTCTGGCCCGGACCCTTGACATTGGTCCTACCCAGGAGCGAAACGGTTAGTGATTTGATCACCAGCGGTCTTCCCACAGCCGGCTTTCGTATGCCCAGACATCAATTAACTCAAGAATTGTTATCCAGACTCTCTTTTCCAGTGGTAGCGCCGAGCGCTAACCCTTTTGGATATATCAGCCCAACTACACCTTCTCATGTGGCGGAGCAACTCTCGGAAAAGATCGATTATGTACTTAACGGCGGTCGCTGCTCCATAGGTATTGAATCTACCATCCTAGGATTTGAAAATAATCAAGCCCATATCCTCCGACAAGGAGGCGTGTCTAAAGAATCCCTGGAGTCCTGCATTGGAAAGCTGTCACCCTACAATGAAACCAACCAGATTGTGTCTCCAGGAATGTTCGGCTCACATTATGCTCCACGTAAACCTCTGTATCTCGGAAATATCGATGAACTTCTGACTCAGTTTTCCTCCAAAAAAGTGGGCGTGCTTTATTTTAAGAATGTCCCTGAAGCTGGCGTAAACTATTCACTTGCTCCCCACCGGACCTTGGATGAAGCAGCATGTCGCTTATTTTTTGGCTTAAGGTGGCTCGAAAAACAAGATATAGACCTTATTCTTGCAGAACAAGTACCCAACGAAGGCATTGGCCGTGCTGTCAATGATCGTCTGATGTGCGCATCTGTAAATAATACTTTGTCCCATGAAAACAATTGATACCGTAAACTTCAGCAATAAGAAAGCATTGATCAGGGTTGATTTTAATGTTCCCCTCAATGACAAATATGAAATCACTGATTTTACCCGAATTAATGCAGCAATACCTACTATTAAAAAGATTTTGAATGATGGTGGTTCCGCTATATTGATGTCCCATTTAGGCAGACCGAAAGAAGGACCCGAGGAACGCTTTTCTTTGAAACATCTAATACCAGCGCTCAAAGAACGACTTGGAGTGGAGGTTCTTTTTGCCAATGACTGTATTGGAAAGGAATCGACTTATTTAGCAGCTCATTTAGAACCTGCCGAAGTACTGTTATTGGAAAATCTGAGATTTTATAAAGAAGAAACCAAAGGGGATAGAGATTTTGCTGCTCAACTGGCAACATTGGGTGATATATATGTAAACGATGCTTTTGGAACCGCACATCGCGCTCATGCCTCTACGGCCATAGTTGCTGAGTTCTTCAAGCAAAAAGTGTGTGGTTATGTTATGCAATCGGAGCTGGACAATGCAAAACACGTACTGGCAAACCCAAAAAGACCCTATACGGCGATAATGGGAGGAGCCAAAATTTCAGACAAGATCCTGATCATTGAAAAACTACTGGATAATGTGGACTCTTTGATCATAGGAGGAGGAATGGCCTATACTTTTTTTAAGGCGCTGGGTGGAAATGTCGGTAGTTCGCTCGTAGAAGAAGACAAATTAGGCCTGGCTAAAGATCTGATCCAAAAAGCAAAGGAGAAGGATGTGAGCCTTGAATTACCCATTGATTCCATCATTGCCGACGCCTTTGATGCAGTAGCTAACACTAAGATATCAGATAATATTAGCATTCCGGATGGGTGGATGGGTCTTGATATTGGCCCGGATGCCAGGGAAGTATTCAGCAGGATCATTAGCAAATCTGCCACTATACTTTGGAATGGACCCATGGGAGTATTTGAAATGGAGCCTTTCTCCAATGGTACCAAAGCCGTTGCCCAGGCAGTTGTTGATACAACAGAGGGTGGTGGGTTTTCACTAATAGGTGGAGGTGATTCTGCTGCAGCTGTCAATCAGCTAGGCTATGGCGACAAAGTGTCATACGTGTCAACAGGTGGAGGAGCTTTGCTGGAATACATGGAAGGGAAAGTACTGCCCGGGGTAGCAGCTCTGGAAAATGGAAGTAAATAGTAGAATGGAAATACTAAAATGACACTCCTACAACCGACCACCATACCGGCATTGATGTTACTACTCTTCTTAAGTAATCCATCTAATGAAGCCAAAGATCGAAATCGTTATATTTCCTATCACGAGGTCCAGTATCTTACCACCTACGATGTGCCTGAAAAATTTTATGGTCGTTATACAGGAGCTAAATCCGGATACCTTCTCTTAAATAAGGATGGGACCGGCACCTACGCCTATGACATTTTTGGGTTTGCCCCACCAACCTGCAAAAAAATACCTATATCTTTTGAATGGGGATTCATCATTACTAAAAAGGGTGGACTCCAAAAACGTAAACGATCCTACGGTTTCTCCTATCCTATTTTGCTTAAATCAAACGGCACTACTTCATTTCAGGGTTGTCATACCCCTGTATTGATGGATTTCATACTTGATAAGGGAATGTCACTGCATGTGTCGTCATCTGACGATTGGATGAAACTAAAAAGCTCTTCTGAATAAAATTTAATCACCTGATAATGAAACGGTTGTTAATTGTTGCCCTTCTCACCTTTGTTGTACTCAATGTTTTTTCCCAAAAAACCTACTTATTTCGTCCTTCCAATGTATTCGACGGACTCACTATGCATAGTGGATGGGTGGTCAGAGTTGGCGGAAACAAAATAAGCTATGCAGGTCCATTGCGGCAGTTACCATCCAATCAATCGGATTCTGTTATTGAGTTGGATGGGGCGACCCTTCTTCCTGGTTTGATAGAGGGCCATGCTCATCTGTTCCTACACCCTTATAACGAAACTACCTGGAACAACCAGGTCCTTAAAGAGCCTCAGGCCCTACGTGTTGTTCGCGCTACTGTTCATGCGCGCAAAACCCTGGAGGCTGGGTTTACAACGGTCCGGGATTTGGGCACAGAGGGAGCTGGGTATGCCGATTACGGATTGAAAAGATCCATTGAGGAAGGGATCGTCCCTGGTCCACGTATGATTATTTCCAGCAGGGCCATTGTAGCCACCGGCACATATGGTCCCAAAGGGTTTTCGCCTGATTTTGACCTTCCCTTGCTTGGTGCACAAGAAGCCGATGCACAAGACTTACCTCGTATTGTCAGAAGCCAGATATCAAAGGGGGCAGATTTTATTAAAGTTTATGCCGATTATCGTTGGGGCCCTCATGGGGAAGCAAAACCAACCTTTTCAGAAAAAGAACTTGAACTAATAGTAGAAACCGCAGCCAGCAGTGGCAGGGACGTAGCAGCCCATGCCGCAACCACTGAAGGTATGCGCAGGGCTATAATGGCCGGGGTTAAAGTGATTGAGCATGGCGATGGTGGTACGCCTGAAATATTTGCTTTGATGAAAGACCGTGGGGTTGCCCTTTGCCCAACCCTGTCTGCGGGATATGCCATCTCGGAGTATGGTGGCTGGAACCCTGGCAAAGACCCCGAACCGCAAAGGATAGTAAACAAACGAAAAAGCTTCCAGCAAGCAATTGCCGCCGGGGTTACCATAATTGAAGGAGGCGACGTTGGTGTATTTAGCCACGGTACCAATGTGCGGGAACTGGAAATGATGTCGGCGTATGGGATGAAAACGGTGGATGTGTTGAAGTCGGTAACCAGTACCAGTGCACGGGTATTCCATCTGCAGGATAAGATTGGCAGTATTCAAAAAGGACTTCTTGCTGATCTGGTAGCCGTTTCAGGTGATCCTTCTGCTGACATTAAAGCGCTTGAAAAAGTGGTTTTGGTGATGAAGGGTGGCATGATATTTTACATTAAAAAACAAGACTCAGAATAAGAGTTGAATCTTCACACTCATGAAAGTTAAGCTGAATAGATATAAACCTTGAACACTTCAACCAGTACTTATCCATCTTTTGAGCTTTCCGGTAAAGTTGCCCTAATCACTGGTGCGGCCCGAGGAATTGGTCGTGCATCTGCCATGGCCCTGGCACATGCCGGTGCCGATATTGCATTAGGACTAAGAGACATTTCAACCGGCGAGGAAGTTGTTGAAGAAATCAAACGAATTGGTAGAAAGGTGTTACCCCTACAGATGGACCTTTTGGCTCTAAAGGAAATTAAAATGGCAGTGGATAAGACGAAGGACCATTTCTCACATCTCGATATTCTGGTAAACAATGTTGGAGTGGCTCCGGAAAGTCCCGCTGAATCTGTAACAGAGCAGAATTTCGATTATACTTTAAACGCAAATCTTAAAGGCACTTTCTTTACAAGTCAAGCTGTGGCTAAGATAATGATCCAACAAGGGTCCGGAAGAATTATCAATGTAAGTTCTCAGGCAGGATTTGTAGCTCTCCCAAATGAATCAATTTATTGCATGACCAAAGCAGGCATCAATCACTTAACTAAATGTCTGGCAGTGGAATGGTCGAAGTATAATATAAATGTGAATGCCATAGCACCGACATTCATTCGTACCCCTGGTACTCGCGAATACCTTTCCGATGAAGTCAATCTAAAAACAGTATTATCAAAGATTCCATTGGGCAGGATAGGTGAGCCTCATGATGTAACAGGAGCAGTGGTATTTTTAGCTTCACCGGCAGCTTCCCTCATTACCGGTGAAGTTATGCTCATTGATGGTGGCTGGACATCGAAATAACTCAGCAAGCAACGTGGTCATACATTCCATCCAAAAGACTACATGGATGAAAACAAGCATTTCGAGAAACAGGTCGATTAAAATGATAAAATAATACCAACCTTTATCTTATTGAGCCGATCAGCACATTTTGCTTGAAAATCAGATGAGAATTTAGTTCATTTAATCCTGTCAATTTAACTTAATCCTTCACAACCTTTATGAAACAGCCTATTTCTTTCTTACAAATAATCCGCTATCTGCTCACCGCCTGTACGTTTCTGTTAACCACCGGGCTTATGGCGCAAAAGATAAGCGCATCCCAATCCAGGATTGACGAATCGTTGTATACCAATTTGAAATGGAGAAATATTGGACCCTACAGAGGTGGGCGCTCCCTGGCGGCCAGTGGGAGCCCGGGGCGAATCAATGAATACTATTTCGGCGCTACGGGTGGAGGATTATGGAAAACGACAGATGGAGGGAATACCTGGCAGGCAGTAACAGACGGCCAGATCACAAGCTCTTCTGTGGGTGCCCTGGCCATCGCAGAAACCAATCCGGACATAGTATATATAGGCATGGGTGAAACTGAATTACGTGGCAGCATTACCCAGGGGGATGGCGTTTACAAAACCGTTGATGGAGGGAAGCACTGGAGACATCTTGGTCTGGAAAAAACCCAGGCTATAGCACGAATACGGGTTCATCCTACCAATCCTGATATTGTATTCGTGGCTGCCCTGGGTCATCCATATGGTGAAAATGATGAACGGGGAGTATTCCGTTCCACTGATGGTGGTAATACATGGAAAAAAGTACTTTTTGTCAGCAACAAAGCAGGTGCCGTTGATTTGATCATTGATAGAACCCATCCCAGGATTATTTATGCCTCCACCTGGCAGGTTTATCGAAAAGCATGGAAAATGTGGGGAGGCGGGCCAGACTCACGACTCTATAAATCAGTTGATGGTGGGGATAACTGGGTTGAATTAACGAGAAACCCGGGTATGCCTGAAGGCCCTATTGGCAAGATTGGTATCACCGTATCACCCGTGGATAACAATCGGCTCTGGGCCATTGTTGAAGCCAATGAGGGAGGAGTGTTTCGATCAGACGATGGAGGCTGGACATGGAAAAGAACCAATGCTGAACGAAAAATCAGGCAACGATCATTTTATTACTCAAGAATCTATGCAGACCCGCAAAATAAAGAAACAGTCTATGCGCTGAATACCCGGCTTTATAAATCAACGGATGGAGGTAAGACATTTAAAATCATCTCAGTACCTCATGGTGACCTCCATGATCTCTGGATTGATCCGAATAATCCAAAAAGAATGATCCACGCCAGTGACGGTGGTGCTGCGGTAAGCTTAAATGGGGGTAAAACGTGGACAGACGAGGATTATATTACCACGCAGCTTTATCATGTGATGACTACCAGCGATGTACCTTATCATGTAGCCGGGGCACAGCAGGATAACAGTACTATTGCTATGCCAAGTGATGGATGGAACAATATGATGGCCCGTGGCCCCAACCATGGATGGTATTATCCGGTTGGAGGAGGCGAAAGCGGATGGATCAGTGAAAGTCCGACCGATCCGGACATCTTCTATGCCGGAAGTCAGGGGGCACTGCTAACAAGATACGATAGAAGTACTGGCCAAACCAGGGATATTCAGGTATATCCCAGGTTTTTCTCCGGAGAACCGGCCAGTGCACTTCCGGAACGATGGCAATGGACATTTCCTATTATGTTCTCCCCGGTAGATCCGACAGTAATGTACACTTGTTCCCAACATGTTTGGAAAACGACGAACGATGGTCAAACATGGGAGAAAATAAGCCCCGATCTCACTTATGCAGATCCTGAAACCCTGGGAAAAACAGGGGGAGTGATTACTATGGATATGAACGGACCTGAAATCTATGCAACCGTCTTTGCCCTGGCACCTTCTCACCATGACATTAACACCATTTGGGCAGGTTCTGACGATGGAAAGGTTTTCATCACCCGTAACGGAGGTAAAAAGTGGAACGACATCACACCCAAAGAATTACCGAAATTTTCGCGTGTAAGCATCATTGATGAATCGACACATTCATCTGGTACATTATACTTGGCAGCCAACCGATACCAGGTGGATGATCGACAACCCTATGTATTCAAAACTCATGATTATGGAAAAACATGGACGAAAATCATCACTGGTATCAAAACAGGACATTTTGCCAGGGCCATCCGCGAAGACCCAAAGAAAAAAGGACTTCTCTTCCTGGCAACCGAACATGGCGTATATGTTTCATTCAATGATGGAGAACTATGGCAGTCCTTACAACTGAATTTACCCGATACTCCTGTCAGGGATCTTGTGATAAAAGACAATGATGTAGTCCTGGGGACGCATGGAAGAGGATTCTGGATCCTTGATGACATCGAGCCGTTGAGGGAGATCAATTTGAATTCAGCTAATGAGCCTGTCATTTTATTTCAGCCGGCTGATGCCATTCGAGGATTATATAATGCAACAATCCAATACTATTTAAAAGATGTGCCTGATTCTATCAAGATTGAAATTCTGGATGCAGCCGGGAAAACGATACGCACTTTTATTGGCACTCAGGCTGAATATAAACAGGACCCAACTATTCCTTGGTGGAGACGAGGAGAAGCCAAGCCCACAACCGCCAAGGGGCTAAATTCCTATTCATGGAATCTTCGTTACCCCGGCGCTACTACGTTCGACGGAATGATCATCTGGAGTGGTCGCCCTGCACTTGGACCCAAGGCACCGATTGGAGACTATAGCGTTCGGGTGACAGCCGAAAAGTATACTTCTACAAAACGTTTTAAAATCAAGATTAATCCCAACCTAAAGAACATAACGGCTGAAGATCTTAAAAAACAGTTTGAGCTCGCGAGTCAGATCAGGGATAAAACATCTGAAGCCAATGAAGCCGTAATTGATATTCGAAGCACCAGAAAACAGTTGCTCAACCGGGTCACATTAACCAATGACAAAGAACTGAAAGCTGATTTGAATGCCTTGAATCAAAAAATTACGCCGATAGAAGAAGCGCTTTACCAGGTGAAAAACCGTAGCGGTCAGGATCCATTGAACTTCCCGATTAAGCTTAATAACCGATTGGCCTCTTTAAGAAGAAGTGTAGAAAACGGAGATGCCAGGCCTACGGATGCAGCATATAAAGTGTTCGCTGAATTATCCAATGAATTGGAAACACAACTAACCTCGCTGCAAATGTTACTCGATTCTGAGCTTCCCAAAATAAACAGTCAATTGAAAAACCATCAGCTAGATGTGATTAAACTATAATCGATCAACTAAATGCATAAGTCAATAAGTAGAACTGAGCCGAGGTAAGGCGTTTACCATACTAAACCTTACCGGAGAGCCAATTTGATCTAAATCCTCACTGGTCAGAAGGTCGGATATCACAAACCGAATGTAGAACATCAGAGAGAACTATGCCTCAGCAAACTGGCCTTTTGATTTCCTGAATTTAACTGACACTACCTTATACTCCGGACATTTCGCTTCCGTATCATGAACACTACTGGTTACCAGGTTAACCATGATTTCGGGGAAGTGAAAAGTGGTGCTCAAAACCCCAGGTTTTACTTCTTCTGTTAATCTGGCCCGGATATCAATTTTCCCATGTGCAGAAGATACACAAACCATATCCCCCTCTTGAATGCCATTGTCAGCAGCATCTTTGGGATTGATCAACACAATATCTTCCGCGAGGATCTCAACGTTACCGGTTCTCCTGGTCATTGTACCGCAGTTGTAATGTTCCAATTCCCGATTGGTTGTTAAAATATAGGGATATTCAGAACCGTGGTCTTCAATCTCACTGGATTCAGCAAAGTCGAAATGTTCGATGTGCCCTAACCCGCGTTTGAAGGTATCCACATGAATAATTTCCGTTGACTTACCATCTTCAAAAACAGGCCACTGCAGTCCTTGTTTACCCAGACCTTCCCAGGTGATCCCTTTAAAAAATGGAACAATGCCTGCAACTTCTTCCAACACTCCCGCTCCCGAATAATCAGGTTGTTTATACCCCATTCGGTTCATAATATCTACAATAATTTGTCCGTCCGGTTTTGTTCCCTCCAGAGGTGGTACCACTTCATTCACTCGTTGGACCCTGCGTTCTCCATTTGTAAAAGTCCCTGATTTTTCAACGAATGATGCCCCAGGCAAAATCACATGGGCTCGTTCAGCTGTTTCCGTCATAAAAAGTTCCTGAACAACCAACAGGTCCAGCCTACTTAATGCCTCTCTCACCTTTGAGGTATTCGGATCTGTCTGTACCAGGTCTTCACCCATCACCCAAAGGGCCTTCAACTTACCTTTCATGGCTGCGTCAAACATTTCCGGTATTTTGTATCCCACATGCGTTGGGAGCTCAGCTCCATAATAGGATTCATATAATCTATGAACCTCAGGATCGGTCACATCCAAATACCCTGCACCCTGATGGGGCTGGACTCCCATATCGGCTGCTCCCTGAACATTGTTTTGTCCTCGAAGCGGGTTCACACCTACACCTCGTCTTCCGATATTACCTGTTACCATCGCTAGGTTGGCAATCAGCATAACCGTGAAAGTCCCTTGCGAATGCTCGGTAACCCCGAGGCCATGAAAGGACATAGCATTATTGGCAGAAGCATAGGCAATGGCAGCTCTCCTTACCAAATCACGATCAACTCCAGTAACTTTTTCCAAATGATCCAGGTTAAGTGCTAATATGGCTTTTTCAAAGTCCTGATACCCTTCTGTTCTTTGATTAATAAAGTCATGATCTACCAAATCTTCCACAACAATAAAGTGCAGCATCATGTTCAAAAGAGCAACATTTGTGCCCGGCCTAAGTTGAAGATAGTAGTCTGCATATTTGGCAAGTTCAATTTCCCTTGGATCAATCACGATCAAGGTTGTGCCTTTCATGGCTGCCTGTTTCAATTTAGCCCCGGTTACAGGATGTGCAGCCGTAGGATTTGCTCCGATGACCATGGCGCAATCCGTATGCTGAAGATCGATCACTGAATTGGTGGCTGCTCCGGTACCAAAAGATCTTTGCATCCCCAGGGCCGTAGGTGAATGACAAACCCGGGCACATCCATCTATATTGTTGGTACCTATGACTGCACGGATAAACTTTTGCATAAGGTAGTTTTCTTCATTGGTACACCTTGAGGAAGAAATACCTGCAATGGCGTCGGGTCCATACTCACTCTTGATTTGAGTGAACTTATCGGCAATAAAATCATAGGCTTCTCCCCAGGTAGCAACCTCAAATTGGCCGTTACGCTTTATCATTGGCGACCGTAGTCGCTCAGAATGGTTGTAGAATTTAAAGGCATATCTTCCCTTTAGACAGGTATGTCCTTGATTTACCTCGGCATCATAAGGAGCGGTAATGCTTATGATTTCGTTGTTCTTTACAGCTACCTCCAGGTTGCAACCAACACCACAATAGGTGCAAACCGTCCTGGTTGTAGTATCAGGTTCGGTAAATTTAGAATGGAAAATATCGGTAATGGCGCCCGTAGGACAGGCCTGACTACAAGCTCCACAAGAGACACAGTCAGACTCCTTAAAGCCTTCATTCATCCCCATGACAACCTGGTTGTCAAACCCCCTCCCTTCCATGGTTAGAACCATTTCCCCCTGAACCTCATCGCACGCCCTGATACATCTGTAGCAATTGATGCATGAAGCTAAATCTGCCCTCATATAAGGATGATCTTCATCCACGGATCTGTTGAAATGAGTCTTACCCCCGGCATACCGAATGGTCCCCGGACTGATCCCGATTTGACCCGCCAGGTGTTTAAGTTCATTTTTCACAGGATGATCTTTTTCAAACTGTTCAGGAGGGTAATCAGTGAGCACAAGCTCAACAATATTCTTTCGTAAACGTTCGAGTTTTTCGGTATGGGTATAGATACAAGCGTCACTTGTCACAGGTGTATGGCAAGATGCCTGTACTTTGGTTGGGGTGCCCTTCCTGGAGGCAACCTCTACACTACATACCCTGCAAGAACCAAAAGGCTTCAAGTTAGGAGCGTCACAAAGTGTCGGGATGGCCTCGGCTCCCAACTCTCTGCGCGCCAGGCTGAGTATGCTCTCTCCTGGTTGGAAGTGAACTTTATGGTCATTCAGAAATACGAAATTATCTTCCATATCTATGTAATTATCCTTTTGCATTCGATTTAAAATAAGGCGCCAACTCTTGCGAAAAATATTCCAGGGCATTATAAATGCCAAGGGGTAAACCCCCTCCCAACGCACATAAAGAACCTACTTCCATGGTTTCAAGCAAATCGTTCAGCAAAGTCCGATCTATTTTTTCGTCTTCAGATTGCGCATGTTGTATCATTTCCTTACCCCTTACCGATCCAATACTACGTGGAAAACATTTTCCACAGGATTCATCTGCTGTAAATTCAAAGAGATGCTCAAGATATTTGATCATCGGAAAACGATTGGGAATAGAAACAATGCCAGCATGACCTAGTAAGAACCCACCTTCAGAAAAACTTTCAAAATCCAGAGTTAAATCTTTGATTTTTTCTACGGGTACTATGCCCCCTAAAGGACCTCCAACATGCACGGCTTTTACAGGTTCTTTAAATCCTCCTCCATGCGTATACACAATTTCATCAAAGGACATACCCATTTCTACTTCATATAATCCCGGATGGACAAAGAAGGAATCCAGGCATACAAGTTTGGTTCCTGTGGACCTTTCAGTACCAAATTGTGCATATGAAGCACCGTCATGCTTTAATATCCAGGGTACAGCGGCCAGTGTTTCCACATTGTTGACAACTGTCGGTTTGTTGAACAGACCTTTCTGGGCAGGGAATGGAGGACGTATCCTTACTTCAGGCCTTTGACCTTCAATAGAAGAGAGAAGAGCTGTCTCTTCACCACAAATGTAAGCCCCTGCACCTTCAATGATCTTAAAACGATAATTGAAATCACTCCCTAAGAGCGAATGGCCGTGCAATCCATTTTCATCCAGAAGCTTAACCGCATCGTTTAGAATGGAAACTGACTCCGGATACTCTGCTCTGGTATACACTACTCCGTATTCTGCCCCGGTAACAAAACCGGCCACCATCATGCCAAACAAAACACTAAACGGTTGTTTTTCCAGTAGATATCGATCGGAATAGGCGCCAGGATCTCCTTCATCAGCATTGCAGACAATAAATTTCTGATCCCCCTCTTCCTTCATACAAAATTCCCACTTGACTCCCATAGGAAATCCTGCTCCCCCTCTGCCCCGGATGTTTGAATCCTTAATTTGTTTGAGCGCCCACTTTTTCCCTTTATCAAGTAGATTGGTTAGGCCTGACTTAAATTCCCCTATCTGCAAGGGGTCTCCAGTTAATACTCCTTCACCGAGAGTAACGATGTTATACTTATCGCGAAAAGTTGATTTATTTTCTTTAATCTCTTCGATTTTGTAGATATCTTTCCCTGAATAATTACATCCATCATAGTTAAATGCGCTGTTTTCATGACACCTTCCCAGGCAACACATCTGACCTATCTCATCCTCAGAAAAATGCTTCTTTAACTGCGCTGTAACCTCATCCTGTGTATCCGCCACCAGGCATGCACTTCCATTACATACATGTACTTTAATCTTCTCATGATCCTTTTTTAACAAATCATAGAAGCTTGACGTGCCATAGGTGATAGCATCCCCTATCAGATAATCATGGGCCAGCTGTCTGAGTCGTTTGCTCTCAGGTGTACCCGACTCCTTTCCCGATTCGACCAGTTGCTCAAAGAGATTATTTTCTAATCCTTTTCGACCTGATAATGAACTTATGTTTTCCGACATAGTTTGTTAAAGTGAGTTCAATTCATCATATCCAGCTCAACTAAAATACTCAATTTCAATTTATTATCTGTTGACCACTTATGAGCTATCATATATTGGGGAGTATTTTTCAGTGCATTGATCTCCTTCTCAGGGATGCATATCGATATGTTTCCCTCTTTATAAGTACATAAGAATCCATCATTTTGTTTCACCTGCAATGTTAAGGATGCTCCATCAGGAAAAAATAAACACGTTTCCACCGGAAGAGATTTTCGCAACATTTCCAATTCTTCCTTATTGAGTCTGACTCTCAAGGAATTTTCATTAATCCTTATTTTCATGGAATTATTCGATCTTTCCCTGAATAAATATTAAACTGGTTATTCCTGACAAAACCAATCAGTGTTACATCAAACTCCTTTGCCAATTGTATAGCAAGACTGGAAGGAGCACCCACAGCTACGATCATACCAATACCGGCACGCAGGGCTTTCTGTACCAATTCAAAACTGATCCTCCCACTAATAGCAAGGATTTGGTTACTGGCCGGTAAGCATTTTTTCACCATAAGACCTCCAACAAGTTTATCCAGTGCATTATGTCTTCCTACATCTTCAAAATGTGCAACTAATTTACCCGATTTAGTGAATAATCCACTGGCATGTAACCCTCCCGTATGCTGAAATATATGTTGTGATTCAAGAAGGGAATCGGGTATCTGCTGTACAATGGCTGAACTAAGAGTACCATCAAAAGTCGGCTTTTTGAGCACCACCTGATGGATCGCTTCAATAGATCCTTTCCCACAAATACCGCAGCTGGAGTTGATATAAAAATTACGGCTAAACTGCTCTACCTTAAATTCTTTGTTCTCAGAGAGCTCCGCCCGAACGACATTATCCTTTATTTCATTCTGGCCAAGATCATCACAGTGTTTAATGCTAAGTAGTTCGTCAAAACTATCGATTATTCCCTCGTTGAATAAAAATCCTATTCCTAGCAACTCGTCTTCGCCGGGTGTTCTCATGGTTACACTTACCGAATGTTGACATCTTGAAGAAGAGGGGCCATAACCTACTCTTATCTCCAAAGGTTCTTCTACCACCACAATATCAGGGCTCATTTGAAGTCCTTTTTCAGATTTCTTTAAAATCTCAGTAGAATGAATATTTGATCCCATACTTAAGACAACCCTGAAATATTTCCATTTTCATCAATATCAATATTTTCAGCAGCAGGAGTAGCAGGCAAGCCCGGCATACGAAGCATATTGCCTGTGATAGGTATCAAAAATCCTGCTCCTGCCGCAATTTCAATCTCTCTTACGGTTAACTTAAACCCTTCCGGTCTTCCCAGTAGTTTGGTGTTATCTGAAAGAGAGTTCTGCGTTTTGGCAATACAAATAGGTAAGTGCTCAAGACCCAGCCTATTAATGGTCTTCAAGTCGTTTTTTGCCTTTGGCTGGAATACTACTGATCCTGCGCCGTAAATTTGCTTGGCGACAAGTTCAATTTTGTGCTCCACTGAACTTTTCCATGGATAAAGTGGTTTAAACCCTCCCTTGCATTCTGAAACAGCAGTCACAACTTTCTCTGCCAGGTCCAATGCTCCATCACCACCGAATTCCCAACCCTCACAAATGGCCCCCCTTACCTCCAGTTGATTACATGCATTAAATAGGAAATCCAGCTCTTCCTGGGTATCGGCAACAAATTTGTTGATGGCAACCACAACGGGAAGCCCAAACTCCTTCAGGTTTTCCACATGTTTCTCGAGGTTACCAATTCCCTTCTCAAGAGCGGCTAGGTCCGGTGTGGTTAGCTGTGCCAGACCCTGGCCACCATGATACTTGAGAGCTCTAACGGTGGCAACTAACACTACGGCTTGTGGGCTTAAACCTGAATAAGCACATTTGATATCCAGAAATTTTTCAGCTCCCAAATCAGCACCAAAACCGGCTTCGGTAATGACATAATCTGAGAGGGATAATCCGATCTTCGTTGCAATTACCGAGTTAGTGCCCTGAGCGATGTTGGCAAAGGGACCCCCGTGAATAATGGCAGGATTACCTTCCAGAGTCTGTACAAAGTTTGGCTTGATTGCATCTTTCATGAGAGCTGCCATGGCCCCGTTTGCCTTGAGATCCCTTGCATAAACGGCATCTCCCTTAAAGGTATCTCCTATGTAGATGTTGCCCATTTTTTCTTTAAGATCATTCAAGTCATTAGCCAGGCAGAGGATGGCCATGATCTCCGAAGCTGCAGTAATATTAAAACCAGCTTCCCGCAAAAATCCTCCTGTTTTACCACCAAGACCGGAAACGATCTGCCGCAACGCCCGATCATTCATATCCATAACCCTCTTCCATGAAACGGTCCTTGGATCGATCCCAAGGTTTCTTGTCCGGTTTTGGATGTTATTATCAATCAATGCAGCTAACAAGTTGTTGGCCTTCTCAACAGCAGCAAAATCACCTGTGAAATGTAAATTGATATCTTCCATGGGCACTACCTGTGCGTGACCACCCCCGGCAGCACCGCCCTTCATTCCGAAAACCGGTCCCAGAGAAGGCTCTCTCAGTGCTACAGTTGCCTGCTTTCCTAACTTATTTATTCCTTCTGTAAGTCCAATAGAGGTTGTGGTCTTGCCTTCTCCGGGAGGGGTAGGAGTGATGGCCGTAACCAGAATCAAATGATGTTCCGCAATCTTGGATTCATCAATGAGAGATAAAGGTAATTTTGCTTTATATTTTCCAAAATGTTCAAGAAAATCAGCAGGTATCCCAAGTTTTTCAGCAATAGTATCAATGTGTTTAATCTTTGTTTGCTGAGCAATGAGTAAGTCAGAATTCACTTCAAGAAGGGTTGGTAATTAATTGATTTGAATACCAACTTACAATTTTTAGCTAATAAGGCAGTACATCAGCTGTTTTTTACGTTAACGGTTCTTGGCCCCCGGCAAACTACTAAATGGTTTTACTAGTGCCTCAGTGTTAACCGATTGTCAATCATCCTATTGTTAAACTGTTGGATCACTGCCCGAACCAAGTCGAACATTTGATCCTTGATTTCAGAAGCTGATCCCGATAGATTATTTTCCATTAACGGATCATCCTTAATGTTGTAGAAGCCAATGATTTTTTTTAGATCATAGATAAGCACCCAGTCTCCCTTGATCAACTGAAAAGCATTACCTATATAGTTAATAGCAAATTTGCTCTTCGTGGGAGTTAATAAATTTTGTCCAAAAGAAAAATAGGGATGGTCATACCCTAGATAACCCAATACAGTCGGCATAATATCAATTTGTTGAGCCGTTAGGCTGTCCACCCCAACTAGCTTACTGTGAGGTTGATAAAAAATAATCGGAACCGTATACACGACCACGGATGTGTGGTACCTGGGAAAATAAGGAGTACAAGTGTGGTCACCTGTAATAACGAAAAGCGTACTGTCAAACCAGGATGTATGCTGTGCCCTTCTAAAAAATTGTTTTAAAGCATAATCGGCATACCCTATGCTTCGATGCATCTTTATTTTGCCTTCAGGAATTTGGCCTTTAAGCCGTGGAGGTATTTTATACGGATCATGAGAAGATACGGTAAATATGGCCGAGAAAAATGGCTTGGGGAGCTTATCCATGATATTGACTGTATAAGGTAGAAATAGATGATCCCAAATACCCCAAACACCATCGAAATCCCCGTCATTTCCGTATTCATTTTTCCCGAAGTATTTTTCAATCCCGGCTTTGTTGGCAAATGCACTGAGGCCCATCGATCCATTTGGTGCTCCATGGAAAAATGCGGTACTATAGCCCTTCGATTTTAGTTCATTCGGGAGGCTTGTTATATCATTATCTGCATAGTTGGATAATGTGAAAGACCCTTCAAGAGAAGGAATGCTTGCAAGTACAGCAGGGCTACCTTCAATAGAACGTCGACTATTGGCAAACGAATTAACAAAGATGAGAGAATGCTGCGCCAGTGAATCCAAAAATGGGGTGTAACCCTTATACTTTCCACCGTCAAGTGACCGGTTAAAACAACCGAGAGGCTCTCTGCCAAGGCTTTCGACGATAAACACAACGACGTTTAGTGGTTTGAATGATCTACCTGACTCTACAGGTTGATGCACTGGATTATAAATGCTATCAAGTTTTGACGGAGAGAAGTAATCCAACGGATACAAGACCTTTCGGGAAGAAGTACGCATTACGGAAAAAGGAGTGTTCTGAACCAGCACAATGTCCTTTGGGTTTCTTACGTACTGACCGGCATCGGAAGGCGCCAAAGGAAAATCCTGCTTTGGAGGAAGACCACTCCTAATCCCTATGATAGATAATGCGATAAATACCAGGTAGATTACCATACCTGTGACATAATCTTTCCAACCGGTTAGGCATTTAACAGCTATGATTGTTCTTTGATACAAGAAATACGCCAAACCAATCAGAGCAACGAAAATGATGACCATGTAGTAATAGTCAACTAGCCAATTACCAATTAGGCTGACAAAATTTGTCTCGTTTTCGAATTCCCTTGTTATGGCAAAAGTGGCTCTTTGTGAAGTAAATCGACTATAAATAGTATCGGCTAAATTCATAGCGACCCCTATGCCATTCGTGATTAAGAACAAAATCATGAAAGCTTTTTGAACCTTAAGATGATTCTTAAAGTTCATTGGAAGAAGATAAGTAAGACAATACAGGCTGTTGAGGTAAAGGACTGCGGTGAGGTCAAATCTCAAGCCACCCAAAAAAATAATAATAAGATCCATGAACGATAATTCATGGAAAGAATCCAAATTAACCAGGTAGAATACCAATCGGCAGAGCGTAAATAGGAGCATAGCCAATAAAAGCCTGATAATTACCTGGCTGACGGCATAGGATTTCAATGATAATTTCATGAATATAAAAAACTAATGGGCGAAGGTAATACGAAACCAGATCAGAATGATATTGAACCATGGTTGTTAACATCCACTTTCTCTTACGTATATCTCAGGCAGTCCGGCTTGCCTTCGGCGGATAACTGTCAGCACTGGAGGGTGTAAGGTCCTTGCCCCCTTCCGATTGAACAACCAATATCGATCAACGAATCATGATTTTTGGTTATTAGTTTACAGTACTGCACAACTCATTAATTTCATCCATATTCCTACTGCTCCCAACACGACGGGGTTCGGGCGGGCAGGCAAGGTAGAAACTGTTCGTGTGGCAGGAGATCTTCTCATTCTCATAAAAACAAGCATTGTGAATCATCAATAACCGAATACCTCAACCCCAAAACCGAAAAAACAATATAGTTAACTCAAAGTAATCTATATAGATTCAACTGACACTGTGTCGTCGGACAGAGAAACTGTTTGAGAATTGTAATAATCAACCTGGAGACCCCTGTCCGCTGGCCATAGATCTATGGAGTATTCTCTTTCCCGGCCTCAGAGCCGGGATTCCTCTTACATTTTACTTCTCTCTGGAAGATCCCGGCAGGCGCGGCCGGTCCATCTCTGTTTTTGTATTCTTGCTACTTAAGCAAGGACACTTCATCAACAGATATATTAATTATATCATACACGTGAGAGAAACCTACTTGCCCGTTCTAAACGCAGCGGAGTTGGACATGTTAGTCCCAAATTTTGGCCTGAAAAACGGCTGAAGTGGATGAGTTTAGTGACTCTACAAGTCTAAAAAAACTACTGCACTTACAATCTATCATCCAGTGGGAATTTACTACTCTAAAAGTTTTGAAAAAACATAAGCTGCTTCCTTAGAATTATTTTCTATTTTCCGCATGTTCAAATATTTGTTATTTCGATCCTCTGCAGTTCCAGGTTCGCTCGACTTAGCCAGATCATTAAATTCATTCACAGCAGATTCAATGTTTTCAGCTGATTTATTTCTAAATTCTTCGGCTCTATCTAGCAGGTATTCTTTATATTTTTCATAATCCTTTTTTTTCATAAAACCCTTAACATGAATAATTGCATCAGTCATAATATCTAGGTCAATAGAATGATGCCTCAAAAGAATGTCCATGTATTTACTTACTGCATTTGCAAGTTCAATAGAAGGAGTATTTTTTATGAGATGATACCTAAGAACATCTAATGAAACACTCTGAATGCTATAAGTATATAGTCGTTCCTGATCGGATATCTCATTTTCTTTGATAACTGAATTAATCATTTCTAAAGCTCTTCGATTGATATCCTGCCATGATACATTCTCGTTGCCTAATCCTTCCAAATGATCAAAATATTTTACCTTTTGTTGTCTATCGGGGACATCTTTTACAAGATATCCACTTAAGTTTAACCCACTGCTAAAATCTGTCATCCAATCAAGTTGCTGACGAACCTGCTTTGAATCTTTAATATTCTCGTTTGTTGGTTTTTGAATCTCTGGTGCATTAAAAAAATTACAACTTTGAATTATTATGAGAAATGATGCTATAAAGTATTTTAATGATTTCATGACTACATTCCGTTTATTGTTAAAATTCTGGACAATTAACTAGTAAATATACTTGGCCATCTTGTGGATCCTGATACCAAGTCCAAGTACAAGAAGCAACTACATTAGGACAACAATTAGAACCACTGAGACTACCAAAATCAAATTCATGGCCAGGAAATTGCTGTTGATAGTCAGACCCATTCTTTAGAGTTGCATTTCCTTGTTCATCAAAATGTCGAAGAACAAAGTCATTTGACTTACAATCATTGTTAGTATCGTTGTACCAATACTCAGTAACATTAGATCCATCGTTGGAAGAACAATAATGATCGTAATTTTTACCATCTGGCCCTAAATATCCCCCCCCCTTTTTGAAATAAGAGTAAGAGTAATATAAAAAACGATTTCATTTATTAAATTTATTGTGTGATATAACGTTAAATATATTTTTTGACTTAACCAAATTATTTTCAATTATTTTCAATTTTTAATTACTGACATCCGAGTAAATTCAGAATGCTGGAAAAAGGCACCTTTCCTTTAAAACTAAGGTGATTTTCCAAGATTCTGAAAAACACCCCCCTGATTCAAGGCAAATAAATCCAGTTGAACT
>Ga0114931_10002310_pt1 | contig 24258 bp, 20 predicted proteins | sample 2SBtaG_FD_89579 | JGI IMG/M metagenome (GOLD analysis project Ga0114931, IMG submission 89579) | Deep subsurface microbial communities from Kolumbo volcano to uncover new lineages of life (NeLLi) - 2SBTROV14_V59a metaG | ecosystem: Environmental > Aquatic > Marine > Volcanic | place: Kolumbo... | reverse complement strand
CGGATCCGCGACGGCTGCGACCTTCTTGCGACGCATGCCTTTGCTAGGTTTTTTCTTTGAGTCCATCTTCCGTTTATTGGTGATGTGCCTCAAACACAATTACACAAAACGTGTTGCACTACCTCTCCATAAGTCTTCCCACCCACCGCCGCATAAACCAGCGTAGTTACAGGACCGAACTCTACGACATTCTGAAACAAGCCGACATCAGTCAACATGATTGAATCGCCGCCCAACGAACTAAAATATTTCCAGGCATCCACCACAACCGTATCCGACCCTATCACAATATCGACGCCATAATCACCGGAAACGAAATAGCTCATTCCGCTCAGGATGCCAGTACATTCGCTAACAGCCTCGAATGGGGCATCCAGGCCACAAGGGACAGCCATGAACCAAGCATCTATCACCGCACCATCGGTGAACATGCTCCGTATTACGACATTGGCATTGGTCGTGTCATACCGAACAAAGAATGGCTCTGTGCCGCAAGCTTCTGATAGTCTATTCTCATCGTAGGTACAAGTCTCCAGTCGGTAGTAGTGCTTTTCATCCAGGAGGCTATCACCGAGGATGCGCCATCGCCGGAATGAACTGGGTTCCAGGAAGCGGTCAATTTGATATTGCCATTGATTCCCGATTTCGAGCGGAAAGTAGCGTTGCCAGTCGAGTGTGTCCGGCATCACATCCTGGGCCACAACGAGGCCGGGAAAAAACAGGCAGAGGGCACCTATTACGCCGAGAAGACGGGGGGCAAGTCGCTTACACATGGTGTAATCCTGGAGTATATAAAAGCACAGGTCGGCTCCGGCAGGGCCTGGTGTGGTGCCAAAATCAATGGAACGCTATAACATAGCCAATCGACCGGCTTTATTCTGCCGAGGGTGCCTGTCACATTGCACCTTGTAACCGCATAGCTGCACCGGCACCACAAGTGGCGCAACCTGAAGATCCTGCCTCGAACGGGTGCGGGACCGGATTGAAGAGTCACGGCTATTAATGGGTCACACCTACGGCGTTCGGTCAAATGCCTGGGCGATGAGCTACAAATATATCACGCCTACGGCGTTATGGTCGCGGGGCGCTTAGATATGCTTTTGTGGCTCGTCCGCACATTCCCTCTCGCTCGATGGGAAACGAGCCCGCCTTCAGAAGGGCGACTACCGAAGCACGGCGGAGTAGAGGGTGAGGGTGAAGTTCCCCTGTGTGGCGTCCGGGCAGGTGTCTCGCTCCGCTCCTTTGTCGCTAATGACTCAACTCAACGGAAGACGCGTGGCTGCGCCGGCACCCCGGTTGGTATCGATGGGATGCGGCCACAATAAGCATTTATTGGAACAGTGCATTTTGTCATGCGCCCAACCCAAAGAATTCGCCAAGTGCTCCATTCGATACCAGGCACATAATAGGCGACCCCATCGTATCTGGTTGCGATCACTTGATCAAGCATTATATTCCCTGATCCACCCATCCATCCGAGCCCAATCATGGCGGTAACGTATTCTGACATGGAACGCATGGGGACACGCGCGCCGGACTTCGACCTGCCCGTCGCCAATCCCGCAAGCGACGCGCCCGACCGGGCCACGGTCGCTCTGAAAGACTTCGCCGATGCCGGGGTCCTCGTTGTCGTGTTTATGTGCAATCATTGTCCGTACGTCGTGCACATCGAGGCGGCGCTCGTGGAGGCGGCAAACGACTATCGGCCGCGCGGCGTGCGGTTTGTCGGCATCAGTGCCAACGACGCGGAAGCCTATCCGCAGGATGGGTTCGACCGAATGGCCGAGCGCGCCCGGGCGTATCCGTTTCCGTATCTGTACGACGCCACGCAAGCGGTGGCGAAGGCGTACGGGGCGGTGTGTACGCCGGATGTGTTCGTCTACGACGGGCAACGGAAGCTCGTCTATCGTGGGCGGTTCGATGCCACGCGCCCCGGCATGGGCGAGGCCGACGGGCACGACCTCCGGCAGGCGCTCGACGAATTCCTCGCCACGGGCACCGTCACGATGGATCAACGACCCTCCATGGGATGCAATATCAAATGGCGACCCGGAAACGCCCCCGGCTGAAGCATATCTAATCCCGGGATCTCGTAGATTGCGGGCGTACATTTCCGTATTGGTCCCCTTTTTCCACAAAGCCCCGCCGCATGGATTGGATCGTCCTTCTGCCCCCCATCGTCGCCATCGTCCTCGCGCTGTGGACGAAGGAAGTCTACCTCTCCCTCTTCGCCGGCATCTGGCTGGGCACGACCATTCTCGCGGGCGGCAACCCCATCCTCGGCCTGCGGGATACGGCCGATCAGATGGTGACGGTCTTCACCGATCCGGGCAATACGCGCATCATCCTTTTTAGCCTGCTTGTCGGTGGGTTGATGGCCCTCGTACAGGCTTCGGGCGGGGTGGCGGGCTTTGTGAACTGGGCACAACGGCGCGGCTGGGGCACCACACGGCGGGGCGCTGAAGTCCTTGCATGGGTCGTCGGGATGCTCGTCTTCGTCGAGTCGAGCATTACGTGCCTCGTCGTGGGTGCGGTGAGCCGCCCCTTCTTCGACCGCCTCAAAATTCCCCGCGAGAAGCTGGCCTTTTATTGCGACTCGACGAGTGCGCCGGTCTGTATGTCGCTCCCGCTCAACGGATGGGGGGCGTATGTGCTCGGACTGATGGCGGCACAGGGCATCACGGTGGGGGCCGTGGGCCTTCTCGCCGGGGCGCTGGCCTTCAACTTCTATGCGATCTATGCCATCGTATTTGCCCTCATTCTCGCGCTCACCGGCTGGCGGTTCGGGTCGATGAAGCATGCCGAAGAACGGGCCGCCACGACGGGGCAAATCCTGCGGCCCGGCGCCACGCCCATGATGGCCGAGGAAATCGCCGAACTGAAGCCTATCGCCGGCTCGAAGGAACAGGCCCGCGACCTTTTGATTCCGCTCGGCGTGATGGTGGCGATGATTTTCGCCGGGCTGTTCATCACGGGCGAGGGCAACCTGATGAAGGGCAGCGGCTCCACGTCGGTGCTGTGGGCCGTCGGGACGGCCATCGGCGCGGCGATGGTCATGTACGCGCTGCCGCTCGGCCGCCCCTCGCTGATGTCGCTTCGGGCCTCGATGGCGCTCGTCATCCGGGGCTCGTCGGGGATGGTGGGGGTGGTTTTGCTCGTCGTCTTCGCCTTCGCCCTCGGTCAGGTCTCACGGGCGCTGGAAATGGGGCCGTATATCGTCGGGCTCGTCGGCGAAGGCGCACCGTCGTGGTGGTTGCCCGCGCTCGTGTTCATCGTGGGCTGCTTCGTGTCCTTCACCCTCGGCTCCTCATGGACGGCCTTCGCGATCCTGTTTCCCATCGCGCTCCCGCTGGCCGAAGGGCTCGGCATCCCGCAGCCGCTCATGCTCGGGGCCGTGCTTTCGGGCGGCATCTTCGGCGACCATGCCTCCCCGCTCTCCGACACCTCCATCATCTCCTCGATGGCTGCCGCGAGCGACCACGTGGATCATATCAACACACAGCTTCCGTATACCCTGGCCCTCGCCGGGCTGTCCTTTGTGACGTTCCTCGTAGCGGGATTTGTCGCATGATTGGGTGAAAGGGTCTTCGCGCACCGACAATACGAACTACGCACTACGCACTACGAACTACGCACTACAACCCCTCTTCTCATGTTTGATGAACGCGCGTTTCAGACCTGGCCGATTGTAGTGCTCGGGGCCGTTGTCTTCGGTCTTTTATTCGCGCTCACCATGACACTCGGCGAACTGGTCCTTGGCGGGCCCTTCGAGATCACCCGGGGTGTGGTGCTCTTCGGGTTGGTCGCCGCGGTGGGTTACATTGGGGTCGCCGTCTTCATCCGCGGATCGGCAGGGGAGCCGTGAGCGATTTTATGCCTCGCCCGACAGGAGTTTGAGCCCGACGATTCCGGCCACGATGAGGCCAATGCAGACGAATCGAAGCGCATCGCGCGGGTCATCGAACAGGATCATGCCGAGGATAGCCGTGCCGACCGCGCCGATGCCCGTCCACACGGCATAGGCCGTACCGATGGACAAGGTCTGCACGGCGCGGGAGAGGAAGAAGATGCTCAGCGCCATCGTGCCGAGCGTCCACACCGAAGGCCACAGCCGCGTGAACCCGTCGGCATACTTGAGCCCGACAGCCCAGGCCATCTCGAAGATTCCGGCAATGATGAGTTGAATCCAGGACATTTTAGCTGGAGGCTGGTGGCTGGAGGCAAGAGGCTTCTGGCTATTGGCTTCTGGCTTCCGGCATATAAAGAGTTTCCGGTGGCGAGAATCAAAGGGCCAGCAGCTAACAGCCCCCTTCATTCCTCAAAGTGCCGGTATCCGGCCGCTTCGAGCGGGATGACCTCGCCCAGCGGAGACTGCACGCGGATGCCGTGGGAGGCTTCCGTGAACTCCCCGATGACCGAAAGCGTTGTGGGGTCGAGCTTGTCGAGATCCTCCGGTGCGAGGGCAAAGAGCAATTCGTAATCCTCGCCGCCGAAAAGGGCGAACGTATCGACATCCTCCATCATCTGGTCGGCGACGGCCCGCGTCTCCGGGTCCAAGGGGAGGGCCGGCACGCGGACGAGTGCGCCACAGCCGCTTTGGCGGCAGAGATGATTCACCTCCGAAGCCAGTCCGTCGGAGATGTCGATGAGGGCACGGGGCCGGACACCCCGTTTGGCCCAGTCTTCGATGGCGGGGAGGCGGGCCTGCGGTGTGAGCTGCCGGTGGATCACATACCGAAACGGCTCGAGGTCGGGCTCAAACTGGTTCTTCGTCTCTTTGAGAGCACGGTGCTGATCGAGCAGAATCTGCAGCCCGGCATAGGCGCCGCCGAGGTCCCCCGTGACGCAAAGCAAATCGCCGACGCGGGCGCCGCGCCGGTAGACAACGGCGTCTTCGGCTGCCTCGCCGATGAGCGTGACCGAGAGCGTCAGATACCGTGCCGCCGTCGTGTCTCCACCGAGGAGTGTCACCCCGTACGTCTCGCAAGCCTCCCGAATGCCGCCATAGAGCGCCTCCACCATCTCGACCGAAAAATTGGCCGGCAGCCCGAGTGCAATAGTGGCGAATCGGGGTTGCGCGTTCATGGCCACCACGTCGCTCACATTGACCGCCATGATCTTCTGGCCAAGATGAGCCATCGGCATGAAGGCGCGGTCGAAGTGGACGCCTTCGATCATCGCATCCGTCGTGACCAGATGCACCCGCCCGTCACCGATGTGATAAACGGCCGCATCGTCGTCGATGCCCATCCGGACAGCCTCGTCCGTGGGGGCGCCGAGCACCGCCCGGATGCGATCGATGAGGCCGAACTCGCCGAGGTCGTTGATGGGCGTGAAGGCGTTGGTCATGGCGCGGTGTAGGATGAATCATTAAAACGGCCGGTATACGCGCAACCCTGCAGGGGTGTCCATGCTCGCTCAAGCAGAAACGGTAAAAAGTGCGACTCAATCCTTGGGGGAAGTGCCGTTGGTGTCGCGGGGAAGCGAGAACAAAAAAGTAGTGCCCCGATCTTGGCCTTCGGACTCAATCCAGATGCGCCCGTGATGAACCTCAATGATCCGTTTAACGAGTGCCAACCCAATACCAGTCCCGTCCGTATCTGCATCGAGCCGCTCGAAGAGACCAAAAACCTTCTCCTGATAGCGCAGTTCGATGCCAATACCGTTGTCACGCACGCTACAAATAACTTCGCCGCCCTCGTTGTGGGCATCAATGTCCACCGTGGGTTGCGCTTGCGATCCCCGAAACTTCACTGCGTTCTCTATCAGATTCTGAAAGACCTCCCGGAGCCGGACGCGATCTCCAAAAACCGCAGGCATATCCGGCGATATGTTCACTTTCACCTGACTCGAAGCGATTTCACCCTGTATTTGCTCGAAGGCTTCATGGGCGAGGTCACTTAGCGGAATCACCTCGGGCGGGTTCATGGCGCGGCCCGTCCGGGAAAGTTCAAGTAATTCGGAGAGCAACCGCTGCATGCGGTCGGCTGCGGTGTTGATGTGATAAATATCCCGCTTCAAATGTTCGTCGTCATCGGCAGCGAGATCTTTTTCTAGCAAACCGAGAAATCCCTTGATCGTGACGAGCGGGCTTTTCAAATCATGCGAGACGGTATAGGTGAAGCGTTCCAGTTCGGCATTGCGACTCTCGAGTTCGTGCACAAACGATTCACGCTCGTTTTCCACCGTCCGCCGTATCGAAATCTCTGCCTGTAGTTCCCGGTTGTGCAGTTCGATCCGATGGGTGCGGCTACGGTGCCCCTGCCACAGTAGCCCGCCAAGTGTGATCAGGCCCAGCAATTGAACCCACCACTGCTTCCAAAAAGGAGGAGAGATGACCAGATGCAGTGTGGCACCGGTCTCGTTCCACACGCCGTCGCTATTGGTGCCGCGCACGTGTAGGTCATACCGGCCGGGGTCCAGATTGGTGAAGGTTATGTCGCGCTTATTGCCAAGGTTGACCCATTCTCTGTTGAATCCTTCGAGTTTATAGGCATAACGATTTTTCTCCGGGGCACGAAAATCAAGTGCGGCAAACTCGAACGAGATCAGGTCATCTCGATAGGTGAGATTGATGGTTTTTACGGTATTAATTGATACGTCGAAGGTCATTTCCCGATTGTATATTTTAAAACCGGTAAAGACGACCGGCGGCACATACGGGTCGGGTACGATTTGTTCGGGGTCGAACGCATTGAAACCGCTGATGCCACCGAAATAAAACTTCCCGGCACGACTACGGAGCGCAGCCCCGCCGTTGAATTCGTTGCTTTGCAGACCGTCATTCACATCATAATTGGTCACGGATCGTGTCGAAAGGCTAAATCGGGCGAGGCCCTTGTTTGTACTCAGCCAGAGGCTGCCCACTATGTCGGGGAGGATGCCGTATACCGTAGAGTTGGGTAGCCCCTGTTCTTCCGTGAAATGATCAAACACTGCCGTAGCCGCATCGGGGTCGGGGGCTGCCGAGAGGCTATTGAGCCCGCCGCCATCGGTACCGATCCAGCGTGTGCCGGCTTCGTCTTGATAGAGTGCCCTGATGCGGTCGCTACTCAGGCTCTGCGGTCGGAGTTCGTCGTGTCGGTAATGAATGAATCGCCGACCCTCCGCGTCGAATCGGTTGAGCCCCTTGCCATACGTGCCGACCCACAGCGTGCCGTCTCGGTCGCGGAAGAGTGTGCGGATCCGGTTTTCGCTGAGGCTATTGGGGACGGCGTTGTCATGTCGGTGATGGGTAACCCGGCCCGTCTGTGGGTCGAGGCGGTCCAGCCCGCCGCCGTCGGTACCAACCCAGAGTGTGCCGGAGGAGTCGGCAAGAAGGGCCCATGCGCGATCGGCGGCAAGACTGTTGGGATTGCCGGTCTCGTGTCGGTAGTGGGTGAAACGTTCGGTGGCAAGGTCGAGGCGGTCGAGGCCGCTATCGGTGCCGATCCAGAGCATGCCGGGCGCGGACCAGGCCAGCGCCCACACCCGGTTATCACTGAGGCTATTGGGCGAGGTGGCATCATGACGATAGTGCGCCATGACCCCGGTTTCCGGATTGAAGCGGTCGAGGCCCTCATCGGTGCCGATCCAGATTTGGCCGTCCGCGTCTTCTTGAAAAGCCCAGACCGACCCATCGCTCACGCTATGTGGGTCGCCGGTGCGGTGATGATACCGACCGAATCGCTCGCCGGCGCGGTTCGTATAGTCGATGCCATCCAGCGAGCCCACCCAGAGGACGCCCGAACGGTCCTCGTACAGGGCCCGAATGCGATTGCTGCTCAGGCTGCTGGGGTCGGCGGGGACATGTCGATAGTGGAGAAATCGCTCGCCGTCGAAGCGGTTGACGCCACCGCCGTACGTGCCGATCCAAAGGACGCCCTGACCGTCGACGAAAAGGGTCCAGATGCTGTCGTGTCCCAGGGAGTGGGGGTCGTCGGAATCGTGTCGGCGATGTTCAAATTGCCCGGTGGCCCGGTTGAGGAGGTCGAGCCCATGGTCGGTGCCGATCCAGAGGTGGTGTGTCGCGTCTTCGCGAATGGCCCAGACCGCACCGGGACTGAGGCTGCTCGGGTCGGCCTGGGAATGGTGGAACAGCGTAACATGCCCGGTGCCGGTATCATACCGGCCGAGACCGTCATCGGTGCCGAACCAGAGCGTGCCTTCGTGGTCCGTATCAATGGCGAGAATGCCGGCCTTGGTACTATCGGGTTGGATTGGAATGTGGATGAACTGATTAGTGGTCGGATCGAGGCGGTCGAGCCCGTGTTCGGTGCCGATCCAGAGCCATCCGTTCTGGTCTTCGTGGATGACCCGCACCTGATCATCGCAGAGGCTGCCGGGGATGGCGGGGTCGTGTCGGTAGCGGGTGAAGGCGGTTCGCGCTGCATTCAGCCGGTTGAGGCCGCCACCGAAAGTGCCCACCCACAGCGTGCCCGCCCGGTCCTGATGCAATACCCGGACCTCGTTGTCGGAGAGGGACGTCGAATCGGCAAGATGGTGCTTAAATACGGTGAACGTATAACCGTCGAAGCGATTTAGCCCGTCCTGGGTCCCGAACCACATGAAGCCGTCCCGGTCCTGTATGATCGCATGGACCGTACTTTGCGAGAGCCCATCTTCGATGGAGAGATGGCGAAAGCGAAGGTCGGACGGTTGGGCAAGAAGACTATGATGCAGGAGCACAATCCACAGACCGGCGATCCATGAGAATGATCTCATACGTAGAGGGTACTTCAGGACGATGTCACGAAGACGAAGTGACATGGGTGGGATTACTTTTATTCATGCACATACGAACGGGTCTGTTTGTCGGTCTCACGAGGTGGCGATCATGCGACCGGGCACCCCATACAAACTCAATATAATATCTCATGGTACACGGCAGGGCAAAACCACGCAGAATCATATAGATCCTATCCCCTCTTGAGAGGGATTCCCATACCGGTCGCGAGGCGGGGGGTGCCTGACGCCGAGGGGCGAAATCGCTCGGCTCCGCAATTTCGGAGGCACTATCCGGGCACGTATTGAAAAAACCACAGATCACGCCGCGTCTCGCTTGATGCCGTATGCCTCTATTTTAGCGTCACATGAGATGCTAAAATAGAAAAATATCCCAAACATAGGATATTAAGGCCGGATATGAGAGATGCTATCAGCCAATCTCCTTGCTGATGGTCCTTTAAGTACTCGTGCAAAGGTGATTCGCCCTTGAAGTGGCGGGCCGTTGGCTATCGGCTGACCGCTTCTTTTTTAAAGCCGACAGATTATAGCCAACAGCCCACCGCCCTGAAGCAGAAGGCCGATTTTCTTTTGCCTCAATACTTCGCACTTCAATCCCCCGGTTTCGGTGGGGCTAACGGGCCTCTCTATTTCCGGTCGTCGTCGGTCATGTGACCTGCCGCTCGGCTGCACTTTCGCCATGGCAACGGGCATGAGCCGGAGATAGGATACCCGGATCGGTACGATGGTACCGGTCAGGCTCGATGAAGAAGAGCGATGCGGTTGCCGGTATGATGTCGGGTTTCCGTAGGCGGGATCATCGACATCGGACAGAACATACGACGAGAACCTCATTACGATACGTGCTCTCCGTACCCGAACGGATGAAATGATGTTTGACTCGCAACGTGTTCTCGCCACCCTTCGCAGTCTGATCTATGCGGGCGGGTTCGTGGGACTCTGGACGTGGGTCGGCTATTCCGTGCGGCCCTTCGATGCGCACCTGCCCTTCACCGTCTCGCCTGCATTGCGCCCCGTCGGATTCGTACTTGGCGTGATCGGTGGGCTGGTCGTCACATGGTGCGTAGGCGTCTTCGTCGTACGCGGCCGGGGTACGCCTGCCCCATTCGATGCCCCGCGCCGGTTCGTAGTCACCGGTCCGTACCGCTACGTGCGCAACCCGATGTATATCGGCGCTATGACGATTATCGCGGCTGCCGGACTGATCCTCCGGGCACCTTCACTCGTCGTACTTGCCGGCTTCTTCTGGCTTTGTACCCATCTCTTTGTATTGCGCTATGAAGAGCCCACCCTGACCCACCAGTTCGGGGACGCCTATCGTCGGTATAAGGCTACGGTTCGCCGATGGCTGCCACGATGGCGGGTGCGTGCGCAATGAGATCCGGGAGACATGTTTGTTTGCCGAAGACAATGGAAACTATATGGTTTGATCTTGTTGAAATCCAACGAAACGTCGATTTTTGTTAGCATCACGGCTCAGAGATGTTGATCGACTTCAAGACGACGGCTCGGTCTGTATAGATAAAATGAAAGTACGGAGGGATGGAAACGGTCAGACTTAGCTTTTGTGAGATTTCGTTTATCGACCCCAATATAGTCGAGGTCGTCACGGACGAAGGAATTGAGATAAACGCCGAGAGCGTAAGGGAATACCATGGTTTTTACCGGACCCGTTTCGACGCACCCTTCGGGGTGCTGGTGTCTAAAAAACACGAGTATTCGTATGATTTTTCGGCCATGTTGAAGATAGGCGACATCGAGAATATGGAAGCCGTCGCGGTATTACACTTTTCGGAGCGGTCCAAAGCGGCGCATGTTTTGAATAAAATGCCAAGGCCCCACAAGCTGAACATGCAACATTTTTTTGACCGGGATAAGGCTCTCGCATGGCTCAGAGAGCAGGTGGGATGAAGTCGCCGCATCCGCGTCCCCCGATGAGGGCCGTGCGTGGAGAGAACGAATCTCGTGGAGGCTCGCCGCCGAGCATGACCACGTCGTGAAGCCCGCTTGGCTCAGACCGGATTGATCCGACCGGCGTATACGGGAAAATATCTTGGCGCGCCATCGACTATGAACCGGCGAAAAGTATTATATTGACAGAGGTTGCAGTGAGTTGTGCTCCACTCTGAAGGCGTAGTCGGGCGGACAAATCGCACGGTGGGAAAGGCCGCCGTGTGACAGTGATTCAAATCAGTTGGCATCGGGCGATTCTTTGCGGCCCGGCTCGTTTCCGCTCTCCTCCGTAATCGAGAACATCCCGAAATTATCATTCCGGGGTGAAACGCAGTTCGGTTCGAAGACAGGCACATCCCCTCATACCTTCATCTCAATTCCGGAGGTCGCCATGTGGGATTTTAACATCGGAAAAGCTGTTGGTGCCATGCTTAAAACGGCGCCTTTCATTGTCTTTCGAATGCTGGTCTATCTGGGTATTGCCGTAGGCTATGTCCTTGCCGTGGGTATCGGCGCGGGGATCGGCTACGGCGTGTTCTCCATCGGGGACAGCCCCGGCACCGGCGCCTTCTGGGGGGGACTCATCGGCTTCGGTGCCGTGAGTGCCGTCCTGTACTGGGCCCGCGAATACTTGCTTTACCTCGTCAAAGCCGGGCACATCGCGGTGCTCGTCGAGCACATGGACGGCCGGGAACTGCCGGGCGGTAAGGGGCAGATCACCTATGCGCAGGCCATCGTGAAAGAGCGCTTCACCGAGATGTCCGTCCTCTTCGGCTTCGACCGGCTCATCATGGGCATTCTGCGGCGCATCAACCGAATGGTGATGTCGCTCGCCAATTTCCTCCCCATTCCCGGACTACAGGACCTGGCCCGATGGGTCAACAAAATCCTGAACGTCTCGCTAACGTATCTCGACGAAATCATACTGGCCTACAACTTCCGTACGAAGGCCGAAAACCCGTGGGCGTCGGGGCAGGCGGCCCTCATTCTCTACGTTCAGAATTACAAGGTGATGCTCAAGAATGCGGTGTTCTTGCTGCTCCTAATGTATGCGGCCACCTTCGTGATCTTCCTCATCTGTCTGGCGCCTGCCGCGGCCATCCTCGCCGTCTTCCCGGGCTCACTCGGGGGGTGGAGCTTTATCATGGCGCTCGTCTTTGCCTGGTGTTTCAAGCTAGCCCTCATCGAACCGCTGGCGGTGGCCGCCCTGATGGACGTCTATTTCGAGACCATCGAAGGGCAGACGCCCAACGCCGAATGGGATGAAAAACTGACCGCCGCCTCGGACAAGTTTCGCGAGTTGAAGGACAAAGCCGCCGCCGCCCTCGCCCCCGAGCCCGAAGCCCCGCCGATGAGCGTGTGATGAATCCATGTGCCGGGCCCGATCACAAAACAACAAGAGGCTAATCCGATGACTCGAAGATCCGATCCATTGATGATGACCATTGTACTGGCAGGCTTTGCCGTCATGCTCTCCGCCTGTGCGCCGCCACCCCCGCCACCGGCCCCACCCACGACGGCGACCTCCGGCACCTTCACCGCCACCGCCTCCACGGTGGGGCCGCCAAAGTGGACGTACAGCGTCACCACGAGTGGAAGCACAAACATCGGCAGCATCGAGTTTATCACATCCATTGACCAGAGCAATTGCACCTTCAGCCCGCCGACCGGCTGGACCGCCGTCACGGGATCCGGCTCGACCGTCATCAGCGATCCCAATGCGGCCGGTGCAGTCACGGTGGGCTTCGACGTCGAATGTGATTTCACCAATGGACCGGTATATCTGAAAGTGACCGATCTCGGGGGGACGACCAAAACGTTGGGGACGATTGCGGGGCCCGTGTAATTCGTCGACAAAGTTCCGAATTGAGCTGCCCGGCATTGCGTCCAGGCAGCCAGTGCTGCAAAGCGTCACGGCTAAAGGGCTATGCCCGGGGAATTACGACGCAGGGATTTGCCGAGCACGTATAGCGTATTGTCCAAATGGCCCTTATTGACGGAATACGCAAAAGGTCGAAACGGGTGAGTTTGAGTTTTCCAGGCATGCCGTCGACCAGAGCATTGTTCGGAGCATCACCGTGAAGGAGATTCGAGCGGCGATCCTGCGGGATAGCGAGTTGATTGAAGACTATCCGGAGGATAAATATGGCGCAAGCTGTCTCATACTTGGATTCACCGGAGGAGATAGACCGCTCCATATTCAGTGTAGCCATCCGTCACGACTGGTGATTACAATCATAACGGTGTACGAACCAAACCCGGAAAACCGGATTGATTTGAGGAAGAGGAAAGAGAAATGAATGTCCCTATCGAGAAACTGGCGGAGCGCCGTGTCACGTACACGCTCGAAAACGAAGGTAAATTCTATATCGTGGAAAATGTGCCGGCCCGGGTGAATGAAGAAACCGGCGAACAATTCTTTTCTCCTGATACCGTGGAACTGCTGCAGAAAACCATAGCGGGTAAATCAAAACCCGGTAAAGTGGTCGAGACGCCGGTCTACCGCTATCCGGCATAGGCGGTATGTTGATGTCATGATTGCCGGGTGGGAGCACCACAAGCGGTGCATCTCACGCTGTTTGTACTTAAACTGCGAGCCGATAGACGGCCATCCCTTGAGGCTGTCTGGTTCGATCATGCCGGGCTACGCATGGCCCTGTTCGGCCCCGGGCACACCGATGTCCGCGTCTTTCGTCCTGGTTGGTCGGCCCGTACGAACCTTTCCATCGGTGCCCTTTGGTCTCGAAGAGGCCTCATGCTCGCCTGCGGACTGACTTGCCAAACAGCCTCTCATACCGGCGCAATGATATTTTGAGCTTGATTGTCTCGTTTCCCGGCGTTCAGCAGGCGACCCTCGCGGAGGTTGGCGGCAAGGGCGCTGCGCTCATCCGCCTGGTTGAGGCAGGCTTGCCCGTACCGTCCGGCGCGGTGCTCACTGCGAGCTTCTTCGCCCCTTGGTTCCGCGAGATCAAGGCATCCGAGACGTGGGCGGCGCTGGCCGATGCGACACCCGACCGGTGGCCCATCCTCTGCACTGCGTTGAAGGAGCTTTGCCCGGCCCTCCCGCTGTCGGAGATTCAGCGGAAAGCCATGGAGGATCTGCGCACCAGGCTCGCAGTGCTCGGCGATGACGTGTTGTTCGCGGTGCGCTCGTCCTCGCCCGAGGAAGATCTGGCGTCGGCCTCGTTCGCCGGTGGCTATGAGACGCGGCTGGGCGTGCGCACGGTGGATCTCGACCACGCGGTGCGCCACTGCTTTGCCTCTTGCCTCGATGAGCGTGTCTTCGTTTATAAAGAGGCGCGTGGCTTGGAGGTGCACTCGCCGCACATCGCGGTGATCGTGCAGCAGCAGATCGATAGCGAGGTGGCCGGCGTGGGCTTCTCGCTCAACCCCCTCACGAATGACTACGACGAAGCCGTCATCGACGCGAACTGGGGCCTCGGCGAGTCGGTCGTCGCCGGACGTGTGTCCCCCGACCACTTCCTCGTCGACAAAGTCAATCGGCAGGTCGTGGAGAAGAAGCTGGGCGCCAAACAGTGCTCCGTCTGGCTGGGCGCGGATGGTGGCACCATCGAGCGGGAAGGTCATCGTTCGGCGGAGTGCACCCTCAGCGATGCCCAACTCGGCGAGCTGACCGACGTGATGTGCCGAATCGAGGCGCACTACGAAAAGCCGATGGACATCGAGTGGGCCTATGCCGGTGGCCGACTCCACGTGTTGCAGGCACGCCCCATCACCACCTATGTGCCGCTTCCACCCGAAATGGTGACCGGGCCCGGCGAACGCAGACGGCTGTACGTGGACGCTGCGCTGTCGAAGGGGATGACGACGAATGCACCCATGTCGCCAATGGAAAGCGATTGGGGGGAAGCCTTTGTTTCTTCCTTTCTGGAGGCGTTCTGCGGCATCGACAGCACCCCGGAGAACGGTCTGGTGTTTTTCGCCGGCGGGCGCATGTATATGAATCTCTCCAACATGATGTGGTTGGCGAGCCCCAAGAAAATGGCAAAAGCGAGCGCTCCCAACGACACGTTGATGGCGGAAATTCTGGCCAATATCGACGAGACGCGCTACCGTGCGGCCACGAGACCGCCGTGGATGCGACTCGGGGTGCTGTGGGCCATCCCCAGCCTATTGTGGCGGTTGCGCAGCTTATTCGGCAACCTGCTGTGGGCCATCCTGGCGCCCGAACGCGCGCACCGAGCCTACCGGCGGAAAGCCGACGCGTACGAGGTGGCGCTAACCAAGAACCTCGACCTGAGCCTTCCGCTCGCCCAGTTTCAGCAGACGTATGCCGCACCCATGGCGACGCTCTTCGGCGTCACGGGGTCGGCACTCGGGGCGGGCTTAGCCGCGCTGGGGCTCGTCGATCGTGTGGTCGGCAGAAAATCGGCTGAGGTGATGGGCCTCGCCGAGAAGCTCAAGTTGGGCTTTACGGACAATGTCGTCGTCGAGATGGGGATCGCACTTTTTCGCCTGGCCGGGCTGTTGAACCCCTCCGACTTCACGGACCTGCCCCGACTGACCAAACGTGTGGCGCATCGCCGGATGCCGGCGGCCTTTCTGAGCGCGTGGGATGCCTTCCTGTCGAAGTACGGCTGGCGGGGTCCGCTGGAGATGGACGTGGCGAGCCCGCGTTATGCAGATGACCCGGGTCTTGCCCTGCGTCAGATGTCCTTCATGACCACGGACGAAGCGGGCTTTGATCCGGAAGCCGCGCACGGACGCCATGTGGTGGCGCGGCGGCAAGCCTACGAAGTGTTGATGCGCCGGTTGGGTTGGCTGCGGCGGGTGCTGCTTCGCCGCATCTACCGGCTCATCGATCGGTTCGCCGGCACCCGCGACACGCCCAAACACCAGATCGTCCTGTTCAAGTACGCACTCCGCAAGCGTGCGCTGATCGAGGGTCGACGCCTGGTCAAGGAGAGGCGTCTCGATGCCGCCGACCACGTCTTCGACCTGACGACCCACGACCTCGAATCGGCTGACGGGGATGCTTCGTTTGACCTGCGGGCGGTGCGCGCGGAACGGACGCAGTTCCTCAGAATACTCGAGGCCCAGGTGACCGCGTTCCCGCAAGTGATCGATTCGCGAGGACGCATCCTTCGCCCGGCGCCGCGCGAGGAACGGCCCGGCGAGTTGAGCGGAATGGCCGTGTCGCCCGGCGTGGTGACGGGGCCGGTCAAGGTGCTCCGCAACCCCCGCGAGAAGCCCGTCGACAGGGGAGACGTGTTGGTCGCGTATACGACGGATCCGGGCTGGGCGCCGCTGTTCGTGAATGCCGCCGCGGTGGTACTTGAGGTCGGCGGGGTGCTACAGCACGGCGCCGTGGTCGCGCGCGAGTACGGAAAGCCGTGCGTCGTGGGTATCGACCGGGTGACCATGCGGCTGCACGACGGCCAGCGGGTCGAAGTCGACGGGACGGCGGGGGTGATCCGCCTGCTGTCGTAGCCGGGGAGGACATAGCCGATGTCAGCACAGCCGCAGGTAATCCGCCCGTTCAGCCCGGCCGGGTATCTTGCTTTTGCGCGTGCGAATGGCTTCTTTCGGACTTGGCGGCGGCGGAGCGGTTGATTTGCAGAGACCCCGGCCTTTTTACTTTATGATAGGTGATGTGATAGGGGAGAGGGGGATTATTGTCGGGGCAAATCGGCCTGATAATCAATGGTTAGATGGGCATGCTGCCTGCTTGGAAGATCATTCATGCCGAAAGTCATTGCAAAACGAGTCACGGCGGATATCGAGGGTGACTTCGTAATCTTCTTAATCGGTATACGAATCAACAAGCCGTGGAAGGTCCACAAGTGGCTTCCCGTGTTCAGAGCCATGCCGAAGATGATCCACGAGCTTGAGCAGCGTCCGGAGTCGGGTTTCCTCAGACACATCATGAATTTCGGAGTCATCGTGCAGTACTGGCGCTCGTTTGAGCATCTGGAAGCATATGCCCGGGATCCCGACAGGCGGCACTGGCCGGCCTGGGTCGACTTCAACAAGCGCGTCGGCGGAAGTCGAGGGGATGTGGGCATTTGGCACGAGACGTATCGTGTGCGGGCGGGGGAGTAAGAGTGCTTGTACAGCGGCATGCCTCCCTTCGGTTTGGCGAAAGCGAGTTCAACAGTGGACGTAGAAGGTTCACTGGAGTCCGCACGAGGCAGACTCGATTCGAAGCGAGGTCCGAGCGCTGCCATCTAACACGCGGTTGGAGCGGCCCGCTGAAAGCCGCGGCCGCTCAACCGCAGGCCGTTATGCAGCATGCCAAACATAAATGGGGTCGTACTTGATGAAGGACTTCGTAGACAATCTAGGCGCTCAGGAGCAGGTGCTTGTATTCGCGCTTCTGTTCATTATCAGCGCTCTTTTGTCAATCCGGACGTTTCGTAAATGGAGAGAGTTTGGGGACTCAAGGTTGTTGAGTATCGCCATCAGTGTAGCGGTAATGGCTGCCTGTATGTTGTTTATGGTATTCCATCTAGCGATCAACGCGTAGGGCTGCATAACCCGGCATAAGAGCGGGCAAACCGCGTAATGGCTTCTCCGTCGGCTGGCGTATCATACCGAATCCAGTAGAAGTGTTAAGGGTTGGCAACGCTGTTGCGTGTTGCGTATGACGTAAAGAAGGGGCCCTTACGAAATACGCAATACGGAACACGATTTCCTCAAACAACAACAGAGCAACCGGATTTGGTTTCATATTTTATTTAGAAGGTTCGAGCGCGGTTTGCCGCTGATCGCTACCCTGCTCAACAAACACTTCTCCGACGTACATGACCACGTGTATTTTACTGCTTCGCGGCATCAATGTTGGGGGCAAGCATCTCTTGCGGATGAGCGAATTGGTGCGCGATCTGGAGGCACTCGACCTCGAAAACATCCGGACCTATATTCAAAGTGGCAATGCCGTTTTTCAGGCTTCACGGACCATCTCGCCGACACTGGGTACTGACATTGCCGCAAGGATTGAGCGTTGCCACGGTTTCAGACCGCAGGTGCTCCTGATCAGTGCCGAGCAGTTGGAAGGGGCCATCGCGTCCAATCCGTTCCGGGAGGCGGAAGTCGAACCGAAAACGCTTCATCTGATGTTCCTTGCCTCGGCGCCCACGGCCCCCGACATCGAATCTCTCAACCAGGTCAAATCGCCTTCGGAGCGGTTCCATCTCGCGGACCGGGTCTTTTATCTTCACGCGCCCGACGGCATCGGCCGGTCCCGGTTAGCCGCCCGAGCCGAGAAACTCCTCGGGGTGCCGGCCACGGGCCGCAACTGGCGAACCGTTCTGAAACTCCGGGCACTCGCCGCCGGCCAATGAACATTGGCGTTCGCTCATCACACGGTGCCACAGGCCGCGCCCCGTGCCGCATGGGATCGTTGCGCCCCCAAATCCGTCGTTCACGGCGAGAGCATGCGCGATGGTCCGGTTTGCCAACGCGTTGACGTCTCCGTAGTTTGCCGGCGGGATGTGCTGGCAGTACCTGCGTTCCACCGTGATTTGCCAGGTTCTTGCTGATGATGCCGAAGCGGTCCGTGTGGATTATTGTGGCCATAAAAGGGTGGAACGATGCCTGAAGACCCTGACAGCTCTTTGCAAGCACGCGTTGCGCGGTTGGAGGCCGTGGTAGCCGACCTCCAGAAAGCGCACCGGCAGACGCAGGAAGCGTCGGAACGGCGGGCGCGAGACGAACTCGACGCTCCGCCAGCGAAGGGTCATCGAAGACCGGCCGGGCCGCGTTCGACGGAACCCTTTCCCCCATCGCGCGCGACGGGCCGGAAGACGTGGCTTTCCCTTCCCAAAAACATGGGCACGAGCGAGTATTGGCTCAATAAGATCGGCATCGGGCTGCTTCTGTTCGGCGTTGCCTTTTTGTTCAAATACTCCGTCGATCAAGGGTGGCTCACGCCGTCCGTACGCGTCGCGTTTGGTCTGATGCTCGGGCTGGGACTGGTCGGCGTGGGGCTGCGCATCCCCGCCGAGCGACGACATTTCAGCCAGATCCTCATCGGCGGTGGACTCGCGGCCTTCTATATCACCGGGTTCGCGGCCTTTCAACTCTTCGCCCTGATCTCCTACCCCGTGGCCTTTGCCTTCATGGTCTCGGCAACCGTGCTCGCATTTGTCCTCTCCTTGAAACGCGACGGGATGGCCCTCGCGCTCATCGGCGCCATCGGGGGGCTGGGCACCCCTTTCTTGCTGTATACGGACACCGGCAACCTCCCCGGACTCGTCGGATACACCTGCCTGATACTCGGCGGAACCTGTGCGGTCTATTTTGATCGGGGCTGGCGCACACTGCTCTGGACGTCCGTCGCAGGCGGCTGGTCGGTGCTCGTGGTTGGTCTGGTTCAGATGCCTTCACCCGTATTCGAGGCTCCACTTTCGGATCGATGGGCCTTGCAAATCGGTATCGTCTTTATCTGGCTGGCGTTCTGGGCGCTCCCCCTGGTGCGCGAATACGTCGAGGCCGGGGAGGGGACGCCCGTGCCCACTCCCGCACCCGACGAACGCGTCACCTCGCCTTTTGCCCGCCAACGACATCTGCATCTCCTGTCTGTTTCAACGACGCTGATTACACTTTGGATGTCGATGGCCGTCTGGTCGCTTGCGGATCAAACATGGGGATGGATTACGCTCGGGGGCGCACTGGTTTACGGTCTCGTCGCGTGGTGGCTTTCAGGCGACAGGGTCATCGCGCACATCTCGTTCACGCACGGGCTGATCAGCATCCTCCTGTTGACGCATGCCTTTCTCTTGATGTTTGAAGACGATACGCTGCTGTTCGTGCTGGCCGGTGAGGCCGCCGTATTGCACCTTGTCGCGCATCGGCTGTCCGACAGGAGGATTGCCCTGTCGGCGCATCTCCTGAACGGCATCATTGTATTGTGGCTTTTCGAGCGACTCTTCGACGGGAGGAGCCAGGGAACGGCTGTGTTCAATGCCCAGGCGATGATCGACCTGTGGGTCATGGGCGTCGCGTCGGTGGTATCGTTCCGCGCGCTGACGGGGACCGCCCGGAGGCTATACCTTGCCCTGCTTCACATCGCCGTTCTGGGGTGGTTTCTCAGGGAGCTTTCTTCTTTGCCCGACGGGCAGGCCTATGTCACGATTGCCTGGGGCGTGTATGCCCTCGTCCTGTTTGTGCTGGCGCTGCGAAGAAATATCGACAGGCTACGAACGGTCGCGATGGGGACGTTACTCCTCGTCGTGGGCAAGCTGTTCATCGTCGATCTCGCCGAACTCCAGACGATCTGGCGCGTGCTCCTTTTTCTGGGCTTCGGTGGGCTCTTTTTGCTGCTGAGCTATTATTTCCGAGCGCTGTGGAAATCGGATGATGAGGTGGTGACGCCGTGACTGACGTTTCGTCTTTTTCCCTTATTGAATTGGCACCGATCCGTCACCCCCATGAAGACGACAATCCAGCGGCGCTAAATATTTGACTGGATTTCTGTCGGGAGGGAATGATGTACCCCATGGATGAGCCTCCTGCGCCTATTTTCCGGCGAACGTCAACCTGTCATTCGCCCATGGACCTGATTAAAAGAATGCCCCTGAAATCCCTTCCCGTCGTATTCATGCTATATCTCATTACCGGCTGCTCACATACGCGCGTCGTTCGGGTGAATGCGCCGGGAGATTTCGCTGCAGTCAACCAGAAATCTGAAAAGCAGACCGTGTATATGAGACTCACCAGCGGCCAAAGGGTGAAGGCGAAGCACCTCAGCGTCACGCCGGCGTGCGCACGATGGGAAGACCCTGAATCCGGCGACGTCCATATCCTGCCCCGGAATGACGTTCGAGACGTGACGATCCAGTCGAGCGGCCTGGTCTCAATAGGGCTGCTCGGCGCAGCCATTCTCGGTGCGGCGGTAACGAAGGTAAAGGACACAAAATGTACCAAGGAAAATTGCATTCCAGAGGAAATCGGGGATAGTTATGCAAGGATAGGGAAGACAATTGGATTCATAACGTTGGGGGCGCTTGGCTGGGCTGTCGGGCAGGGAATTCAGCCGAATCACAGGTATACGTTTGAATGGCAGCCCGACGAAAATATCGTGGGCGGAGAATTTCAATGTGACGGTTCATTCTCCGATGGTGAATAACCGCCTCTCGACCGAGTCCGAATTCGCGCTCCACCCTCAAAACAGCCCAACGGCGTCGACGTCGATGGAGAGCCGGCAGTTTTTGGGGGGTGTGGCGGCACGAGGCCGACGATACGCTGGTCGTCATGCCGCACAATAACACACCGGAACGGTGAAAGCCGGACAGGCGTCGAAGAGGGTACCCACCGCAAGTAACCAGGGCGAAGAGAAATGACTGAGATACTCGAAAAGGCGATTGCCGAAATGAAAAAGGCACCGCCTGAGCTGCAAGATGCCATCGGCAAACTGGTGCTGGCTGAATTACAGGACGAGATGCGCTGGAAAGCTGCTTTCGACCAAACGAGCGATGAGCAGTGGGATGCGCTAGCCGCGAGGGTTCGTAATGAGATCGCCGCTGGCAACACGGACCCCCTTGATACGCTTTAGTCGTGACTTCGAAGCTCATTAGGCCCTTCCACAAACACTTTGATCGTTTGCCTGCTGAAGTGTAAGCACAGGCACGACGATCATTCGAACGCTGGAAACAGACTCCCTATCACGGAGGCCTTCAATTCAAACGTGTGAGTCAACGGCAGCCGATCTATTCGGTGCGCGTGGGGATGGGGTGGCGGGCGCTTGGCCTGCTTGAAGAAGAGACGATTTACTGGTTTTGGATCGAATCCCACGCCGAATATGATGATTTCATCAAGAGGCTGTAATCGACACAAAATCCTCTTAGCCCCTTCCCCTTATACAAGGCGGCTTCACTTCGCGCTCGGTGTGTCCCTCAAAACAGCCCAACGGCATCGACGTCGATGGCGAGGTGCTGGCCTTTCGGCGGTGGCCCGGCCTGTTCGATGGTGCTTCGGAGGACGCGCTGAAGCCCGGCAAAAGCGCGGGGTGCCTTCAGGATCGTGTGGAACCGGTACTGCCGCTTCACGCGCCCGATGAACGCTGCCTCCGGCCCGAGCACGTCCACCGACGGGCCCGCGATGGGGAGAAGCGTGTCGGTCCAGCGGCGGGCAAAGCGTGCCACGGCATCCTCGTTCGGCCCGCGAAACTCGATGCCCACAATACGGCCGAACGGTGGATAGCCCAGCGGCTGCCGGTCGGCAAGGACCGCGGCGACGAAGCCGTCATAGTCGTGGGTGCAGGCGTGGCGGAGGACCTCCCGCTCGGGGTTGCGCGTCTGGATGAGGACCTCGCCGCGAAGCCGTTCCCGCCCGGCTCGTCCGGCCACCTGTGTCAAGAGTTGAAAGGTGCGTTCCTCCGCGCGGAAGTCGGGCAACAGCAATCCGACATCGGCACTGATGACGCCCACGAGGGTCACGCGGGCGAAGTCGAGGCCCTTGGCGACCATCTGTGTGCCGAGCAATATGTCGGCATCGCCCCGGCCGAAACGGTCGAGGATCTGGTGGTGGGCATTTTTACGGGAGGTGGTGTCGAGGTCCATGCGGAGCACCCGCGCCTCGGGGAAGCGGGCGGCGAGTTCTTCCTCCACCCGCTGTGTGCCCGCGCCGATTTGTGCCAGTGTCGCTTCGCCGCATTCGGGGCAGGTCTGCGGGAGGCGCTGCGTGCGGCCGCAGTAGTGGCACCGGAGCAGCCGTTTGTCCTTGTGATACGTCATCGATACGGAGCAGTCCGGGCAGGCGGGCGCCCACCCGCACGCATCGCACTCGATGACCGGCGCATAGCCCCGGCGATTTTGGAGGAGGATGACCTGTTCGCGTCGTTCGAGCCGTTCGGTTATACCCTCGGCGAGGGTCTCCGAGAGGGCACCGTGGAGGCGGTGTTTCTTTCGCTCCAGCGTCAGGTCGATGATGCGGATGTCCGGCAGGGGGGCGGCGTCATGGCCGGGGACGGGTACGCGCTCGGGCATCGAGAGGAGGCTGTATTTGCCCTGCCGGGCGTTCATGATGCTCTCGATGGCCGGGGTGGCGGAGCCGAGCACACACACGGCGCCGTTCATCTGTGCCCGCATCACCGCCACGTCGCGGGCATGGTAGCGGGGGGCCGGGTCGAATTGCTTGTAGGAGGGCTCGTGTTCTTCATCGACGACGATGAGGCCGAGGTTGGAGAGGGGCGCGAGTACAGCCGAGCGCGGTCCGATGACGATGGAATAACGCCCATCCCGGAGGTGCCGCCACGCGTCGAAGCGCTCGCCGAGGCTCATGCGCGAGTGGAGTACGGCAATCCGGTCGCCAAAATGGGCACGGAAGCGGCGGACGGTCTGCGGCGTCAGCGCGATCTCGGGCACGAGGATGATGCCGGTTTTGCCACGGGCCACGACCCGCTTGAGGGCTTCGATGTAGACCTCTGTCTTGCCGCTCCCGGTGACGCCGTGGAGCAAAAACGTCTCAAAACGCCTGGCATCGACGGCGGTCCCGATGCTTGTGAGGGCTGCATTTTGTGCGGCATTGAGCGTGTGCGACGGGGGTGAGTCGGGTGCGCCCATGTCGCCGAGCGGCGTGCGCATGACCTCTTTCTCGACGATTTCGAGGATGCCGCGTGCCACGAGGGGTTTCACGGAGGCAGCCGCCGCACCGGACCGCGAGAGCACATCGGTCTGCCGGGGCTCGTGCATCCCCTGAAGGGAAAAGCCGGAGAGCGCCTCGATGATGGCAATCTGTTTGGCACCGCGGAGGAGCGTCCGCAGATCCCCCACGGCGCTTTCGGTCCGAAAGGCGGGCGTAAACCGCAGGTGCCGCTCCCGCTTGATGCGCACGGTCGGACGGCTCAGCCGTGTCTCGATGCGCACCATCCCGCCGCGCTCCAGCCGCCGGAGGAGCGCCATGCCGGCATCGGAGACCTGTTGCCGGAGGGCGTTGAGGGTCATCTCACCCTCGGCGTCGAGTACGCGGAGGAGGGCGCGGGTTTGCGGGCTGCCGTGCCACGCATCGACTGGCGTGCCGGTGCGGGCGATGCGGTGGCGGCTCTCGATGTCGGTGCCGGTGGGGAGGGCGGTCTTGACCACCTCGCCCCATCCGCAGACATAATAATCGGCGATCCATCGGGTCAGGCGGAGCATTTCCGCGGTGAAGGCAGGGCGGTCGTCGAGGACGTCGAGGATGGGCTTGAGCTTGAATTTTCCGTCGCTATCGGCATCGGCCCGGTCTACGATCAGCCCCGTCAGCCGGCGCGGCCCGAACGGGACGAGCACCCGGCACCCCACCCGCGTCTCGGCTCGGAGTTCTTCGGGGACGAGGTATGTGTAGGCCTGATCGACGGGCAAGGGGACGACGACACGAACAGCGGATTGCACGGGCACAACGGAAAGTGGCGTGAACAACGATATCAGAACACACGGCGGGGCACGAATCACCGGCGAGAAGATAGCGCGGAATCATCGAATGATGCTTTCCATTTGCGCTTATTTGATCCGGATAATGTCTTCGTGATCGCCCCGATGGTGTCGGAGTAGTCGCCCCGGTGGTGTCCTCGTGTTCGCCCCGATGGTGTCCTTGTGGTCGCCCCGGTGGAGTCGTGGTGATCGCCCCGATGGTATCCTCGTG
>Ga0114931_10002309_pt1 | contig 24268 bp, 20 predicted proteins | sample 2SBtaG_FD_89579 | JGI IMG/M metagenome (GOLD analysis project Ga0114931, IMG submission 89579) | Deep subsurface microbial communities from Kolumbo volcano to uncover new lineages of life (NeLLi) - 2SBTROV14_V59a metaG | ecosystem: Environmental > Aquatic > Marine > Volcanic | place: Kolumbo... | reverse complement strand
TCGAGGGTGCGACCCGAGCGCGGCGGCCATTCGATGGCGACCGTGTTGCTGTGGAGGCGGGTCTCGTCGAGGTCGCCCTCGACCGCCCAGGCGTGGACCACCTCGCGGCTGGGCTGGCGCGCGTTTCCAAGCGCCAGATAGGGGCCGTCGGGGGGCTCGACCCCGGTCTCCTCGGCGACCTCGCGGCGGGCGGCGGCGAGCGGGTCCTCGCCGGGCTCGCACTCGCCCTTGGGCAGCGACCAGGCGTGGCCGTCGCGGTGTGCCCAATAGGGGCCGCCGGGATGGACGAGGAAGACCTCGAGCCGGCCATTGCGGCGGCGGAAGAGGAGAAGACCGGCGCTGAGCCTGGGCATCCCCCAGGCTAGCACGCCGCTGGGCGCGGCTAGAACAGCCCGGCGACGAAGCGGCGGATGTCGCGGCGGTCGCGGATGCCCATCTCGGCCAGCGTCCGGTCGTCGAGGCGGCCGAGCCCCTCGAGCGCCACCTCGCGCGGATGGATCGCCCGCAGCACCTCCAGAATCCGCCGCACGCGCGGCGTCCGGGTGGTGTGGTAGGGTGGGGCGGTGTCGCTCAGGGTCATCATGGTGCGGCGCAATATAGCGCCATCACCATGCTCGCGAAAGGCGCGGAAAATCACCTCTGCCATGCAGAGCCGACATGGCATGCGGTGCAGCATTCGCGGCACCGCCGGCGGCGGCTCTGGCCGGGCGCGAGCCCCGGCACCAAGTCACTGGGGGAGAATCGACCGCAACCGGGAGGGAACCCATGGCTTACGTCCGCACGGTGGCCGATGACGAGGCGAGCGGCGTCGTCGCCCGCATTTACGAGGGCTCGCGCAAGGCCTTCGGCGGCGTCTTCGAGACCCAGCGGGGGATCAGCCTGTGGCCGGAAGCCCTGGCCATGGAGGGCCGGCGCTACGAGACCCTGATGGTCGCGCCCTCGGCGCTCTCGCGGGGCGAGAAGGAGCTGATCGCGATCGCCGTCTCGGCCGCCAACCGCTGTCATTACTGCGTCCGCCACCATGTCGCCGCGGCGGTCGCGGCCGGGGTCGCGCGCGCGCTCGCCGAGGCGGTGGCCGCCGACCACGCCGGCGCCGCGCTCGATGGGCGCACCCGGGCGCTGCTCGACTTCGCCGTCCACCCCCGCGCCGACCGGATCACCCGGGCCGATGTCGAGGCCCTCAAGGCGGCCGGGATCGACGACCGCGAGGTGGTGGAGACGGCGCTGATCTCGGGGCTCTTTCGCGATTACAACTTCCGCGTCTCGGCCCTCGGGCTCACCCTCGAGCCGTGGTTCGACGACGGCCAGGGGTGACCGCCGGGCGGCGCTAGTCGATCTTGCCGGCGGCGTAATCCCGGGTCTTGCGGTCGATCGCCGCGATCAGGGCGTCGAAGCCGTGGTTCTTGAGGGTCGCGGTGTACTCCGAGCGGCGCAGGGCGAGCTCGCTGTAGACGCCCTTCAGGTAGACGTCGACGATGCGCCAGCGATCGCCCGCCTTGCGCAGAAGGTAGTTCAGGGCCACGGCGTCACTGCCGCTTTTGACCAGCTCGGTCCGCACCAGCATCGTCCCCCTCGGCGCCGGCTCCTCGCCGAGGATGCGAAAGTGCTCGCCACTGTAGGCGTCGAAGCGGGCGGCGTAGGTCGCGATGGTGCGCCGGGTGAGGGCGTCGATCAGGCGCTTGCGCTTGCCCTCGTCGAGCGACGCCCAATAGCGGCCGAGCGAAATTTGGGCGATCAGCGGCAGATCGAAGTCGCTGACGATGACCGGGGCGAGCCGCTTCCAACGGCCCTGAAAGCCGAGTGCCGGGCCGTCCTGCATGACCGCGATCAAGGCCTCGGTCAACCCCCGGACCACGGCGGTCGGCGTCGGCGCCGCGCGCACCGGCGCGGGCGCGATGACGACGGCGATGAGGAGAACGCCGAGGAGGCGGGCGAGGGCGCGCATAGACAAGGATATGCGTCGCCGAGGGCGCCGCTGCAAGGCCGCCCATCGCCCCCTTGCCGGGCACGCCCGCCTCGTGTACTGCCCTGATCCACGAACGGTCACAGGGCGGACAGCCGACCCCCGATGCTGAAACGGGTGACGATGGTGGCGGCCGCCGGGCTCACCCGATGGGTCGGCTTGGTGTCCCGTCATCCTCTGGTGACGATGGTGCTCGCCGTGGTGCTGGCGGCCGCCGCGGTGTGGCTCGCCGCCACCGGGCTCGCCTTCAACACCGACACCGCCGACATGATCTCGCCCGAGCTGCCGTTCCGCCGGGCGCAGAAGGCCTATGCCCGAACCTTTCCCCAGTTCGAGGACAACCTGATCGTGGTCGTCGAGGGGGCCACGGCCGGGCTCGCCGAGGACGGGGCGGCGGCGCTCGCCGCCCGGCTCGCCGCCGAGCCCGCGACCTTCACCTCGGTCTATCTGCCGGGCGGCGGCCCCTTCTTCGTCCGCAACGGCCTCCTTTATCTCGATCGACCCGAGCTCGAGCGCCTCGCCGCCAACCTCGCCGATGTCCAGCCCCTGGTCGCCGCGATCGCCGCCGATCCCACGCTCGCCGGGGTATTCGGCCAGCTCGGCAGCGCCATCGACGAGATGCGCACCGGCAGCACCGCCGCCTTCGATCTCGGCGACGCCTTCGCCCGCCTGGGCCGGGTCATCGCGGCGACGCTGAAGGGCGAGAGCGCCTATCTCTCGTGGTACGCGGTGCTGCGCGGCGAGACCGAGACCGCCGCCGACCGCCGCCGCCTGGTGGTCCTCAAACCGGCGCTGAACTTCGCCGCCTTGAACCCCGCCGGCGACGCCATGGCGGCGGTCCGCACCGCCGCTCGCGAGCTCGGCCTGACCCCCGACCACGGGGTCCGCGTGCGCCTGACCGGAAGCGCCGCGCTCGATGCCGATCAGCTCGCCAGCGCCTGGCGCGGCGCCCGGATCGCCGGGCCGCTCTCGTTCCTCCTGGTCGGTCTCATCCTCTGGCGCACCTTCCGCTCGCCGGCGCTGATGCTGGCCACCCTGGTGGCCCTGGTGATCGGGCTGGCGTGGACGGCGGGCTTCGCCACCCTGGCGGTGGGCCGGCTCAACGTCATCTCGATGGCCTTCGCGGTGCTGTTCATCGGCCTCGGCGTCGACTTCGCGGTCCATCTGGGGCTGCGCTACCGCGAGCTATGCGGCCTCGGGGTGGCGAGGCCGCTGCTCACCGCCGGGGCCACCGTCGGCACCGCGCTGGCGCTGTGCGCCGCGACCACGGCGGCCGGGTTCTTCATCTTCGTGCCCACCGATTACGTCGGCGTCGCCGAGCTTGGTCTGATCGCCGGCAGCGGCATGGGGATCGCCTTGATCGCGACGCTGACGGTGATGCCGGCGATGCTCACGCTGATCCCGGCCAAGGCCCGGCCGGCGCCGATGATGGGGCGGCGAATGACGGCGCTCGCGACCGCGCCGCTGCGCCATCGCCAAGGCGTGCGGATCGGCGCCGCGGTTCTCGCCGTCGCCGCGCTGGCGCTGATCCCCGAGGCGCGCTTCGACTTCAACCCGCTCAACCTCCAGGACCCCAAGGCCGAATCGGTCGCCACCCTGCGCAAGCTGATGGCCGACCCCGACCTTTCGCCCTGGCAGCTCGTCGCGCTGGTCCACGGGCTCGACGCGGCCAAGGTCGAGGCGGCACGGCTGGCCAAGCTGGCGAGCGTCAAGCGGACGGTGACCCTGGCCGACCTGGTGCCCGACGACCAAGAGGCCAAGCTCGGGCTGATCGAGCAGATGGCGTGGTTCATGGGCCCGCCCCCGAACGCGGTGGCGACCGCCGATCCGACGCGCGAGCGGGCGGCGCTCACCGATCTCCGCGCGCGATTGGCGGATTGGCTCGCGAGCGGGTCGGTGGCGCCTGAGCTGGCGCCCCGGGCGAAGGCCTTCGCCGTCGTCCTCGACGGTCTGGCGGCGCGGGTGGCGGGCGGTGGTGGCGACGCCCTGCTCGCGACCCTGCGCGAGCGCTTGACCGCGACCCTGCGCGGCCGCCTCGATCGCCTCTACACAGCCCTCGGTGCCGCCGCCCCGGTCACCCTCGAGACCCTTCCCCGATCGCTGAGCGCGCGCTATCTCGCCGCCGACGGCACCGCGCGGATCGCCATCGTCGCCCGCGACGACCTCTTGGACCCGGCGGCACTGCGCCGCTTCGTCGCCGAGGTCCGCAGCGTCGATCCCCGGGTCGTCGGCGATCCGGTCTCGCTGCTCGAGGCCGGCAACGCGGTGGTCCGCGCCTTTCGTCAGGCGATGATCTCGGCGGTGGTCGTGATCACCCTCATCCTGCTCGTCGTCATGCGGCGGCTTACCGACGTTCTCTATGTCGTGGCGCCGCTGGCGCTCGCCGGGCTGCTCACCGGTGCGGCGACGGTGGTGCTGGGCGTTCCCTTCAACTTCGCCAACGTGATCGTGCTGCCTCTGCTGCTCGGGATCGGGGTCGACAGCGCCATCCACATCGTCCACCGCCGCCGCACCGAGGGCGCCGCGCTGGCCTACCTCTTGCGCTCGAGCACCACGCGCGCGATCGTCTTCAGCGGGCTCACCACCATCGCGAGCTTCGCCAGCCTCACTCTTTCCGGCCACCGCGGCACGGCGTCGATGGGGCTCTTGCTCACCGTCGGCGTGACCATGACGGTGCTCGCCACGCTCGGCGTCCTGCCGGCACTGCTGCCGCCAGACGATGCCCGCCAGGACGAAGAGGAACGGGCCAAGACGAAGAGGCGAGGAACCGGCGGTGCGCGAGCCGCATCACGAACATCTAAATAATCCCCAGGCCGGATGCGGTTGACTCGGCTGCCGGGCGTCTATTCTATTGTCGCTTCGATTCGATTGATCGCTCGCCGGCGGGACCGCGGTTACGCGGGCGTTCGTATAGGGGCCGCAACCGGCCCGAGGTGGTCAAGGGGGCGTCCGGATGCGTGTGGTACTGGCCCAGCCGCGGGGGTTCTGCGCGGGCGTGGAGCGGGCGATCGAGATCGTCGAGCGGGCGCTTGCCCGCTTCGGGCCGCCGGTCTACGTCCGCCACGAGATCGTTCACAACAAGCATGTCGTCGAATCGCTCAAGGGCAAGGGCGCGGTCTTCGTCGAGGAGATCGACGAGGTCCCCGACGGCGCCGTCACCATCTTCAGCGCCCATGGGGTCTCGCGCGCCGTCGCCGATGCCGCCACCGGGCGCCCGCTGGCGGTGATCGACGCCACCTGCCCGCTGGTCGCCAAGGTCCACAAGGAGGCCCAGCGCTACCACGTCGAGGGCCGCGAGGTGATCCTGATCGGCCACGCCGGCCACCCCGAGGTCGAGGGCACCATCGGCCGGGTCGACGGCCCGGTGCATCTGGTCTCGACCGTCGAGGACGTCGCCCGCCTCGCCGTCGCCGACCCCACCCGGGTCGCCTATGTCACCCAGACCACGCTGAGCGTCGATGACACGCGCGCCGTGATCGAGGCCTTGAAGGACCGCTTCCCCGCCATCGCCGGCCCCGACGTGCGCGACATCTGCTATGCCACCCAGAATCGCCAGCAGGCGATCCGCCGGCTCGCCCGCGAGGTCGACGTGATCCTCGTCATCGGCTCGCAGAACAGCTCCAACTCCAATCGCCTGCGCGAGATCGGCGAGGACCAGAACGTGCCCACCCACCTGATCGACGATCCCCGCTCTATCGACCGCAGATGGCTCGAAGGCGCGCGCACGATCGGCATCACCGCCGGGGCCTCGGCACCCGAGACCCTGGTCCAGGACGTGGTCGAAGCGCTCCGCGGGCTCGGCCCGCTGGCGGTCGAGGAGCTTGACGGCGTCGCCGAACGGGTCCATTTCAAACTGCCGTCGGAGCTGGTGGCCCACGGCTGAGGCCGCTACCCGGCGGGTGGGGTGGCGGAGCGGAGCGGAGCATCATGGGAATCCCCCTCGAGCAGCAGATCAGGGTCGGCGCCTATGTGGTGCGCCAGCACTTGGCGGGCCGGCGCCGCTATCCGCTGGTGCTGATGCTCGAGCCCCTGTTCCGCTGCAACCTGGCCTGCGCCGGCTGCGGCAAGATCCAGTACCCCAAGCACATCCTCGACATGCGCCTCGGGGTCGACGACTGCCTCGCCGCGGTCGACGAGTGCGGCGCCCCGGTGGTCTCGATCCCCGGCGGCGAGCCCCTGATCCACCCCGAGATCGACGCCATCGTCGCCGGCATCGTCAAGCGCAAGAAGTTCGTCTATCTGTGCACCAACGCGCTTCTCATGAAGAAGCGGCTGGAGCGCTTCACGCCGTCGAAGTTCTTCACCTTCTCGGTCCACCTCGACGGGCTGCGCGCGGTCCACGACGCCTCGGTCTGTCAAGATGGCGTCTTCGACCGGGCGGTGGGGGCGATCCGGGCGGCGCGTGAGGCGGGCTTCCGCGTCACCATCAACTGCACGCTGTTCTCGAACGCGCGCGCGCCCGAGGTCGCCGCGTTCTTCGACTATGCGACCGGGCTCGGGGTCGAGGGGATCACGGTTTCGCCGGGCTTCTCCTATGAGCGGGCGCCGGCGCAGGAGAACTTCCTCAACCGTGCCCGCACCAAGACCCTCTTTCGCGACATCTTCCGCCGCGGCAAGGGGCGGCGCTGGCCGCTCAACCACTCGGTCCTCTACCTCGACTTTCTCGCCGGCAATCAGGCCTACCGCTGTACCCCGTGGGGCAACCCGACGCGCAGCGTCTTCGGCTGGCAGCGCCCGTGCTATCTGTTGGGCGAGGGCTATGCCGCGAGCTTCGCCGAGCTGATGGCCGAGACCGACTGGGCGCTCTACGGCACCGGCAACTACGCCAAGTGCGCCGACTGCATGGCCCATTGCGGCTATGAGCCGACCGCCGTCGTCGATGCGGTACGGCGGCCCTGGCGGGCGCTCGCGGTCAAGCTCCGCGGGGTTCGCACCGAGGGCCCGATGGCGCCCGAGATTCCGCTCGAGGGCGCGCGCCCGGCGGTGAGCACGCCCGAGGTGCCCGAGGGCTTCGCGCTAGACCCGCCCGCCGCCGCCGAGTAGGCCGAGAAGCAGTGGCCCGGCGCGCCGCAAGCTGGCGCGCGCCGCCCGCCACTCGGCGGCGAGCCCGATCAGCGCCGCGGTCTCGCCGGGGCGGCGGGCGAGTGCCATCACCACCGCCCCCGGCCGCATCCGGCCATCGTCGCCCAACCCCGCCAGGGCCGCCGCCGGCACCGCGCGCGACGCCGGGTCGGCGATCGCCCGCACGACGATCAAGCCGCGGGCCCCGGCGGCCCCGGCGATGGCGTGGCTCTCCATGTCGACCGCGACGGCCCCGGTGGCGGCGAACAGACGCGCCTTGGCCGCCGGCGTGGTCACCGGACGGTCGCAGCCGAGGATGGGGCCGCCGAGGACGCCGACGTCGGGCAACCGGGCGCCCAGCGCCGCGCCGATCGCGGCGTCGGCGGGCCAGCGCCGGCCGCCGGTCGCGACCACCGCGGCCGCGGCCACCAGATCGCCGGGCCGGGCCGCCGGATCGAGCCCGCCGGCGACCCCGAAGCTCACCAGAATCCCGGCTCCCGCCTCGATCAGGCGACGGGCCGCCGCCGCCGCGAGGCGCGGGTCCCCGCCCGAGACCGCCACCGGAACGGCGCCGTGGGATCGGCCGAGCCAGACCGCCTCGGCCCGGCTCCCGGTCACCACGCCGATCGCGCTCACATGCCGTACGCCGGGGTCAGGCGGTTGCCGCTCTTGAGGTTGCGATAGCGCGCCAGCGCCCACAGCGGGAAGTAGGCGGCATAGCCGTGGTACTTGAGATAGAAGACGCGCGGGAAGCCGACCGCGGTGTAATAGGGCTCGTCCCACATGGCGCCGTCGCGCGGGCACGCCAGCAGATAGGCGATGCCGCGGCGCACCGCCTCGCTCTCGACCTCGCCCGCCGCCATCAGGGCCAAGAGCGCCCAGGCGGTTTGCGAGGGCGTGCTGGCCTTGCACGCGTCGCGCTGGGCGGGGTCATAGGTGGCGCCGTCCTCGCCCCAGCCGCCGTCGGCCCGCTGGCGCGATTCCAGCCAGGCGACGGCGCGGCGGATGTGGGGCGCCGAGGGGTCCTCGCCGGCGGCGTTGAAGGCGCACAGCACCGACCAGGTGCCGTAGACGTAGTTGGTGCCCCAGCGGCCGAACCACGAGCCGTCGGCCTCCTGCTCGCGGCGCAGATAGGCGAGCCCGGCGGCGACCGCCGGGTCGTCGCGGCCATAGCCGACCTGGCACAACAGGCTGACGCAGCGCGCGCTGACGTCGGCGGTCGGTGGATCGAGCAGGGCACCGTGGTCGGCGAAGGGGATGTGGTTGAGATAGTAATAGGTGTTGTCGACGTCGAACGAGCCCCAGCCGCCGTTCGAGCTCTGCATCCCCGCGACCCAGTCGGCGCCGCGGCGGATGGCGTGGTCGTACTGGCTGCGCGAGGCGCGGTCCATCGCCATGGCGACGACCGAGGTGTCGTCGATGTCGGGGTAGTGGGGGTTGGCGAACTGGAAACCCCAGCCCCCCGGGGCGAGGTCGGGGCGACGCTCGGCCCAGTCGCCCTTGACGTCGAGCACCTGTTTCTCGGCCAGCCAGTCGAGCGCCCGCCGCACCACCGGCGATTCCGCGCTCTCGCCCGCCTCCATCATCGCCTGAACGGCGAGCCCGGTGTCCCAGGTCGGCGACCAGCAGGGCTGGCAGAAGCCCTTGCCGTCGTCGATGGTGAGCAGCTTGTCGACCGCCCGTCGGGCGGTCCGCCGCAAGGGATGGTCGCGGTTCACGCCTAAGCAGTCGAACGCCATCACCGTGTTGGCCATGGCGGGGAAGATGCCGCCGAGCCCGTCCTCGCCGTTGAGGCGCTCGACCACGAAGTCCTTGGCGGCGGCGATGGCCCGCGCCCGGCGGCGCTTGGGAAAGACCGGCTCGACCACCCGCAGCACCCGGTCGATGGCGAGGAAGGCGGCCGCCACCGCGCCGCGATGGGCGAAGTAGTGGCGCTCGCGCTCAGGATCGACGGTGAAGAGCTCGCCGATGTCGATCCGCCGCGGGTTGCGCGCCCGGGGGCGGTAGGCCATCAGGATCAGAAGCGGCACGATCACGGTCCGCGACCAGTACGAGACCTTCGAGAGGTGGAAAGGGAACCAGCGCGGCAGCAGCATGATCTCGACCGGCATCACCGGCACCGCCCGCCACGGCACCTGGCCGTAGAGCGCCAGCGCGATCCGGGTGAAGACGTTCGAGCGCGCCGCCCCGCCGTGCCCCAGGATGGCCTCGCGGGCGCGCCGCATGTGCGGCGCCTCGGGCGAATCGCCGACCAGCTTGAGGGCGAAGTAGGCCTTCACCGAGCAGCTCATGTTGAAGTCGCCGTCGTAGAACAGCGGCCAGCCGCCATGCGCCCCTTGCAGGCCGCGGATGTGCTCGGCGAGGATCGCTTCCGTTCCGGGGTCGATCTCGTCGAGATAATGGTTGAGCAGGATATACTCGGCGGGGATGGTGGCGTCGGCCTGAAGGTCGAACACCCAATAGCCCTCGTCCGACTGGCGTGCCTTCAGGCTCGCCGCGGCCTCGGCGATGGTGGCGTCGAGGCGCGATTCGTCGGCGTCGTCCTCCGCCACCGCGACGGCCGCAGTCGTTGCCATGCCGCTCACCCGCGCCGAACCGAAGGTGGGCTCAAGCGCTCGCCGCCGCGCTCGCCGCATCGCGGCCCAGCGCCGCCAGCACCGTGGCCACGATGTTCGCCGCCTTGAGCCCGGCGTCCTCGTACATCCCCTCGGGGGTGCCGTGGGCGACGAAGCGATCGGGCAGGAACATCGGCCGGACCTTGAGCCCGGTCTCGAGCAGGCCTTCCTCGGCCAGGAAGGCCATGACGAAGGTGGCGAAGCCGCCGACCGCGCCTTCCTCGATGGTCACCAGGACCTCGTGCTCGCGCGCCAGCCGGCGCACCAGGTCCTCGTCCAGCGGCTTGGCGAAGCGGGCGTCGGCGACGGTGGTCGAGAGCCCGCGGGCGGCGAGCTCGTCGGCGGCGGTCAGACACTCCCCCAGCCGCGCCCCGTAAGAGAGGAGAGCGACCGTCCCGCCCTCGCGCAGGACCCGGCCGCGGCCGATCGCCAGCGCCTCGCCGATCTCGGGCAGCGCCACCCCGACGCCGTTGCCGCGGGGATAGCGGAGCGCGCTCGGCCGGTCGTCGATGGCGACCGCGGTCGCCACCATGTTCACCAGCTCGGCCTCGTCGGCCGCCGCCATCAGGACGAAGCCGGGCAGGCACCCCAGATAGGTGATGTCATAGCTGCCGGCGTGGGTCGGCCCGTCGGCCCCCACCAGCCCGGCGCGATCGATGGCGAAGCGCACCGGCAGGCGCTGGATGGCGACGTCGTGCACCACCTGGTCATAGGCGCGCTGGAGGAAGGTCGAATAGATGGTGGCGAAGGGCTTGAAGCCCTCGCTCGCCAGCCCGGCGGCGAAGGTCACCGCATGCTGCTCGGCGATGCCGACGTCGAAGGTGCGGTCGGGGAAGCGGGCGCCGAACTTGTCGAGCCCGGTGCCCGAGGGCATCGCCGCGGTGATGGCGATGATCCGCTCGTCGCGCTCGGCCTCGGCGATCAGCGCCTTGGCGAACACCGAGGTGTAGCTCGGCGCCTTGGCCTCGGCCTTCTTCTGCTTGCCGGTGACGACATCGAACTTGCCGACCCCGTGGTACTTGTCGGCCGACTGCTCGGCCGGCGGGTAGCCGTGGCCCTTGCGGGTCACCACGTGAATCAGGATGGGCCCGGGCTCGTGGTCGTCGCGGACGTTCCTGAGAACCGGCAGCAGATGCTCGAGGTTGTGGCCGTCGATCGGGCCGACGTAATAGAAGCCCATCTCCTCGAACAGGGTACCGCCGGTCACCAGGCCGCGGGCGTACTCCTCGGCGCGGCGCGCCGCCTGGGCCAGCGAGCGCGGGAACTTCTTCGCCATCTCACGGCCGATATGGCGGATCGAGCGATAGGGCCTGGACGAGATGGTGCGCGAGAGATAGGCGCTCATCGCCCCCACCGGCGGGGCGATCGACATGTCGTTGTCGTTGAGGATGACGATCAGCTTGGTGTCCATCGAGCCGGCGTTGTTCATCGCCTCATAGGCCATGCCCGCCGACATCGCGCCGTCGCCGATGACCGCCACTACCTGGTTGTCGCGGCCGAGCCGGTCGCGCGCCACGCACATGCCCAGGGCCGCCGAGACCGAGGTCGAGCTGTGGGCGGCGCCGAAGGGGTCATAGACGCTTTCCGAGCGCTTGGTGAAGCCATAGAGCCCGCCGGGCTGGCGCAGGGTGCGGATGCGGTCGCGCCGCCCGGTCAGGATCTTGTGCGGATAGGCCTGGTGGCCGACGTCCCAAATGAGCCGGTCGCGCGGGGTGTCGAAGACGTGGTGGATGGCCACCGTCAGCTCGACCACGCCGAGGCTGGCGCCGAGGTGGCCCCCGGTCACCGAGACGGCGTCGATGGTCTCGGCGCGGAGCTCGTCGGCGAGCTGGCGGAGCTCGTCGACCGAGAAGCCGCGAATGTCCGCCGGGTCGTTGACTGTGTCTAGAAGAGGCGTTTCCAGTTTCCGTGACGCCATGAACCTTCCCCTTTATTCGTCACGATCCCCCGCTTACCTTACCTACGGCTTGCCGCGGGCTTACCGCTCGGCCGCGCCGGTCGTGGTGGGCCGACCGGCAACGCTCAGACATAGCGCCATCGGTGCCTCGTGACAATCACGTGAAAACCCCCGCCCTGGGGCGGGGGTCCGTCACTCGACGGAAAACCCATCGCGCGCCCACACTCGTGTTCGATCATTAAGCCATGGTAAGCCTGTCTAAGCTACCGCCAAGCCCTTATCTATACTGATTTTTCACGGGAAAGTGAAAGGCTTCCGGCAGGGCTCATGCGGAAGCCCGGCGCCGGGTGGCCGACGCCGGCAGGGGCGCGAGGCGCGGCAGCACGATCCCGGCCGCGCGCTCGACATCCTCGGGAAAGTCGATCTCGGTCCACGGCAGGCCGGTCACGTCCTCGAAGCCGAAGGTGCCCGGCGGATCGCCGAGCAGAATGTCGCGGAGCGCCTCGTCGTAAAGCTCGTGGCGGCGGCCGGCCTCGATGTAGGCCCGGGCATGGCCCACCATCCGCCGGGCGATGGTCTCGCCGAGGCGGAAGAAGCCGACCGATTCGCCCCAATAATCGTAAGCGACCCGGACGGTCTTGTGGAACTCGACGAGATGGCCGTCGCGCACGCACAGCTTGGTCGGTTCCTCGCCGAGCTCGAAGTCGCGGTCGAGGAGGAAGGCGTTGCGGTGGGCCGACTCCAGAAGGCGCGCCATCATCCGGTGGTCGTAAAGGACGTCGGCATCCATCAGGATGACGTCGCCGCCGCGGCTCAGCGCCTCGCCCACCGTCCACAGGGTGACGATGCTGCCCTCCTCGTACCAGGGGTTGAAGACGGTCTCGACGCCGCCGCCGAGGGCCGCGATCTCGGCCTCGATCAGACCGGCACGGTGGCCGACGGCGACCACGATCTCGGCGACGCCGGCATGCCGCAGGATTTCCACATGGCGGCGCAACAGGGTCTTGCCGCCGAAGGACAGCATCACCTTGGGCAACGGCAGCCCGTTGACCTGCATGCGCCGCCCGACGCCGGCGGCGAGGAGGATCGCCCTCATCGCCGGGCGAGCGCGGACAACGGGGATGCGGCGGCGTGAACGATCATGGTTCCGCTCGGGTTGGTCGACGAGGCCGATGCCGTGCCTAGCATTCATCGGCGTGGGCGGCAATTCATTTGCACCTCTACGGTGGTGCGAGCACGCCCCGGCTTACACTGGCCGCGGCGCCAAGGCGGCAAAGCGGGTGCGCTCGATCGCGCGGCGTCAGAAGGCGGCGTGGCGCAGCGCGATCAAGACCTTCTCGGCGCGCCCCAAGTCGGCCGGGCGGTCGAGCCGGCGCCAGCCACGCCGCATCATCCGGGCGAGGAGGCGGGCATAGACCGCCATCATCACGGTCGCCGGGCGCAGCCGGGCGCGGTCGGCGGGGGGCATCGCCGCCAGGCTCGCCGCCGCCTCGGCAAAGCGGCGCTCGGCGAGGGCGGCGAGCGCCTTGCAGGCCTCGGCGAAGGCCGGCTCGGCGATCACCCGGGCCGGCGGGCCGGGGGCGATCCCCGCCGCCGCCAGGGCCTCGGCCGGGACATAGAGCCGCCCGCGGGCCGCGTCCTCGGCGAGGTCGCGCAGGATGTTGGTGAGCTGCAGCGCCTGACCGAGGGCGAGCGCGAAGCCGTCGGCACGACCGTCGGCGCAGCCGAAGATGCGCACCGAGAGAAGCCCGACGGCACCGGCGACGCGGGCGCAGTAAAGATCGAGCTGCGCCATGCTCGGTGCGACCAGGCTGTCCTCGGCGTCCATCGCCACCCCGTCGAGGATGGCGTCGAAGTCCTCGCGCCGGACGCCGTGGTGGGCGACCGCCTCGGCGAGCGCCCGGCCGATCGCGCGGCTCGGCCGACCGGCGTAGACGGCGTCGATCTCGGCCCGCCAGGCCGCCAGCGCCCGGCGCTTGTAGGCCGGCGTGCCAGGCTCGTCGGCGATGTCGTCGACCTCGCGGCAGAAGGCATAGACGGCGAACATGGCCTGGCGCCGGGGCCGGGGCAGCAGCCGCATGGCCCAGTAGAACGAGGTCCCCGAGCGCCGCACCCGTGCCCGGGTCAGGGCGTGCACCCCGGCCATCGGCTCGGTCTCGCGGCGCAGCGTTCGCCACAGCCCGCGGAGCGCCGCCGCCGCGGTGCCGGCGCGCGACAGCACCACCCGCTCGGCCAGGGGATCGTGCTCGCGAAGGCGGAGCGCCAGGCGCTCGGCGATGGCGACGATCACGGCGGCCTCGCGGCGCATGCCCGGATGGCGGATGCGCCCCGCCAGGGGCCGCGCCGCCGCCACCAATTCGTCGACCCCGTCGAGGGTCCGGTCGAGGACCCGGTGCAGCCGCGCATCCGCCGCCGGCGCCCCCAGCGCCGCGATCTCGGCGCCGGCGTCGGCGAAGAAGGAAAGCGGCAGATAGACCCGATCGAGGGCCTCGTAATCGTCCTTGCAGTCCTGCAGGTGGTTGAGGATCTGGAGCGCCGTGCAGAGCGCGTCCGAGGCCTCGTGGCCGGCGTCCCCTTCGCCGTGGAGGTCGAGGAGAAAGCGCCCCACCGGGTTGGCCGAGTAGCGGCAATAGCCGAGAAGGTCGTCCCAGTCGGCATAGCGCCGCTTGACCGCATCGGTGGCGAAGGCGCGCAGGAGGTCGCGGGCATGGGTGATGGGAACCCCGCGCTCGGCCAACGACCGGCAGAGATCGGCCGCGGCCTCGCACCCCGGCGCCACCGGGGTCTCGCCGGCGAGCGCGCGGTCGATGGCGGCGAGCCGGGCGCGCTTCTCGCTCGGGGCGAGGCGGGGGCTGTCGGCGATGTCGTCGGCCATCCGCACGACCCGATAGAAGCGCGCGACAAGGGGCCGGAGCGCCGCCGGCAGAAGCCACGAGCCGACCGGGAAGTTCTCCTCCGCCGCGGTCTTGCCCGGGGCGCCCGGCAGCGGGCCCGAAGACGGCGCCACGGGCGGCTGATCGGCGGCCATCGCCGGTTGGGTCATTGCCACCTCATCGGGCATGAATAGGCCATAACATAGGCCACCGGCGCGCCCAAGCCGAGCCCTCGCGCACGATCCCGGGTGACAGGGCCGCCCGCGCCCGGCTAGGTAAGGCGCCGAACGAAGGAGAGGGCCGCGGAATGGGTGAGCGCCATGACGTCATCGTGGTCGGCGGCGGGCTGATCGGGGTCGCGCTCGCCTGCCGTCTCGCCCGCCTCGGTGGCGGGCGCATCGCCCTCTTCGAGCGCGATTCCCTGGCTGCGGGGGCGAGCGCGCGCTCCTGCGGCATGGTCGGCGCCGCCACCGCGATGCCGGCACTGACGGCGAGGGGGTTGGCGATGCTCGCCGACGCGGAAGAGACCTTCGGGGTCGCCGACATCGGCTTCGTCCGCTCGGGCCACCTCACCCTCGCCACCGACGCCGTCGCGGCGGCCGCCCTCGAGGGCGAGTCCGCGGTGCTCGCCGCCTCCGGTGCCGAGGCCCGGCTCCTCACCGCGGCCGAGGCGGCGGCGCTCGACCCCTGGCTTGCGGTCGACGACGTGGCCGTGGCGCTCTCGCTGCCGGCGGGCGGCTACCTCGAGGTCTTCACCGCGGCCCGGCGGATCGCCGAGGCGGCGCGCGAGGCCGGCGTCACCCTGGTCGAGAACCGCGCCGTCCTCGGCCTCTATCGAGAGGGCGGTCGGGTCGGCGGGATCGAGACCGCGCTCGGCCCGGTCGCCGCCGAGGCCGTCGCCCTGACCCTGGGACCGTGGACGGCGGCCTTCCCGGAGCCCCTGCCCCTCGCCGTCGCGGCCCGACGCCACGTCGTCGCCACCATCCGTCCCGAGGCGATCTATGACCCCGCCTCGCCGGTGGTGGCCGAGCGCGGCGGCGCCCCGGGCATCACCTACCGCCCCACCCACGACGGCGTGGTCCGGGTGGCGGCGATGGCCCCGGGGGCGCCGCTGGCGAGCCCCGACGAGATCGAGGACGTCGTCGGCGGCGACGAGATCGCGGCGCTGGCCGAGCGCTTCGCCCGCCGCTTTCCGGGCGCCGCCGACGCCGTCTTCACCCAGGCGAGCGTGGGCGCCCTCGCCGTCACTGCCGACGGCCTTCCGGTGATCGGGGCGCTCGCCGAGGGGCTTCATGTCGCCTGCGGCTTCGCCGGGGCGGGCGTCGGGCCGGGTCTCGCGGCGGCCGAGGCCCTCGCCCGGGCGATTCTGGGCGGGAAGGCGCCGCCGGCGACATTCGCGCCGGGGCGCTTCGCCGCTCAGCCCGAGACCAGCGCCGAGACCACCCGGCGATAGTCGGCGAGCACCGCCTCGGCGGCGGCGTGGCGGCGTTCGCGGACCCGCCAATGCCCCCCCACCATGACGTCGCGCAGCGGGCTCGTGTTGCCGGCGAAGACCAGGGAATCGAGCACGGAATCACCCTCGCGGGCGACCAGCGAGGGATGATCGGGGTCGAGGACAAGCAGATCGGCCCGCTGACCGGGGGCGATGGCGCCGCTGGCCCGGCCGGTCGCCCGGGCGCCGCCGGCGAGCGCCCGGCGCCAGAGCGCGGCCCCCACCGAGGGCGCCTCGGGCGAGGCCGCCACATTGCGCCGCTTGCGCTCGAGCCGCTGGCCGTACTCGAGCCAGCGAAGCTCCTCGATCGGGCTCACCGAGACGTGGGAGTCCGAGCCGATGCCGAAGTGCCCGCCGGCCCCCAGATAGGGCGGCAGGGGGAAGATGCCGTCGCCGAGGTTGGCCTCGGTGGTGGGGCAGAGGCCGGCGACCGCGCCGCTCGCCGCCAGGGCCTCGGTTTCTTCACCGGTCATGTGGGTGGCGTGGACGGCGCACCAGCGGGGGCCGACGGGGGCATTGGCGAGCAGCCAGGCGACCGGTCGGGCGCCGCTCCAGGCGACGCAATCGGCGACCTCCTTCTCCTGCTCGGCGAGGTGGATGTGGATGGGGGCGCCCGGGGCGAGGGCCTCGAGGGCGGTGATCGCCTCGCCCATCAGCTCGGGGGTCACCGCGCGGAGGCTGTGGAGGGCGATCCCGAGGCGGGCGTCTTCGGCCCCGGCGACGAGTTCGGCGGCGCGCCCGAGCAGGCGGGCGAAGGCGGGCGCGTCGTTGAGGAAGCGACGTTGGCCGGAAAGCGCCGGGGCACCGCCGAAGCCGCCATGGGCATAGAGCGTGGGCAAGAGCGTGAGCCCGATGCCTGCGCGCTCGGCGGCGGCGACGAGGCGCCCGGCCATCTCACCCACGTCGGCGTATGGGCGGCCGTCGACATCGTGGTGAAGGTAGTGGAACTCGGCGACCGAGGTGTAGCCGGCCGTGACCATCTCGACATAGACCTGGGCCGCGATCGCCTCCACCTGGTCGGGGTCGAGGCGGGCGACGAAGTCGTACATCAGCCGCCGCCAGGTCCAGAAGCTGTCGTCGCGGCTGGCGACGTGCTCGGTCAGCCCGGCCATGGCGCGCTGGAAGGCATGACCGTGCAGGTTGGCCATCCCCGGGATCGCCGGGCCGGCCAGGCGTTCGGCGCCGGCGGCCGCGCCCCCGGGCTCGACCGCGACGATGGTGCCGGCGCGGTCGATCTCGATCCGGACGTCGGCCGCCCAGCCCTCGGGCAGAAGGGCGGTGGGGGCATGAAGCGCGACGGTCGTCATGGCGGCGCCATGGTGGCCGCGACGGCGCCCGAGGGCAAGCCGCCGATCCGGCGCCGCGTGCGGTTGCGAGGTCGCGGAACGCGGGGCCGCCGCGGCCCAGCGAAAAACGGCCCCGGCGTCGCCGCCGGGGCCGGTCCCCGTAATGCGGAAGATCAGGGTGCCGTCAGGCGGCGGCCTGGGTCTTGCCGGCGATCGTCTTGAGCTCGTCGAGCCCCTCGACCATCCGCTTGTTCAGGACCTCGAAGACCTCGACGTTGGACTTCGCCGCGAGGTCGGAAAGCTCGCGCATGTTGGCGACCGTCTTCTCGTAGGTGGTCTTGGTCAGCTCGGCCTGCTTGGCGGCACCGGTCTGGACGTCCTGGACCGCAAAGAGGTCACGAAGGGCGTTGAAGTAGGCATCCATGCCGGCGCTGGCGAGCTCCGCGTGGCGCGTCGCCACGGCCTTGAAGCCGTCGGCAGCGAGCTTGTTCGCGGCCGAGAAGGCCTCGATGTTGCGGCGCTGCAGGGCGATCAGGGCATCGACGTCGAAGCCCGGCATCTTGAAGGGCGCGAACATCGCGCTGGGGTCGAAAGTGGGGTTGGTCTTGGCCATCTCGCTCGTCTCCTCTTGGCTGCGGCATCCGTCAGCGCATGCTGCACTGCACAACCGACTGCGGATGTAAGCCCGGAGTACACCGGTGTCAAGGGGAAATGCTGCAGTGCAGCAAAAACTCTGGGGCGTGGCCCGAAGACGCGAGAACCCCTAGGCCGCCGCGGGTCTGGGGCGGCGGCGGGCGAACGCCGTGAAGCCCTCGGCCTGGCGCAGGCGGCGGTCGAGCACGGCCATGGTGCGGGCCATGTCCTCGCTCTCGTCGGCGAGCCAGACGCGGAGCGTCGAGAGATAGATCAGGGCCAGGCCCTTGATCCGAACGGCGCCCGCGAGGCCCGAGGAATCGATCCGCGCCGCCTCGAGCATCCAGGCCATCGAGCGGCCGAGCGCGCAGGCGCCCGCCACCAGGGCGAGCGGGTCGCAGCCGGCCTCGCGGACGAGGACGCGAAGCGCCTCCTTGTGCGGGGCCAGCGCATCGAAGCGGCGCATGATGACGTCGAACAGGCGGTCGCGCGGCGGCTGATCGGCGATCTCGGGATCGTCGCCGGCGAGCACCGCGAGGTCGATGCTGCGCGAGAAGGCCACCAGGATCGCCGCTTTCGAGCCGTAATGGCGATAGACCTCGGCGAGCGGGAGGGCGGCGGCGGCGGCGATGTCGGCGAGCGTGCTGTCGCGCCAGCCTTGGGTGGCGGCGAGGTCGAGCGCGGCGGCGATGATGCGCTCGGCCTCGTCAGGCTTCCGGGTCGTCGGCCGTGTGCCCATGATGCTTGCCCTCCAACCGGTAATTCTAGTCCCTGCCGGGGGCCTCGGTCCAGGTCTTGTCGGGGGCGCGCCCTCGCCTCATTTCCCTGTCCCGGCGCACTCTGGCATGATGGCCGGTGACCAGACCGTGGGAGGGAAGCGATGAAGATCGACGGCGCGTGCCACTGTGGCCGCATCACTTACGAGGCCGAGATCGACCCCGAGCGCGTGATCCTCTGCCATTGCACCGATTGCCAGACGCTGTCGGGGACGGCGTTTCGCACCATCGTGCCCGTGACGGCGGCCGACTTCCGGCTCTCGGGCGAACCCAAGGTCTATGTCAAGACCGCCGAGAGCGGGCGGAAGCGGGCGCAAGCCTTCTGCCCCGACTGCGGCGCGCCGATCTATGCCAGCGCCGTCGGCGAGGCGCCCAAGCATTATTTCCTCCGCCTCGGCACCTGTCGCCAGCGCGCCGAGCTCGCGCCGAGGAAGCAGATCTGGGCGCGCTCGGCGGTTCCCTGGCTCGCCGACATCCCCGGCGTGCCCAAGCTCGCCGAGCAATAGCGCGCTCGTGGCGCCCGGCGAGGGTAACGGTGGTCGCGCGACTGCGCTAGAATGGCGGCCGGTATCGCCGCCGAGGGAGTTGCCGCCGTGGAGATCGTCGCCAGCGCCTGCCCGCACGACTGCCCGAGCACCTGCGCCCTCGAGGTCGAGCGGCTCGACGCCCACACCATCGGCCGGGTGCGCGGCGCCGCCGCCAACAGCTATACCGCCGGCGTCCTCTGCGCCAAGGTCGCGCGCTATGCCGAGCGCGTCCACCACCCCGACCGGCTGACCCGGCCGCTCTTGCGCACCGGGCCCAAGGGCAGCGGCCGCTTCACCCCGATCTCGTGGGACGAGGCCCTCGACCGCACCGCGGAAGCCTTCGCCAAGGCGGCGGCGCGCGACGGCGCCGAGGCCGTCTGGCCCTATTACTATGCCGGCACCATGGGGCTGGTGCAGCGCGACGGCATCAATCGCCTGCGTCACGTCCTGCGCTATTCGGGCGAGCACACCACCATCTGCACCCAGCTCGCCGACGCCGGCTGGCTGGCGGGCGCCGGCACCTACCGCGGCCCCGACCCGCGCGAGATGGCCAAGGCCGACCTGATCGTCTGCTGGGGCACCAACGCGGTCGCCACCCAGGTCAACGTGATGACCCACATCACCCGGGCGCGCAAGGCCCGCGGCGCCAAGCTCGCGGTGGTCGACCCCTATCGCAACGCCACCGCCGAGGCCGCCGACATCCACCTCGCCCCGCGCCCGGGGACCGACGCGGCGCTCGCCTGCGCCATCCTGCACGTGCTCTTCGCCGAGGGCTATGCGGACCGCGACTACATGGCGCGCTATGCCGACTGCCCCGATCGGCTGGAGGCCCATCTGGCGAGCCGGACGCCCGAGTGGGCGGCCGCGATCACCGGGATTCCGGCGGCCGAGATCGTCGCCTTCGCCCGCCTCTATGGCGCCACCGAGCGAAGCTATATCCGCCTCGGCTATGGCTTCACCCGCGGCCGCGGTGGCGCCGGCGCGATGCACGCGGTGAGCTGCCTTCCCACCGTCACCGGGGCGTGGGCGCACGAGGGCGGCGGCGCCTTCTACACCAACCGCGGCATCTTCCACTGGGACAAGACCCTGATCGAAGGGCTCGATGCCCGCGATCCGAGCGTCCGGGTGCTCGACCAATCGCGGATCGGCCCCATCCTCACCGGCGATGCCCGCGACCTCGGCGAGGGGCCGCCGGTCACCGCCCTTCTGATCCAGAACACCAACCCGATGGTGGTGGCGCCCGATTCGAACAAGGTCCGCGCCGGCTTCGCCCGCGACGACCTGTTCGTCTGCGTCCACGAGCAGTTCCTCACCGAGACCGCGGCCATGGCCGACATCGTGCTTCCGGCGACCACCTTCCTCGAGCACGACGATCTCTATCAGGGCGGCGGCCACCAGCACATCGTCCTCGGCCCCAAGGTGATCGAGCCCTTGGCCGAGGCGCGCCCCAACCACGAGGTGATCTGCGCCCTGGCCGAGCGCCTGGGGGCCGAGCACCGGGGGTTCGCGATGAGCGCCCGCGAGATCATCGACGAGACCCTGCGCGCCTCGGGTTGGCCGGGGCTCGCGGTGCTCGAGAGGGAGCGCTGGATCGACTGCCAGCCCGACTTCGCCACCGCCCACTTCCTGAACGGCTTCGGCACGCCCGACGGGCGCTTTCACTTCGCCCCCGACTGGGCGGCGCAGGGCCCTCACCACGCCGCCATGCCGCCCTTGCCCGACCACATGACGACGATCGAGGCGGCCGACGCCGAGCATCCCTTCCGCCTGGTCACCGCCCCGGCGCGGCAGTTCCTCAACACCACCTTCACCGTGACCCCGGGCTCGCGCCGGCGCGAGGGCCGGCCGACGGCGCTGATCACGCCCGCCGACATGGCGGCGCTGGGCCTCGCCGAGGGCGACCCGGTGCGTCTCGGCAACCGCCGTGGCAGCGTCGTCGTTCATGCCCGCGCCTTCGCCGGGATGCAATCGGGGGTGGTCGTGGTCGAGGGCCTGTGGAACAACGCCGACTTCGTCGAGGGGATCGGCATCAACGTCCTGGTCGGCGCCGACCCCGGCCCGCCCGCCGGCGGCGCCGCCTTCCACGACACCGCGGTGTGGCTGCGCCCGGCGGCTCAGGCCACCCGGCCGAGCTCGGAGAGAGAGGTCGCCGCGGTCGAGAACCGATAGGCCCGCATCCCCTCGGGCCAGGCATCGCGGGCAAGCCCCGCCTTGCGCTTGAGGTGGCCGAGGAAGTCGGCGGGCTCGGGCAGCGACCGCCAGACATCGGGAAGGAACAGCGCCCGGCGGTCGCCGGCGGCGATGATCAGGCCGTCGCGCCCGGGCACCAGACGGCCGAGGAGATCGGCCTCGTCGGCAAAGGCGATGGGCGTCGGCGGGCTCAGCACCGAGACCTCGACATCGAGATCGCCGAGATCGCGCGGCGACAGCGGCGGGAAACGAATATCGGCGAAGGCGGCGGCGAAGGCGTTCTTGGCGACGTCGACGATCAGCGGCCGGCAGGCCTCGGCGCTGCCGATGCAGCCCGCGAGGTCGCCGCCGACGTGCAGGGTGACGAAGCTCGCCCAGGGCCGGCGCAGGGGCTCGGGGTAGGCCGGAACGACCGGCGACGGCGGCCGCTTGGTGGCCATGCCGCGGGCGATCGCCTCGAGGGCGGTGGTCACCAGGACGCGGCCGTGGCGGGCGACCACGGCGCGGGCCTCGGCGCTCGGTTCAGGCGAACAGCCAGGCGCCATAGCCCACCACCTCGTCGCGCGGCCCGGCGGTGTCGCCGGAGTTGCGGAGATCGAGCGTCGTCGCCCGCAGGCCGTGCGCCCGCGCCGCCAGCAGGAGCCCGGCGATGGGCAGCCGCCCGCAGGCCTGCTCGGGCGCGATCTCCTCGGGGTTGAGCGCCTCGATGGCGCGCGCGGTCGCGCTATCGAGGCGGCGCGCGGTGGCCTGGTCGTGATAGTGGCTGAGGTCCGAGCTCACCAGGATCAGGGTCTCGGGGCCGTCCCACAGCCGCTCGAGCACCTCGGCCACGGCCTCGGGGGTGGCCTCGCCGACCACCAGCGGCACCACCGTGAACTCGCCGAGAACCTGCTCCAGGAAGGGGAGGTGCACCTCGAGGCTGTGCTCGAGCCGGTGGGCCTCGTCCGAGACCGTCACCTGGGGCAGATCGCGAATCGCGGCGATGGCGTCGCGATCGACGGTGACGGTCCCGAGCGGGGTCGCGAAGGCGTCCGCCGCCGGCACCGCGATCCCGGCGAAGGCGACCCGGTGGGCGGGGCCGAGCAGAACGACCCGGCGGATGCGCCCCCGGGCCTTGGCGAGCGCCCGATAGGCCGAGGCGGCGATGGGGCCCGAATAGACATAGCCGGCATGGGGCACGATCAGCGCCTTCGCCACCGCGGCCGGCTCGGCGGCCTCGTCGAGGTAGCCCCGGATGGCCCGCGCGAGCGCCCCCGGCTCGGCGGGGTAGAACAGGCCGGCGACGGCCGGCGGTCGAACGGCGGGCATCGGCGAACTCCTCATCTCGCCATGGGTGTCCCTATTCAAGATAGGGTCGGCGGCGACGGATTGAAGGGCGCCCGTCGCCCGCCAGAGACGCCGGGTCAGACCAGGTCGCGGGGAATGCGCTCCTTCCAGGCCTTGTCGAAGATGCGCGCGTCGCCCTCGAAGGCCTCGATCCGGGCCTCCAGATAGAACGCCTCGGCGTCGGCGGTCATGACGGTGCGGCTCTCGCTCCGGGTCTGCCAGGCGCCGCGGCCGACGGTGAAGGTCCAGGCCGCCTCGGCGCGGGCCGAGAGCGGATCGTCGCCGATGGTGAAGCGCTCGATCACCCGGGCGCCGGTCTCCAGCCCGTGGCTGCGGAGGCGCACCATGCCCTCGTCGTCGTCGGTCTCGAGCACGGTCTCGCCGCTACCCACGTCGTGGACGATGCTCCGCCGGCAGCGCGTCGGGCGCAGTTGGTCGACGGCGAGGGCCGGCGCGCCCTCGGGCTCGGCGAAGACGATCTCGGGCGCCTCGCGCGGCGGGCGGACGGGAAGCGCGAGCGTACCCGCGAAGGCACTCAGCCTGACCGGCTCGGGCGCCGGCCACACCAGCGGCCAGTACCCGGTCGAGACGGCGAGGCGCAAGCGGTGGCCGGGCGGAAAGGCATAGCCGATGTCGTTGAGCGCCAGCCGCACCCGATAGCGCCGGCCGGGGACGAGCGGGCTCGGCCGGGCGTGGCTCTCGCGATGGGTGAGGTTGAGGACCCCATAGGTGACCCGGGTGGCGGCACCGTCGTCGTGCAGGTCGCAGAGCCGCACCGCGATCTGCGCGACCGGGCGGTCTACCGCGAGCTCGAGGGTGGCCACGGGCGCACCGAGGATTTCCAGCCGCTCGGCCAAGGGCGGGCCGTCGAAGACCAGCGAGAAGGCGTCGTCGGTCCTCTGGTCGGTGGGGAACTCGTGGTCGAGCCGCATCCCCGGGCAGAACCGCCCGCCCGCCAGCCCCGTCGCGGGCGGCGAGGCGACGGTGAGCGCCTGCTCGCCTAGCGGGTCGGCCCCACCCCCTCCCTGCCCTCCCCCATCGAGGGGGAGGGGGTGAGCGGCGGTGAGGCCGAGGTCACTTTGCACCCCCCTCGCGCGGGGTTCCCCCTCCCCCCTGGCGGGGGAGGGCCGGGGTGGGGGGGACGACCGCCCGACGCCTTCCGCCTCGCTGTCTCGCCCGCTGCGCGCGCCACCCCCTCCCTGCCCTCCCCCGTCGAGGGGGAGGGTTCCGGCGGCGGTGAGGGCGTTCCCTGCGGAGCTAGCGAGATGATCCCCCTCCCCCCACGTGGGGGAGGGTCGGGGTGGGGGGGCCGACGGCTCCGTCGTTGCCCCTTCGCCGCCTTGGGTACGAGGCGCGCCACCCCCTCCCTGCCCTCCCCCATCGAGGGGGAGGGTTCCGGCGGCGGTGAGGGCGTTCCCTGCGGAGCTAGCGAGATGATCCCCCTCCCCCCTGGCGGGGGAGGGTCGGGGTGGGGGGGCCGACGGGTCCGTCGTTGCCCCTTCGCCGCCTTGGGTACGAGGCGCGCCGCCCCCTCCCTGCCCTCCCCCGTCGAGGGGGAGGGTTCCGGCGGCGGTGAGGGCGTTCCCTGCGGAGCTAGCGAGATGATCCCCCTCCCCCCTTGCGGGGGAG
>Ga0114931_10002308_pt1 | contig 24274 bp, 16 predicted proteins | sample 2SBtaG_FD_89579 | JGI IMG/M metagenome (GOLD analysis project Ga0114931, IMG submission 89579) | Deep subsurface microbial communities from Kolumbo volcano to uncover new lineages of life (NeLLi) - 2SBTROV14_V59a metaG | ecosystem: Environmental > Aquatic > Marine > Volcanic | place: Kolumbo... | reverse complement strand
CTGGCGCCTGCATCCATTGGTTGATCTTATCAGCCCGCTCGCCCGCTGCGAATCGGGCGCAGCGTGACCGTACACTGCTGACCATGACTATTGCGCATCATCTGCTGCTCTTCACCGACGGCGCCTGCTCGGGCAATCCCGGGCCGGGAGGCTGGGCGTTCATCCTCAAACATCCCGACAGCGGCAGGGAAAAAGAGCAAACAGGCGCCCAGCGCAACACCACCAACAACCGCATGGAGCTCACCGCGGTCATCGAAGGCCTTCGCGCCATCAAGAAACCGAGTGATGTCGAAATCCATGCGGACAGCAAGTACGTCCTCAATGGCCTCAACGAATGGCTCGACCAGTGGATCGCGCGTGGGTGGAAGACCGCTGCCAAAAAACCAATCAAGAACGAAGACCTCTGGCGCGAACTCGACGAACTTCGCAAGACGCACAGCCTTTCCTTCCACTGGATTCGCGGCCACCGCGAACACCCGGAAAACGAGCGCTGCGACGCGCTGGCGGTCAACGCCCGCAAACGTCTCGTTAGCGAGCGGCCAAATTGACGATCGCGCTTCGCTCATCCCCATGCTGATGGCGTCTACACTCGTTTTCTCGGGCCAGCGCCTCATGCATAGACCGACAGGCGCAGCCGTTGTGATCGGCGTGGGCAACGGTGTTGAGGGCGCCAAACACTTGCCACCCTTCGCTGAGCCCACACACGCGCCGATATCACATATATGCAGCGCAAGCAATCCATGGTCCGCACAGCAAGCATGCTCGCTTTTCTAGTCGCAGGGCTGGCAGTGACACCCCTGGTGTTCGAGCGCATCGAACACCTGACGTCGGGCGCAGGCACCATGAACATACTTGAACAGCATCTGGGCTCCCCAGCGAGCAGCAGCGCGAACAGGGCGTTCCCGTGGTTATCGCGCGAGGCGGCAGGTCGCTAACGCCCGATGAGCGCAAGCAACTGCTCAGGCAAGCGTTGGCAAACGCGCCCCTTCCCCTCGACGCAATTAATGACAGCGGCGCAGCGGGAGGCGGCGCAGCGGCACAACTGCGCTCGCAACTCCGCGCCGCCCTGGTTCGCGTCGAACACGAGAAGTACGAATCTCCATAAAAGTACCTTGGGCTCCTGTGATGTTGCGTTCCGCCCTCCTCCTTCTGGAACCGTGCTTGGGACAGGAACTTTTCGCTCTGTTCCATCGTCTTGTTCGTGCGATTCGGACAAGATGCAACGGGATGAGATATCCTGCCTGTCCCGACCGACTCTCTTCACTCACGCTCGCATCAGCGCGCCGCGCCAGAACCGACGAATGCATCGGGCAGCTCTTCACGCGGCGGATTCGAGCCGCCGCCCGCGCCGTTTGTGCTGGGCGCAACCGTGGAACGCGACTGTGATTCAAGGACCTTGGCCATCGCTTGCCTGGCGCCCACTGCGCCTTGCAACGCTGTGCCGTGGCGATGACCGATTGCTGCAAGCAGGCCGTCGCGAGCTTCCACAACCATGCTGAAGAGCATCGGCGTTAGGAGCAGCGTGAACACAGTCGACACAAGCAATCCACCCACGACAACACTGCCCAGTCCGCGGTATAGCTCGGAACCGGCGCCTGGAAAAAGCACAAGCGGCGTCATTCCGCCAACTGATGTCAACATGCTCATAAAAATCGGGCGAATGCGTGTGCGAACCGCAGCTGCGATTGCTTCTCTCGCGGGCAGCGGCTTGTCGGTTCCGTCAACACCCCCGCCCATGAACTGCAGCGCCTGATGCACGAGAAGAATCGCGTTATTCACCACAACGCCTAGCAGAATGATAAAGCCAAGCATCGTAAGCACGTCAAGCTGTTGTGGCGGGACAAGCGGATTGGCGTTTGTCCAGTTATGCACAATTCGTAGAGCTGCAAAGCCGCCAATAAGCGCGAGCGGCGCAGTGAACATAATGACAAGCGGGTAGAGAAAACTCTCAAAGAGCGCCGCCATGAGCAGATACGTCACGACGATCGCCCACACGAGCCTTGCGCCAAGCAGTTCCGGTCTCGTCATCACCAGCAGCGCTGCGCCTGCGATAAGCACCGCAATGAGCAGCGCGCCGACGCCCCCGATCACAAAATCTCCGCGCCGCGTTCGCACGCCGCGCAGCAGTGCGAGTAGCGCTGCCCCAACCGCAACCAGTGCGCCAATCCCGCCCACGCCGCCAATCGCCGCTTTGACCTTGACGTCCGTGTCCTGTCGAACCGTAGGATCACCAAGCAACGCGTTGCGCACCTCATCAAGTTTGGCGGCTGTGCCTTCGAGCCGAACAAGCATGGATTTCGCAATAAGACCCTGCGCACGAACAGGCGCCACAACAACGTCCCGAATCTCACGCATGACGTCTTCCAATGCGCGATCCTCAGGCGGAGTGATGCGAACGCTCACACTGGGAAGTTCCTCGATGCGCTGAATCTGCTGCGGCGCAGTCGCGGGCGTCACCTCGAGAAGCGCATCAAGTGAAACAATCGGTCCAGAGGGAGTGGCGATGGGAATCGAGGGCAGCTGCTCCTTGTACGCCAAGCGTCCGCCCTTAGGCAGGACAATGAGGTCGATGGAGTCGCCATTGAGGTTGTATTCGCCTGCAAATGCACCGTCGAAGAATGCTCGGGCAACTATCCCGATATCTTGGGTGCGAAGACCAAGCTCCCGACCGAGTCGAGTGAGTCGCAGACGCCATTCGGGCTGCGCAAGGTTGAAGTTGGCGGGCTCAGGCCGAACATTGCCATACCCATAGCGCTGCGATGCGATTTTGAACATGGCGTTGGCGGCGCGAGTCACCGGTTCGAGATCAGGCCCGCTAATTTTGAGATTGATCGTGCCGCCACCCCCAACGCCTCGTCCGAATATTGACGCTTGTCTTGCTCCACCAAACGCATCGGGAATGCTGTTCATTGCGTCGGTGATCAGGGCGCCAACAGGTGCGACAGCCTCGGGCCAGGCGCTGGTTGCGCCGACAAACAATCCACCGCGAAACGAACCGATAAAGAAATTATCGATCGGCACAGGATCGAATGTTTCACCGCGATGCGCCTCCTCCGAACGTGGAATACGCGGCAGCTGCGCGACTGCAGCGCGGTCGCTGGGATCCACGTGCACATACGGACCTATGCGATCTTCAATGCGCTCTGCGATGTGGATGTTCTGATCAACCGAATATCCAGGTGGAATAAGAAGTCCGCCAAACACCATGTTGCGATTCCCGGGAGGCAGATAGTCAAGAGGCGGCATGAGCAATCCAGCCCCGACAACGCTTGCGACAGTCAGCCCGATGACAATCGCAGGTCTGACTGTCCAGGCCCGCCAGCCTGTGAGGCACCAATGGACAAAACGCTCAAAGTCAATCGTCAACATTGCGATAGCGGGCGCCAGGCCGAACAAGTTCTCAAAGCGCGTTCGCCAGCCGCCTTGCAGGCGATGCTCGTGGTCGTGCAGCCAGCGGGCGCAGGCAGCGGGAATGACAAAGATGGACACAAGAAGGGAGAGCGCCACAGCGGCGGAAATGGCTATCGCGATGTCGCGAAAGAGTTGTCCCGCTTCTTCCTGTATTGTCAGGATTGGCACGAAAACCGCGATCGTTGTCAGTGTGGACGCGAGCACAGCCCCCCACACCTCGCGGCCGCCCCGTTCCGCAGCTTGGGGCGCGGGTTCGTGCGTGCGCAGGCGACGGTCGATATTTTCGAGAACGACGATCGCGTTGTCGACCACCATGCCCACCGCGAACGCGAGGCCCGCGAGTGAGATCACGTTGATCGACCGGCCCAGCGCAGGCATGACGAGAAACGAACCGATGACCGAAATGGGTATCGCCAGCGCCACAACCGCTGTCGCGACAAATGACCGCAGAAAGAGCAGCAGAACAAGCGCTGCAATGGAGCCACCCACCCACAGATTCTGCATGACAAGCGCAATTGACGAATCGATATAGAGCGTTTCGTCGTAGACCTGGCGAATGCGCAGGTCCTTGCCGACGGTTGGATCCAGCGTGGGAAGCAAATCCGCCTGAATACTTTTGATGCGATCGTGGACCAGTCGCATCACCGCAAGCGAGTTGGAGCCCGCTTCACGCTTGAGGTTGATCGCTATGGATTCCCCCCCGAGCGAACGGACGAAACCCCGGCGTTTCTCATAGCCAATCTGCACCTCCGCCACGTCGCTGATGCGCACGGGCGAACCATCGCGAAAGGCGATGACGACATCGCGCACTTGTTCAGGTGTTTCAAACCGGCCCGTCACCCGCACTCGAAAATCACGTTTCCCCTCAGCGATTGCGCCCGCCGATATGTTGTTGTTCTCCGCGCGCAGCGCATTTACGACGTCGATATGCGTCAGCCCAAGCTGCGCAAGGCGCACCGGATCGACAAGCACACGGGCTTCACGCTTTCTGCCTCCAAAGACATTCACCTCAGCGACGCCGTCAATGCGCTTGAGTTCGGGCTTAATGCGTTTTTCGACCTGGTCCTGCAGCGAACCAACTTCAAACCCCGGGTGATCTGCATGCTTGTCGGGACGCATTTCGATCATGAACCACGCCATCGCGTTGTCCGTCGATCCCTCCGTCGCGATGATGACGGGCGCTTCCGCGTCAGCGGGAACATCAGGCGTCTGCCGAAGCGCGTCTGAAACCTCCTGCAGAGCACGACCCATGTCAGCGCCAATCACAAACTCAAGCGTGACCTGCGCCTGTCCCTCGTTCGACGCGGAGCGCATTGTCTTCAGGTTGGCGACGTTCTTGAGACGCTCCTCCTGCTCTTTCGTGATGCGATCAACAATTTCATCGGGACTTCTGCCTGGCCAGACGGTTGTGACCGTCACTATGGGGCGATCGATATTGGGCGTCAACTGCACTGCCGTCCGCGTGAGCGCAATCATCCCCGCCATGACGATGAGCAGCACGCCCACCGTGACGACGACAGGCCTTCGCACAGCGAAGCCAACGACGCTCATCCTTCGCTCCGCTTGCGGCCACGTACGACTGGCGCCGGTGCAGTGGTGTCTTCTCGCGCCGCAGACGCCTTCGCCGCCTTGGTGGCGACCCGCGTTGGCGCCACTCGCTGACCGGGAAACAGCCGTTCGTTCCCCTCAATCACGACTTGTGCGCCGGGCGCGAGCCCCGCTGCGCTGACAGCGATCTGGTTGCCCACACCAAACCGTGGACGCACCCGCACAGGGATCGCCACGTTGTCGCGCACCGTGTACACGAACGCACCCGCGTCGTCGCGCAAGATGGCGTCCTTGGGCACAGTGACCGTGTCCTGAAAAGCGCCTGTGGGAATGAGCCCGATCACGCTCATGCCCGGGCGCAGCGTTCCAGCCGGATTGCGCAGCCGAATACGCACCTCGACGTTTCGCGACAGCGTGTCCGCCACCGGTGACACGCTGAACGCTTCACTGGGATGGACGGCGCCTGTCGCTTCGTCGCGCACCTGCATCTGGTGCGCGTCAGTTTGCAATAATCGCACTGCAAGCGCTTGCGGCACCTCCAGGAATGCGTCGATGGGGTCAAGCGCCACAAGGTCCGCAACCACATCGCCCTCGCGGGCCCACTGGCCAAGCTCCGTACGCTTCTCTACAACACTACCGTTAAATGGAGCGACAATCACCATGTCCGCGAGTCGTTCAATCGCAAGATTTACATCCGTTTGTGCAGCGGAAAGATCCGCCTGCGCCTGCGCAAGCCGGGCCTGCGCCTCAGCGACCGAAGTCATTGCGTCATCGAGCTCGTTTTCCGACGCGGAGCCGCGGCGCGACAATTCCTCGAGCCTGCGAACGTCGCGCTGCGTCTTCACAAGTGCGGCTTCACGCTCATGAATAACGGCTTGGCGCTGCTTGACAACGGCGCCAGCCCGCGCTTTGTCGAGATTCGCGATGGCGTCGTCGAGGCGCGCAATGATGTCACCCTTCCTGACCGCGTCGCCTGGCTCGATCAAGACCGCGACGACAAGACCCGCGCGCTGTGCTGCGATCTGCGAACGCTGCACCGCGCGAAGTTCCCCCACGACTTCTCGTCGTGATTCAAGCCGCTGCGTGCGAGCAACATCAACAACAACCTTGGCAGGAGGTGGACCGCTTTTTCCCCCTGGTTGCGCCACAGCCATTTCTGGACCCAGCGCACACGCCAGTTCAAGCACAAGCGCAGCGCGGGACGCTGAGAGAAACAAACCGCCTGTGTTGTTCATCTGCATAAGAAGTGGACCTGCCAGCCTCGGACGAGCGTCTGACGCTCATCGACATTCGCTCGCGTCTGCACACGATAGGAGCGCAGCCCACGCGCAGCGGCGCGACGCAGCCTCAATTCACACTGTTGTATTGTATCACAAGGCGACCGCTGCAGGTTTCAAGCATGGTCGAGGCGTGGTTGGTCAGTTGCGTTGATCCGAACGCTGGGACTGATGCCTACCCCCGTCCCGTCGGAATGAGAACAGCCAGAGCGCGCTCGCTGGTGCGATGCATCAGCTTCGCATCAACACCGGAATAAGCCGTCAAACAAGACCTATGCGCTTTCTTTGCGCTGCGTCCGGATCTCATGCAGCTCAACGCATGCTTCTATTGCTCTGCGATCGAGGACATACTCGGCGCCATCGTTGTCGAGGTCCGGTAGGTCGTACATAAAATCAAGCATGACTTCGTCCACAACCGCCCGCAGGGCGCGCGCCCCGGTCTCTCTGCGAAGTGCTCGTTTGGCTATCTCGTGTAGCGCATCGGGCGTGATGTCGAGCTTGGCGCCCTCCATCGCGAAGAGCTGTTCGTACTGCTTGATAAGGGCATTTTTCGGTTCAGTCAGAATCGTGACGAGCGTGCTTTCATCGAGCGGGTTGAGAGGCACGATGAGCGGCAGCCTGCCGACGAGCTCGGGAATCATGCCATACGCGAGCACATCGTCGGGCGTGACTTGCGCCAGCACATCTGCGCGATCGCGAATGGCGTCATCGCTGACTTGTTCACTGGTGAATCCGATGCGCCGACCGCCAATGCGCCGACGGATGATTTCATCTACACCGACAAACGTTCCACCACAAACAAACAGAATGTTCGACGTGTCCAGCTGAATGTACTGCTGTTCGGGATGCTTGCGTCCACCCTGGGGAGGCACGTTGGCGATGGTGCCTTCGAGCATCTTGAGCAGCGACTGCTGCACGCCCTCGCCTGACACATCGCGCGTGATGGACACATTGTGCGATGTCTTGCCGATTTTGTCGATTTCGTCGATATAAATAATGCCCCGCTGGGCTGCTTCAATGTCGTAATCCGCAGCCTGCAGCAGCTTGAGTAAGAGATTTTCGACATCTTCGCCGACGTAGCCCGCTTCGGTGAGCGTCGTCGCGTCGCCGATCGCGAAGGGAACATTCAGCATTCGCGCAAGCGTTCGGGCAAGTAGCGTCTTACCCGTTCCCGTCGGGCCCACGAGAAGGACGTTTGATTTTTCCAGCTCAACCTTGGGCGACTCCTCGTCCATCTGGCTCAACCGTTTGTAGTGGTTGTGCACAGCGACGGAGAGCGTGCGCTTGGCGCGCAACTGACCAATTACGTATTGATCGAGAAACGATGTAATCTGCCTAGGCGAAGGAATGGCGCCAAACTGCTGCTTGCCCGATGCGACGCGCCTGCGCTCCTGTTTGAAGATGTTCTGGCACAGGTCGGTGCAGTTGGAACAGATATAGACATTGCTCGGTCCCTCGACCATGGGGCCGACTTCGCGCGAGGACTTTCCGCAAAACGAACATGTGGTGACTCTTCGACCGCGAAATCCGCTGCCGCTGTCGCCGCCCGAGTCCGTTCCACTCGCGCCATCGTCGCCTTCACTCCGCCCTTTGGTCATGCAGCCCTCGCAATTCGTCGGAAGTCTTCTATCGCGCCCAGCCACACCGCTGTGCTCGATGACAAGTGTATCGGCGCAGGTGTGCGCAGGCTCGATGCGTTCGGTTCCTCGAACATCACCCTTCAAGCAGTTCTAGGACGCGCAGACCGCGCAGAACGGGCGACCGTACTGACCCTCATGCCGAAACCGACGCCTCTCGGGCTTTGCCCGCGATGACGAAGACTTCATTCGACGCGCCCGGGCGCACCGCCTGCACCTGGGCTTGGCCGCCTTGGCAATGGATCGCCTGTAAGATCGAATCCCGGCTCAGCGCTGCGTTCGGGTGGATCCTTGATTGTGGGTTCTCGCAAAGCTTGCCTGGAGATGGCGTCTCCACGATCCGTCCGCTGGCTGTCCTTCGTTTGGACACTCATTGCATGGAGCGTCTGGGTGCGCAGCGCATTGCGCTCGTCGACGCTGAGATGCCCCTCGCGGTGAAGCGTTTGGATCGTGTCAAGAGGAAAGTGACTGGGATTGCGGAAAATCGTCGACGCTGCAACATATCGCTTTCGCAGCCACCAAGCGCAGCAGGCGCCAAGGATCGACAGGACAAGCAGCGCTGCTGTGTATGTGTAGATCTCAGCAGACCCTGCAATCGCCGTTTGTGCAAGCGACCAACGCATTGGCGCATCGTAGAGCCTGCGGGACATTTGCATCAGAGCTTGCGCAATGAGAAAACGCCAGATGTCCAACAGACATCTGGCGTGAAAGGATCATGGTCAGTCAATTACTTGGCCTAGCCAGCAATCAGCGGCGACGGCGAAGGCCCATGCAGCAGAACCCAAACGCAGCCAAACCTGCTGCAGAAGGCAGTGGAATGACAGGGTTCGACGCAAAGATGTCCATCGCAAGACTTGTAGAAGTTGAACCTGAGGTGAACGTTTCAGGGGTGGCGCCCCAGAGTCCGATGCTGAAACCGCTTCCTGGATTAAAGCGATTTGCGAGATTATTGTAATGCTTTGCCATATATTGAATAGTGAAATTACGTGTCGTGTCGTCACCGCCGCCCAGGGCGCCATCGGCGCCAAAGAGCGTCATGGCGAAATCAACCGTGCCATTGAGGAAATCACCGCCAGCGCCAGCGAGTGGATCGCTGCCGATCAGTGGTGTGGTTGAAATGGCCAGCGTGCTGACTGCCGCCAGGTCGATTTTTCCCATCAATGGTCCAAGTGTGCCCGGATTGAGGTTGTTCTCCTGGAAGAGTTGTCCGTGCATCCCGGTGAACTTCAACGTCTGTGCGACATTGTCCCACTGTACATCCAGCGACGTCGTCTTGAGCCGAAACAGGATGTTGCCGGATCCGCTTGAATTCGTGGGATGATGCAGAACGGAGAAACCAAACCCCGAGCGCGTGCCTTGATTTATGTCGCTGTAGTGCAGCGAAATGGCTGCGCCCTGCGCCTGCGCTGCAACGGCCAATCCCACGATTGCGGCTGCACTTGAAAACAACGTTTTCACGTGTTTACTCACTTTCTCCCGACTTCGAGCGCCCCCCTACACAAAGAGCCCCCCGACAAGCCGAAAACAGATGCTTTATATTTAACCAAACCCAGCGTACACCCTACCGAAGAAAAAGCAAGTCAGATTACGAAAAAAAGCGAACAACGTCAAATACTTTCCCGAAGTAGGACTCAGCCCGATCAAGGCTTCTTGCTGACGGCTCCTGCGCGCATAACAAACACAACATCTTGTAGTATTGAGACGTCGTGAAGCGGATCGCCGCGCACTGCGATAACATCCGCATCCTTGCCAGGTTCGATAGTCCCCACCTCATCCGCCAGACCCAGCAGGCGAGCCCCCATAACAGTCGCGCTGCGGATCGCTTCTGCGGGCTTCATACCCGCAGCCACCATGAGGGCGAACTCCCTGGCGTTGTCGCCATGCCGACTCACACCCGAGTCAGTGCCAAAGGCGATCTTGACGCCTCCCTTGTGCGCCTTGCCAAACGCCCTCGCCACCGCTGGTCCAACCGCCAGCGCCTTTTCACGCACCGCGGGGACAAAATAGTTGTCGTTGCTTCGCGCGATCTCAGCAACCGTCTCGCCCGCAAGCAGCGTGGGCACGAGAAATGCGCCAGTCTGCTGAAACAGGCTCACTGCTTCGTCATCGAGAAAAGAGCCATGCTCGATTGAATCGACGCCTGCGCGCAGCGCCGCCTTGATGCCTTCCGTCCCGTGCGCGTGGGCAGCGACTTTTCGCCCAAGCGCGTGGGAGGTTTTCACGATCGCTTCCAGTTCATCGTCGAAAAACTGCTGATCCGTCCCTGCTTTCGTCGCGCTCAGCACGCCGCCTGTGGCTGTGACCTTAATGACATCGGCGCCTCGCTTGACCTGTGCCCGCACAGCCTTCCGCGCTTCGTATGGCCCGTCAGCGACGCCCTGCATGGGGCCTGGCGTGTCGAACAAATCCTCACGATACCCGTGTGTGCTGTCGCCGTGCCCCCCTGTTGGCGTGATTGCTTCACCGGCAGCAATAATGCGAGGCCCGGGAATGTCGCCCCGATTGATCGCGTCGCGCAGCGCGAAGATGGCGTCGCCTGCAGCCCCCAAATCGCGCACCGTCGTGAAACCTGCGTCAAGCGTGCGTTTCGCATACACCACGCCATGCAGCGCTGTGTCAGCGTCGCTGTCCTGAACGGCTCGCAAGCGGGAGTTTGCGTCCATCTGACCCGTGATATGCACGTGCGCGTCAATCAGCCCGGGCAGGACATAATAGTCCGTCAAATCAATGAACGACACCTCTCGATTGCGCCCTTCGTACCGGCGCGGATCGCGCAGACCAGCAATGACCTCCGCAATCTGGCCGTCACGAATCACCACCGTCGTCTTGCCAAGCGGCTGCTCACCTGGTTTGGCGAGAAGCCTGCCGCAATGAATCACGACCACCGCTTCATGCGATGCGCCTGCGAAGACGGGCGCCACTTGCGCACGCGCAGGCAGCGCGCCAGCCATGGCCAGCAGAGACGTTGTCAGCGCCGCAATTGCAATGCGAACCATGGCGCTCATAGCGTCACTTCCTTTCATCGCGGCCGCTGCCCGTTCAACAACCGTTGAAGCCTCGTTGCCTATTTCGTCTTTTTCGAGGATGTTTTCTTGGACGAGGTCTTCTTCTTGCTCGCTGTTGAGGCTGTTGTCGTCGAGGCCTTCTTGGATGTTTTCTTCTTCGCTGGCTTGGCGGCGTCGCTCGCCTCGTCCTTCTTCTTCATCTTCTCCTTCTGCAGCGTTTTGTCGAAATCCGCTGCGTCCATGTCTTCGATCTGCGTTTTGCCAAGCAGCGTGTCGAGCGTCTTGTGCTCGCGAATCTGCTGAGCCACACCGTAGATCCTGCCGCTCTGGGCCAGTTGGTTTTGCACATCCACCGGACGCATGCCGCGCGATGCTGCGATCTGGGCGATGTACCCAGCGATTTCCTGCTCGGTCACATCAACGTCCAGCTCCTTGGCGGCTGCGTCGAGAATGAAGAACAGTTTGAGTTCTCGCGTTGCGTCTTCGTCCGACGCCGCCCGAATCTCCGCCAGGCCCTCTTCGATCTGTTCCTCGGTCGCGCCCTGCCTAAGCATCTCGAGCCTGCTTCGCTCGAGGTTGCGGGCCGCCTGGTTGGATGAGAGTCTCGCGGGCAGCGCAAAGTCGATTCGCTCAAGCAGCGCATCGGCGAGTTGAGAACGCATGATCGATTGCTGCTCGACAAGCGTGCGCTGCTCGAGACGCTGCGTGATGATCGCGCGCAACTGATCCGAATCGCCAAGACCCAGCGTCTGCGCCGTTTCGTCAGGAGCAGCGGGCTTGACGCGGTATACCTTCTCGATCGCAAAGCTGATGGTGATTGGCGCGCCCCGCACCGATTCGGTTTCGTGATTCTCGGGACCGGTTGTCTTGACCGTAATAGTTTCGCCCACCTTTGGCGAGCCCGCTTGTTTGACAAAATCATCAACCTTGACGCCCAGGATCATGCCAGCGCCATTGGCGTCTTCAAGCGGGATGCGGATGACCGCACCGGGAATGTCGAGGACTGGATCATCCTCTCCATCAACCGTCAACGCGCCCCGGCCTGTGCAGTAGTCACCTGCGCCAGCGACCTCAAGGTCTTCGAGCGAACCGTGGTCCGCGCACAGGCGATCCATCTCCTTTTCGACCATTTCGGGCGTGATGTCGATCGTCGGGCGGATGACCTTGACATCCTCCAACGAGGGCATGGTCACGTCTGGAGCGACTTCCACATCAATTGTGAAGGAAAACGCCTTGCCAAGCTCGACTTCGGTTTCGCGAGAATCTTCGCCGAGCTCGGGCTCGCCCACGACGTGCAGGTCGTGCTCTTTGATCGCCTTTTTGTACGCCTCTTCAATGATGCGCTGACGTGCTTCGTCGCGCGACGCCTTCCCGAAGCGGCGCTCGATCAGCTTTCGAGGCGCCATGCCCTTGCGAAACCCGGGCAATTGCACCTCCCCGCCAAGCGTCGCGAGGGCTTCGTCGAATTCGTGTGAGACAGTCTCGGGCGACGCCTCGATTTGCAGTCGCTTCGAGCAAGGACCAGCGTCCTCCACCGTGACTGTGGGCGCGGGTGTCTCTGCGGTCGCGGATTTCGCCATCGCGGTTGCATCTCCTGCCTGATCGCCCGGCCGGCGCACGCCGACCGCGCAACCTGTGGTATAAGGCTCGACGATACCGCACGGATGTCAAAAAGACCAGCGAACGGCTGGCTTAGCGTGAATCACCCACCACGAGCGGAGGCGCCGCTTCCGCAATGAATCGTGATGGCGCCTTGATGTCGCCCAGCCATCGGATAATCCTTCGTTCGAGCGCACCTGTGTCGCCGAAGCGAGCCTCGAAGAGTGAAAGGTGTCTTACAGGCGTCATCTTGCCTGGCGGCTCAGCAGCCAGATCGTTCAGATACGTGCCCAGCTGCCGACGATCGTGCCTGTGCAGGTACGTGAAAAGCGCGAAGCTCTCAGCATAAAGCGAATCAACCTGCGCCGGGGATGCGTTCGTCACGTCGGTCATCGCCACAAGGTCGCGAAGCGGAATCGGGAAACCGCCAGCAAGGAGCGCGTGCGCCTCTTCGTCCCTTCGAGGCGAGGGTTGATCGGGTCCAAAGGCCCGCCGGGCGTCGGGCGACTCAAACGACGTCGCCAGCCCTTCGGTGAGCCAGAACGGATGCTCAAGCAGCCGGGACTGCACGCCCGAATTGAACGCAAGCAGGTGTGTCGCTTCGTGAATTGTCTTTTCCGTTGAAATATCGTGCACCTGTGTCAGTAATTCCCGTCGCTGGGTCGCGACGGCGCCGCTCACACGCCTGGCGTCCTCCGCAAGCGCGCTGGCGAGGTCTCGATCGCTGCGTCGTTCTCGACGAGCCTGTCGCGCCTGTGCATTTGCGCGATCGGCCCGGGCGTCGAGCGTCGCCATTGCTTCGGTGACCGAAGTCGAAGCCTTATCGTCGTACAAAACAATGCGATTGCTCACCGAGGCGTAGTACCCAGCGACCCAAGGCGCCTCCACGCTGTCATAGCGCTTGGCGAACGCCCGATACACCTGCTCGTCGGAAAACAGAATGCACAGTTGCTTCGCCGCCAGCGGCGCCGCTGACGCATTGAGTGATCGCATCACGCGGTAAAACTGATGCCGGGTCCGCTCGAGCAGCGACCCCTTTTCAAGCGCCGCCTGCTGGCTGGAGTCTGTGATAATGACGAAATGCTCCGTCTCGTACCGCGAAAACCCCGCGCCAACCTGGTCCAGAGCGACAGCAATCGCCTCTTCCGGGGCAGCTGGCTCGAAATCGCGGCGTTTGTGCAGACGCCACATCGCCTGCGCCGCCCGTTCACGAAGCAGCCCAGCATTCCACGCCAAGCGGTATTCCTGATCCGCGAGCGCAAGATTCCCTTCGTGCTCCGCGCGCTGGCCCACTGCGAAGCGCTGCCTCGCTTCCGCCTGACTGATCGGACGCCCGAGAAGAAGTTGCTGCTCGCCGGACGCGATCATCGGCGTCGGCCCCGTCGCAAACGAAAAGGCCCAAGCCGTCATGATCGCTGCGCCGAATATCAGCGCAGGCGGTTGCACACTCCTGACCGCCCGGTGTAACACAGGCAAGAGGATCGGCGAGCCCGCGTATCGCCTGCACAGCCCGGCGCGCTCTCGGACCGCTCGTTGACGCTCGATCCGTTTCCCCCAGCACAATCGGCGCGAACACAGGTCCGCAGCGGGCCGAGAATGCTGCGCCCGCCCGATACTTCAAACGCTCGCTACGCCGTATAGACTTACGCCGAACGACGCGCAACTGGCCAGCAAGGCAGTGCAGCGCCAGGAGATTGTGCCCGATGGGATTGGAATCAGCGATCAATGCGGAAGGATTCTTGACGACTTCGCTGCAGCGGCTGATCAACTGGGGAAGGCGTTCATCGCTGTGGCCTATGCCGTTCGCCACCGCCTGTTGCGGAATCGAGCTCATGGCGACTGCGTCAAGCCGGTATGACATCGCCCGCTTTGGCATGGAGCGCATGAGTTTCTCGCCTCGCCAAGCGGATCTGCTCATCGTCGCGGGGCGCGTCGCAATCAAATCGCTTCCCGTGCTGCAGCGGATCTACATCCAGATGTCAGAGCCCCGCTGGGTCATCTCGATGGGCGCCTGCGCCTCGACGGGCGGCGTGTTCGACACCTATGCCACCGTGCAGGGCGTCGATCAATTCATTCCCGTGGATGTGTATGTGCCTGGCTGCCCGCCAAGACCCGAAATGCTGCTCGAAGGCGTCATGGCGATCCAGCGCATTATCGACAACGAAGGCATTCCGCCAACGAGAGGCGGCAAGCGCGTGCCTATGGGGCTTGTGCTCGAACCCACGCATGAAATGTCGCCTCAGCCATCCCCGCTCACCGTCGGCACAACATGATGGTTGACACCAGTGATGGTGGCGCGGGCGTCTCGCCCGCGTGAACGAGCAACTGCTGTGAGAAGTTAAGATAAAACGTCGTACATCCTTGTCTGCCCCCCTCTCCCCTTGGGGGAGAGGGCTGGGGTGAGGGGTTCTTCGTTTGATTTGGTTGGTTCTTCCCGGCGCTCCCATCATATGTAGAAGCACCATAATGACATAACCAATTCAATTGGATAGATCGGGAGCGCGCTCCCACCAGAAAATTCAGCGATATACTGCGCAGCGGCCAACGCGCAGGAGCAAACCACAATGAAACAAGACACATCCGAAACCACCACGACCATGCGCCCCATGTTGCGCCATCGCGCTCGATCGTTCTGCCTATGCGTGACGATCACCAGCCTGGCGCTGGCGATTTCGCTTGGGGCAGTTCAACCCGCACAGGCGCCCGCGCAGGATGACGCCAAGGCGCTCGCCATTCGAGCCAGTAGCGCCCGCATTGCAGGCGACGCGCGACTTGCGCTCGCGCTCTACACCGCATCGCTCACTCTTCGTGACAACGCAGATGTGCGCAACCGCCTGCACGAAGTCGCGCTCTCCATAAGTCCGGGGAGCGTCAATGGCGCCTCGCTGGACATCGCGGAGCGCGTCAATGATGAAACGCTGCGCCGCGAGGAGCTCGAACGGCGTCTCCATGAAATCGACCAGCGTTTCGCAGGTCCATCGGGTGTTGAGCGCAGACTCGAGCGCATCGAGAACGATCGCAACAACGACGGCAATGCGGAGTCGCGCGTCGATCGACTCGAGCGCGATGTGCACGAACTGCGAAGAGAGGTCAATCAAAACACCCACGACATCAACCGCTTGCGTCAGGACCTGAGCCGACTGCAGTCGCGCATCCGCTAGAGCGTCTTGCGTCATTGCATTCCCCCCTCTCCCTTTGGGAGAGGGGCAGGGGGAGAGGGATTCTTCCTGTGTGTTGACCATTTTGATCGATGGTTTGTACAGGAACATGGAGCTTGATTTCGAAAAATGCGCTAAGGCCACTGACAAAACGCAGCACCCTCAATACATTGTTCGTCTGGCGGCGCATCGTGCTGCGCGAACGCTCGAATGTCTTGATACATTGCGTCAAATGGGCAGGTCAGAGCCCCCCACCGGGACGCCCCACCGGGAGAGGTTTCCATAGTGTCAGGTGGGTAAATGCTCGCGCGCAGTAGCGCGAACCATTGCGTCCGTATTCGCGTCACTAGCCACCTCCTCTACACGAGAGCGCAATGTTTCGTTGGGCTCGCGCTCAAGCGCGTTTCCCGCTGCGATGATCGCATTGCGCTGCATCATGGCGAGCGTCGCTCGTTTGAGCGCGGTGGTCGCAAACGCAGCCCGCCTGTCGGGTTCCTTCCATCCCAGGATTTCCAGCAGATCAAATCCGTCGCGCGCTGGCGTGTACGCCTCGTTCGGCGTGTGTTGCCCAGTTTCTCGCGGGCGGTTGTGCGGACAGACCTCCTGACAGATGTCACAGCCAAAGATCCAGTCGCCCATATCCTTGTAAAGTGATGGGTCGATCGACTCGCGCTGTTCGATCGTGAGATACGCAATGCACCTGCGCGCATCGACAGAATATGGCGTGATGGCGTTCGTCGGACAGGCGTCGATGCAGCGCGTGCACGAGCCGCAATGGTCCGTCTCAACGCGCTGCTCAGGGACTGGCGGCAGGTCGAGCGTCGTCAGCGCGCCCCCAAGAAACAGATAACTCCCCGTCTTAACATTGATGAGCAGCGTGTGCTTGCCGATCCAGCCAAGCCCAGCGCGAGCTGCGTGCTCGCGCTCGAGCACCGGCGCCGTGTCGACAAACGACCGGAAGCGCTCGCCCGGAAAGCACGCTCGTAAATCATCACACAGCGCATGGAGTCTTTTTCTGATGACGTTGTGGTAATCCCTGCCTTGTGCGTACCTGGCGATGCGACCCCGACTCGCCTCGCCACGGTCGCTGCGCGCAGCAGGCCCAACGCAGTCAGTTCCGCGCCAGTAGAGGTCCGCGACCATGATGATCGACCGTGCGCCTGGCAGCATTTTTCGCGGATCAACACGCAGCGCGCTATTGCGCTCGAGATACGCCATCGAGCCGTGCTTGCCCGCAGCGATCCACGCGCGATATTCCGCTTCGTACTCGGTTGGTCTGGCGGAACACACGCCCGCATGGATGAACCCCAGCGCGGCGCACGCCTCGAGGACGGTGCGCGTCCGCTGCAATGCTGCTGGAGTCGCCATTGTCGATCCGCCTGCCACAATGATGCGCCAGAAACGACAAACGCAGCGTCAGCGGGACGCAGCGGCTGTTGGCTTGTCCAGCCGCGCTGATTGTGCGCTGGTCGCCCAGCGCTGCATGCGCTCGAGCGCCTCGGGCGCCGATTCTTCGAGAGACGCCAGGTCGGGCAGCCAGGCGCGGTCCCACTCAAACACGACCCACCCTGCATACGACGCCGACGCCAGATTGCGAACCAGCGCCTCGCAATGCGCGACGCCGTCGCCAGGCAGGCATGGCTTGCCATGCTCGTTGACGTCCTTCACGCGCACCACCAGCAGATCGCCCGCAAGCAGTTCGCGGGCAGCGTCCGCGTCGTCGCCAGCCCTCGCGCCCACCGCCACGTTGTAGCACGCCCCGACCAGCGGATGTCTCGCGCGATCGACAATCTCCAGCACATCAGCAGCGCGTGGAAACCCGCCACCGTTTTCGAGCGCCAGCATGCCGCTGCCCCAGCGTGCGTGGTCTGCTGCAAGGCGAATACGAGCGACGATGCGCTTGAGCGCCCTGTCTGTTCGCTCGCCTGTTGCAGGCTCAAACGCGAAGACGCGCGTGTAGCTGGCGCCGATGGATCGGGCAACATCCAGATGGCGCTCCGCTTCGCGGACCTCCTGTTCGTTGTCACGCAGGAACCCCACCACAGGCGGCGTCACCGGCGCATCGAAGCGAGCAGACGTCCCCACGCCCGCAATCGCGACGCCCGCATCGCGGAACATCGCCTCCACTTTGTCGCCCGCGGAAAGTGCGGGATCGCACGCGAGCGAGCGCGATCCATACCCAAGCGTGCGCAGCTCCACGCCCGCAAACCCCGTCTCGCGGGCGAAGTTTGCGACGCGCTCGAGGGTCCATGTTGGGCAGGCGACTGTGCTGAAGGCGAACTTGAGCATTCCTTCACGCTCCTTGTGTGCTTGTCAGTGTGTCATGGTACGTGCTGCTGCCGTTCACCGCCCGCTCTTCCAATCGGCCCCTGTCGCACGCGAGCGCGCCAGACGCCCCAGTGACGCGCCATCTACACTGTTAACGGGAGCGCGCCCAACGGAGACGCCGTTCCACGAAGCCAATCTAATTGTGAGCACCGCTGTATGAACTACACCTCAATCACAGACGCCCAGCGCTCCCAGATGCTCGAGACGCTTGGCGCCAGGTCGATCGACGAACTTTTCGAGGTCATCCCCGAAGAGAGCAGGCTTCACGGGCCTCTTGATCTACCGGCGCCAGCAAGCGAGCTTGAGCTGCAGCGTGAGTTGTCACGTCTTGCTGACGCCAACCATGGCGCCGACAGGCGCACGTGCTTTCTGGGGGGCGGCGCGTACGACCACTTTATCCCTTCCTTTATCGATCAGATGATCAATCGCGGGGAGTTCCTTACGGCGTACACGCCGTATCAGCCCGAAGCGTCGCAAGGCGCCTTGCAGGCGCTCTTCGAGTTTCAGACACAGATCGCCCGCTTGACAGGCATGGACCAGGCCAACACATCGCTGTACGAAGGCGCAACCGCTGTCGTTGAAGCTGCGCTGCTCGCGCTTCGCGCCACGGGGAAACGAAAGGTCGTCGTCAGCGCCGGGCTGCATCCGCACGCCATCGCGGCGCTGCGTACCTATCTGGCTGACCTGTCCGCTGACCTCGTGGTTGTCGAGCGGAACGCCAAGACCGGCGCGACCGACCCGGAAGCCTTGGCGAAAGAAGCAGCGACAGACGCTGCGTGCGTCATCGTGCAATCACCCAACTTCTTTGGCGTCATTGAAGACTGGAGCGCATGCTTTACGCGATCAAAATCGTCCGCGACAGGCGCATCCCCCATCGCGATCGCAGCGTGCAACCCCATTGCGTGCGCCCTGCTCAAGACGCCGGGCGCATGTGACGCCGACATCGCTGTGGGCGATGGTCAGCCACTGGGCATCCCCCTGCAGTTTGGCGGGCCGTATGTCGGGCTCTTCGCTGCGAAGAAGAAGTTCCTGCGCAAAATGCCGGGCAGACTTGTGGGTGAAGCGCTCGACGAAGCGGGCCGGCGGTGCTATACGCTCGTTCTGCAAACGCGCGAGCAGCACATTCGCAGGGACAAAGCCACGAGCAATATCTGCACAAACCAGGGGCTGCTCGCCCTTCGCGCCACCATGTTCCTCACAGCGATGGGCGCCAACGGCCTGCGTGAAATGGCCCAGCAGTGCTGGCACAAGGCCCACGACACAGCGGAGCGCATCGCGGATCTACCCGGGTACAACCTGCGCCACACCAGCCAGTTCTTCCACGAGTTTGTCGTCACTTGTCCCAAGCCAGCCCGCGAGATCGTCGCGCAATGCAAGGAACAAAACATTCTCGCGGGAATCGCGCTCGACGACCCGCGCGTGAACAACGCAGGCGCAGCCAATGATCTGCTTGTCGCTGTCACGGAAAAACGCACCACGACGGATATCACAGCGCTCGTCGACGCCCTGCAGGTCGCAGCCCGATGAACCCCCAGACCATGGACCCCAGACAAAGGAGTATGTCATGCGCATCGCATCAGTCCTGATCGCTTCCCTCAGTCTGCTTTCACTCATCGCGCCAGCTATCGCGCAAGCGGGCGCTCCACCCACTGCGCCCTTGCCCGCGGGTCTCACCACACGCAGGCCCGTTGCGACGTTCTCCATCGTCGCCCGCGACGGGAAGACGGGACAGATGGGCGTCGCTGTCCAAAGTCACTGGTTTAGCGTCGGAACGAGCGTGCCCTGGGCACAGGCGGGCGTCGGCGCAGTCGCGAAGCAAAGTCTCGTGGACACACGCTATGGCCCGATGGGCCTCGCCCTCATGGGCGGCGGCAGAACCGCTCAGCAGGCGCTGGACGCCCTCACAAGCACCGACGAAGGCCAGGCGTATCGGCAGGTCGCGATGGTCGACGCAGCGGGCAATATCGCAGCCCACACCGGCGATCTGTGCATCGCCAACGCGGGGCACGTGACGGGAACGCTCCCTGATGGCACGGTTTTTTCCTGTGAATCGAACATGATGGGTCCGACAGGCGTGCCTGAAGGCATGGCGCAAGCCTTTCGCGACGCGACCGGATCGCTCGCTGATCGGCTCGTCGCAGCCCTCGTGGGCGCGCAAGCGGTTGGCGGCGACATCCGCGGCATGCAGTCAGCAGCGGTGCTCGTCGTGCGCGCTCAGAGCACTGGCAAGATATGGGAAGATCGTCTGGTCGATCTGCGCGTCGAGGACCACACCAACCCCGTCAAGGAAATCGGCAGAGTCCTGCGACTGCACGAAGCCTACGAGCACATGAATGCGGGCGATCTTGCGATCGAAAAGGACGACATGGACACAGCCATCGCGGAATATGGCGCCGCCCAGCGCATGGCGCCCCACGTCGCGGAGATGGCCTTCTGGACAGGCGTGACACTCGCCAGCGCAGGCAAAGTGGACGAGTCCATCCCGCACTTTCGCAAAGCCTTCGCTGACACAACGCCCCGCGCCGACTGGGTGGAGCTGCTCAAACGACTTCCCGCGTCGAAACTGTTCCCTGATGATCCCGCGTTAATCAAGAGGATTCTGCGTGAAGCGAACAACCGCCGCTGAGAGCCGCAAACAGGAGAGCGCGCGACAATGACGACACTGCGAACATCTCCAACAACAAGTGGACCACTCATGGTTGAACCAACGCCTTCGTCCGCTGCGCCGGTCCCCACCCGTGGTGATCGGCCTGTCGAGCCCACGATCTTCGAGAAGCACTCGCCTGGCGCCTGCGCCCTCACACTCCCTGCGCTCGACGTGGACGAGACGCCTGTTCCCGCTGCGCTCATGGGCGACGCGCCCAACCTGCCGACGATCTCCATGCCACAGGTCATCCGCCACTACACCCATCTTTCCCAGCGGAACTTCTCCATTGACGGCGAGTTCTATCCCCTGGGCTCGTGCACGATGAAGCACAACCCGCGCATCAACGAATGGGCGGCGGGGCTGCCTGGGTTAACGTCGATCCATCCACTGCAGGACGACGAAGACGTGCAGGGCGCGCTCAAACTCCTTTATGAAACACGGACGTTCCTCGAAAGTGTCGCAGGACTGCACGAAGCGTCGCTGCAGCCCGCCGCTGGGGCGCATGGCGAGTTCACCGCGCTCAAGGTCATCCACGCCTACTACAAAGCAAACGGGCAGGAGCGGCGCACCAAAGTGCTCGCGCCCGACACGGCGCATGGCACCAATCCCGCGTCTTGCGCGATGTGTGGCGCCAGTGTGATCGCGGTCAAGACAAAGAACGGCTATACGGACACCGACGATCTTCAGCGGATCATCGACGAAGAAGGCGCCGACACGATCATGGCGTTCATGATCACCAATCCCAACACCGCTGGGCTTTTCGACAAAGAGATCAGCCGCATCGCCGACATCATCCACAAAGCAGGGGCGAAACTGTATCTCGATGGCGCCAACATGAACGCCATCCTGGGCAAGACGCGCCCGGGCGACTTTGGCGCAGACGCGATGCACTACAACACGCACAAGACATTCTCCACGCCGCATGGCTGTGGCGGTCCGGGCGCTGGGCCGATCGTTGTGACGAAGGAACTCGCGCCGTTTCTCCCTTCGCCACAGGTCGTTAAGCGCGACGATGACTCATACGCGCTGGACTTCGACAGGCCGCAATCCATTGGCAGAGTGCGTGCCTTCTTCGGGCAGTTTGGCGTGCTGGTCCGCTGCTGGACGTACATCCGCGCGTGTGGCGCCGAGGGGCTGGAAGAGGTTGCGGAGCTTGCGGTGCTCAGCGCGAACTATCTAGCGGCCCGACTGCGCGATCGGTACGACGTGCTCTATTTTTCCCCTGAAGACAAACGCTATTGCGCCCACGAGTTTGTCACGGTGCCTCGCGCGCTGCTTGACAAGGGCGTGAAACTCAACGACATCGCCAAGCGCCTGATCGACTATGGCGTGCACCCCCCCACCATGCACTGGCCTGTGCACGATTGCCTTATGGTTGAGCCGACGGAGACCGAACCGCTTTCGATGCTCGACCGTTTTGTTGACGCGATGCGGGCGATCGCGGATGAAATCGACTGTGATCCCGCAAGTCTCGCAAAGGCGCCACTGGAAGCGACGGTGCGCAGGGTTGATGTTGTCGGCGCCGACCGCCACCCGCGCGTGGTGTTCGAGGGATGACGCAGGCAAACGGAAAGGTCGAAGGCAAGACGGGCGTGCTGTTCGTGTGCCTGGGCAACATCTGCCGAAGCCCACTTGCGGAAGGCGTGTTTCTGGATCTCGCTCGAAACCAGGGCATCGCGGACCACTTCGACGTGGACTCCGCGGGCACCGGGAACTGGCATGTTGGCGAGAAGCCCGACGGTCGCGCGCTGGCTGTTGCGAAAAAGCATGGCGTAACGCTCGTCAGCGTCGCCAGGCAGGTAGATCCCGCGCACGATTTCTCGCAGTTCGACTGGATCATTCCCATGAACAGGGACAATGAACGCGACCTTCTGACCCTTGGAGCGCGTCGCCAGCGCACACGCCTCTTGCGCTCGTTCGATCCCGCGCTTTCGGCCGAGACGGGCGCCGACCTCGATGTGCCCGATCCCTATTTTGGTCAGGGCGACGGATTCGAGCGCGTGTTCGCCATGATCGAGCGGGCCTGCGCAGGGGCGCTGCGGCAACTGTCGAACGCTTGAGACGCAAGGAAGAGTGATCAAGACAAGAATCCCTCTCCCCCTGCCCCTCTCCCAGAGGGAGAGGGGGGAAAGGCATCCCCCCGCCGTCCTCTTGCCTCTTGCCTCTTAACCTCTTGCCTACTACCTACTGCCTACTGCCTACTGCCTAATACCTTCCCCTTCACAGCAGCATTGTCGGATCGACATCGACAGCCATGCTCGCGTCGCTCACAATTGCGCCGTCGTTGCGCAGCGCTGTGATGACGCGCTGCAGGGCGGCAGGCGTCGCTGCGGTCAGTTCGACAGCGATTCGGTGCTTGCCCGCGATTCTGCTGATCGGACAGGGGAACGGACCGCGCACGAGCAATCGGTCGGCTCCTGGCGCCTGCGATTTCTGTTCCGCCAGCGCTCTTGTCACAGCGCGAGCTTGCGTGAGCGCCTTGTCATACTCTTTATTTCTTACAACAATACGGGCCATACGCGCGATGGGCGGCAGATCGGCGTTCGCGCGGAAGACCAACTCCTGCTCCGCGAACGCTTGGTAGTCGCCTGCCGCTGCGAGCGCGATCGCTGGTTCCTGCGGGTCCATCGTCTGCACGACGACATCCGCAGGGGGGCCCTGGCTTCTGCCTGCGCGACCTGCGACCTGCGCCACGAGCTGAAACGTGCGTTCAGCGGCGCGAAAATCGGGCAGGGATATCGCGGTGTCCGCGCTCACGACGCCCACGAGGCGGACGCTCGGAAAGTCGAGACCTTTGCCAATCATTTGCGTGCCAAGCAGCACGCGCACCTCGCCTTTCGCAAACCGCGCCAGCGCCTCACGCCAGTGCTTTGCGCTGTGGACAGCGTCGGAATCGAGTCGCAAAAAGGTCTCACCTTCTATGAGTTCTGGAAATAACCGAGACAGCTCTTCCTCAACGCGCTGCGTCCCTGCGCCAAATGTGACGACGCGCTTGCTGCACACCGGACACAGCATGGGCACACGCTGCTCCGCCTGGCAGTGGTGGCAGCGCAGCAGGCCGCCTCGCGGTAAATCCCGATACTTGTGCAGCACCATCGAAGCGTCGCAGTCGTCGCAGACCATCACCCAGCCACATGTGTGATCGGGACACGAGATATACGTCGCGTAGCCGCGTCGATTGAGCAGAAGCATCGCTTGTCCGCCACTGTTCAGCGTGTCGCGCAAAGCGCGCTCCAGCGCCGGGCCGATCAGCCGAATGTGCGTGATTCCAGCGCGAGCAAGACGCCGCCGTTCTTCGCGCATATCCACAACGCGCACGCCCGGAAAACACATTCCGGGCGCACGATCAAGCATCGTGTGCAGCGTGAACCTGCCGATCTTCGCGTTGCGCCACGACTCAAGTGACGGCGTTGCGGACCCGAGCACAATGGGGCAATTTTCGATCTGGGCCCTGCGGATGGCGACATCGCGTCCGTGAAACCTCGGAGATTCCTCCTGTTTGTATGCGTTGTCGTGCTCCTCGTCGACGACAATTAAGCCCAGTTTGCCATCGGCTCCACTGTCAAAAGGCGCGAATACAGCGGACCGCGCCCCCACCGCAATGCGGGCGGCGCCGCTGGCGACAGCTGACCACTGCTCGTTGCGCTGGGCTGCGGTCAATCCG
>Ga0114931_10002307_pt1 | contig 24276 bp, 24 predicted proteins | sample 2SBtaG_FD_89579 | JGI IMG/M metagenome (GOLD analysis project Ga0114931, IMG submission 89579) | Deep subsurface microbial communities from Kolumbo volcano to uncover new lineages of life (NeLLi) - 2SBTROV14_V59a metaG | ecosystem: Environmental > Aquatic > Marine > Volcanic | place: Kolumbo... | reverse complement strand
GTTGGGCCGAATCGAGAAGCTGAGTGAGACCGGCCCCCCCTCATCGACGGGCGGGACGCACGCAGTGGTGGTCAGGCTGGCGTTCTGGGTCGTGGGCAGCACGCCGTAGCCGAAGCCGTCCATGCCCGGATCGCTGGTGTCGACCTCGGCCTGGCCGGTGGTCGTCCACGCCGAGGCGTCGTGGAAGCTCGGATCGGGGGTGCGCGCGGTGAGGCACTCCCCCGGCTGCTCGCACAGGCCCGCGAAGCAGTGATCGCCCTCGGCGCACTGGTGGCGGCAGGTGCCGCAGTTCGACGAGTCGTTGGCGAGGTCGGCGCACCCGGCGTCGCAGCAGGTCCCGCCCGAGCCGCACAGGCTGTCGTCGGGGACGCTGGCGCAGCCCAGCACCGCGTCGCAGGTGTCGATGGTGCACGAGATGCCGTCGTCGCACAGGGCGTCTTCGGGCTGCGGCAGGCAGCCCTGCACCGAGTCGCAGGTGTCGACCGTGCAGTCCACGCCGTCGTCGCAGGACGCGTCGTCCGCCTGGTGCGTGCAGCCGCCCGGGTCGACGCACGTGTCGTCGGTGCACGAGACCCCGTCGTCGCAGTCCGGCGCCGCGGTCGTGGTGCACTGGCCCGACTGGCAGATCGCGCCGCCGTTGCAGGTCTGCCCGTCGTCGCAGTCCACCCCGTCGTCGCGGACGATGTTCAGGCAGCCGTCGTCCCCGCACACGTCGAGGGTGCAGGGGTTGCGGTCGTCACAGTCGGTGTCGTGGGCGCAGGCGACGCAGGAGCCACTCGGCTCGTCGCACACCAGGGCCCCCTGGCAGTCGTCGTTCGTCTTGCACGCGTGGGAGCAAGCGAGCGGTCCAGCCAGCAGCAGCCCCAAGATGGCGATCACGCGGATCGAGGAGTCCTCCGAGTCTGTTGTCGTTGTACCCCGGAAGAGGCGGAGTCCGAAAGCCCGCGAAAGGGGACCGTCACAGTTCACCGCCTCCACCCTGGGAACGGATCCACGCGACGGTGTGCTCCGTGGCCTCCGCGGGCGTGAGCGGCGGTACGTAGCCGAGGTGCCGGTGTGCCTTGTCGGTGCGGAAGGTGAAGTCGAGGGTGACGAAGTAGACCTCGCCTCCGGCCCGGGCCTCCTCGCCCGCGAGCAGCCCCTGGACCACCACACCGCCCAGGAAGCCCGCGCCGCCGGTGACCGCGACGACCGGCCCGTCCCCCCTCCTGCCACTCATGCGACCCTCTCGGGCCGCGCGGTGGTACAACCCGGGGCGCCTGCAACCCCCCACCGTCCAGCCATGCCTACCAAGCTCCAGTTCCTCGTGGGCGCTGGCCGAACCATTCCGGTGGCCGCCTTCGACGCGCTCCTGCGCGAGCGCAGTGTGCCACGACTCGTCGAGCGCGAGCCCTGCACCGCTGGCACGTGGGGCACTCCAACCTCCCCTTCGACGTGCACCCGGTGTGGAACTACGTCCGCAACGTGATCCACGAGCCCGTGGCGCCCGACACCCCCCACCGGGACGCGATCGTGGAGGAGCGCTTCCGTACCCCGCGCGACCTGCTGCACGTGCCCACCTTCTTCGGCGGCTACCTCGCGATGTGGCGGAACGTGGCCCGCGTCGCCCTGGACATCCGTGGGTTCATCGACCTCGGCTCCCTGGAGACCTGGCTGGTGCGCGAGCGTCACGTGGTGTGCCCCTAGCAGGGCCCGCCGCGCAGGCGACGGACCCGCCCGACCGACCCCTCGGGTTACCCTGGGCCCGCTTCGGAGGTGCGCGGTGATGGACCTGAGCCTGCCCGAGTTCCTCGCCTTGTCCGACCGGGAGAAGGCGGCCCGGGTCGGGGACCGCGCGGTCCTCTACGCACAGCAGTTCGACCGCGCGCAGCTCGACGCGCTGTGCCGGCTCGCCGACGCCGCGCGCGACCTGCACCGCCATCCCGAGGGCCGCGAGCTGATGGGGTCGCTGTTGAAGTACCGCATGGCGCTCAACTTCTTCGTCCAGCCCTCGTCGCGGACCTTCATGTCCTTCAACACCGCCCAGGCGTACCTGGGGATGAGCCGGATGTCGGTGCGGGACGTGAAGATCTCCTCCATGTCCAAAGGCGAGTTGCTGGTCGACTCCGTCCGGACGTTCATCTCCTACGTCGACCTCGTCGTGATGCGACACGGCGACGAGAACGCCGCCGCCGCGGCCTTCTGGACGGCCACGCGCGCCCACCGGCGGATCACCCTGGACGACGGCGAGGAGCGCCCGGTCCCCATCGTGTCGGGCGGCTCGGGCACCAAGCAGCACCCCACCCAGGCGCTGCTCGACATCTACACCCTGCAGCGATCGCTGGAGCCGGTGGGCGGCCTCGACGGCAAGACCCTGCTCCTGGTCGGCGACCTCGCGCGGGGCCGCACGGTGCGCTCGCTCAGCTACCTGATGCGCAACTACACCGGCATCGAGCTCGTGTTCGCCGCGCCCGAGCGGTACCAGATGCTCCCCGACATCCTGGCGTTCCTCGATGCCCATGGAATCGAGTGGCGCAAGGCCCACTCCATCTCCGAGGCGGTGGCGGAGGCGGACGCGGTGTACATGACGCGCATCCAGGACGAGTACGATGATCTGCGAGGGCCCGGCCACGAGGCGGCCGGGCACGACTTCGTGTTCACCCGCGAGCACCTAGGCCGCATGAAGCCGACCGCCTGCCTGATGCACCCGCTGCCCAAGCGCGACGAGATCGAGCCCGAGATCGACTACGTCGACGACCCGCGGGTCGTCTACTGGCGCCAGGAGCGCAACGGGATGTGGATGCGGGTGGCCATCCTCGCCCGACTGTTCCGGGTGGGCGATCGGATCCTGCGTGCAGCCGTATGAGCCAGGCGTGAACCGGACGACCGCCGGCAGCGTGGAGACCTCCGGAGCCCTCCGGTGGCTCGCCGTGTCCGCCGTCGCCGCCGGCTACCTGGCCTTCGGCCTCCTCGGACTGGTCATCGCGAGCGGCCAGGCCGAGGGCTCCCTGATCTGGCCCTCGGCGGGGCTCGCTCTCGGCGCGGTGATCCTCCTCGGCTGGCCGGCAGCCATCGGGGTCTTCATCGGAGCGGCCTCCGTCGCCATGATCCACCATCGCCCCTTGGGGCTGGCGCTGCTCCTCGCCTCCGGCGCGGCCACCGAGGCGACGATCGGCGCCGCGCTGCTGCGCCTGGTGGACTTCGAGCCCGGTCTGGACCGCCTGCGCGACGTGCTGGCCTTCTTCGGGGTGATCGTGCTCGCCTCCGCCCCGGTCGGCGCCACCGTCGACCTGTGTGCGCTTCTGGCGGACGGCGCGCTCCCCACCCGGCTCGCGAGCCTGGTCTGGGTCACGTGGTGGCTGGGCAACGTGGGCGGCTCGTTGATCGTGGCCCCCATGTTGCTCGTCACCGTCCGGGGAACCCCCACCTGGAAGGCCCTCGCGCAGCGCCTCGAGTCGTGGATCCTCCTGGCGCTGCTCGCCGGCATCCTCGCCCTCGCCTTCGGCGCCGTCTTGGCCCAACCCTCCATCCGGCTGTTCGTGGCCATCCTGGCCTTCCCCTTCGTGGCGTGGGCCGGCCTGCGTCTGGGGCCCCGGGGCGCGATCCTCGCCGCGCTCGTGACGGCCATCGCCGGCGTCGCCGGCACCACCCGCGGCGTGGGCCCCTTCCTCTTCCCGAACATCCGCTCGAACATGCTCGCCCTGTGGGCCTACGCGACCACGACGAGCACCACGGCGATGCTCCTCGCCGCGGCGTGGGCCGAGCGAGAGCACGCCGAGGCGAGGCGGCGGGCGGGCGAGCAGGAGCGGGCCCGGGTGGAGCAGCACCTGCGGCAGGTCCAGCGCCTCGAGAGCCTCGGTGCCCTGGCCGGCGGCGTGGCGCACGACTTCAACAACATCCTCGCCACCATCCGCGGGAGCGCCGAGCTGGCGAGCATGGGCCGCAAGCTCGACCGCGACGTCCGCGGGCTCCTCGACGGCATCGAGCGGGCCACCGACCGCGGCGCGACCCTGTGCGCCCAGCTCCTCACCTACGCCGGCCAGGCCGAGCCGACGCCTCGGCGGGTGTACTTCCACGAGCTGCTGGGCGAGATGGAGCAGATGATCCGGGTCTCGGTGCCCGCGAACATCCACGTGGAGCTCGCCATCGACCCGGTGCCGCCCATCCCCGCCGACCCGGCCCAGATCCGCCAGGTGCTGATGGCGATGGTGGTCAACGCTGCCGAAGCCATCGGCGATACGCCCGGCACGATCCGGATCGCCAGCTACATCACCGAGATGGAGGCCTTCGAGCTGCATCCCACGCGACACGAGATGCCTGCCGGTCCTTACGCGGCGCTCGAGGTGAAGGACAACGGCTCGGGGATGGACCTGGAGCAGCAGCCCCGCGTGTTCGAGCCCTTCTACACCACCAAGTTCCCGGGCCGGGGGCTCGGGCTCTCGGCGGCACTCGGCATCGTCCACGCGCACGGCGGGGCCATCGACATCGACAGCGAGGTCGGCGTGGGGACGCGCTTCCGTGTGCTGATCCCGGTGCATTCGCGCGACGAGGCGGGTGGGGAGCACCACGTCCCGTCCCCGGTCCCGGACCACCACGTGCTCGCGGGCAGCGGCGAGGACGTCGTCCGGCGCGCGGCCGTCCGTGCCCTGGAGCAGGCGGGCTGGCGCGTGTCCCTGTCCCGCCCAGACCAGACGCCCCGCCCTCCCAGCGCGGCGACGGGCGGCCAGGAGGAGACCGAGTAGGTCACCGCACCAGCAGCATCGCGTACTGGCAGCCCCCGGCGAACTGGACGCTCGGGTAGCCGTACCAGGTCGTGGCGTTCGCCGGGTCCTGCAGGCAGAAGTTGAAGTCCTTGTCGGTGTGCGCGCCGTTGCCGTTCAGGAACCCGAGGTAGCCGAAGCCGTCGGAGCTGCAGCAGCCCCCGCCCAGGGAGACCACCGCCGAGTCGGTCAGGTTGGCGCCGTAGTTCAGGGCGCAGTGGCTGCTCTCGTTGGGGTCGCCGCCGTAGAAGGTGATCGTGCCCTGACTGGCGACCGTCGGATCCGAGGAGGTCACCGTCACCCCGGTCATCGGCTGGGTGGTGCAGCCTGCCCAGGTGGTGACCGTGTCGAGCATCGAGCCCGACAGCGCGTCCTGGTAGGCGGCCCAGCCGCCGGCGTCGTCCAGGGCGAGCAGGTCGGCGCCGCTGACCCGCCAGTAGGCCGGGGACTTGTAGTCGGCCGCCTCGTAGGTCCCCAGGGAGCCAAAGGTGTCCTGATTGCGCCAGGTTCCCAGGTTGTTCGGCCAGATGTTCGTGTTGTCCCCGTAGCGGGTCCAGTGGTACAGCTCGTCGCCGTGGACGAAGCTGCCGATCATCGTCCATCCACCGCCGGCCACGTCCATCACGCAGTACGCCCGGAAGGGGTCGCCGCCGGGAGCCGGGTCGAGCCAGTAGACGTCGTTCGGCGCGGGGCTCGTGATGTTCGCGTCACGGATGGCCAGGCAGGACTCGGCGGCGCACGCCTGCCCGGTGCCGAGCGCGCCGTCGTCCTCGTCGACGCTGGAGTTGCAGTTGTCGTCCCGGCCGTCGCACACCTCGGGGGCCCCCGGGTGCACCTCGGGGCGCCCGTCGTCGCAGTCCTCGGCGGTGGCGAGGTAGCCCTTCGGCGCGGCACAGGCCGACGTCGTGACCGTGTCGCCGGCGTAGCCGTCCCCGTCGAGGTCGGCGTAGAAGAGGGTGCCGTCCGTCGGGTGGTCGTCGGCGACCCCGTCGCAGTCGTCGTCCTTGCCGTCGCAGTGCTCGGGGTGGCCCGGGTAGATGGCGGCGTCGGACGGCGCGCAGTCGTGGAAGTCCGCGACGTAGCCGTCGGGGGCGGTGCACGTGGTGACGTGGTCTGCCGGGTCGCCAAAGCCGTCGGCGTCGGTGTCGGCGTACCAGGTCTTCGCCTGCACCGCGCCGTCGTCGGGGGTGCCGTTGCAGTTGTCGTCCTTGCCGTCGCAGTGCTCGGTGGCGCCCGGGTAGACCCGCGCGTCGAGGTCGTCGCAGTCCCCCGCCGAGGTGCCGGTGTGCGCGGGCTGGCTGCACGCGCGCACGGTGAGGACATCGCCGGCGTCGCCGTCGCCGTCCAGATCGCGGTAGTACAGGGTCGCGTTCACCGCGTTGTCGTCGACGTGTCCGTTGCAGTCGTCGTCCTTGCCGTCACACTGCTCGGGCTGGCCGGGGTGCACCGCGTCGTCGTCCGGGGCGCAGTCGAAGCCGTTGAGCACGGCGTCCGCCGGTCGCCCGCACGCCTCGGTCGCCGCGTTCGGGTCGCCGTAGCCGTCGTGGTCGGTGTCGCCGTACCAGGTGAGCGCGTCCACTGCGTTGTCGTCGACGGCGTCGTTGCAGTCGTCGTCGCGCCCGTCGCACACCTCGGTGGCGCCGGGGTGGACGGTGGCGTCGGTGTCGTCGCAGTCCGTCGCCGTGGTGTCGGTGTTCGCGGGCTGGCTGCACGAGGTGATCACGAGCACGTCCCCGGCGGCGCCGTCGCCGTCGAGATCGCGGTAGTACGTGTTCGCGTCGGCCGCGCCGTCGTCGACGACACCGTTGCAGTCGTCGTCGTAGCCGTCGCACATCTCGGTGGCGCCCGGGTGGATCCCGTTCGCGTCGTCGTTGCAGTCGGTGGCCTCGGCGAGGTAGGCGGTGGGCGCGGCGCAGGCGACGGTGGTGGTGTCCGGGTCGCCGTACCCGTCGAGATCGGCGTCGGCGTACCAGGTGGGCGCATCCCTGGCGCCGACGTCGACCTCCCCGTCGCAGTTGTCGTCCCGCCCGTCGCACACCTCGCCCGCGTCGGGGTGGACGGCCACGTCGGTGTCGTCGCAGTCGGTGGAGTCGGCGGTCGCGCCCTCGGGCTGGGTGCAGGCGAGGACGGTCCGGGTGCCGCCGTAGCCGTCCCCGTCGAGGTCGACGTAGTACGTGGTGCCGTCGACGGGGTTCTCGTCGATCTGCCCGTTGCAGTCGTCGTCGACGGCGTTGCAGGTCTCGTCGGCGCCGGGGTGGATCGAGGCGTCTTCGTCGTTGCAGTCGAGCCCCTGGGCCCAGCCGTCGCCGTCGGCATCGGGAGGCCAGTTCTTCCAGTTGCTGTGGCACGCCGTGAGCGCGAGCACGAAGACGAGCAGCCGCATGGATCCCTCCGCGAGGCGGGTCGGACCGGGACCCGCCGGGCGCAGCGTACCGCACGACGCGAGAGGGTGGATCGCGAACCCGCGCGGCAGGCGCTCCCGCACGGTACGAACGCCGGCGCCATCGACACCCACGGTGGCTCGGTGAGCGACGGCGCCGGCGAAGGCGGCATCGGCGGGGGGATCGACATCGTGGGCACCACCGTCGACCAGGCCGGCACCCGGTCCACGGTGGGCGGCGACGGCGGCTCTACCTCGGGCGTGGGAGGCATCTGCGGCACCATCTACCTCCGCAGCTTCGATGGGGTCACCGCGGGCACGGGCACCATCGACGGTTCCGGCGGCGGGGGCGCCACCGCCGGGCTCACGGGCGGGATCTGGATCGACGGGCTCGACGTCACCTCGGACCAGGCGCCCTGATCGGAGCGCGGCGTCCTACCAGCAGGCCTTCACGATCTGCAGGGCGGCGTCGAGGTCCTCGCGGGTGTGCGCGGCGCTCACGCAGGCGCGGAAGCACAGCCCGTCGTCGGGGACGCTCGGGTAGTCGAAGGGCGACACGAACAGCCCCTGCTCGCGCAGCTTGTTGCCCACCTCGTACAGCCGGCGCCGGCCCTTGCCGACCATCAGCGGCACCACGTGGGTCGTGCTCGGGCCGGTGTCGATGCCGAGCGCGTGCAGGCCGTCCCGGAAGCAGGCCGCGTTCTCGGCGAGCTGGTTCCGCAGGCTGTCGTCGCGGGTCGCCACGTCCAGCGCGGCGTCGATCCCGGCGACTACCGAGGCGGGCAGCGCGGCCGAGAAGGCGTAGCTGTTCGCGTACCAGCGGAGGTAGTCGATGACCTCCTTGTCGCCGGCCACGAAGCTGCCGATGCTCGCGAAGGCCTTGGAGAAGGTCGCGTAGTACAGCCCGACCCGGTCCGACACACCGAGGAGCTCCACCGCGCCGCGACCGGTCGGTCCGACGGTCAGCACCGAGTGGGCCTCGTCGACGAGCATGCCGACGCCGTTGCTCTCGCACACGTCGAGGAGCTCCGGGAGCTTCGCGACGTCGCCGTGGATGCTGTAGATGCCCTCGGCGAGCACCACGCGGCGGGCGCCGACGTGCTCCTTCAGGCGCTTGTCGAGATCGGCCGGGTCGTCGTGGTCGAAGAGCACCGGGCGGGCGCCGGCGAGCTTGACCCCGTCGATCAGGCAGATGTGGGCGCGGCCGTCGAGCAGGGCCACGTCGCCCTTGCGCAGCAGCCCCGCGAGCACGCCCAGCGCGCCGCCGAAGCCGCTGTTGAACAGCATCGCCGCCTCGCGGCCGGTGAACTCCGCGAGCTTGTGCTCGAGCCGCCGGTGCAGGTCGGTCGCGCCCGAGAGCAGCGGCGAGCCACAGGAGCCGGTGCCGTAGTCCCGGAGCGCCTGCTCGGCCGCCGCGAGCACCTCGGGGTGCTTGTTCAGCCCGAGGTAGTTGTAGGAGGCGAAGTTGAGCACCGGGTGGGCCTCGCCGTCCTCCCCGACGAGCGTGGTGTGCGCGTCGGGGCCGTGCCCCATGGCCGGCTCGAAGAGCGTGGTCGCCCACCGGGTCTGCTCCCGCCACTCGGTGAACGCCTCGTCGGGCTGCAGCGGGTCGTCGTTGAACCCGAGGAAGAAGTCGGCGAGGGAGAAGCGGGTCGCGTCCACGGGGATCCTCACAGGGTCAGGCGGTCACGCTCGGTGAACAGGCGCATCAGGTTGTCGGAGAACGCGGTGCCCCGGTCGATGGTCAGGACCTGGCCGTTGACCGCGTCCAGCCACCCCGAGCACAGGGCCAGCGCGGCGCCGGCGACCTCGTCGGTCTCGATGAAGTGCTTGCCGTTCGAGAAGCGCTCGCCGAACTCGCGCAGGGTCTTGCCGAAGGTCGAGTCGAAGCTCTCGGTCTTCACCGAGCGGCTGCGGATCGCGTTGACCTTGGTGCCGTGCTCGAGCAGCCGGTAGCTCAGGTACCGGGTGAGCGTCTCGAGGACCGCCTTGCTGGCGGCGACGAAGTCGTAGCCGATGCTGTAGTGGTCGGGGCCGTCGGACGACATCGCCACGACGTACTTCGGGTAGGCCCCGAACTCGGCGTGGATCGCCTTGGTGTAACCCACGAGCGGCCAGGCGCTGTAGCGGATGGACTTCTCGAGGCCGCGGGCGCTGTAGTCGTCGAGGGAGCCGATGCGCAGGGCGTTGCTCGCGTTGCTCACGAACACGTCCACGCGGCCCCAGTGCTCGTGCAGGGTCTGCATCAGGGCGACGGTGTCGTCCCCGATGCCGACGTCCGCCTGCACGAACAGCGGCTCCGGGGCGCCGGCCTCGGTGAACCGCGTGCGGATCTCCGACTCGTCGGCGGTGCCCCAGCGATAGGTGAGGGCGCAGGTCGCCCCGCAGCGCCCGAAGGCCAGGCCGGTCGCCAGGCCGATCCCCTGGGTGCCCCCGGTGATCAGGACCCGGCGGCCGGTCAGGTCGGGCGTGATCACGCCTTCGCCTTGGCCTGGGCGTGCTCCCAGAGCAAGTCGACGAGACGGTCGATGTTCGCGATGTCGTCCAGCTCGGAGCGGGGCACGCGCACGCGCAGCTCGAGCATCGCGCTGGAGACGACCTCGACGATGTCGAGGCTGTTGGCGCCGAGGTCCTTCATGGACTGGCTGGTGTCGATGGTGCCGGCGTCGACGTCGATCGCGCGGGCCAGGTACTTGGTGACGACTGCTTGGATGGTCTCACGGGTCATGGGGGCTCTCCTTTCGGGTGGTGAACGGGGGGAACGGGCGCCTCAGGCGCCGAACTCGAAGTGCTTCGCGGCGCGGCGCACGATGTCGGCGGCACGCTCGAGCTGCTCGCGCGTGTGCTCGCTCGTCACGAACATGCGCAGGCGGGAGTAGTTGCGGGGGACCGCCGGAAAGGTCAGCACCCCGGCGTCCAGGCCCTCGCGCTGCAGCCAGTCGGACAGGGCGATCGACTTCTTCTCGGAGCCGAAGATCACCGGGACGATCCAGCTCCGGGACTGGCCGAGGTTCACGTAGGGCGCCATCAGCTCGCGGAGATAGTCCGCGTTCTCGCGAAGGCGCTTGCGGCGGACGTCGCCCTCGGGGCCACGCGCGATCTCGAGGCTCTTCACGAGGCCGCCGGTGACCGCCGGGTCCATGGCACACGAGAACATGCGGACCCGGGCGTACCAGTTCATGTACTGGACCACGTCGGTCTTGGCGTAGACCGCGCCGCCGACGCCGCCGAAGGACTTGGAGAAGGTGGTGACGAGCATGTCGACCTGGTCGAGCACGCCCTGCTCCTCGGTCAAGCCGCGCCCGTGGGTCCCGGCGAGCAGCATGGAGTGGGCCTCGTCGACGAGGATGTACGCGCCGTAGCGGTGCGCCAGCTCCACGGACTTCGCGATGTGCCCGAAGTCGCCGTCGGCCGAGTAGACGCTCTCGACGCACACGAGCACCCGCGTCTTCTCCTCGGCCAGCGCCTTCAGCTTGGCCTGCAGGTCGTCCATGTCGTTGTGGGCGAAGTAGCGGAGCTGCGCCCCGGCCAGCCGCACGCCCTCGAGGATCGACATGTGGCTGGCCTGGTCGACCAGCGCCACGTGACCCGGCTTCAGGAAGCCCGAGATCGCGCCGAGGTTGGCGCCGTAGCCCGAGGAGAACAGGCTCACGCCGTGGTCGGGAAGGCCCCAGAACTCCGTCAGCCCCTGCTCGAGCTGGACGTGGATGCCCATGGTGCCGCCGGCGACCGGCGAGCTGTTCGCGCCGAGACCGTAGTCGTCCAGCGCCTGCTTGGCGGCGGCGATCACGTCGGGGTGGTGGGACAGGCCGAGGTAGTTGTAGGAGCTGAAGTTGAGCAGGGTCAGCTCGCCCGCGCCGGTGCGCGCCACGCGGATCTCGGTCTTCTGCGGGGTGAGGTGCGGCACCTCGAAGGGGTAGACCTTCTCGTCGACCAGCGCCTTGCGCCAGGCCGCGAAGCGGTCGATCTCGGTGGGCGCGGCGTCGGTGCTGTCGAGGAACACGTCGTAGGTGACCTCGGACCAGTGCGGCCCCTCGGCGGGCGCCTCGCCCTCGGGGCCGCCGTACTGACGCACACCCGCCTGGTACAGGGTGTCGGTGAGCTGCGCGACGTTCATGCCCGGGTCGAGGTCGGCCATGGGCACGCGCACGCGCAGCTCGCGCATCGCGGCGGCCAGGGCCTCGGCGGTCTCGAGGCTGCCGACGCCGAGCTCGGCCATGGACTGGCTCATGTCGACGTTGTCGAGGTCGAGCCCCGACAGGGCGCCTCGGAAGTGGTTCTCGATCACCTCGAGCACCCGCTCGCGGGTAGGGGCGTTCATCGCTGCTGCTCCTCGGTGTACAGGCGCATGACGTTGTCGAAGAAGGTGGCGCCGTGGTCGACGCCGAGCACCGAGCCGCTCATCCCGTCGAGCCACCCGCTGCACAGGGCGACCGCCGCATCCGCCACCTCCTCGGGGGTGACGAACTGGCCGGGGTGCGGCCACTGGCGCACGAAGGGCGGGAACTCGGGGCCGACCGTGGCCTCCAGCGACTCGGTCTCGACCCAGCGGGCGCGGATGGCGTTGACGCACACGCCCTCGTCGAAGAGCCGGTAGGCCATGTACTTCACCAGCGTCTCGAGCACGGCCTTGGCCGCCGCCGCGAAGTCGTAGTTGCAGTGGTAGGTCTCATGGCCGTAGCTCGACATCCCGATGATGTACCTGGGCCAGCGGCCGAAGTGCTCGTGCAGGGCCATCGAATAGCCGACGATGGGCCACGCGCTGTAGTCGATGCCGCGGGCCAGCCCGCGGGCGTTCATGTCCTCCCAGCCGCGGACGAGCTGGGCGAAGGCGACGTTGCTCACGAAGATGTCGATGCCCTGAAAGCCGTTGTCGGACAGGGTCTTCAGCAGCTCGGCGGTGTCCTCCTCGTGGACGACATCGGCCTCGATGAGCAGCGGCGGCGGGGCGCCGACCTCGGCGAACTTCGGCGCCAGCTCCTCGACGGTCACGCTGCCCCAGCGGTGGGTCAGGGCGACCCGGGCACCGTAGCGGGCGAGCGCGAGGCCCGTGGCGAGGCCGATCCCCCGGGTGCCCCCGGTGATCAGCACGTGCTTGCCCTTCAGGTCACTTGACATACTCGTCCTCGATGCGGCGGCGCACCTCGTCCTTGCTGAAGCACACCTCGTGCATCAGCGCCTCGGTGGTCCGGGTCTGTTCGAAGGCCTGGCGCCGCGGGAGCGACAGGGTGCGCTTGAGCAGGGTGAGCGCGTAGCGGGGCTTGCTGGCGATGCGCCAGGCGAGGTCCATCGCCTTGTCCATCACCTCGGCCTTCGGGAGCACCGCGTTGACCCCGGTGCCGGCGAAGGCGCGGCCCTTCTTGTTCTCGCCGGTGTACAGCAGTTCGTGGGCCAGGGCTGGAGAGAGCACGTGCTCGAGCAGCTTGGTGAGCCCCATCCCCGGGGTGAACCCGAGGTCGAGGAAGCTGCAGCCGTAGCGGCTCTGTTCGGCCATGACCACGAGATCGCAGGCGACGCCGAGGGCGAGCCCGCCGCCGATGGCGTGGCCCTCCATGGCGGCGATCGACGGGACCGGCAGGTCGAGGATCGCCTTGGCGAGCCAGATGTCGGTGGGGTGGACCTGGCCCTCGGCCAGCTCCTTCAACAGGTCCTGGCTGGCGCCCGCGCAGAACACGTCGGGCAGCCCGGCGAGGACCACGCACCGGACGTCGTCCCCCGGCTTCAGCGCGGAAAGCAGCGCGTCGACCATCTCGTGGGTCAGCGCGTTCCGGTGCTCCGGGTCGTCCAGGCGGACGGTGCGAATGCCATCTTCGTCGGTCACGCGGACCACGGGACCCCTCCGTCCAGGAACGCGGCGATCCGCCGCTGGGAGGCCTCGCCGTCCAGGCAGTCCCGGGTGGCCTGGCCACCGCGGACCACCGCCGCCGCGAAGCCGTCATCGAGGAGATCGCGGAGCACCGCGCTCGCGCCCGGCTCGGCGCGACCGAGCGCGCGGGCCCAGGGCCGGATGCCGCCCTCGTCGTCGACGATCTCGTCGGCGAGTCCGATGCGCAGGGCCTCCTCGGCGTCTGCGGCCAGGCCGGTGAGCGCGAGGCGGCGCACCTTCTGGGCGGTCATCCGCTCGCGCAGCGCGGGGAGGATCGCGCCGGGCACCAGCCCGAAGAGGACCTCGGTGAGGGTGAACCGCGCGCGGGAGGTGGCGAGGACCACGTCGCAGGCGGCCGCGAGCCCGACTCCGCCGCCGCGGGCGTCGCCGTCGACGAAGGCGATGGTCGGCGCCTGGCGGATCGCGCCGAGCACCTCGGCGAACCGGGTGAAGGCCGCCTCCACGTCGCCCTTGGCCGCCAGATCCATCCCCTGGCAGAAGCCCGACTCCGAGCCGACGAGCACCCGCACGCCCTCGGCGCCGCGCAGGGCGTCGAGCAGCGTGTCGAGGCTCTCCGGGGAGAGGCGCCCGGGGAGTGCGATCCGACTCATGAGAACCCGTAGAACCGGCAGTGGCCCTCGATGTGGTCGAGGTACATCCGGCCCTTGCCCTCGTACTGCTCCTCCCACCAGCCGGGGACGAGGTCGCGCGAGGGGGTGTAGTCGGCGATGCCCACGCTCGCGTCTCGCTCGCGCTCGACCGCCTCGTACTGCTCGACGGTGAGCCGCTTGCGGGCGTCCAGCAGCCCGCCGAGGTTCGCCTGGCGGGCGACCTGCCGGGCGCGCTCGCCGACGAGCCCGCTCCAGAACTCGGCGCAGGAGCCCGAGCCGTAGGCGTAGACCCCGATGCGGTCGCCGACCATCAGGTCCTCGGCGTTGTCCACGAGCCCGAGCATCGCGAAGAAGGTCGAGCCACCGTACACGCCGCTCATCCGCCGGTTCCAGGTGAGCGCGGGGAGCGTCTTGTGCTGGTAGTCGGCCCAGGCCTCGGCCTTGGTGATGTCGTTCCACCGCGACAGCAGCATCTTGTGGGCGCGGAAGGTGATGCCGCCGAAGGGGATGTGGTAGATGTTCTTCTTGAAGTAGGTGCCGAAGTCGACCTCGCCGACCTTGGCCTCGTACCCGTCATAGGCGCCGTCGACGGCCTCGAGGTAGCTGAACAGGCTGGTCTCGGAGTTGCCCGTCTCGATGCGACCCGTCGGGCGGATCACGTCGGTGACCTCGTTGGCGTACACGCCGCTCTTGCCGCGCTCCACCTCGAGGAAGCCCGGGTCGCGGCTAATGACCATCGCGATCGCGCCGCAGCCGAGCACGTACTCCCAGGGGTCGCCGATGCCCAGCGTGCTGTGGTCGGTGTTGATCACCAGCGCCTTGACCTTCGGGTCGGGGCGCGCGGCGACGAAGTCGAGCGCCGTCATCAGGCCGGCGGTGCCCGAGTAGCAGGCGTGCTTGACCTCGAAGTTGCGGCAGTGGAGCTTCAGCCCGAGGTGCCGGTGCGCCCAGGAGCTGATCGGCTTCTCGAGGTCGACCGCGGTCTCGGTGCCGACCACGCACAGCTCGATGTGCCCGCGGTCCTCGTCGGTGATCAGCGCCTTCGCGGCGTTCAGCGCGTAGGTGACCGGGTCCTCCCACGGGGGGGCGACCGAGCGCTGGTCGACGAAGAGGTTGTCGCGCACGTCGGCCGGGTCGTGGTCGCGGGCCGCGCACAGGTCGTCCATCTGCAGGTAGCCCGTGCTGGGCCACGCCCGGAGCTTCTCGATTCCGAGCTTCATCTCACACCGCCTGATCGAGGCCGCCGGTGACCGGCAGCGCGCAGCCGTTGACGAAGGAGGCCTCCTCGGAGGCCAGGAAGAGCACCGCCGCGGCGATCTCGTCGAGCGTCCCCATGCGGCCCACCGGGCAGAACTTGTGCCAGAACTCCTGGTGGCCGGTGCTCATCGTGTTCCGGGTCATGTCGGTGTCGAAGAACCCGGGGATGATCGCGTTGCTGGTGACGCCCTTGCGGCCGTACTCCTTGGCCAGCGTGCGCATGAGCCCGAGCAGGCCCGCCTTGCTCGCGGCGTAGTTGGCCTGGCCGGTGAGCCCGTCGGTCGCGACGCTGCTCATGAAGATCAGCCTCCCCGTCCCGCTCGCGATCAGCGCCGAGAGGAACTGGCGCGCGATGTAGAAGGAGCCGGTCAGGTTGGTGTCGATGACGTCCTTCCACGTCTCGTCGGACATGCTGAAGGCCAGCCCATCGCGGTTGATGCCCGCGTTGCAGACCACCACCCGCAGGTCGTCGAAGTCGTCCTGGATCGTCCACCCGGTCTCCTCGACCGCAGCGGCATCGCGCTGGTCGAGCTGGTAGCCCCGGCACGTGCGCTCCGGGGCGAGGTCGGCGGCGAGCTTCAGGGTCTCCTCGGCGGCCTCGGCGTTGGAGCGGTAGGTGAAGGCGACGTCGTAGCCGTGGCGCAGGGCGCCGAGCACGATGCCGCGGCCGATGCCGCGAGACCCGCCGGTGACGAGCAGGCTCATACGAGCTCCTCCGGCTCGGGCTTGCGCAGGATGCTGACGGCGTTGATCCCGCCGAACCCGAAGGCATTCTTCATGCAGTAGCGGACCTCGTGGTCGACCGGCCCGTCGGCGCACACGTCGAGATCGACCTCGGGGTCGAGCTCCTCGATGTTCACCGACGGATGCAGGCGCCCGGCGTTCATCTGGAGGACGGCGGCGACGGTCTCGACGACCGGGGCGGCCCAGCAGGTGTGGCCGAGCATCGACTTGGTCGCGTTCACCTTGAGGTCGTAGGCGTGCTTGCCGAAGGTGCGGCGCAGGCTCTTGATCTCGGTGAGGTCGCCGAGCGGCGTGCTCGTGGCGTGGGCGTTGACGTAGTCGATGTCCTCGGGGCGCAGGTCGCAGCTCTTCAGCAGCCGGGTCATCAGCCGGTACTGGCCCTCCTCGGACGGATTCGGGAGGTGGTTGCCGTCGGCGCTCGCCTCGACGCCGACGATCTCCGCGAGGATGTTCGCGCCGCGGCGCCTGGCGTGCTCCCACTCCTCGAGGACCAGCGCGCCGCCGCAGTGGGCGGGGACGAAGCCCTCGCGGCGGGTGTCGAAGGGCCGGCTCGCCTTGTCGGGCTCGTCGTTGAAGGAGCGGTAGGTGATCGCCCCCATGAGCGCCATCGCGTGCAGGTCGACCTCGCACATGTCGAGGACCGCGCCGACGACGACCGCGGCGTTCATGCCGTGGTGGCGGATCTCGTCGACCGCGCACCGGAGCGCGTGGTTGCCCGAGGCGCAGGCGCCGCCGATGGTGAAGATCGGGCCGTGGATCTGCAGCACCTCGCTCACCGAGCCCACGTGGTCGGTGTCGAGCCCGTGCAGCGACATCAGCCCGTCGATGAAGTCCGGCTCGTCGAGGAAGTCGAGGTGGTTCGCAAAGGTGTACTTCGCGTTCAGGTTGTGCCCGGCGACGATGCCCGCGGTCAGGTACGGGTCGGGGCCCTCCCCGTCGTACCACCCGGCGTCGATCACCCCGCGGACCGCGGCGAGCATCGACATCGAGGTGCTGAAGGGCGCGCGGGCCGTGAGCCGGCGCAGGCGCTCGTGCACCGCGTCCGGCGTCTTGCCTTGCAGGCCCTTGACTGCGCCGCGGATGTCGTAGTTGCCGAGATCGGCGCCGACCTTGGCGAGGATCTTGCCGGTGTCGATCGACTTCCAGTGAGTGATGGCGGACCGGCCCTCGAGCAGGGCGCCGAGGAAGGCGCTCGGCTCGTCGGCGATCGGCGTGTGGATCGCCATCCCGGTGATCGCAATGCGACGGGGCTCAGACAAAGTACACCTCGAGAACACAGGTGGAGCAGATGGCGTCGCCGCGCCGGACCTGGCCGGCGATGACCCCGCACAGGGGGTCATCGACGACGCGCTCGCCGGCCAGCTCCAGGCGGTCACCCGGAGACACGGCGCCGAGGAAGCTCGCGTGGTGGACCCGCACCACGCGTGCGTCGACCGGCGGTGCGGAGGCATCGGGACCGGGCACCCCGTGCTCGAGCAACCAGGCCAGGCACAGGCCGATCTGACCGATCATCTCGAGCTGGAGCACGCCGGGGTAGACGGGGAAGTCGGGGAAGTGACCCGCGAAGATCGGGTCGTCCTCGGCGACGACGCGGTGGCCGAGGACCAGCGCGGCGTCGGGGTCGAAGGCGTCGATGCCGTCGACGAGCCGCATCGGGTCGCGGTGGGGGAGCATGAGCTCCACCGCCTCGGTGCCGAGCGACACCGCGTGCGCGCCGTGCTCGGGGAACACGGGCTTGCGACGCAGGCGCCGGGTGAGCGCGTCGAGGTCGATGTCGAGCATCAGGCCTCACCCCGAAGCGCACCCACCGTGCGGAGGAAGGCCTCCGGGTCGGCGGTGTGCTCGCGGCGGGCCTCGCCGACCCAGTTCTTGCGGAGCATGTCGTGCAGCACCGTGCGCGGGCCGACCTCGACGAAGCACGCGTCGGGGTGCCGCTCGAGGATCGCGTCGATGCTCTGCTGCCAGCGGACCGGGCGGAACACGTGGTCCGAGAGCCGATCGACGAACACGTCGGTGGTGGGCTCGAGCACGAGCTCGGCCGTGGTGTTGGGCAGGTAGGGGCGCACGGGCGCCTGCCAGGGCGCGCTCTGCAGGGCGCGGCGGAAGGCGTCGGCCACCGGCTTGAACCGCTCGGTGTGCATCGGGACCCGCTCCTCGATGATCCGCCCGGCCACGAAGAGCTCCTCGTCGAGCAGGCGCAGAGCCTCCTCGACCGCCGCGCGCTCGCCCGCGATGACCTGCTGGGTCGGGGAGTTCGCGTTGGAGACCGCGACGAACCCGACCTCGCGCGCTTGCTCGATGATCGGCTCGAGTTCTTCCGGGGTGACCGGCCACACCGCGGCCATCACGCCGTCCGGACCCGAGTCGTAGGCGCGACCGCGCTCGTCGACGAGCCGGAGCGCGTCGGCGAAGGACAGCGCGCCGATGTGCACGAGGTGGCTGTACTCGCCGAGCGACAGGCCCAGGGAGAGCTGGGCGTCGATGCCGTGAGCGCGCAGCGCCTGCAGGTGCAGGTAGTTGCACACGAACACGCCGACCTGGACGTCGCGGTTCGTCTCGAAGGCGCTGCCGTTGGCGTAGTGGGCGGCGAGGTCGCGCCCGAGCACCTCCGAGGCCTCCCGCAACGCAGCCGCCGTCCCCTCGGGGTCGACGGCCCGCGCCGTCCCGAAGATGTCGGGCTGGGTGGAGGACTGACCTGGAAACAGGAAGATCGGCGTCATGGAGCCTCCTCCAACAGGATGGTCGCGTCGGGCCCCCCGAACCCGGCTGACGAGGTCAGGGCCACCCGGATCCGACGATCGACCGGGTCGCCCGTGTACACGTCCACGTCGCACTCCGGGTCCTGCTCCGCGCAGTTGACGGTGGGGAGCATGACCCGCTTGTGCATCTGCAGCACGGTGAACAGCGCCTCCACCGTGCCCGCGGCACCCATCAGGTGGCCGGTGTAGGGCTTGGTGGACTGGACGATGGGCCGGTGGCTGCCGAGCACCGAGCGCAGGGCGCGGGATTCGACGGCGTCGTTAACCCGCGTGCTGCTGCCGTGCGCGTTGACGAGATCGACCGCCTCGGCGGCGAGCCCCGCGTCGGCGAGCGCACCGCGCAGGCCCGCCTGCACCCCCTGGCCCTCGGGGTGCATGTTCGTCAGGTGGTGGCTGTCGCTGGCGGCCCCGTAGCCGCTGAGCATCGCGTAGATCCGCGCGCCGCGCGCCTTGGCGTGCTCCAGCTCCTCCAGGATGAGCACCGCGCTCCCCTCCCCCATCACGAAGCCGTCGCGGTGGACGTCGAAGGGGCGCGGGGCGCCCTCCGGGTCGTGGTTCCGCTCGGACATCGCGCCGATCTTGCAGTAGCCGTGGTAGGCGGTGCGGGTGATCGCGGCCTCGGCGCCCCCGGCGACCATCAAATCGGCCCGCCCGAGACGGATCGCGCCCTCCGCCTCGCCGAGCGCGCTCGCGCCCGCCGCGCAGGCGGTCGCGATGCCGACGCTCGGCCCCTGCAGCCCGTGGGCGATGGCCACGACCGCGCAGGCGGTGTTCAGGCTCGCCTGCGGCATCAGGTAGGCGCTCATGCTCTCCGACCACTCGGACTCGGGGATGTCCCGCAGCTCGCGCCACTCGTCCTCGAGGGCGGCGAGCGGCCCGTGGGCGGTGCCCATGACGATGCCGGCACGGGTACGGTCCATCCGGTCGAGGTCGACGCCGGAGTCCTTCAAGGCCTCGTTGGCGGCGTCGAGCGCGAACCACGCGTGCCGGTCGTAGCGGAACCGGATGGACGAGGCGAGGCACTCCTCCCAGCCATCGCGCACCTGGCCGGCGATGCGTGCGGGGAGCCCGTCGGTGGGGAACCGGTCGACGATGCGCAAGGGGCGCACGCCGGCGAGCGCCGCCTCCCAGAGGGAGGGGACGTCGTCAGCCGACGGCGAGACCACGCCGAGACCGGTGATCGCGACCTGACGGGGAGCGGACAAACGTTTGGTGCGGGTAGACATCCGCGCCCCTCTAACGGGGTGCAGGCGCCTTTCGCCCACATTCCGATGTAGACTCTTTATTATTCCCTTCAAAACTGTATTTATCGGATGTCATGCGATGACACGTCCACAATCGTGGGTGATCGCTTCAAACCCGCATGGTCACTGACTCCTTGGTCAGAATCCCGGGGTGCAAAACGACCCGCGGGTCACTCTTGGTGAAACCCGGATCTGTGTCGCATGAATTGGCCGATCGGAAAGCGCGATCTCGATCCGTTCGAGTGCCGAGCGCGTCGCGGTCGCCTACGGCTCGGGGCACGTGAGGTAGTCCGAGTAGGGGGTCGGATCGTCGAGCATCTGCTCGAGATCGGACGCGCGGACGGCGCGGATCCCAGCGGGGAGTGGGCCGTAGTCGTCGCGGAACACCCACAGGCAGCCGATGGACTCGAAGCACTCGGGCACGGCGTCCTCGGGGGAGACGTCGATCTTCGCCGGCGGGATGGCCAGGTCGAGGTCGGCCGGGGTAGGCTTCGGCGCCGGGGCGGGCTTCGGCGGCGGCGCGGGCGGGATGACCTCCAGGCTCGCGCCGCGGAGCATGTGGATCCTGCGCTTCACGGGCCGGACGACGAGGTTCACCTCCGCCTGCTGCCCGGGTGCGAGGTCGAGAAGGTGGTCGCCGCCCTCCAGGCGCGTCCAGGCGGGCAGGTCGCGGTCGAGCACGCGCAGGGTCCACCCACCCGGGCGCAGGCCGAGGGGTCCCCCTACCGCTTGGCGGCGGACATGGGGCGGTAGTCGAACCAGCCTTCGCCGGAGGACAGCGCCGGGCGGGCCTTCTGCTCGGCCATGGGCTCGGGCGCGGAGCGGAGGCTGGAAGGCTGCCACTCGCCGCGGTCCATGCGGGCGAGCTTGGCGAGGGGGACCGACAGCGTCTCGGGCCCCATGGGGAGGACGAAGGTGAGCGCGGACTCCTTGGGGCGGCCCAGCAGCACGGTCCCGTTCTTCAGCTCCAGGCGCCAGGTGCCGTCGCCGAGGGCGACTGCCATGGTGCACTCCGAGAGCATCGGCTCGAAGGTGCCCAGCTCGTTCTCGATGGGCAGGCGCGAGCGACGCGCGTCGACCAGGAAGTCGTCGCCGGCGACCGTCTGGACCCGGAACAGGGCGCCGCTCGGCCACTCCTGCGAGCCGCGGGTCTGCACCGCCTGGATGTCGCCGACCGGCAGGTCGACGTGCACGGTGTGACCGCCGACGGCCATCCCGACCGCCAGCTCCGGCTGCTGCCAGGTGCCGCGCAGCTCCGAGCCGTTGCGCAGCCACACCGTGACCCGCCCCTCGGAGTCCGCGATCTTCTCCGCGTCGACGGGCAATACGACCCCGACGTCGTCGAGCGGGATCGCCAGGGCGCCCAGGTCGCCGTCCAGGTGCAGGGTGTCGGTGGTGATGTCGCCGACGAGGACCTCGCCGTCCTCCAGGGTGACCCCGACCGGGGTCGGGTGGGCTGAGCAGGCGGTGAGCGCGGTGAGCGCGGCGAGGAAGAACAGGCGCATGGCGACCTCCGGTGCACCGGACACCGGGATCGCCGCGCGGTTCCCCGATCAGTCGCCCGCGAGGGCGAAGTCCAGGAGCTGCAGCAGGCCCTCGACCTGCTCGTCGGCGTCGAACGGGAGCCCGAAGCCCTCCTCGAGCAGGGGGTGGAACAGGAACCACCCGAAGAGCGCCGAGATCGCGAAGGCGTTCGGCACGTGCGGGTCGACGCCGGTGTCGATTCCGGTGCGCGCCATCGCCTCGCACAGGGGCGCGATGATCTGCTCGAGCCGCGCCGGGTCGGGGCTCGCCGCCCGCAGCAGGTCGGTGCGCGACTCCAGGCAGGCGCGGGCCACGATCCGCACGACCTCCGGATGGTCGCGGAGGTAGCGGAAGGTGAACGCGCTCATCCCGCGCTGGCCGGGGTACCCGCGGTGGATCTCCTCGCTCACCCGCCGCGCCGCGGCGTGCACGAGGTTGTCCTTGGAGCCGAAGTAGCGGTGGACCAGACCGTGGTTCACCCCCGCCTCCGCCGCGATCTCGCGCACCGAGATCTCGCCGAGGGAGCGCTCCTCCAACAGCTTGATCAGGGCACCGATCAGCGCCTCTCGCGTCTGTTCCGCCGTGGCCAACCGACCTCCAGGGCTCGTGTCCCCTCGTGCCCGGTTGACGGCTTGTAGTCAAGTGACTAGAAGCCGTAGTCGAGTGACTACAATGGCCGGGCGACTGGCCGGAGGAGGCGACGAATGCGGATCTTGCTCGTAGGCGCCGGCGCGGTCGGCCAGGTCTTCGGTCACCACTTGCAGCGAGGCGGCGCCGAGGTCGCCTTCCTGGTCAAGCCCAAGCACGCCGAGGCCACCGGCGGCGGCTTCACGCTCTACCCGCTGAACCGGCGGAACCCGCGGCGCGCCCCGGTCCGCTTCGAGGGCTTCGAGGTCCTGACGACGACCGAGGAGGTCGCGGCCCGCTCCTGGGACGCGGTGCTGCTGTGCACGGCGTCCAACGCCCTGCGCGCCGGCGACTGGGTCCGCGAGGTGGCCGAGGCCACGGGCGACGCCACGATCGTCGGCCTGCAGCCGGGGCTGGAGGATCCGCCGCTCGTGCGGGAGGCCGCCGGGATCGGCCGCGTCGTGTGGGGGCTCATCGAGTTCATCGCCTACGCCGGGCCCCTGCAGGGCGAGGAGCTGCCCGAGCCGGGCACCGTCTACTGGCTCGCGCCCGTGTTCCCCTTCCCCTTCTCGGGGCCGGCGCAGCGCATCGCGCCGATCGTCGCGGCCCTGCGCGCCGGGGGCCTGCGCGCCCGGACCGTGCCCGACGTGGCCCGGGACATCGCGCTCTCCAGCCCGCTCCTCCTGCTGCACATGGCGGCCCTCGAGTGCGCCGGGTGGCGCTTCGACGCGATTCGCCGCGACACCGCGCTGCTCGAGCTGACCGCGGCGGCGGTGCGCGAGGCGATCTCGATCGCTGCGCACGAGTACGGCACCGGGCCGCACGGTTGGCTCCGCTGGCTCCGCCCGTGGCAGGTGCGCCTCGTCTCGCGGCTCGCCCCGGTGCTCCTGCCGCTGCCCATCGAGACCTACCTGCAGTTCCACTTCACCAAGGTGCGCCCGCAGACCTTGGAGCAGCTCGGGCGGTGGATGGCGCTCGCCGAGGGCTCGGGGCAGTCCGGGGAGGCGATGGCGGCCCTCGCCGCGCGCCTGCGCGACGAGGACGCGGGTAACATCTTACTGCCTGACCCCACCCAAGATGCCCACGTGGCGCCGAGATCGGCGTAAGGTCTTACTTCCTGACCCCTCCGATGCCTCCGATGGGCTCGAGGGCGGCGGAGAAGTGGCGGAGGAAGGGGGGCTCGCGGACGATGCGCAGGCCGCCGAGATCGGGGGCGCGAGCGACGACGCGGGCGGCGACCTCGATGACGTAGTCGACGTGGGCCTGGGTGTAGGTGCGGCGCGGCACGGCGAGGCGGACCAGCTGCAGGTGCGCGGCGGGGAACATCAGCGAGCCCACCTCGACGCCGCGGATACCGCCCTCGAGGTACAACGCGGCGGCGAGCACCTGGCCGGGGAACTGCTCGGCGGGGATGTGCGAGAGGAGCCGCCCCGCGTCGAGGTAGACGGCATGGCCGCCCGGCGGGTGCACCACCGGCATGCCCACGTCGACGAGGCCGTTCGCGAAGTAGGCGATGGAGCGCGCGCGGTAGCGCAGGTAGTCCTCGTCGAGGCTCTCCTCGAGGCCGATCGCCATCGCCTCGAGGTCGCGTCCGGCGAGCCCACCGTAGGTCGGGAAGCCCTCGCCGAGGATCAGCGCGTTGCGGAACCGGTCGGCCCACTCGGTCAGGTTCGTGCACAGCAGCCCGCCGATGTGGACGATGCCGTCCTTCTTGGCCGAGACGGCGCACCCATCGGCCAGGGAGAACATCTGCCGCGCGATGTCGCGGATCTTCCAGTCGCCGTAGCCGGGCTCCCGCGCGTGGATGAACCACGCGTTCTCGGCGTAGCGGGCCGCGTCGAGGAAGAAGGGCACCCCGGCGGCCTTGCACCGGGCGCTCACCGCCTCGAGGTTCGCCATGGACACCGGCTGCCCGCCCGCGGCGTTGTTCGTCATCGTGATCATCGCGAGGGCGACGTCGTCGCCGTAGCGCGCGAGGGCGGCGTCGAGGGCGTCGAGGTCCATGTCGCCCTTGAAGGGGCTCTCGTCCTCCGGGTCGGCGGACTCGGGGCAGGGCAGGTCCACCGCCTCGGCACCCGCCTGCTCGACGTTGGCGCGGGTGGTGTCGAAGTGGGTGTTGTTCAGGACCACGGAGCCCTTCGGGAGCACGGTCTCGGCGATGATCCGATCCGCGGCACGCCCCTAGTGCACCGGGAACACGTAGCGGAAGCCGGTGAGGTCCTGCACCTCGGCGAACAGGCGGTCGAAGGAGCGGCTGCCCGCGTAGGACTCGTCGCCCGACATCAGCGCCGCCCACTGGGGCGCGCTCATCGCGCCGGTGCCCGAGTCGGTGAGGAGATCGATCGTCACCTCGCCGGCCTTGAGCCCGAACAGGTTGAACTGCGCCCGGTGCAGCGCCTCCTCGCGCTGCGCTCGCGTCAGGACCGGGATCGGGTCGACCGCCTTGATGCGAAACGGCTCGGTGATCGTCTCGAAGTCCCAGTCCTTCATGGTGTGCTCCGCGGGCAGGTGGGTGTCTTCACCCG
>Ga0114931_10002306_pt1 | contig 24279 bp, 21 predicted proteins | sample 2SBtaG_FD_89579 | JGI IMG/M metagenome (GOLD analysis project Ga0114931, IMG submission 89579) | Deep subsurface microbial communities from Kolumbo volcano to uncover new lineages of life (NeLLi) - 2SBTROV14_V59a metaG | ecosystem: Environmental > Aquatic > Marine > Volcanic | place: Kolumbo... | reverse complement strand
CCGCGCTCGGGGATCCTGGGGTGGTCCTGCCCGCGTGTCTCCGCCCGCGTGCCCGCGTGGCCCGCCGGGACGGAGGCGGGGTAGGCTGGGCGCGTACGGCGCCCGTGCCGAGCGGAGGTCGCGATGACGCAAACGAGACGCCCCCCCGAGCCCCGGGGGATCCCCGATTTCGTCGCCGGTGCCCGGCGCCGCGCCGCCGACGGCTACCGGGTGCATCCGACGGTGCTGAACGAGGTGCCGCCGGCCGGGACGTGGGCGCGGGCCGAGGCATCCGTGCCGGTGCCGTCGATGATGCACGCGCAGGCGCGCCGCGGTTTCGAGTTCTACACGCAGACCAAGGTCGTGATCGAGTGCTGGCCGGCGACCTGGAGCCGCACGTTCTGAAGGCCGCGGGCTAGCGGGCAGTGTTGCGCTTCCGCCTGAGCCTGCTGCTGGCCTCGGCGTTGCTGTTGGCGCTGCTGGCGTTCGCCGGCCTGGCGGGCGCCGTGTTCGCGCAGATCCAGGATCGCGAGCTGGGGCAGCTGCTCCAGCGCGAGCTGAGCCGCGTGCAGATGCTCCTAGACCGGGCCGCCGTGGGGGAGCAGTTCCTGGACACGCCGGGGCAGGCGATGACGCTGCAGTTCGTGACGCGCTCCGGGCAGGTGGCGATCCCGCGCGGCCGCCCGCAGCCCCTGCCGCTGGCGTCCACGCCCACCATCGTCCAGGTGGGGGGGCGCACCATGTTGGTGGCGTCGGCGCCGTGGAAGCTCGCCGGCGGCGCCAACCTGGGTACCGTCCGCCTGGGCATGGACATCACCGATGCGCTGGCGGCCCGCCGCACGCTGCGCGTGAGCCTGATGACCTCGGGAGCGCTCATCGCCGTTGCCGCGATGCTGGCGGGCCTCCTCATCCTGGGGCGGACCCTGCGCCCGCTCAGGCAGCTCGCCGTGCAGGCCGACGGCCTCGACCCGCGCGACCCCCACCTGACGGCCGTGACCGACCGCGACGACGAGGTGGGGCGGGTCTACGACGCCTTGAAACGCGCGCTCGAGGCGATCCGTGAGCGGCAACAGGCGGAGCGCGACGCCCTGGCCGAGGTCGCGCACGAGTTGGCCGCTCCGCTCTCGGTCGTAGCGGGGCGGCTCGACGCCCTCTCCGAGGAGATCTCGGATCCGCACGTGCTAGCCGCGCGCGATGCGGCGCGGGAGCTGCTCTACACGTCGCAGGACCTGCTGTCGTTGGCGCGGGGGGAGCTCGAGCGGCCCGCCGAGCTGGAGGGCGTCGAGCTCGGGGACCTGGCGCGGCGCGTGGCCCACGAGTATGCGGGGGTCGCGGTGGCGACCGAGGGCGACACCCGCGTGCTGGTCAGCCCGCAACGGCTCGCGCAGGTGGTGCGCAACCTCGTGCGCAACGCCTTGCAGGCGGCGAGCGGGCCCGCCGGCGTGACGGTGCGCGTGACGGGCGACGGAGCGCGGGTCCGGCTCGCGGTGGAGGACGACGGCCCCGGCCTGGACGAGGAGGCGCGGCGGCGCGTTTTCGACCGGTACTACACCCGTCGCCGGGCGACCGGCGGCAGCGGCATCGGATTGACGGTGGTCCGCACCATCGTCGAGGGGCACGGCGGGACCGTCGCGGTGCGGTCGGCGCCGCGCCGGGGTAGCACCTTCACCGTCGAGCTCCCCAGCCTCGCCGCCGAGATCGTCGAGGAGTGACGACGCCGGGCCTCCCCCGCGACCGGGACGCCCGTCGACGGCGGGCTATCCTTGCGCCATGCCCGTCCTGCTCCTTGCCATCGAACCCGCACGTCTCCCGGACGGCGTGGAGGCTCGCGTGCGGGCCGACGCTCCCGAGTACGAAGTGGTCGTCACGCGCGACCGCGACGAGGTGCGTCGGCGTGCCGGCGACATCGAGATCATCATCGGCTTCCCGCCACGCGAGCTGCTGCCGGCCATGCCGAAGCTGGCGTGGGTCCAGCAGTGGATGGCCGGGGCGGATTGGCTGCGCCACCACCCGGAGCTGGCGGACGCCGGCTTCACGCTGACCAGCGCCGTCGGGATCCACGCGGTGCAGATCGGGGAGCACGTGTTCGCCGGCCTGCTGGCGCTGGCGCGCGAGCTGCCTTCGGCGGTGTTGGCGCAACGCGAGCGACGCTGGCACGGGTTCAACGATGTCGCCCCGTTCGAGCTGTTCGACAAGAACCTGCTGGTCATCGGCGTGGGTGCCATCGGCGCCCGCGTGGCCGAGCTCGGGAAGGCCTTCGGCATGCACGTGACCGGCGTGCGGCGCCACCCCGGCAAGGGGGCGGCGGGCGTCGAGCGCATGGTGGGGCCCGACGGTCTCGACGACGAGCTCGCCGATGCCGATGCCATGGTGCTCACCGTCCCGCTGACCGAGGAGACGCGCGGCCTGCTCGACGCCCGGCGCATGGGCGCCATGAAGCACGGAGCGGTGCTGGTGAACGTCGGGCGCGGCGGCACCGTGGACGAGGCGGCGCTCGCCGGAGCGCTGGCCGACGGGCACCTGCGCGGCGCCGCGCTGGACGTGTTCGAGGCCGAGCCGCTGCCGCCGAGCTCGCCGCTGTGGGGCGTGCGCAACCTGCTCGTCACGGCGCACTACGCCGGGGCGACGCCGCGCTACGCCGAGCGCGCGATGGCCCTGGCGCTGGAGAACCTGGCGCGCTACCGTGCCGGCCAACCGCTGAAGAACGTGGTCGACATGCAGCTGGGCTACTGAGGGCGCGAGACCCCGGTTGTCGTGCGGGAGTCGCGCCGCCTCGGGCGTCGGAAGCCCGTCGTGGTAGCATCGGAGCATCGTGGGAGCGCCGTCCCTGACGCGGATTCGTGAGATCAAGGCGCGTCGGCGGTTTCCCGGAGGGAGGAACCTCATGGCCGAAGCCACGGCCCCAACACCATCGAGCAAGGCGGCGGTCGGTCACCTGATCGACGGCCGCTCGGTCGGCAGCGCGTCCACCTTCGTCTCACGCAACTCCAGTGAGCTGTCCTACGTCGTCGGCGTGTTCCCCGAGGCGACGAAGGAGCAGGTGCGGGAGGCGTGCGACGCCGCCGGCCGCGCCTTCAAGACCTGGTCGAAGACGCCGGCGCCGGTGCGCGGCGAGCTCATCGGCTCGATCGGGGCGGCGCTGGAGCGCGAGAAGGAGGCGCTCAGCGCCCTGGTCACGCGCGAGATGGGCAAGACCCTGAAGGAAGCGCGCGGCAGCGTGCAGGAGGCGATCGACACCTGCCACTTCTTCCAGTCCGAGGGCCGGCGCCTGTACGGCCAGACCGTTCCCTCGGAGATGCCCAACAAGGAGCTCATGACCTACCGGCGCCCGCTGGGCGTGGTGGCGATGGTGACCGCGGGGAACTTCCCGATCGCGGTGCCGAGCTGGAAGATCATCCCCGCGCTCCTGACGGGCAACACCATCGTGTGGAAACCGAGCGAGGACGCGCCCGCGGTCGCCTACGCCTTCGCCAGGCTCATCGAGGAGGCCGGCGTGCCCGCCGGCGTGCTCAATGTGGTGTTCGGGCACGGCAAGGACGCCGCCGGCGAGTACCTCGTCGACATGATGGACGAGGGTCTCGTCCACAAGTTCGCGTTCACCGGCAGCACCGGGGTCGGGCGGCACATCGGCGAGGTGGCGGGCCGGAACCTGCTGCACCCGACGCTGGAGCTCGGCGGCAAGAACCCGCTCGTCGTCATGCGCGACGCCGACCTCGACAACGCCGTGGAGGGCGCCATCTTCTCGGCGTTCGGCACCGGCGGCCAGCGCTGCACCTCGGCGGGCAACATCATCGTCGACGCGCCGATCTACGACGCCTTCAAGGAGCGCTTCCTGGAGCGCGTGCGGGCCCTGAAGATCGGCGATCCGAACAAACACCCGGACGTGCTGTACGACCCCTTCATCAACGAGCGCTTCTTCGAGCGCTGGGAGGAGCACTACCTGTGGGGCCGCGAGGACGGCGCCACGCTCCTCCACGGCGAAGGGCGCATCACCGCCGAGAGCCTCCCGGAGGGTTTCGTGGGCGATCCCGACGCGGAGCTGTACGGCTGGCCCACCGTATGGGAGGACGTTCGCCCCGGCATGCGGCAGTTCCAGGAGGAGATCTTCGGGCCCACCATCAACCTGGTGAAGGTCGACGGTATCGAGGAGGCGCTGCGCACGGCCAACGCCGTCGACTACGGGCTCTCGAGCGCCATCTACACCAACGGCCGCGACTGGGCGTACGCGTTCAAGGACGGCATCGAGGCCGGCATGACGTCGATCAACAACACCACCGTGGGCGCCGAGGCGCACATGCCCTTCGGCGGCGTGAAGGGCTCTGGCAACGGAAGTCGCGAGTCGGGGATCTGGGTGCTCGACTTCTACACCCGCTGGCACGCGGTCAACGACGACATCTCGGGGCGGCTCCAGCTCGCCCAGATGGAGACGGCCTACGTGGAGCCGAAGGACGCGGTGGCGGTGGGGGAGCTGTTCTGAGGCGTGGCGCGGGCCCGGCGGGCGCGGGACCGGCCCGGCGGGCCCGGCGGGCGCTCGGGCTCGTGGGGGTGTTCTGGAACCCCTCTTGCGAATCGAATGCCCTTAGCCGCTGGCCGTAGTCTGTTAGCCTCGTGGGGAGGGGCTTCGAGGGCCGTCCCTGACGCACCCGTCCGGATGGGTGGGTCCTCCGGGCGCTCGGCACCTGCCAAGGCTCGCGCGTGCAAGGGGTCGCCGCCGAGGACCGCCCGGCAGGGCCCAAGGAGCTCTGGGGCCACCCCCCCTGCTGTCGGCCATCCTCGGCTCGCGCGCTAGGCCGTAGCGTGCGGATTGCGCGCCTGACATGGAACATGCCATGCTCACCCCGTTGGGACGGTCGCGAAGGGGCGTCGTTTCGTTCGAGGGAGTTCGGCAACGCACCATGGTGGCGGTCTCCGCACTGCCTTGGATCCTGAACAGGCGAACGAGCCGGCACGCAGTCTGCAAGCGAGGAGGCCATCGTGGCGCACATCGGTCGGAATGATCCCTGCCCTTGCGGCAGCGGGCGCAAGTACAAGCACTGCTGCCTGAAACGGCCCGGTGGGGTGCCGCTCGGTTGGGACGATGCCGCGCTGACGGGAGGAGGCCCGGACGACGGGCTGTCGCGCATGCCCGAAGCGCAGGGAAGGCACCGCAACGCCGCCACGGATGTCCTCGACGAGCTCCGAGCCGCCATGGCCGAACGCGAGTTCGACGGCATCGAGGAGCTGCAGGCCTTCACCGACGCGTTCATGGACGAACGCAACCGCGCGCCGCTGGAGGACTTCCACGGCCTGTCGCCGGAGCAGATGCACCGTCTGCTGGCGGCGCCGTTCGACGCGCCCGACCTGCTGGAGGCGCCGCAAGTGCTCGCCGTCGAGCCAAACGCTCCCATCCTGGACCTGTTCCTGCCGCTCGCCGAGGCGCTCTCCGGTGACGGGCTCAAGGCCACCGCCAAGGGCAACCTCCCGCGGGCGGTCTGCCGCGACCTTGCGGTGCGGTACTTCACGGAGGAGCGGCTCTACCTCGACACCTACGCCAGCGTGAGCGGGCACCGCGAGGAGGACTTCCGCGACCTGCACTACACCCGGCGACTGGCGCGCAAGGCAGGGCTCATCCGGCTGGCCCGCGGCCGCTGGCGCCTCACGGCGCGAGGGCGCGAACTGCTGGAGCAGCACGGTGCGGCCGGGGTGTACCCGCTCCTGCTTCGCGCCGCCGCCGCCATGTCACCGTGGCCGCGCGGGTCGGAGGACGGGCTCGACGCGTTGATCCGCGATGCCTGGTCGTTCACCGCCTGGCTGCTGACGCGTTACGGCGAGGAGCCACGGCCGTCGACCTTCTACCAGGAGGCCTTCGTGCGCGCCTTCCCGCGGTCGATCGACCTGCTGCCGGATGTGGCCAACAGGGAGCGGGCGGCGGAGCGCGGGGACGCCGAGCGGCGAGACACCCTCGCGGCGGTCGTGGGCCTGCTCTACGCGTGGAGCGGCTTGCGACAGTTCGCGGGCTTCCTCGGGCTGGCGCGGATCGAGACGGTCGAGCACACCGAGGACGTGCCGCCGATCGACCGCGTGACCATGGTTCGGGCAACGCCGCTGCTCCGTGAGGCGGTCCGATTCCGGTTGTGACGCCGGCGAGCGGCCTCGATCGTCACGGGCGCCGATCGCGTCAACCCGCGGTCGGGACCTCCCAGCGCACCTCCGGGAAGCGACCGAAGTCGCTGTCGAAGGTGACCACGGTGGCGCCGTGCTCGATCGCGAGCGCCGCGACGTGGGCGTCGTTGACGAGGTTCCCGCCGACGCCGGTGGCGGCGAGCATCCGGTCCAGGAGCTCCGCGTGCTGCGCGGTGGGGGGATCTGTCACTACGTTCGGGCGGCGAGTCCAGGCCGTCACGATGCTGATCGCCTGCTCCGCCGTGAGCGGACGCGGGTAGATCGCCGGGTGGGTGCTGATCCGGAGGAAGGCGAGGAGGCAGAGCCAGGGGAGGATCACCGTCTCCGCGCCCGACAGGGCCGTGTCCAGCCAGCCCCTGGCCTCGCGGTGGCGAGGGGCCGACGTGTCCACGGCGTAGAGCAGGACGTTGGCGTCGACCAGCTTCACTTGCCCATGCTGCGCTTGCGGAGCAGCTCCTCGTCCTCGAGACGTCCCGCTAGCTCCAGGGCGCGGTCGAGCGAGAGGCGCGCGCCGCCCATGTCGAAGGTCGGCGTGTGGAAGGGCTCACGCGTGTCGGCGGGCGCGAGGCCGGCGCGCAGCGCGGTGTTGACGGCCTCTTTGAACGACAGCCCTCGCTCTCGCATCAGCTTGCGGACCATGGCATCGACGTCGGGGTCGAGCGTGATGGTCGTCCTCATGGATGCATCATAGCATCACGGCAGTTGATGTCTTGATGCGATCCTCAAAACCGCTCTCGTGTCGTGTGGGAGCCCGGGCTCGGCTCACCACAGGGAGTCGACGTCATACGCCTCGGAGGCGGCGTCGTTGGTGATGATCGGCACCCCTTCGAGCCTGGCCTGGGCGATGAGCATGCGGTCGAAGGGGTCATGGTGGTGGAGCGGTAGGTGGCCGGCCTCGATGGCGTGGCCGAGGGAGATCGGCAACGGTGTCGCCGTCAGGCGTGCGAGGTGCGCCTCGAAGCCATCCAGCGCGCCTTCTGCGCCGGAGAGCTTGCCGAGCTGACGCTTGATGCTGATCTCCCACGCCGTCGCGCCGCTCACCAGGAGGACCTCACCAGGGTCCTCGATGACGTTCCGAGCAGCCTCGCTCAGGCGCTGTGGCTGCATGAGGGCCCACAACAAGGCGTGCGTGTCGAGCAGGGCTATCCCTGCCATGCCTCGAGCTCATCCTCGGGCAGGGGCTCGAAGAAGCTCTCAGGCACGTGGCCCTCGACGAAGCCGAGCTCTCGGCGAGCGGCAACGAAGGGGACGAGTCGCGCGTAGGGCGTACCGGCCTTGGCGAGGATGATCTCCTCACCGGCCTTGACGCGCTCGAGGAGGCGCGAGAGGTGCGTCTTGGCGTCGTGTACCTTGACGATGGTCGGCATTCCAACCTCCGGCTTAGTCCACTTCGTCTACCACGCGCGCGTCCCCAGACCCGCTCGAGGCGCCTGGCGCACGAGGCGGGACGCATCCGGCTGGACCGCGCCCTTCTTACGAGGCGTTCAGCCCTCGATGAGCTCCGCCAGGCGCTCGTCCTGCAGGAGCGTCTTGATGTCCTGCACGCGGTCCTTGCGCACCAGCAGGACGGTGTTGCCGCGCTTCACGACCACCAGGTCCTCGACGCCGAGGGTGACCACCACGTCGTCGGGATCCTCGGTGTAGATGATGTTGCCCGACGTGTCCATGCCGACGTGGCGGCCGACGACGGTGTTGGTGCCGGTGGCCTCGACGCCATCCTCGACGCCCTCCACGTCGGTGTGCTGGCGGAGCAGGCGCTCGAGCGCCACCCAATCGCCGATGTCGTCCCAGGCGAAATCGCCGGGCACGACGTAGGCGCGGTCGGTCCGCTCCATCACGGCGAAGTCGATGGAGATCTTGGTGAGGGTAGGGAACACCCGTCCGATCTCGCTCTCGTGGAAGGCGCGGCGCAGGGGCTGCATGAGCTGGGGGGCGTGCCGGTCGAGCTCCTCGAGGATGGCGCCGGTCGACCACACGAAGATGCCGGCGTTCCAGAGGTAGTTCCCGGAGCTCGCGTAGGCCTCGGCGGTCCGGAGGTTCGGCTTCTCCACGAAGCGCTTCACCTGGAAGCCCGCCCCCACGGGTTCGCCCTTCTCGACGTACCCGTAGCCGGTCGCGGCGCGGCTGGGCCGGATGCCGATGGTGACCAGCCCGTCGCGCTCCTCGGCCAGGTCGATGGCGCCCCGCAACGTGGCCTCGAACGCGCCGTCGTCGCCGATCTCGTGGTCCGACGAGAACAGCCCCATGGTGGCGTCGCCGTAGCGCGCGTGCACGGTGAGCGCGGCCAGCGCCACGGCGGGCGCCGAGTCGCGGCCCTCCGGCTCGATGAGCAGGTTGACGGCCGGCACGTTCGGGAGCTGCTCGCGCACGAGGTTCACGTAACGTCGCCCGGTCGCGACCAGCACGTGGTCCGGGTCGCCGGCGAGCTTCACGACGCGGTCGTAGGTGGCCTGGATGAGGGTGCGCCCGGTGTGGCTCAGGTCCAGGAACTGCTTGGGGCGCTCCGGCGTGGAGAGCGGCCAGAAGCGCTGGCCCTTGCCCCCTGCCATGATGACGGCGACGAACGGTTTCAAGCGTGCCCCCTCTGCATGCGGTGGGCGCGCCGCGCGCAAGACGGCGGCGCGGACGATCGCGGTGTGGCCTGTGGGCTCACTCTACCGCTGTGCGCCGTCTAGCGCCCGAAGCGCCGCTCGCGAGCCTGGAAGCTCCGCACGGCGCGCAGGAAGTCGAGCCGGCGGAACTCCGGCCAGAACGCGTCGCAGAAGTAGAACTCGCTGTAGGCGCTCTGCCACAGCAGGAAGCCGGAGAGGCGCACCTCGCCCGAGGTGCGGATGACGAAGTCGGGATCGGGGGAGCCCGCCGTGTAGAGGTGCCGGCCGATCGCCTCGGCGCTGAGCTCGTCGGCGGCCTCGGCCAGGCCTTCGCCGGCCGCCGCCCTCTCGGCGAGCAGGTTGCGCACAGCCGCCACGATCTCCTCGCGGCCGCCGTAGCCCAGCGCCACGTTGACCTGCATGCCGTCGTAGTCCTCGGTGGCTTGCTCCATGGCGCGCAACGCGTCCTTGGCCTCGTCCGGGAAGTCCTCGATGTCGCCGATGACGCGCACGCGCACCCGGTTCGCGTGGATGCGCTCGTCGGTGAGCAGCTCCTTGGCCTGCTGCCCGAAGATCCTGTGCAGATGCGCGACTTCTTCGGGCTTTCGCCCCCGATTCTCGGTACTGAAACCCCACAGCGTCACGTGACGGATGCCGAGCTCCAGGCACCAGTCGAGCACCTCGCGCGCCTTGGTGGCGCCGAAATCGTGCCCAGCCTGCAGGTCCATCCCGACGGCGCGCGCGAAGCGGCGGTTGCCGTCCATGATGATGCCGATATGGCGGGGGAGGTGGGGCGAGCTCTTCACCCTGCGCAGCAGGCGCCGCTCGTACAGCCAGTACAACGGTCGCGTCACCGTGCTCACCAGACCGAGGGCACGGCGCTGGTTCGAACGAGGGGCTGCGGGGGCGTGGGTGCTCACCGGGGTAAGTGTACTGCAGTGGTGGAGTCGGTTCCGGTCAGAGTTCGCACGGCGTCACTTGGCGCTGCGGTCGTCCACGGGCCTTCCGCACCCCGCTCTCCGCACCCTGCTCTCCGCACCCCGCTCTCCGCACCCCGGCGTGCGAGGCGTACGCGGCGTCAGTACGCGCCGTCGCGCTTGAGCACCGCCGATACCGTCTTGATGAGCACGACGATGTCCAGCCACACCGACCAGTTGCGGACATAGAAGCTGTCGAGCTCGACGCGGTGATCATAGTCGGTGTCGGAGCGGCCGGAGATCTGCCAGTAGCCGGTCATGCCGGGGCGGACCATGGTGTAGAGATCGAAGGCGTCGGCGTACTTGGGCACCTCCTCGTCGACGATGGGGCGGGGGCCCACGAGGCTCATCTCACCCTCGAGCACGTTCCAGAGCTGCGGCAGTTCGTCGAGACTGAAGCGGCGCAGGAAGCGGCCGACGCGGGTGACGCGGGGGTCGTTCTTGAGCTTGTGCGTCGCCTCCCATTCGGCGCGGAGCTCGGGATTCTCCTGGAGATGACGCTCGAGCGCCTCCTGGGCGTCGCGGACCATGGTGCGGAACTTCCAGACCCTGATCTTCCGGCCGTTGCGGCCGATGCGGGTGTGGCCGAAGAAGACGGGGCCGCGGGAGTCGAGGACGACGGCGAGGCCCAGGACGAGGAGGACGGGACTGATCGCGAGACCGCCGAGGACGGCGGCGACGATATCGAGGAGTCGCTTCGCGAAGCGGTTGACCGGGGAGGCCAGCTCATTGCGGACCTCGAGGGCGAGGAGGTTGTCGAGGGGGCTGGCGCGGACGCCCAGGACGGGGAGGCCGGGGAGGTCGGGAACGTACTGGACGATGGTGAACGCGTCCTCTGCGGGGTCGAGCTTTGGTAGATGGGGAGGGTCGCTGTGAGGGTCCATCGCCACGATCGCGTGGTGGATGCCCTCGCGGCGGGCGAAGGTGTTGGCGGCGGAGATGGGGCCGATGACTGGGACCATGCCGACCGTTGCCTCCTGTTCATCGGCACCCGGGGCACGGTCCGCGAAGACCGCGACGGGCCGGAGCCCGTCGAGGGAGCGGTGGTCGAGGGTTCGGGCGATGTTCGCTACGGACGGGCCGCTGCCTAGGATCACCACCGGGCGGCCCCACAGACCAATTGCTCGAAGAGCGCGCTTTGTCGCGGCTCTACCCACAGGCAGGATGAGCACTGTCAAGATGGTGGTTCCGACCGCAATTGATGGAACCACTTTGAGCTCTGTCCCGAACAGCAAAATCGCAACGAGGAATAGGGAGCCCGCATAACACGCACTGAGCACTTGGCGCTTGAGTTCGTCGGGTTCGGTCAACCCATAGCCCGGGTAGAGTCCTTCGCGCCAGACCATGGCTGGCCAAAGGAGGAGCGCAAAGCGAGTGGCCCCCAGGTTGCTGACAGAACCTGGTCCCCCAACTCCCAAGGTCGCAAGGAGTAACTTGGATGCCACGAAGCCACCCCAGGCCAAGCCGAGGTCGGTGGCCGCAAGAACGAGACGGACCACGAAGCGCTTGGACAGCGAGTCCGCGGCCGAGGTTGCCTGAGTATCGTCGCCGGATCTCCAACCGGCAATGGCGACAAGCGGGTAGATCACCCCTCCAAAATAGAGAGTGTAGTCAAACACGTTTGCCAGAAGCACGGCGAGGAGCACGACGAGGAATCCCGCATCTCGACGACGCCATGCGTGCCACGTCAGTCCGACCAAGAGTAGTACGAGGCTCAGCAGGCCTACAGCGCCCCGCTCGAACGCTACTTCAAGAAACAAGTCGTGTGCGTGGGCTGGTGTTTCCATGCCACGCAGACGCGTGCCGGCTTCCGACCGCGCGAAAAAACTGGGAAAGGCGCCCGCCCCCCAGCCAAGCCAAGGCTTGCGGTCGAACCCATCAAAGGCAGCGCTCCACATTGTCATTCGTCCGACAGCAAGACCAAGGCCACGCGTGGCCCTACCAGGTTGGTACTGCGTTAGGGGACCGCGCTCAAGCTGGAATCCTGCGAAGGACGCCTCCGAGTTCGCGACTGTCCGAGCGTCGGGGGCGAGCCCCACGTACCAGTCGAGTGTTTTGGGGGGGCCTGTGTATGTAAACGTAGTGTAGATGCGCTTCCACGAGCCATCTGTTGAGGCGATACCGAAGGCGTGCAGAGTCCCGTGGCCTTCCAGGAAGGCGTCCAACGTGCCTGATTGCAGCTGAGTGGTCATCGCGAACGCCGTGGGGCCGTCGCCCTTGCCCCAGCCCTGGATGCCGGGTTTTCCGGGCCCGCCGCCTTCGACCCAGGCGCTAACCGTGTAGGTCCTGCCCGCCTCGAGCGGGATCACTTGTTGTAGACGCTGCCAACCTGCGTTTCCACGCTTCGTCACGCGATAGAGCGTCATCGGCTTGCCGTTCAGGCTTACCTGTCCAGAGTGTACGACCACCTCACGGCGATCCCACCAGTCACCTTGCGGAAGCTCCGACCCCTGGACGAGGTTCGCACTGCGCGAGTCTGGCGCAGACGTGATGAGATATCCGATCCTGCCGAACCCGATGGCGGGGCCGACGGCAATCAGCACGACCGCAACTCCCCCTAGGGTCGCAAGACCAAGACTCTGCGCACGGTGCCCCTCGATTGCGCACTTGATCGTCAGGAAGAGCACGACGAGGATCAGCCCGAATGCGGCCTCGAGGCTTCCGGCCGCGGTGATCGCCAGTACGGCTAGGGCAATCGAGGCGAAACGGATCCAGCCTTGGTGCGAAAGCAGCGCGATGATTGTCCCGACCACAAGGACCATGTGAGCGAAGAGGGTGGGATTCGCCCCCCACACGATTGCCTGCGTGATGGTGGGGTATGAGAGGTTGAAGGTAACGCTGCCGAGTCCGAAGATCACAAGCAGTACGAAGCCGACGAAGAGGCCCTCGATGACATGAGCGCCGGGCAAGTGCCCAAGAGCCGGCCGGCGGATCTCTGCGAAGGCTCTGTACACGGCCCACGGGCCCAAGACCTGCAACAACCCGAACGTCGCGCCCGCCAGTCCATCGTGTGCTCCGACCGCCCATGCGGACAAGCCAGCGGCGGCCATCCATGGGATATCGCTCTTTCGAAACGTGAGTCTACTCGTTAGGACGAAGAGGATTCCTGCGAACGGTCCAAAGGACGGCAGGAAGCTCATCCCAAGGCCAAGCAGGAAGGCGACCTGGGGGTTCCTACGCACGCTCGACACCGTACCTAGTATGCCTTGTCCCGGTGTGCCATCTCGGTCGAGGATGCCTGTTCGGAGCCCTCACCGAGGCGGACGGGCGTTGCCATCGCAGACAATGCGTTCAGTCCAAGGATCAAGGGGACGAAGACCCCGGTGTACATCAAGGTGTAATCGAGGACGTTCATGAACAGGATCGTGCCCACAAAGACTGTCCCCGTGCCTCCGCCGCGGCGCCAGCCCATCCACATGAGGGCGACGGTCATCCATAAGCTTGCCAGGAGCCCGAATATGCCATACATGGCTGCAAACTGAAGCCACAAATCGTGGGCGTGTTGGACGGCCTCTCCTGTGGTGTTTTGCGGGGACGCGTGCCAGTAGGTCGTGAAGCTCTCCCGCGCGCCAACCAGTCCGGTGAGTGGGTGCTGAATGAATGCTTCACCTGCGGCCCTCCAAATGCTGGTCCTTGGCGTCGTTTGCCCATCGTTGAAGGTGAGCCAGTGCAGCTCTTTCTGCCCTGGTAGCAAGCTCGAAGTCACCAGAGCTGCGGTGACCAGTGTCAGGATCGCTATCGAGGGTCCGAGCCAGACACGATGTCGTTCGTGGCGAGCGAGGACGATGAGCGCCCCTCCAATGACGATGGCCAGGAGCGCGGTTCGACTCCCGGTCAGAAGGACGCCCGTGATGCTCATGACAAGGATCAGCAGGGTGCTCGGTAAGCTCCCTGGGAGGACGACGGCTGCCAGACCGACAGAAGCGATTGTGTGTCCCGCAAGGTTTGGTTGGCCGAACCACAGTGATTGCCGGATCGCGGGAGTCCTAGGCGTTGCTGGGACACCGTTGGCCAGAACGATGGCGTTACGTGTCGCTAGGCGTGACCCCGGTGACGGGATCAACGTGACATCGACGCTATCTGCCTCTCCAGGGCTGCGCCCTGCATTCGTACTGGACACTATGGGCACGACGATGGGATTCCACTCACGGTTCTGCTGCACCATGATTGTGCGACTGGTCAAGCCATGCGGCCCAGCCCAGCGCATTGTGATTCGTGGAACGCTCGGAGCCAGCGGACCAACATCGTGCCAAGCGCTCCCAACTTCTTGATAGAGATGAACGTCGCGAACGTCGATGGTATGGCCACCGAAATCGTTCAGGACGACGCGTATGATGTGGGACGCCGCCGCCTTTGGCGCTTCCCATTGGAGCTCATAGCGTCGCCATTCCGGCCCGACGGCGAGCGCGTCGCACTTGGCGCCTCCACCCATTCCCCAGACCTGCAACCACACGCCCCGGCATCCCAAGGCGGCTATTGGCCTTTCTGCTCGGACGTCAAGAGCTACCCGAAAGGAGTTGCCGCCAACGGGCGCGCCGAGATCGAACCAGCGTTGTGCGTACGGATCACCAGAATCACCGAAGCGGATGATGGATGCCCCGTGGCCGAGGCTGGGAGCGGGCGAGATCTCGACCGGGCCATTACTCTTCCAGTCCCAGGCGTTGCCAGCTTCCAGGGTCTTTGCATCGACATGGAATGACACCCGGGAGGTTCCCTGCGGAACGGTCCATGAGCGCGCGCCCTCGCGATCTACGATTTCGTTTCCAAAGAACCATAGGTGTCCGAGAGCCAAGGCGGCATCCGACGTGGCCCCGGTGTTCCACAGGGTTCCCGCGTTGAGCTGGACGATGACGAGAAGGGTCAATTGGACCCCGAGGCCGACAACAAGACCGTTCCGCAGGGCCTTGGGTTGTGCCCACGCCGACCATCCGACGGCGATACCCAACACCGCTTGGAGGAACCAAGCCGTAGCCACGGTGCGGTTGTCCCCCGCGAGGTTGATCAGTGCTAGCGGGATCAATGAGAGCAACCAGAGCAGAAGCCAGTCCCGGACAGGCCCCGCGCGACGAAGCAGGAGTGTGCGGCACCCAAACAGTGCTACACCGACGGGCGCGAAGAGACCTGTTCCTATGGCCGCAGCGTATTCGAGCCAACGTGTCCCACGCCGTCGGCGGGACCTCATCGCCGGAGTGCATCAAGCGCGCGGAACACGGCAATTCGGAATGCATTCCGAAAGGCCTCGGGCGAAAATCGAAGTGCATTCTCACGTGCGGCCGCGGGATCGAATCGGTCCTCGTTGGCTTCGAAGAGACGGATGGCCGCGACAATTGCCTGTGGCGTCTGCGATTCGAAGAATACCCCCGTCGGGGACGCGTCCTGCAGAGGCCGCACGGTCTCGCGGGAACCTCCTCGGCCATATGCGATAACAGGGGTCCCGCATGCCTGAGCTTCCACGGGTGCGATTCCGAAATCCTCGAGCGACGCGAACACGAAGGCTCGCGCTCGTTGCGTCAGATCCAGCACCCGATCAAACGATTGGTAGCCCAGCAGCTCCACATTCCTGGGGGCCAGCCGTTCGATCCGCCGCATCTCGGGACCCGCGCCCACGACCAAGAGGCGACGATCCGGCATTTGCCGGAAGGCTTCAACAATCACATCGACTCGCTTATACGGAACGAGCCGGGACGTCGTGAGGTAATACGTATCCTTCGCGGACGAAGGAGTGAAGTGCTCCACGTCAACTGGTGGATAGACGACCTCGGCTTCGCGACGATAGACCTTGCGGATACGGTTCGCGATGAACGCCGAGTTCGCAACAAACGTGTCTACGCCGTTTGCGGTGCGCACATCCCACGTCCGGAGGTAATGGAGAGCGGCACGCGCAAGCCAGGAACGGACCCCCCGGTCGAGCCCGCTATTTCGGAGGTACTCGTGCTGGAGGTCCCACGCGTAGCGCATGGGTGAGTGCACGTAGGAAACGTGGAGTTGGTCCGGGCCGGTGACCACGCCCTTCGCAACTGCATGGGAGCTAGATATCACGATGTCGAAGTTGGAGAGGTCGAATTGCTCCACGGCAAGTGGCATCAGCGGCAAGTACAACCGAAAACGCTTCCTGGCTCCCGGAAGGTGCTGCAGGAAGGACGTGTGGACGGCTCGGCTCCCCAAGAAGGCGCGCTCGTGAGCATCCATGAAGTCTACGAGGGCGAAGACCTCGGCGTTCGGGTACTCGTACAGGAGCTGCTCGAGCACCCGTTCCGAGCCTCCTAGGGTGTCAAACCACTCGTGGATCAAAGCGACCCGAGCGGAACTCGGTGTCTCGGTCCCCACACCGATGTCCTCGGCATGCTCCATCATGTCGGATCACCCTCGACCATCGTAGTCAACACACGTGCTGTCTCGGCGGCCGTTCGTGCCCAATCAAACTGCTGAACACGGCGACGGCCACGTGCCACCAACACATTTCGGAGCCTGGCGTCCGTTAGCACCTCGATCATACGGTTGGCCAGGTCCGCCGCGTCGAGGGGTTCGAAGTACACCGTTGCGTCCCCACATACCTCCGGAAGGCTTGCTGCCTGCGCCACGACTGTCGGGCATCCCGCAGCCATAGCCTCGAGGGGGGTGAGCCCGAATCCCTCGTACAGCGACGGGTGCACGAGAAGATCCGCGTGAGCAACGTAGGCCTGAAGAGTCTGCTTGTCCACGAACCCCGTGAAGGTCACGTCCTTCTCGAGCCCCATCAAGTCCGCAGCAAGGGTGGGGTCCGACGTGATTAGCCCATCTCTGCGCCCAACGACTACGAGGCTGTATTGCAAACGTTCGCGGAGCTGACGGTAGGCTCGGACAAGCGTGCGTAGGTTCTTGTGGGGCTTGACGCTTCCTACGAAGACGATGTAGGGACCAGGATGGGGATTCGGCCGTTCCACGGCAAACCATGACTCGTCAACGCCCAATGGAGTTACGGTGATCCGCTCGGGAGGGATACCGGCAAGACTCGAAAGCTGCATCTTGCTGAAGGAGGATACCGTGAGGACATGGGAGGACTTGCGGCCAACGGCACGATAAAGCAACCGAGAGTAGTAGGATTTGAGCCTGCTTCCGAGGAGTTCGGGGTGAGCAAGATGGAATGCGTCGTGAAGGGTCACGAGCAACCGTCCCCTGGTAAGCCAGGGAACGCTTGCATGGGGGAACCAGACCAAGTCTGCGTCGGGGGGAAGCTTGAGAGGAATGAGCAGTTGCTCTCTGGTCGAGTACATACTCGCCTGACACTCTACGGCCGCCACGTTGGCCCGGCCATCTGACATGCTATCGAGGAGCCGTGTCTTGTCTCCGAGGAGGGTGAACTGATACTCCGGAAGCGCTTCAATAGCGCGGGGTACCAGGTTTTCTATGTAGGTTCCGATGCCGGCCGCTTCGAGGAACCGCGCATCGATGACGACGTGCGGGACCCCACCGCGATTCATTGCAGTCCGACCCACGTCTGCGATACATGAAGCCTTGCCGCCGATCGCACGTCGAAATGGATGGCAGCGAGGCGACTCGAGGTGTCGGCCGTACCACTGAGCGAGCGTGCCAGCAAGAGCGGACGCGATTTCATACTCGACGACCCGTGGTTGGTTCGCCGTAGGATTGGCTCAGGACCCTGCGCGTACCCGCGTCACTGATCGACGTTCGCTTGGTGCGAACGAAGAAGTATGCACCGAGAGCCGTCATCGGCAGCAGCCAGAATGGGTAGTAGAGCACGTTGTTGAATAGGCTGGCAAACACGACGGTTGCCAGGACATAGATCGTGTAGGCCCGAAAGGCCAAGTGTAGAACTCTGGCATCAAGGGAACCCGGGTGCCGGGCGCGGAAGCGCTTCACCCTGGCCAGCGTTCTCAAGCCCCACGTGACAACGAGGCTGAGCAGCGTCAGGGTGCCAATCAGACCAAAGCTGATGAGCGTCGCCTGAACGGACGAGTCGACTGTGTGTGTGCCTCGCGCCTTCTCGGCTGGCTTGAGCAGGTAGTTGTAGCCAATCCCGAAGAGCGGACGGTCGAGAAAGATGCTGTCGCCAAACTCAAAGGAATGAAGCCGCGCTCTAGCTGAGGCGTCATGCTGGATCGTAGCGATGCGGTGAATTGTCGCAGCCAATGGCTGCAGGAACAGGGGCCCTCCAATCAGAGCGACGGCCACCGTGAGGCCAACCCCAACGACCTGGGTTGGCCTCACGCCTCTCCTGGACAGAGGTCTTCCCAGAATGATCGCCATTAGCGGAACGAGGGTCAACACGAGGGTTCCAAGCCCGCTCCGGGACTTCGTCAGCATCAACGCTGCGAGTCCGATGAACCCGATCACGAGATCTCGTAATCTGAACGACGATGCGTACAGCACCAAGGAAATGGAAATCGGGAAGACGGCGATCGCAGCGAAATAGTTGGGATCTAGGTATGTCGAAACCAACCGGCGTACATGTGGATCACCGTGGAATTCGACTCCGTAGCGCTGCAGCGTACTCCACAGGCTCGTCGAGTCTGGGAAGAGCACCAGAATCGCAAACCCTACTCCGAAAGCTACCACGTAGAGGTAGGTAATGCGCCGCAAGTGCGTCTCAACGGGGCCAGTCGCTTCGCCTAGCCCTATCCCAACAACAACCCCAGAGCCGAGCAGTAGTACGAGTCGGACGGGATAAAGCAGTGGAAGTAAGGCGGGCCCGTTCACGAGCATTCCGTAGATCCCGGATGCAAGGATGATCATAGCGGGCGCGGCCATCCATTGCACGACCTTCGCCCCCCATTCAGGCCTTCGTAGCAGGGTCCACATGGCGGCCGCGTACACTATGAACTCTGTAAGGGGCACGTCATTGGAGAGGCCAGGCAGTGGAACGACCCTTGTAAGATTGCCTATGACGAGATAGAACGCAACAGCCACGAAAAGCACCCAGGGGCTGTGGTTGGTGCGCGCGCGGGTTCCAGGTCTTGGCATCGAGTTGGGCTCCTGTAGTAGCATCACGGGCTTGAGGTAGCTCGAACCAGGCCGTCGACCAGTCGGCTGATCCGTTTCATGCGAGAAACCTGTACGCGTTCGACGGACGGTCAGCATCTCCAAGAATACCGTGATCCGCTGTGTGGACGACGAGTACACTTGAGTGGGCCGGTGCGGCGACAGCCGACCATGTAGCGAAGCTGGAGAGACGGTGTCACGTGGGAGCAAGCACCGCTTCGTACGCCTCCAGCGTGGCACTCGCCACGCGTTCCCACGTGTAGTTGGCAAGAACGTGTTGGCCTGCGCCACGCGCTCCTCTCGGGGCTTGGAGCGCACAGGCAAGCGCTCTGGCTATGCTGTCAATTCTACGATTCCTTGGTGTCCAAGCGAAACCTTCAAGATAGTCGAGGACGGGTGCTGACTTCGCGACGACGAGGTTGGCTCCGTTGAGTGCGGCTTCGAGGCTGGCGAGGCCAGGAGTCTCGAGTTCGCTCACCAGCGCATGAACGTGCGCGCTGGCATAAGCATTCGCCAATTCATCCCCACGATGAGGGAGATGCTGAACGTGAATGGCAGAACTACCGAGTTGTTTGAGCACTCGCTGAACTCTGGTGAAGTACTCAGCCTCACGGTCAACTGGGCGTCCTACGAGCGCAACCGGGACACCGACGCGTTTACAAGCCTCGAGCAGTTCAAGGGTGTGCTTCCGCTTTTCGATCCGACCCACCGACAGGACGAACTTGCCGTCAGGACGCGCCCTCTGACCGAAGCGCTGAAGGAATTGATCTGGCGAATGCCCTATGAAGTCGCGATGGACGCCGTTTGGGACGACTCTCATCTTTTCGGGAGGTAAATGGAACAAGCGGGAGATAAGTGCTAGTTCAGATGCCGAGTTTGGCAGGACCAGGGATGCCCGCTTTAGGACTTGCCTTCTTATCCAGCTCTGTGACAGCGGAAGATGCGCATACACGGCGTGAGCCAGGCGCGCAAGTCCTACGGGGTAGAAGACCGATGAAACGACGTAGGGAATCTTCCTTGCAGCCAGTATCTCTGTGACCTGACCATAGACGTAGTCACTGCCAAACAGGTGAACGATGTCGGCGCGGTCAAATTGCGTCGTGTCGAAATAGTTGGCCAGCTCAACCTGGACGCCAAGTTTGACCAGTTCGGCTCTCGTGCTGTCGCACTGGACCTCTTGGCCCCCGAACGCTAGGCTAACTGGCTTTGGCACCATAAAAACCACGTTCATCTTGGTTCTTGCTCCGACGTAGGTTCGGGCACTATTGCCGCTGCAGCAATCTCCTCGTAGATTTTGAGAATTTGGCCTTCTCCACCGACGGTGGCGAGTTGCTGCATTTTGGCTTCCTGTAGCAGCTTATATGTTGCCAACAGGGTCGCCAGATAGAAGCCGCGCCAGCCATCTCTGTAACCGCCGAGGATGAGGTAGCGCCGGATGAACTCAAGTGGGGCGACAGCGAGAGCCCGAACCAGCGAAGGCTGCCGTCCCTTGTCTAGTCGAGATGCTGCTTCAATTGAAGTGTAGCGATCTACTCTTTCGACAACGCTCGCAAGATCCGTATAGGAGAAGTGGAGGATGCACAGTTCAGAAGCATAGGGTAATCGCCCTACACGAGACCCCTGCACCACGCGAAGGAAGTTGTGAATCTCGCCGGTCGACTGGACACTTCCATTTCGAAAGAACCGGATCTGGTAGTCATCTTTCCCAGCCCAGCCCAGGCCCTGAATCGGGGCGCCCAGTGCGAAGTTTTGCCGAGGTAGCAGGAGCACATCTTCGGCTCCAAGTTGGTCGGCGTGCAGCTTCAAGCGGTTCATGAGGCGCCAGGGGACCACTTCATCCGCGTCCAGCAACAGGATCCAGTCACCGGTCGCCTTTGAGAGTGCAAATTCCCTTGCCGGGTCCGCAAACGCTAAGCGCTCATGGTAGAAGACCCGTGCGCCGAACGACTCCGCGATGGAGACAGTGGCGTCCACACTGTGCATGTCGACGATGATGATCTCGTTGGCTACGGAACACACCGAACGTAGTGCCCAGGCGATGTTCGTCTCCTCGTTGAGTGTGTTCATCACGACTGAGATCGTGTCCAAAGCATCCCCCTAATCGTGGAAAGCACCTGTCGTGTGGCGGCCCGATGGCTGATAGCCAAACTTCCAGTATATGCGCAAGCGTATAGGGCGGCCGCAAGCAATACAGTTGGGAATGACATCTGTGGAAGCGTGACTCTGGCCGGCTAGCGGGAGCGCTAGCATCCCCGCGAGGACCCAGAAGCGGCCCACGACCGCAACGACACGGAATGGTACCGCTCTCTGGGCAACACGGAAGAGAATGAGATTCGTGGCCTGCACCCCAAGCGTCGCGAGTCCGAAGCCAAGCACGCCGAAGAGGCTGATGAGCGGCAGACCGAGGATCCACGTGCCGGCCATCCACATCACCGCAAAGCCAAATGCCGTCCTGGATTTCCCCAAGGCATTGAGCAGACCCATCAGCGGCGTTGACGTGGGAACTACGAGATTCCCAATCCAGAGTAGGTAGAAGAGAGGCGCGGCGACAAACCACTTGTCGCCAAAGACATGGTGCGTAATCGGATCGAACAGAACGAGCATGATCATTGCAATGGGAGCCGTGATTGCGTTTGTTGTGGCGATGACTCGCTCGACGAAGTGCCCAAGCCTTTCGGGCTGATGCTGCAAGCGTGCGAAGGCTGGCATGTACAGTCTGCCAAAGATCATCAAAGCCATGACGACATAACCCGACACCATGGTGGCCCAGTTGACAAGCCCGACCTGGCCGACGCCAAGGAACAGCCCCACAAAGATCGGCGTAATGCTATCCTTGAGTAGAGATATTGCGCCGATTCCTTGAAACGGGAGTCCAAAGGCAAGGTGACGGCGCGCCACTTGGATTTCCAGTGAGAGGCGGATTGGCCAGGGTTGGATTAGATTTGCCAGTATTGCCCCTGCCAATGCACGAAGGAGCAATGCGAGTGAGAAGCTCAGAGGGCCGAGACCGTTCGCGGCCGCGATGACAGCGGATGCGTTGAAGACTACAGCCTGTGTGCCCTCTATTGCTGCGAGTCCACTGAACTCCAGGTTTCTTTCAAGAGTGACCTGAGGGATGACCATAAGCGACGTGGCGATGAGCGCGGGCGCTAGTAGGCGAAAGACCCAGGCGCCGCCCTGAGGAAGTCCATACATTGTCGCAAACACTGGTGAGGTGACCCAGATCGCAATTGCCATCAGCGCAACGACAATCTGTTGAACCGTGAACACCGAGCTGATGTCTGACCCCGTGGGTTCCCGCGACTGTCGAATCAGGTTTGCAGCGAAGCCTGTGCCGCCAAATGTGTTAAGGAAGGCAAGTAAGAAGGTGACGATAGCGAAGAACCCGAACTCTCGTGGGGACAAGAGGCGCGACAAGAGAATCCCGCCAACGATGTTGGCTCCCTGCACGATTACTTGGCGAATGCCGAGTGCAACGGCGCCTCTGACGGTTCTTGCTGCTATGCCATTCGTGCCCTGGGAAACCACCTAGAACCACCGAGTCTGACCACGCAAAGTGTTGTCCAAAAGTAGTCCAAGCATTCTACGTGATGCCATGACGAATGTTCTGCGTCTGGGGGTGGACTCGCCGACCCGGCTCCACGGTGCCTCTCGCTCGCCCCAGGCCGGCCCATCACCAGGAGGAGAAGCGCATGCGTGACAGAATCCCTGCAAAGGGGTGTGCCAATCCGAGAACGCGCTTGCCCTTGCTGCAGTCAGAAGGGTCCACCGCTTTGACGCGCGGCCTAGTGCAACGCATCGTTATTGTCTTGTTTTTTTGGTGGGATGCTATAGGGTGCATGGCATGGGCGCTCATCCTGCTCCTGCTTTGGTGGTGACGGCGGCGGAAGTGGCGGCGTTGCAGGCGATCGTGCGTGCCGGCACGAGTGAGCAGCGCGCCGTGAGGCGCGCGCGGATCGTGCTGTTGGCGGCGGAGGGGGTGGCCAACACGCGCATCGCTGGGGAGGTGGGGGTGTCGCTGCCAACGGTGCTGTTGTGGCGCTCGCGCTTCGCGGAGCACGGCTTGGACGGCCTCACCGACGCGCCGCATCCGGGTCGGCCGCGGGTGTACGGGCGTGAGGTGCGCGAGAAGATCGTGTCGGAGACCCTGAAGAAGCCGCAGGGGGCGGTGACGCACTGGAGTCGCGCTCGGCTGGCTGAGCGCGTGGGCGTGAGCGCTTCGACGGTGGGGCGCGTGTGGCGCGAGGAGAACCTGAAGCTGCACCGCAGTGAGACCTTCAAGTACAGCAACGACCCGCAGTTGGTGGAGAAGGTCGTCGATGTCGTCGGCCTGTATCTCGATCCGCCCGAACGCGCGATCGTGCTGTCGGTCGACGAGAAGACGCAGATGCAGGCGCTGGATCGCACCCAACCGATGCTGCCGCTGCGGCCGGGCCTGCCGGAGCGCCGCACGCACGACTACCAGCGGCATGGCACCACCAACCTGTTCGCCGCTCTCGAGGTCGCCACCGGGCGGGTGACGCACGAGACGCGCGCGCGGCACACCGGCGCGGACTTCCTGGCGTTCCTCAAGCGCACCGCCCGCGCCTACCCCAAGGGCGAGGTGCACCTGATCCTGGACAACGTGTCGACCCACAAGACGCCCGACGTGAAGGCCTGGCTGGCGCGGCACAAGCGCTTCGCGTTCCACTTCACGCCCACCAGCGCATCTTGGATGAACCAGATCGAAACCTGGTTCGCCGTCCTCACCCGCCAGGCCATCCGCCGCGGCACCTTCGGCAGCGTCGCCGACCCCACCGCCGCCATCAACGACTACACCCAAGCGTGGAACGATGACGCCGCGCCCTTCGCATGGGTCAAGACCGCGGATCAGATCCTCGCCAAAGCCATCCCCAAACCTAAAGATACTTCCAGCGCGCGGCACTAGCCATGACCCCCCACCCCAGCGGCGAGTAAGGCGGCCGGCCCCGCGCCGACTGGCAACTCGAAACAGCGACGCCGGCCGCGGGATTCGCTGGGCGTTGCGGCTGCCTGATGCAAGTTGGCCAATTTCGCCCCGGACGTGGGCCGGCACACTCGAGCCAGGGGTCGGGGCGGCGGCCAACTGCCCCATTCCCAACTCGCATCGAGCGGGATGACACATTCTCAGATCGGTGATGGACTCCACAGAGCTTATCTGGTCACCGAATCCAAAGACGCAAGCGACTTGCCTGGGCGGGTTGAGAGGTACTGCGCGGGCCAAGTGCGCCCGGCGGTATTGGGTGGTCACCGTCGCCCAGCCTCTTCTGGCAGCGTTGCGGAATCCGTGACGCGGGTGCGGGTGGAAGGCGTGAGTCGGTGCATACCTCGACAGTGGTGACCTACGGCGGTCAGGATGCGAGCCGCTAGCGTGAGTTTCGCGGGAAGTCGGTAGGCGTTTCCTTGTGAACGTCGGTGGAGCCCGTCCTGGGCGGGTTTCGCGGGTGGGGTGTGGCGTCGGGTTGGTGTATACACAAGTCCTGGGTGTGTAGTTCTGGCTCGGAGTGGTGAGACTAGTCGTCTGGTATGGAGAGGAGCATGATCTCGTGGTGGGTTGCCGTCGGTCAATGGGG
>Ga0114931_10002305_pt1 | contig 24280 bp, 20 predicted proteins | sample 2SBtaG_FD_89579 | JGI IMG/M metagenome (GOLD analysis project Ga0114931, IMG submission 89579) | Deep subsurface microbial communities from Kolumbo volcano to uncover new lineages of life (NeLLi) - 2SBTROV14_V59a metaG | ecosystem: Environmental > Aquatic > Marine > Volcanic | place: Kolumbo... | reverse complement strand
TGCTGTGGGCTGTTATCTTGGCGGCAAGCAGCGCCGCCGCGGATGAGATTCCCAAGCGGCTCACCGGCACCGTGGCACTGGTTCAATCTGGCAACACGTTCGTCGTTGTGGCAAGAGGGCATCGCTACAAAATCCAGCTTGATGCCGCGGTTGCGCCACAGCGAGATCAGCCTTATGCGGGCGAGGCAAAAAAGGCCCTCGAGCGGATCTTGATCGGCCGCGAGGTTGACATTCGTTGTGTCGGCGGAAGCCTCCTACGCGGCATTCGCGGTCGAGTTTTGCTAGGCGGGCACTCGATCAATAAGCAAATGGTCGATCAAGGCTGGGCCTGGTACGACGACCGCAAGGTCAAGTCAGCGGCCATGGCAACCGCCATGCAACGCGCGCGTCAGGCGGCACGCGGTTTATGGCAGGGCGAGAACCCGATCTCTCCTTGGGAGTGGGCACAGCGCGTCGCCGAGGCACGCAAGGCGAAGCGTGAATATCCGCGACAAGTCAAGGAAGCGGCCCGGGGCTTTCTTGATGCCGTCAAGACGGATGATGTCGAAAAAATCAAACGCCATCTGAGCGCGTCGGCCAAACAACAACTTTCCGACAAGGACATCAAACCGCCGTCGTCCATGAAGAACCAAAAGTACACGGTGGGCACGGCCAAAATCACGGAGTCCCTGGCAAACATTCCCGTCACGCTCAAGCGGGATCGAAAGACGCCCGCGCCCCAAAGGGCCAACCCAAGGACGAGGAACAAGGCGACGAAAGCGGAGCCGCCGAAGGGGCAACTGACCTTGCGATTGGTCGACGATCGCTGGTACGTCACCGCGGCCCGTTTGCCTCAAGGGTCGGGCAGTGCTCCGTGGTCTTTCGACGGCGACGTTCCCGATCTTCCCATTGAAGAGTCGGGGGCTCGGTCGGAATCGATCGCGAGTTCGCCTGCTCCTCGAGCGGGCCAGATTGCCTCGTCGGGCAAGTCCGTCACGGCAAAAAAGATGTCGCAACCCGCCAAGCCATCGGCGGCGCCGGCAGGCGGTAGCCCACCTGACGTGGCGGCCCCGGCGAAGAGCCCTCAAGCGGACCAAGCGAAGAGCGGCGGGGCACCTACCGCTGCGTCTGCGGCCAAGGCCGCGCCGAAGCCGGCCCCGAAACCGATTGATCCGAAAAAGCTCGCCGCCGCCAATAAGCAGTTCGACGATCTTGCGGCTTCCTACAAGGCAAATCTCGATCTGTATATGCAGTTGAAAAAGACCGATGAAAATAACCCTGTTTTCAGGGCGATGAAAGACCCTCGGGGCAAGTTTGCCAAGCAATCGATGGAACTGGCCAACACCAATCGGCATTCGTCCGTCGCGCTGCGTGCGTTGCTGGCCGTTTGCGGGTCGGCTTCGTCGCCTGATGCGAAGGGATCCGTACAAGCCGCGGCCGAGCGGTTGCTTGAAGACCATCGGAGCGATCCCGCCATGGTCACCGCCGCCGCCCGCCTGTCACGCTCGGCGGCCTATGATCCGCAGCCGTTCTTCCGCGAACTCATCAAGGGCGAGACCGATCCGGCCGCGCAAGCCGCGGCGAAGTTTTACCTGGCCAAATTTCTGATGGACCACCAACAGACCGCCGGGCATGAGGCCGAGATCAAGTCGCTGCTGACTACCGTGCACGACCAACATGCCGAGGTTGAAACACCCGACGGCAAACTGGGCGAGCTGGCCACCAAGGCGCTTGGTACGCTCAAGCAGGGCGGCACCAATGACAAGACGAAGCAAAGCACCGATGCCCCGGACGATGCTTGATGGGGCCGCGAGACAACCAACCTGACATGACCACTCCAGCCCTTTGAAATCAGAAAGCGTGACACCATGTACGATTCAGTGAGTCGACGGGAATTCATTCGCCGGGCCATGTTGGCCGGCACGGCCGTGGCCACATCGCGGACCGTTTTGGCCGACCCGCCGGAGTCCTCTCCCGCGAGCAAATCACCCAACGAAAAACTGAATCTGGGCGTGGTGGGCGTGGCGGCCCGTGGGCATGATGATCTGATGGGCGTGGCGAGCGAGAACATCGTCGCCCTGTGTGATATCGACGCACATCGGCTCGATGCGGCGGCGGCCGAGTTTCCCAAGGCGGCAAAATATGTTGATTACCGCAAGATGCTCGACCGCCACGACCTTGACGCGGTCGTCGTGGGAACGCCGGATCACTCACACGCCATTCCGGTGGTGTGGGCGCTAAAATCGGGGCGCGACGTCTACTGCGAAAAACCACTGGCCCATTCGGTTTGGGAATGCCGGCAAATGCGTCAATGGGCGGCCAAGCAAAACGCCGTCACGCAAATGGGAACGCAAATTCACGCCCGTGACAATTACCGCCGTGTGGTCGAACTTGTCCAAGCCGGCGTCTTGGGCGACATTCGCCGCGTGCATGTCTGGCAGGGCAGCGGTGTGCGACCGGGCCGACGCGTCAAGCATGGCACCCCGCCGGCTTATGTTGACTACGACCTATGGATCGGGCCGGCGCCGATGCGGCCGTTCGACCCTTCGCATTTCCATTTCAACTGGCGCTATTGGTGGGACTTCGGCGGCGGCGTGTTGGCCGACATGGGCTGCCATTACATCGATCTGCCATATTGGGCGCTCGGTTTGCGATACGCTGAAACGGTTGAGGCCCATGGTGAAAAGACCTACACCGGCGACAACAACGTGCCCGACAAGCTGCGGGTCGACTATCGCTTTCCGGCTCGGGGCAAGGCACCCGCCGTGGAGCTAACCTGGTATCACGGTGGCTGGATGCCCGAAGGGGCGGAAAAATATGGCAAGTCATCCGCCGTGCTGTTTGAAGGCGACCGGGGACGGCTGCTCGCCGATTACGGCTCCCGCAAGCTGTTCATGAGCGAAGGCAACACGGCCGAGACTCCCGAACCGACGATTCCCAAATCGATTGGTCATCATCGCGAGTGGATCGAGGCCTGCAAAACGCGAGGCCCGACAACCTGCAACTTCGATTACTCCGGCGCTCTGGCCGAGACGGTTCTGTTGGGCAACGTCGCCTACCGGGCCGGCCAAAAGAAAATGTCGTGGAACGCCGAGTCGCTGCACTCTCCCGACTGCCCCGAAGCCGAACCGCTGATCCGACGTGAGTACCGAAAAGGCTGGACCTTGTAGCTTTCTCGGCACGCGCTACGCGACACAGCCTATGATCGAAACGCGGCATTTCAATTTTCAAGAAAAGGCGGCGCGGGCGGGTAGGTGGCCAGCTCGATGTGATAGCCGTCCGGGTCGAGGAAAAATAGCTGCGTGATGCCGGTCTTCGGCACGCTGTTCTTGCGGTACTCGATGCCGTGCTGTTCGAGCAACCCCTCGACCGCCGGAACATCATCCACGTGCAAGGCCAAGTGGGTGGCCCGGGTTGAAATCTCGCTGGGGCGATCCCGTGCTTGGGCATCATTGACGATCAGGTGGATCTGTAGGCCGTAGTTGTACAGCCACGCCCCGGGAAAGCCGAAGTCGGGCCGCGCAATCTCGCGAAAGCCCAACACGTCGCGATAGAATCGACGCGACGCATCGAGGTTCCTGGTGATCCGAGCTAAGTGGTTAACCGACTTGATCGGCAGCGTCGGGGGCATTGGGAGTGCGTCCTCGCCACTTCAGTAGCGTTCGGGCAAGTTGGAGGTTAGGCAACACCGCGAATATAGCGTGTGCAACCGTCGGCTGAAAATGAGGCGGCGTGGCGACAGCCCCCAATTCCTCACGTCGTCCGCGTAGTCACCTGCCTATTCTCCATGAAGTAGGCCGATCTTCTTGAATCACCGCAATCCCGCACACGGCCGGACTTCAGCCAGGCGGCAGACTTGGGGCGGGCGGCTCCGGGCGCTCGTCTGAAGGTCGGGTCGGTGCGGCGGGGCGGAGCTTGACGATTTTCTGGAGTTTGTCGACTGTAACGGTCGATTCAGTGGAAACCGCATGTCCGCCGGCACCGTGCTGGCGCGGCTTGTGGCACCGCTCCAGATGTCCGAAACCAGAGGGTAAGGGAACCGTAACCATGAAGCGCGCCTTCACGGTCCTGTTCATCGTTTCGATGATGCTTCCATCAGTCGGGTGTGGCTTGTGGTATAACCCTTACCTTTACCCGGGTCAGGGGCCTTATGCGGCCCCAATCTACGACGGACCGGCTTATGATAGGGCCGTTTACGATGGACCGGTCTACGACGGACCTCAGCACGCGGCATACCAGGGCCCGTGTGAAGGGCCCGCCTGTGGTCCTCCGCATCCACCGTGGTTCCCGCTGCTGCACTGGCTTGGCCACTGTGCGGGCTGTGGCGAGGTTTACTGGGGAGACTGGCCGCACCCGTGGGACATTCTTAGCCCCTGCGATCGCTGCGGCAACTTTATCGGACCGAACCAGGTGTACCCCGGCCAACCGTGGTACGATCACGCCGTGGTGCCACACCCATCGGCACCGCAACCGATCGAACATTTAGGAAGCGGTCCGATACTCGAACGCCGCGCGGTCGGTGGTGAGTTTGACGGCTACGAATCCGGCGGCTACGAAACGGACGAAGTCGTCGGGCCGGAGTTTTTTCCCAGCGAAGCCGATCACGCGTCGGCCATACCACCGACGCACCCAAGCTGGCGACCTAGCCGCCGACGTCAAGCTGTCGCCCGGGCCGCGCATTCAAGGCTACGTTAAGGCGCGCTCGGGCGTTTCGACTACGGCAACGCGCCGGCCACAGGCAGATCTCGCGGTGCCGGCCGCATACGCCGCGCCGAACCCCGTCGCTTGGTGACGCAACCGTCGATCGCTTCCCGGTTGGCTTCGTCCATCAAGTTGGCATAGACTCTGGGGACGTTGCAAATTCGCCCGTCGATCGGTGTGCGGGTTGACTGGTTTCTCCTTGGTTTCGGCAAGCGAACAATGACTCGAATAAGTGGCAGCCAGGCCATGCTTCAAATGCTCGCCGATGCGGGCGTGCGGTATGTGTTCGGAAACCCGGGCACGACGGAACTGCCGCTGATGGACGCGCTCGTTGATGAGCGGCGTATCGAGTATGTGCTCGGTCTGCAAGAAGTGCCGGTCATGGCCATGGCGGACGGCTACGCGCAGGCGTCACGCACGCCGGCGGTGGTCAATCTGCATATCAGTTGCGGTTTGGGCAACGGCATGGGTATGCTGTACAACGCTTATCGCGCTGGCACGCCGCTGATCGTGACGGCCGGACAGCAGGACCGTCGACTCGCGTTCGAAGAGCCGATCCTCTGGGGTGACATGGTTTCAATCGCTCGCCCTTGGACCAAATGGGCCGCGGAAATTCAGCGTATCGAAGACCTTCCCTCGGCGCTGCGACGCGCGGCTCAAACGGCGCTCGCGCCGCCGACCGGTCCGGTGTTTCTCTCCATTCCGGTCGATATTCAGTCCGAAGTGGCCGAGCTTGATTTGACCCCGGCTTCGCGGCTTGACACTCAGGTCCGCCCGCCGCTCGATTCACTTCGCCGCGCGGCGAAACTCCTGCGCGAGGCCCATCGCCCCGGCATCCTCGTCGGCAGCCGCGTGGTCGAAGCAGATGCCGTGCCGGAACTGGTCGCCGTGGCTGAGCAGCTCGGCGCGGAGGTGATCTCTGAATCGGGCACCACGCACGGGCGACTTAGCTTTCCCACGGACCACGCGTTATACGCGCAAGGATTGCCGCTGTGGTCTCCTGAGGTACGCGAGCGACTCGAAGGGTTCGATGTCTTGCTGGTCACCGGCATGGATTTGCTGCGGCAATACGTCTTTCACGAGCCCCCGCGTGCGATCCCCGAACACATCCGGCTGGTTCATCTGGACGAAGATCCTTGGCAAATTGGCAAGAACTATCCGGTCGAGGTGGGCGTCGTCGGGGGGACCAAACCCGGCTTGGGCGAATTGGTCGAACTGCTGGCGCAAAGCATGTCCGGCCAGCAGAACCAGGCTGCCCGACAGCGCAGCGAACAATTGGCTGCCAAGCATCAAGCGGCGCGCCAACAACTACGCGACGAAGCCGCCCGACAGCAATCGGTCCGTCCGATCACGCCGCTGGCGATCATGGGAACATTGGCCGAAATTCTGCCGCGGAACATCGCCGTTGTCGAGGAGGCGGTCACGACGACCGGAACGATTTTCGAGCGGCTCGGCGTACTGCGCGAACCGAGCGGCTATTTCGGTCATCGCGGTTGGGCTTTGGGATGGGGCCTTGGTTGCGCGATCGGGGTCAAGCTCGCATGGCCCGAACGGCCGGTTCTCGCCCTGTTGGGCGAAGGCGCGGCAAGCTACGGCATCCAAGGTCTGTGGACCGCCGCACAGCGCAAGCTTCCGGTAACGTTCGTCATCTGCAACAACGCCGGGTATCAGATTTTGAAGGTCGGCGCCGCGCAGATGGGCCTTCCCCACGCCAAGCAAGGCGAGTTCGTCGGCATGGATCTTGCCGAGCCCGAGATTGACTTCGTCGGCTTGGCCAAAGCGCTGGGCGTTGAGGCCCACCGCGTTCACGAACCGGAAGAGCTGCGAGACCGCGTCGACAAATCGCTTCGCGGAGATCAGCCGCTCCTGCTGGACGTCCCGCTTCAGCGCGGCAGCCCGCAACGACTCAACTACGGTTGAACCGGTCGACCCATTCCACCGGCATCGCTCTTATACCTCGCGCGGGAAACCATACGGGATGTTCAAGCGTCTCCGGCGGTGGTCGGTATTACAAGATCGTGGGCCATGACGTCCGCGGCGGCTTGCGCCGGACGTCGCGTGGCTAGGGTCGCGGCGAACCATTCCTGTAACTCATACGCCAAGCAGAACAAGACCGGAACCAGAAACAGGGTAAAGATAGTCGAGACGAGCAGCCCGCCGAGGACCACGCTGCCCAGTCCTCGATACAACTCGCTACCGGCTCCGGGAAACAGTACCAAGGGGAGCATTCCCAACACGGTGGTCAGCGTGCTCATGAAAATCGGACGAACTCGCCCGCGAACGCTTTCACGTACCGCGCGACGATGCCCCCAGCCGCCGCGAATATCATTGAGCGCCTGATTGACGATCAAGATCGCGTTATTGACCACCGTGCCAACAAGAATAATGAACCCCAACATGGTTAGCGTGTCGAGCCGTTGGATGGTAAACAGGTTCAACAGTCGTAGACCGGCGAACCCGCCCACGGCGGCCAACGGCACGCTGACCATGATCACCAGCGGATAAACGAACGATTCGTAAAGCGCTGCGATCAACAGAAAAGTAATGACCAGAGCCAGCAGCATGCTGCCGGAAAGCGCGGCCTGCATCTGCTTCAAATCATCGGCCGTTCCGGCCAGCTTCAAGTGGTACATGCCGGCCAGTTCGCCGCGATTGCGAATCGGTTGCAGGATCTCGCGATCAATCGTGGTGATCGCGTCTTCCAGCGGCACTCCGGGTCCCGGGCGAACTTCGATCGTGATCGACCGTTCGCGATCCACGCGTAAAATTCGCTCCGGCCCGCTGCCCATGTCAATGTCGGCCACATCCCCGATGCGGACCAGTTCCCCGCTTGGCGTGCCGATGGGCAGATCCGCGATATCCTGCGTCCGTTGAACCAGGCGGTCGTCACCGTAGATGACCAGATCGATTTCCTTGCCGTTGTGCCAATACTTTCCGGCATAGGCACCGTCGACCAGCGCATCGATGGCGTAGCCCAGTTCTTCGTTGCGAACGCCGCGCTGCGCAGCCTTTTCCAGATTGCGGCGGATGTGCAACTCCGGCGTGCCGAGGTCCAGGCTCGGCGAGGGGCTAACGGTCGTCTCGGTCTCTGGAGGGTAACGCTCGGTCACCTGCGTCATGATGCGTTGGCCCAAGTCAATCAGCCTTGGCAATTCCGGGCCGGTGATTTCGATGTCGATCTGCCGTCCGCCACGTAGCGAGCGTGAGAAAAGGCTCGACTGCGTAACGACGTTGATCACGCCCGGCAAGTCGCTGGTGGCCCGCCGCATGACGGGAATCAGCTCCTTGATCCTCTCGGGGTCGTTGGACCTGGCTCCCATGAACAGGCCGCTGCCACGCGCGACGAGGAAGAAGTTGGCGATCGTCGGCCCGTCAAGTTCGGCCGCCTGCGGACTGCCGGGTTCGGCTTCCCAATAGGGGCGCAGGCGCGATTCGATCGTTTCGCCCAAGGCCACGAGTTGATCGATGTTGTAACCCGGCGGGGGCATGAGATTGGCGAAGATCAGGTTCTTATTTCCTTCGGGCAAATATTCGGCCGGGGGCATGAGCTTGTAGCTCAGACCCAGCGAACCAACGATCATGGCCAGCACCAGCGCCACGCGTGGCGCGCGAAAGGCAAGCGGCAGGAACAGCGCGACCGCGACTCCCGCCAGCGAGATGCCCCACCACGACGGCTGGAGCCATCGCCCGGTTTCCCCGCTTGATGAAACGGCGTGGTGAAAGGGGACAAGGCCGATGGCACCGCTGGCAAAGAGGGCTCCGATCAGCCACGTTTCGGCTCGTGAGATATGCCCCGATTGCAGGCGGTCGACGACAGCGACCAACGCGTTGTTCAGCGCGGCTCCCCAGCGATCCAATCGCCCGGATCGGTTCTCGACATCGCGCTGATGATGCGTTTCGCGGTTTTGCAGCAGGCGGCTGGCGGCGACGGGAATCATGGTCAGCGAGACCAGCAAGCTAAGCGAGACGCCGGCGCTGATGGCGATGGCGATGTCGCGGAAAAGCTGGCCGGCCTCGGCTTGGATGAACACCACCGGCAGGAAAACGGCCAAGGTCGTTAGGGTGCTGGCGAGAATCGCGCCCCACACTTCGGTGGTTCCACGACTGGCGGCCGTCTTGGGCGACTCACCCTGTTGATAGTGGCTGAAAATATTCTCGAGCACGACGATCGCGGCGTCGACGACCATGCCGACGGCAAACGACATGCCCGCCAGGCTGACCACGTTGATCGAGCGGCCGGTCAGCCGCACGATCAGAAACGTACCCATCATACAGATCGGAATGGCCAGCCCGATGACCAGCGTCGACCGCGCGTTTCTGAGAAACAAAAACAGCACGCCGAACGCCAGCGCTCCGCCGATGAAAATATTGTCGCGCACCAGCCGCATGGCCGACTGGATATAGACGGTTTCGTCGTAGCTCTGAAACAGAAACAGGCCGTTGGCTTTCAGCACGCCGGCGTTGAGTTCCGCGGTCCGCTTTTTGACGGCCGCCATGACGTCGAGGACGTTGGCGCCCTCCTTGCGTTTGACGGCGGCCGTGAGCATGTTGACGCCCATCTGATGCCCGATGCCCAGCGTCTTGCTTTTCGACAGCCTAACGTCGGCGATGTCACGCACATAAATCGGCGTCGCGTCGCGAAAGGCGACAATCACGTCGCGCACCTGGTCCAAACGGTTGAACTGGCCGAGCGTGCGGATGCGATAGGCTCGTTTACCTTCCCATAGATCGCCGCCGGAAACGTCTCGATTTTCGGCGGTCAGCGCCGCGCGCAAATCACCGATCGATATCTGTCGCGCCGCAAGCTGGGCCGGGTCGATCACGACCCAGACTTCTTCCTCGCTGCCGCCGTAGATGTCGACGTCCGCCACGCCCGGATGGGCCCGCTTCAGCGGAGCAGCCACGAAATCTTCCGCGAAGGTGCGCAGGTCGGACGGATCACGATCGCTCCTAAGTAGCTCACGCACGGCCGGATGCTTTTCGGCCAACCCATAAATCCGCGTGATTTCGACGCCGCCTAATTTCTTTTTCGCCAAAATCGGCCGAAACTCATTCGCAAGCTCCGGGTGGGCCTGCAAAAAACCGCGTATCTGTTCGCGTGAGGGAGGCAGTGGCAACAGGCTCAGATACGCAATCGACGAGCCGTTGACGCTAACCGTGCGAATCACCGGTTCGTCGGCGTCTTCCGGATGGTCGCGTACCTGGTCAAGCTTATTCGCGACCTTCAACAGCATGGAATCGATATTCGTCCCGACTTGAAACTCCATTTCGATTTCGCCCAAGCCTTGGCTGCACTCGCTGCGAAAGTCGATCATCCCCTCGACGTCTTGAAGTTGTTCTTCCTGCTTCGAGACAATCTCCTTTTCCACCTCCTGCGGGCTCGCTCCCGGCCAACGCGTGCGCACCGAGATGACCGGACGCGTGACCTCGGGGGTTAACTGGATCGGAATCCGCATCAACGCGATGAGGCCGAACAGGCAGATCAAGATGACGCCTACGGTCACCTTGACGGGATTGACAATGGCATAATCAGAAATGCGCATCGATGAAACGCTCTATCTCGACGACTGCGAGCGGGCGACGTGCAATCCGCTGAAGACGACGGGGGCCAAAAGACGATGATCCAAACCCACCCGCGATACCCGGGAAAGCGGGCACGGAAATTTACTATCCTCCCGGCGCTGACGCGCTGTCGGCGCCGATCGCCTCGTCGGAAAGCATCCGCGACGGCGGCGGCGGGGTCGAAATGCCCTGCGTGGCAACCTCACGAAGCACGGCCACGCGATCAAAAGGATGCAGGCGCTCGACGCCCTCGGTGGCCAATCGGTCGTCCTCGTTCAAATCTCCTTCGACGGCGACGAACTCGCCTTGATTGACGCCTTCGGTGATTTCGACGGCATGAACCGTGTCATTCCCATCCACAACATAAACCATGGGTCTTCCCGTCGCGCGGACGATGGCGTCCTTATGGACCAAGAGCGATTCCTGCGGGGGGCCTTGAAAGGTAATTCGTGCGACCATGCCTTCCTTCAATTGAGGCTGATCGTGATCAATCACGTTCTTCATTCGAACCACAACGGGAAAGCTGCGGCTGCCGTGTTGCCAGTCGGCCCGGGGAACGACGGAAACCACCTTGCCCGTGAACTTGTCTGCTGGAAAAGCATCGATCCGCACGCCGACCGAATCGCCGACCTGCACGAGCTGTACGTCCGACTCTTCAATGTTGACGCGAACCTCAACTTCATCGAGCCGGGCCAGCGTGGCAACCGGCCCGCCCATGTTGACCCACTGGCCGACGTCCGTATGTTCGACCACGAGAAAAGCATCGAACGGCGCCTGAACGGTGTGCTTTTGAACTTCGTTTTCGAGTCGTCGCACTTCTTGCTGGGCGGCGTCGACCGCCGCTTTGGCGGCCGCCACGACTTCCTGGCGATACCCGCCAGCCTTCATCTCATAGTCTGATTTTGCTTCGATAAAATTCTGCCGCGCCTTTTCCATTTCGTACTGCGCCTGGTCAAGCTCCTGGTCCGTGATCGCGCCGCTGCTGCGCTGCTGGAGGTCTTTGAGCCGCGCGCCATGCGATTCGGCCAGATGAATCGCCGCTTCGGCTGCCCGCATGCGTGCTTCTGCCTGCGAGACTTCCTCGGGCAAATAGCCTGCACGAAGCTCTTCGTACTTCTGTTGCTGTTGCCGGAGCAATGCCCGGGTCTTTTCGATCTCGATCAACAGTGTCACATCGCGCAGCGATGCCAACGGCTGGCCTTTGCGGATAAAATTCCCTTCGCGAAACGGGAAGGCCGTCACCAGGCCGGGCGCCTCGGAGGCCACGATGCTGGTGTCGACCGGCATGACCGTGCCGACGACAGAAACCTTGACGGAAACTCCGGCCCGCCGCACGCGGGAGACCGTCACCTTGGTGGCGGGCTTTTCGCTCGACGCATCATTCGACCGCCCACAGCCGGCCACCAGGCAAACCGCGATCCCCAATGGCATCATGGTGGCGATCATCTGGCGCCGTAACGGCATCGTGGTCGTCCCCGGGGGTGTGTCAATCGTCTCGTCTTGCCAGGGGCGGCTTGGCAAAACGTCGAGCCGGTCTCGACGGGTCACGAAGAAGGTTACGTGACCGATTTTTCAGTGGCAGGCATGTTCTTTTGGATGGGAGCCTCGGCCACGAGGTTATCCCGAATTTGTTCCAAGGTGCCGCGAAGCTGAAGCAACTCCGTCTCGCTCAAACCTTGGGTCGCATGCGCTCGCACGCGCAAACCGCAATCAACCATCTGTGCCCAAGCCGGCGCAACTCGCTCGGTCACGCGGATCATCTTCTTACGCCGATCGACCTCGCTGGGAACACGCTGAATCCAACCGTCCCGCTCCATCCGGTCCAGCACACCGACCAGGGTCGGCGCCTCGATGCCCATCTTCTCGGCCAGTTCGGTCTGTGACATTTCGCCTTGGAACGAAATCCACGCCAACACCTCCCATTGGCGATACGTAATCCCATGGGCGTGCAGCTCTTCGTTCATGGCCAGCGAAAGCTGATGGGCGGTGGCGAAGATCCAATATCCCAGGCTTTTCCCGAAGTCGAATTGGAGCAACTCGCCATCAGTTTTTTGTGGTTGGTTCATGATTTGATTCATTCTAGTCCCCCGGTCGTGGGAAACAAGCTTACCCCCTAATGCCGCATCCCATCAAATGGTGCTCGACCTGCTCATTTGAAGGCCCGATGTCCCCGTGACAGGCGTAGAAGTCACACCGGCGACATGGCACACGCTCGGCCCTGCCCGCAACGGCCGAGAACGAGATCGGTTAGGAAACCTCGCGACCGATGAATGGAAAGTGTCTCCGGCACGACCGATCATGCAAAGGCATGACAAAAGCAAAAGTCGAACAAACGCTGCCATTCGCACTGTTGAACCCGGCGGCACCACGCTTCATCGGCAGAACGTTCAGCATGCGCTTCAGCGCAAAGGTCGACAAAGGCGAATGCGTCCCAGGCTGGCGATTCAATCATGGCTGTTATCCCCTGTGTCCCGACCGTCTCTCGCGCAAGTTTCGCGGCATCTTCACGAAGCGTCTCAAAGACCGGATGAGGGCCGGTCTGACGGAACCAATATTTCGCGTTGGCGAAATCCCCTTCGCGACGGTGCATTATGCCGTGCCAAAAACTGCCGCTGGGCGTCTTGACCTGTTGGCTGACGGCGTGCGATGCGTCGAGAAAGTCATGGCGAAGCCACAATCCAGACAAACAGGCCGCCGCCATGTCACGGTCGACTAACCGCTTGCCCGGACAAATCGTCTCGGGTGTTAGCGCTTCAAGCGTCTGGCGGGCTGATTCATTGGGATGACCGGGCCCCAGATCATTTGCCCGGCAGCGGCTCAGAAGCTCGTAAACGATTTTCCCATAATCACGCGGGTTAAATGCTTGCATGCTTAAATCCGATCGTGGACACTAATTCCGATCCCCACGGAGTCACCGCATGTCTCGATCCGCGGAACCCCGATTTTGCACCCCACGGCACATCTGGCAAGCCATCTCCGTGACAAAAGCATCCCATGGCAGCCACGAAGCGGTCGTGCGAAACGGCACGATGTCGGTTTCCCCATCGCTGGACCGACCCGGGGCAAACGGCGCATCCGCGACGAACAACCGCGAAAATTACTACCGCCCGTGCGAAGTGGTTGCTACACTACACCTCTCGCAACGGTCGACTGTCCCCGTGTTCGATGGTCGTGGCCGCGCCGAAAGGAATGAGCCCGCTCAAAGGCGCCACGGGAATTGTCGAGTGGCGTCACGAGCGACGAGGGGCCAGCAATCATCTTGCCACCCATGCGGTTCAACGTGATACGGTCGCGTCCGCGAACCAACTTGACGGACGCCGACCAACCGACCAAGGTAAATAGTCCATGATGAGTGATTCTGGCCATGACGAGTGATTCTGGAAACGCGTCGCATCCGTCCAACGCCTCCGAAGACACATCGACCATGACGTCTTCCGAAGAAGTCGTTAACCCTGAAACGCGCAACGGCGCAGGCGTGGCCAACTCTCCTGATGCCCCCGGCGACGTGCCGCAAGGCGAACCTCAAGCGGTCGAGACGCCTCAACCGGTTGAGACCTTGCCGAAGTCCAGTGAATCATCTTCCAGCGCGGCGCCGGTCGAGATGACAACTTCCGATGCACCCGAACCAGCCTGTTCGATGCCCGAAACGCCGGTGGCTTCTCCACAGCCGAACCCGCAACAGCCGAGCCCGCAAGATGCGCCTCGGGGCCGCCAAATAAAAATCGGCTCGCAGCGCGAAACCCCGTCTGCCGCGGTCCCTTCTTCCTTGGAGCAAACAACACCCCAAGGCGCTGCCCCGGAGAACGCCACGTCGTCCGGTGCGCACGAAGAGCCGGGCGGCCCGACAAACGCCGAGACCGCATCCGAGGTCTCTTCGGCACCGTCCGCCGAAGCCGTGCCCGCCAAAGCCGCTCAACCGGCAAGCGGTCCGGTGTCGATCGACTCGTTGACGTCGCCTGAACTCGATCGCGAGGTCGAAGCCACGCTCAGCGGTGTTCCGATCGATGAGTTGATCGATTCCAGCACGGCGCAGGTCGGCGAGATGCTGCCGCTTGAATCAAACCAAAAGGGGCGCGTTGTTTCGATCGCCGGCGAAAACGTCTTTCTCGACATGGGCGTACGACAACAAGGCATCCTGCCGCTGCGCCAATTCGCCGAACCGCCCAAAGTCGGCGACCAGATCGACGTTTCGGTCGTACGATTCGACACGGAAGATGGCTTGTATCAGCTTACGCTGCCCGGCGCTGTCGCCGACGTGGCGGATTGGTCGCATGTGGCCGAGGGAATGGTCGTCGAAGCTCGCATCACGGGAACCAACAAAGGAGGCCTCGAATGCCAGGTCCGCAATCTACGAGGGTTCATCCCTGCCAGCCAAGCCTCGCTCTATCGTGTCGAGAACCTCGAACAACTTGTGGGCGAACAGTTCCCGTGTGTGGTGGTCGAAGTCAACCCTCGGCGACGCAAGCTTGTATTAAGCCGCCGAGCGTTTCTCGAACGTGAACAGGAAGCCGTCCGCGAAAAGCTGTTCGCGGAACTTGCCGTGGGTCAGGTTCGCGACGGCGTGGTACGAAACCTTCGCGACTTCGGTGCCTTTATCGACTTAGGCGGCGTCGATGGGTTGCTGCATGTAAGCCAAATGAGCTGGTCACGGGTGAAACATCCCAAGGACGTTCTGGAAGTGGGCCAGACCATTCAGGTCAAGGTGCTGAAGATCAACTCGGAGACGAAAAGAATCAGCCTCGGTCTTAAAGACCTGATCGCCAACCCCTGGAGCGACGCGGAGGCCAAGTATGCCCCGCGGAGTTCGGTCGACGGCAAAGTCACCAAGATCACCGACTTCGGCGCCTTTATCGAGCTCGAACCAGGCGTAGAAGGCATGGTTCACATCTCGGAACTGGCACACCGCCACGTCGCCAAGGTGCGGGAAGTCCTTGCCGAAGGGCAAGATGTCAAGGCCGAAGTTCTTTCGGTCGACCCCGGCAAACGGCGAATCGCGCTTTCGATCAAGGCACTCGAGCCCAAGAGCGAACCGACCGCGGCGGCGACATCGAAGCCGACGTCGAAAAAACGGAAGCACGACCCTTCGCTTAAAGGCGGGTTGGGCGGTCCCGCCGGCGGCCAGCAGTTCGGGCTGAAATGGTAAGCCGCGTTCCCAGACGTCAAAGAGTTTTCGACCGTCCGTCTATGTAGCCCGACGGCCCTATTGCACGTCGGCGGACAACTCGTCGATTCGCCGTCGCAGCTTGTCGATCTGATGTTCGAGTCGCTTGATTTCGTCGCGGTGTTGCTGCTCGAGGTCGTGAAGCTTTTCGCGTAGCTGTCGCAACGATCGACCGGAATGCCTGCGGTCGTGCTCTCGCTCGCGCTGTTCCATTTCATGGTCGCGCTGTTCCGCCTCTTTGATTTCGCGTGCCAGACGATCGGCCAGATCGTGCAGTCCGGCGGCATGCAAGTGCTCGATCGCCTCGCGAAGATGTGCGATCCGCTCGTCGCGTGAGCGCGCGGGATGGTGCGATCTTTCCTCGTGTTCGGCTTCGCCGTGATGCCGGCTTTCCGGGCAGCCCGGTCCGCGTTTTCGAGGATGGCCTGCAACCGTTCGCCCTGGCGAAGTAGCCGGCGTTCCAACTGCTCCGCGACTTCGTTCAAATGGCGGTCGATCATTGGAAGTTTGCGGTCGATCCGTTCCGCCAGCTCACGGGCAATCTCGTCAGCCCTATGGGTCAATTGACGTTCGGCTTGGCTCGCCCCATGTTCGAGTTGTCGTCTTAGTTCGGTCATGGCCCGCGCGGCATCTTCGACGGTTTGCTGGACACGTTGTCGCGCGGCCTCCGCATCCCGCCGCGCCCGTTCCGCGTTTTCCCGGGCACGCGCGGCCCTGGCTTCCACGCCCCGCTGAATTTGTGCCACTTGGTACAACGCCGCTTGGGCCGAGGTTGTATCCCCTTGACTCAATAGCCGCATGGCCCAATTGCGTAGGGCATCCGCTCGAGTGCCCACACTCGGCAGGTGCGTGCTCGCCGGGGCCCGATAGGTGCCCGCACTGGGCAGAACCGCCGGGTCGGCTTGCGCGGCACTTTGCCATCCGGCGATAAGAGAAAGCGCGATTAATCCAGCCATTGTCCGGTACATGGCAATTCTCCTGGCCTGCAAGGTCAAACAAAAAACCTCGAAACGTCGCCCCGACTTCCCGCACATCCAACCACGACAGTATGGTGCCCGTGCGGCTCGACTGCCATGATACGTGGACGCAACCGCCGCCAAAAGGAAAAAAACTTACCGCGAATCCGTCCGCCATCGGTCGGACGCATCGGCCTCGTGGAGTCGCGCGATGTATCGTCTATTACTCGACTGGCTGCAACCCTTTCCGTTGCTTCTCGTGATCACCGCGGTGACGGCTTTGTGGACCGCGCGGCGGCGATCCTCGCGACGGCGATGGTGGATTCCCTGCGGATCGTTGGCGCTGCTCGTGGTTTCGTCGATGCCCGGCTTCGCGTGGCTTGCCTTGGCCACGTTGGAAGGCCAGACCGAACCGCTCACGACACGCCCGAGCGATACGGAGGCCATGGTGGTTCTCGGCGGCGGGATGATTGTCAGCGGAGGTAAACAACGCACCGTGTTGCCGACGCCGAGCACGATGTACCGCTGCCTCACGGCAAAGCGTCTCGTTGACCGGGCGTCCGCGTGTCCGCTGCTTGTCTCCGGCGGCGCGGGGCGGTTTGCCGGCATTGACGCCAGCGAGGCCAGCGTGATGCGCGACTTTCTTGTCGCCTTGGGGGTTCCGCCCGAGCGCATTCTTCTCGACGAGCGGGCCGGCAGCACCTATGAAAACGCCGTCAATTGCCGGCGAATTCTCGAGCCGCTCGGCATTCGCCGCATTCTGCTCATCACCCAGGCCATGCACATGCCCAGAGCGCGGCGTTGCTTTGAAGCCCAAGGGTTTCAGGTCACCGCGGCGGCCTGTCGATTCCAGACACAAGACGAACAGCCGCTTGCCGGTTCCTTCGTACCCACGCCGGAAGGGGCCGCCCAAACCGCCAGGGCGGCGCATGAATGGCTGGGAATCTTGTTTTACCGGCTTAGTGGAAAGATGTAGCCCGGCGAACCGTCCCGCACGAACCGCCTTCGCCAAGATGGCAACGCGTGGCCGAAAACATGCGGATCGTTCTGCCCACCGATCCCATTCGAGGAAGACCGGCACCGGTGCTAATTATCGCCAGGCCGCCATCATCACGCCGATCCCCATGAAAACAACCACCGCCAGAAAATAAATGGCAATCACTGCCAGTGTAATGATGCCGAAAAACTTCCAGATCGACTTTTGGGCCAGCAATGCCTGTTCAAAGTCGCCCAAGCCGCCAGTGGCGAGAAAGCTGCCGATTCGTTGTCCGTAGCGAAACATGATCCAGGCGCCGAAAAAGTAGGTGCTGCCCAAAACAACGTAAAGAGCCGCGCCGGCGACCATGATCCATTCACCGCCGAAGATCGAAACTAAGAGCATGGCCAGTCCCCCCAACAACATCAGCCCCGAAAAGACAAATCCCAGGATAGACAGCAGCAACACCCAGGGTCGTGTTTGCTTGAGCGCCATGCGCGCGGTTGAGGAAACGAGCGCCGACACGCCCTCTTCGTCGGGGATCAATTCCGCCGAAGGGGTCGCGTAAGGATTGACCGCCGGCAACTCGGCATCGGGATGGAAAGGTGAACCCGCCGCCGTGCTAGCCGGACTCTCCGCTTCGGACGGCGGTGGCTTTGTCGCCGGATACTGAAAAACCTCGTCACATCGCGAACATTTTATCGGCCGGCCCGCCGCCTCGTCAGGCACTTGTAGCATGGCGGAGCAGTTCGGACATATAACGGTCACTGGCATGAGTCCCCCGACCTTGGTTTTCGGCAATCTCACGGGACGGAATACAAAGCTTGTCAGATTTCTCCGGACTGAGTTGCCCGTGCCGCGGCGCGAACCAGAATTTTCGTGGCTTCGATGAAGAAGGCGAACCGCTCGTCCTTCGTCAAGCCTTGTTGGTAGCGATAATAAATCTGCTGTGCGATTACGGCCGTCTTGAACATGGCGAACGTGAAGTAATATGCGATGTTCGACGTATCCCGGCCGGTCACTTCCGCATATCGGGCGATCAGTTCCCGCCGGGTCGGCGAGCCGGCAAGCGTGGTCGGGCCCCAGCGGATGAGTTGCAGATCATCCGGATCGTCGGCATTGATCCAGTAGCTAATCGCGGTACCCAAATCCATCAGCGGATCACCGACGGTTGACATCTCCCAATCCAACACGCCGACGATGTGCGCCAGGTCGTCGGCATCGAGCACGACGTTGTCGAATTTGTAGTCGTTATGAACCAGTACGTCGCCGCTTTCCGTCGGCATATGGTCCGTCAACCAGCGGGCGACCATGTCGACCGCGGGAATGTCGTCGGTCTGCGAGCCGTGATATCGCTTGATCCAGCCGCTGACCTGCCGCTCGACATATCCCACGGGCCGGCCGAAATCTCCCAAGCCGACGGCCTGCGGATCAAGGCCATGCAGCGTCGCGAGATTGTCGATCAAGGCCATGCCCATCCGCCGCGCAAGGTCGGGTGAAATTTCCATTCCCGGCGGCAGATCCTTGCGAAGGATGACGCCGGCGATTCGCCGCATGCCGTAAAACGGCGCGCCGAGCACCGCTAGATCGTCGCAGTGAAACAGCGGTTCGGGAGCCGGCGGATACGCGGCGTGCAACTTGGAGAGCACCCGATATTCACGGCCCATGTCGTGCGCCGATTTCACCTTGCTGCCAAACGGCGGGCGGCGCAGTACGATTTCCAAATTCCCCAAGCGTACGAGATAGGTCAGATTCGAATGGCCGGAGGGGAACTGTTCGACCACCAAGGGGCCGTCGACGTCGGGAAACCGCTGGCGCAGAAAAGGCTCAAGCCGCGCGACGTCGAGCTGTTCGCCTTGGCGAATCGGGCGGGTTTTGTCAAGAAAGTCACTCACGTGATTCCCCCCTCGCACGGGCAAGGCCGGCCATGCGCCTTAGCGGCACAACCACGACGTTTGCCCGCGTTTACGAAGACACCTTGATGCCATGCCGCTTCAATTCCCGCTTGGCGACGACCATCTTATGGACCTCGTCGGCGCCGTCGTAGATCCGCGCGCCGCGCTCGTTGTGCAGAAACGTGGCCAGCGGTGTGTCGTCTGTCAGCCCCAGCGCCCCGTGAACTTGAATCGCGCGATCGATCACTCTGAGCATCACGCCGGCGACGTAGAATTTGATGCAGGAAATCTCCTGCCGGGCGTTGTACAGCCCCTCGTGATCAATCTTCCAGGCCGCTTCCAAGACCATCAGCCGCGCGGCGTTGATCTCGGCGCGGCTTTCCGCGATCCAAGCCTGCACGATCTGTCGCGTTCCCAGCGGCTTGCCAGGTTGCAGTTCACGCGTGGCGGCCTGATGGCACATCAGCTCGAAAGATCGTTCGCAGATGCCGACCCAGCGCATGCAGTGATGAATCCGCCCCGGACCAAGCCGCTCTTGCGCGATCAAGAAGCCTGCCCCTTCAGGCCCCAGAAGGTTCGTCCGCGGCACGCGACAATTTTCATAAACCACCTCGGCGTGGCTGGAATAGTCTTCGCCGGTGTGCCCTCCCATCGAAATGTTGCGCACGAATTTGAAGCCCGGGTTTGAAAGCGGCACGATGATTTGGCTCGCCCGCTCATGCCGTGGGGCCTTGGGGTTGGTGACCGCCATGACGATGGCGAACGCCGCCCCGTCGGCCTATGAGGTGAACCATTTTCGCCCGTTGATCACGTAGTCGTCGCCATCTTTCTCGGCGGTTGTGTCGAGCCACGTCGGGTTGCTGCCGGGGCGTCCGGGTTCGGTCATGGAGAAGCAACTGCGGATGTCGCCGCGCAAGAGCGGGTCTAGGAACTCGGCCTTCTGCTCCGCGGTTCCGTATTGAATCAAAATTTCCATGTTCCCTGCATCGGGTGCTTGGCAATTGAAGGCATAGTGCCCCAAGGGGCTGGCACCGAGCACCTCGCTGACCATGCCGTGTTCGAGCAGGCTGAGCCCCATGCCGCCATGCTCTTTGTCAATCTGCGGGCACCAGAACCCAAGCTCCTTGACCTTGGCTCGGCAGCGATTCAACTCGGGCACCACGGCGCGAAACCCGCGCTGATGAACCAGCGGCTCGAGCGGATAGATTTCGTCCACCACGAACTGCCGCATCTGATCAAGCATCTCTTGGGTTTCCGGCGGAATGGCGAAGTCCATGGCATGTTCCTTTCAGCGATAGGTCAGAAGCGTGGGATCATCATCAAGATGCCCGAGCGCGTTGAAGGTGCTCATCGTAAACCGCTCACCGGAAAAGAGAAACTGACTCGATGAGCCGTTGCGAACCATCCAGGCGATGCGAAGCGTGACCTCGTGCGGCATGCGTGTTGCCCGCTCGACGGCGACCCCGACCGGACCGCCCGACGTAAAAGCCGCCACCCGCATGCCGTGCCGATCGGCTGACACAATACGATCCAGCCCACGGTGAACCCGCCGGCGGAAGTCGGGCCACGACTCGACCTGTTTCAAAGGCAGCTCTCCAGAGGCCCACTTGGTCATGACCACCTCGTACATCCGCTGAAAGGTTCGCTGCTTTTCGGCCGGCGTTTCAGCGGCGGTCACGCGGGCGTGCAGATCGCGGATGCGGGCATCTGTTTCGATCAGTTCCGGCAGTGCTTGTTCGAGCACTTGTTCGGCGGCATATTCGTCAAGCTCATCGAGCACGACCGGATCGGACCAAGGTACCTTGGCTTGGCGAAAGATCTGACCGACTTCTTCGGCGGTGTCGATCTGCCGCTGCCGCGGTCCGGTATAGACCCGACCGAAACGGATGCCCCGCGCCAGCCAGTTCCCTGCAAGCCGCCTCGCTTGAACGCGGCCGATGTCGGACAGCCGGTCGTAGTTATCCGAAAAGAACGAAGCCTGACCGTGGCGAACGAGAAACAGCGTGCTCATACATCGATTTCGTCAAGCCGATCGTGGGGCGAGAGGGTCGGAAAATGCCGGCGCTTAGATCGTATGTCCACCATCGACCGTATAGGCGCTTCCCGTGCAGTAGCTTGCCGCTTCGCTGGCCAGAAAAACGGCCAGCGGCGCGATTTCCGCGGGATTCGCGATGCGCCGAAGCGGCAACTCGTCGGTAAAGCGTTTGAGGATCTCTTCATTCTCCCACAAAGCCCGGCTGAACTTCGTCTTGACCAATCCCGGACAGATGGCGTTGACGCGTATTTTGGCCGGCCCCCATTCCGAGGCCAGCACCTTGGTCAGGCTGATCAGCGCGGCCTTGCTGACGCTGTAAATTCCCAGCATCGGTTCGGGATGCAGCCCGCCGATGCTGCTGATGTTGATGATCGAGCCGCCGCCACGTTCTTGCAGGATGGGAAAAACCTTTTTGGCCAACTCGAACGGGGCTTTTAGATTGATGCCGATAATCTTGTCGAAGGCGCCGCCGTCGGTCATGACCGCCGGCCCGAACACTGGATTCGTGGCAGCGTTGTTCACAAGAATATCGACTCCGCCATAGGCGGCAACCGTCTGATCGACCAGATTCTGCACCTGCTGATCGTCTCCCACATGGCAGGCGACGGCCGTTGCTTCGAGCCCATCGCTCTTCAGCGCGCCGACGACTTGGTCGATCGCCTCTTGCTTGCGGCTGCTGACTACGACTTTCGCGCCGAACTCGGCCAATCCGCGTGCGATGGCCGCGCCGATTCCCTTGCTGCCGCCGGTTACAATGGCGACTTTATCACTGAGGTCGAATCGTTCTCTGGTACTCTCGCTCATGATCCGATCATCTCCGCGTATGGATGTTTGCCGCGGTGAATTTCCGCGAAGCTCAAGCCAAAAAGGTAACATCCGCCGGCCAGCTGGGCAAACCGGCGTTGGGCGGAGCGAGCCCCCAGGCCGTGGGAAAGAACCGCGGCATCCACTCCGAACGCGGCTTCCCGGTTGAGCGTGACCGCATGTCGTCGCCCGGCTGGAAAAAAGCGCTGAGCGCCGGACACCGCGAACACGATTAGGTGTCGCGCAACATCTCGCGAGCGGCGTTTCGTCCACACGCTCCCATCACGCCACCGCCGGGGTGGCTGGCCGCGCCGCAAAGATAGAGCCCCGCGAGCGGCGTGCGATGATCGGCCCAGCCGGGAACAGGCCTCAGGAAGAAAAGCTGGTCCAGGTTCATCGCCCCTTGAAAAATGTTACCGCCCGTCAGGCCGAACGTCCGTTCCAGATCGAGTGGCGTAAGCACCTGTCGATGCAAGATCGCCCCGGGCACGTTCGGCGCGTAGCGGCCAAGCACCTCGATGCAGCGATCGGCGAACGATTCTTTCAGATCGTCCCAGTTTCCCTCGGCCAGATGATACGGCGCGTACTGCACGAAGATCGACATAATGTGTTGGCCGGGTGGGGCAATCGTTTGATCCACACTGGTCGGCAGCGTGAGCTCTAAAATCGGCTCCTCGCTCGGCCGGCCATATTGGGCATCATCGTATGCCCGCTGTAGATAATCGAGCCCCGGGCCGATGTGCATGGTCCCGTGGTGATGCGGCGCGATCCCCTTGCTTGGAAGACACGTGAACCGGGGCGGCTCGGACAGCGCCAAATTGATCTTGGCCGCCGCCGAAGAATAGTCGATGCGGGCCACCGCCGCGCGAAATTCGTCCGGTAGAACGTCGGCGGGCAAAAATTTCTCGAACGTGTGGTGTGCGTCGACACTCGAAGCGACCGCTTTTCCCTCTAGCTCGGATCCGTCGGTCAGCAGAACCCCGCACGCACGTCGGCCGTCGGTGGTGATCGCGGTCACCTCGGCTTCGCGGCGAATTTCGACTCCCAGATCGAGACATGCCTTTTCTAGCGCCGACGTCAGCCCGCCCATGCCGCCTTCGACATAACCCCACACGCCCCGCGATTCGCCCGCCTCGCCCATGACGTGATGCACCAGCACATAGGCACTGCCGGGAGCGGAAATCGAGGTAAACGAGCCGATGATCGCATCGGTTGCCAGCGTCGCCTTGAGCACATCGGATTCGAACCAGCGATCGAGAATTCTTCGCGCCGCGCCAGAGAGCACTTCGATGGCTTCGGGCAAATCGTTGCCCAATGCCTTCGTGGCCTTGTAAAGCTGTTGGAGGTGTCGCGCGTCACGAAAGCGTTTGGCCCAACCGACGTTTCGCCACGATTTGGGAAGCGGCAACGGATCGGGCGCCGGACGATTGAGCACCGGTTCCAAGACACGGGCCACACGATCCAACAATGCTTCGTAACGTGGATACCGCTCGGCATCACGAGGGCTGAACTTGGCGATTTCCCGGCGAGTCAGCTCGGCATCCGGCCCCAACAGCAGACTGCGACCGTCGAGCAGCGGCGTAAACGACGAAGGGCTGCGGGGAAGAATCTTTAGCCCGTAGTCGTGCAGCCGCAATTCGCGGATGATCTCCGGCAGAAACAGGCTGATCACATAAGCGGCCGTGGACACCTTAAACCCCGGCCATAGCGACTCCGTCACGCACGTTCCCCCCAACACGTCACGGCGTTCGAGCACACAGACACGCTTCTGTTGGCGTGCGAGATAAGCGGCGGCAACCAGGGCATTGTGCCCGCCACCGATGATGACCGCGTCGTATGGCATCGTGCTGTTCGTACTTTGAATAAAGCGGCAGCGGATTTTCGAAATGCGGCCGACCATCGGCTTCGCCGGTCGCCACGCACGCGCGGCAGCGGTCAACATGATCCACGAGCGGCCAGGCGACCCTGAACCACCGTATAGAGAACATGCGGGACAAAACCACCGGCCCATTGAGGCAAAAAAGTTGCCGTCGGTCGTGTTGGTGCCAACGGCCGAGAGTGCGGCTGGTTATTTATGTCCGGGCGCTCTTCATCCTGCATCGAAAGGGCAGACCGTTTACGATAAGCCAAATTCGCGGACATCGGGCAATCGTCCCGTTCGGTGCAACCGGCGCCGGCACGACGTCGCGAGAGTCGGCGACGCACGAGCGA
>Ga0114931_10002304_pt1 | contig 24282 bp, 24 predicted proteins | sample 2SBtaG_FD_89579 | JGI IMG/M metagenome (GOLD analysis project Ga0114931, IMG submission 89579) | Deep subsurface microbial communities from Kolumbo volcano to uncover new lineages of life (NeLLi) - 2SBTROV14_V59a metaG | ecosystem: Environmental > Aquatic > Marine > Volcanic | place: Kolumbo... | reverse complement strand
TGTCCACTGATTCCCGGTGGTTACGCCCTTCCACCAGCTTGTCCGCGCGGATCGCTGCCGCCGACCCGGACTCCACTGTCCTGCCTTGGCCGCTCGGCGTACACTTCGGGAATGGGGTCGGAATGCCTGGCCCTGCGCTCAGGCTCGACGGAACCCCGGTTTTGCCGGGGTTTCCTGCATGCGCGCCGTCGGGATCCCACACGTGGATCCCATAGCCCGCGCGACCCGGTAGGAATCCCGCGGGATCATCGCTAGAGCACCGGCTGGCGCAGCCGGCGTCCAAGGGTTGTGCGGGAGCGTGCACCATCACCCAGGCGCCTACTCCGGTTCGCGATTTCGTCGCCAGTCGGGGCGCGTGGTTCCGGGCGCGTCCGCGTGCCTCGGCGCGGGCGGTTCACCTAGTCTCGAAGGGCGGTCACCATCGCGGCAACTTGCCGGGCGGTCCGAGCCTTGCTCATGAACGCCAAGAAGAACATCGCGCCCGGGATTCTGTCCTCGCGCGCCGGGCTGGGCAAGCAGCGCCGGCAGCTGGTGGTCCAGTGCGCGCTCCAGCATAGCCCGGGGACGACTTCGCAGTTCGAACGTTGGACGAAGCCGCTGCAAGGCAGCGTGCACCTACGGTTTCGGCTCCAGACGTTTCACCCGCGCTCACTCGGCCCCGTCTTGATTCTGGACGAGGCGCAGGAGGCGCTCACCCAGGTCCTGACCGAGCTGCGCGTGCTTGCCAGCAAGGAGCTCGACTCGCGCCAGTTGCTGTGCGTCGTCTTCGCCGGCGACTCGCGCCTTGTCGATCGCTTCCGCACGCCCGAGCTGCAGCCTCTCGGCAGCCGCATCCGGCGTCGCCTCACGCTCGACTACGCTTCCCGCGACGAGCTGCTCGCCTGTCTCGACCACCTGCGCGAGAGCGCGGGCAGCCCGACGCTGATGACGACCGAGCTCAAATCGACGCTCGCCGACCACGCCGCCGGCAACTACCGCGTGCTGATGAATCTGTCCGACGAGCTGCTCGCTGCCGCCGCCGAGCGCGAGCTGCCCCGCCTCGACGAGAAGCTCTTCCTCGACACCTTCAACCAGCAGCACGCCAAGCCGGCCAAGGCCGCCGCCAAACGCCGATGAGAGCGCCTCCTCTGCGCGAGCTGGCCGCCGCACCCGAGCTCATCGAGGTCGTCGTCGCCGACGTCGCGCTGTTCGCCCTCGAGGCCGTCCTGAGGCTCGAGCACGGCGCCGCCATCGCCGCCGAACAGCCGCTGCACCCCGGAACACAGCAGCGCGCCGTTCGCCTCATCGACGCCAGCCGGGCGCTCCGCCGCGAGCTGCGCGCGTACCGCCGCTACACCCTGCGACTTCTGCGCCGCCCTCCGACCAGCCTCGACGATCGGCTCTTCTAACCCCGGGCGCGGCGAGTCATCACGCTTCGTGCGGGGCGCACCGCGTCAATGCCGCGCGGCGTCCCGCAATCGCCGTGACGCGCTCTCCCTCGAACAACGTGAGCGGGCTCACCTACGACGGTCGCCGGCCCACTCTGGACGCACCACGAGATATGTGCAGAAATACCCAACGGTGCGTGGCGTTGCCGTGGCGCGCATCACGCTGCGCGGTCGTGAGCGCTCGTCGTTCCCACTACCGACCTGCAAGACCCAGGAGCAGGCGGACGACCGCGCCGCGCTCCTGGCAGGCCTGGCCCGGCGCTTCCGGCGCGCTGGCGTGACTGTCGACGACCCCCGGGCCCGGCCGCTTCTGGAGATGGCGGCAGAGAAGCCGGTGGACCTGCTCCCGCACGTGATGGCGCTGGCCGACCAACTCGCGGGCGGCACGCTCGAATTGCCGGAGCCGACCGATCAGGGTCCGACCTTCAAGCAGGTGGCCGACGACTGGACCAGCGGCAAGCTGCACGAGCGGTTCCCCGATCACGTCGGGAAGCTGACCGAGTCGTTCCAGGACACGGCGGAGAAGCGGCTCGCAAAGGCCATCAACCCGATCATCGGCTCGACGCCGGTCGACAAGGTCACGCGCGCCGACTGCGACGCGGTCATGCGACAGTTGCCGGCGCCGAAGGGGAAGGGCGGGCTCTCCAAGAAAACGCGGCGACAGTACGCCGGCTTGATCGGTCGCGTCCTGAACCTGGCGGAGCTCGCGGGCTACATCCCGCGCAGCCCGCTCCCGCGCGGCTGGCTGCCGAAGGCCGGCGCCCGCAAGCGCTTCCCGATCTTGTCCCTGGCCAAGGTCGACCGGCCGGACCCTACGAGCACCGGCCCGAACAAGGGCAGATTCGGCACGCACTGCTTTCGGCGGAGCTTCGTAACCCGGAGCCTGGCCAGCGGGATGGGCGAGGACTGGGTGCGCCAGCGCAGCGGCCACAAGTCCGCGGCGCTGCTGCGGTATCGCCAGGAAGCAAAGGCTCTTGCGGAACTGGCTCCGGGTGAGGTAGACCCCCTGTCCCTTTCGATCCCAGAGGTAGCCGCGTGGGGCAATCAATCCCCCGCGATTACCCACGAGATCACCCGCGAAGGTGGCGGAACTGGCAGACGCGCTAGCTTGAGGTGCTAGTGGGGTAACTCCCATGGGGGTTCAAGTCCCCCCCTTCGCACAATCTTTCCGAACACTTGCACGTCCCTGGACTTTCTCCGTGGACTATTCGGCCCCCGGCGGGGCCTTCGGGCCACTGGCTCGGGGGTCGCTGTGGGCCTTCCGGGAGCGCGGAGGGCAGGGGCGGGCACCGCCCTGGCGCGGCGAGTCAGCGGGCAGTCGACCGGCTTCTCGCCCGCGACCGCGCCCTTCAGAAAAAGCTCGGCCCGGTGTTGGGCGAGCCAGCGCAGTTGTTGCCGGTCCAGGTGTTCTGATCCGTGAGCCACTGGCCGGGCTTGAAGTCGTCGCCGCAGCCAACGTTGCTGCCGGACACGTCGTTGTTCGAAAACGTGTTGTTGCGCGGAGCCCAGTACGGCTTCACCTCGTCCGCGCCCACGCTGAGAATGCCGTAGAAGCTGCTGGTCTTGTTTCCGGTGATGGTATTGCCGTTGACGACGAGGTTGTTCGTGTCGGTGTCCTGGCACAGGAAGATGCCGGCCGAGTGACCGCCGTTCGGCCCCGTGGCGCAGTACGGGTGATAGGGCTGGGGCGGCTCCGTCGCCGGATGACGGATAGTGTTGCCCTGGATCAGCCAGTTGCTGGCGCCGTAGAGGCTGACAGCGGCCCACGCGGTGTTGTCCGATACCTGGTTGTTCTTGAACACGCCGCCCCAGGCGCCGTTGATGTCCATCGCGGGACCAAAGCTGTACTTGATAGTGTTGCCGTCGATCACGGTGCCGAGGTTCACCGCCTTGGCTTCGGAGTAGATGGCAGCCCCTTCGGCGACGCCCCCGAATCCGCCGGTCGCACAGCTCACGCTGCCCTTGCCGGGCACGTTGGTGGGCTGCGCGCTGTAGAGCATCTGGTTGTTCCTGGCGGTGACGCCCTTGCCGGCGGCGCCGATGGCGGAGCAGCGCGAATTCTCCAGGACCGAGTTCTCGACCACGTAGCCGCGACAGCAGATGTTGTAGGTGGCCACCCCCGCGCCATCCAGGGTGAGCTTCTGCACGTGGAATGGGTTGGCCTCCGGCGTTTTGGCAGGGTGTCCGCGATCATGGAGTCGCAGCAGCCGAAGGTCCACGCGCTCTGGCTGGCCTTCAGAATTGATTGCGTGGCGCTGATACCCCGGAGGGTGTGACCTGGCTTGACGGACACAGTCTGCGTCAGCGTGTAGGTTCCGGCCTGGACCTCGACGCAGTCGTGCTGTTCGACGGCAGCCTGTAGCGGCAATTGGCCCGTCCACTTGAAACAGCCGTCCGCGGTGAAGTTGGGGTCCGCTCCGGTGCCGCCGCTGCCCGCACTGCCGCCGCTGCCCGCACTGCCGCCGCTGGCAGAGCCCGCCGCGCTGCCCGCACTGCCGCCGCTGGCAGAGCCCGCCGCGCCGCCCGCACTGCCGCCGCTGCCCGCGCTGCCGCCGCTGCCCGAGCTGCCGCCGCTGCCCGCGCTGCCGCCGCTGGCAGAGCCCGCCGCGCCGCCCGCGTTCGGCCCAGGGCCGCCGCCGTCGCTGCTGCATCCCAGAAGCAGGAGGAACGCGAACGCGGAGAGTCCCGCCGACACCGACCGCCGCATGACTCCAGCCTATCACGCGCGGGCTACGCGGAATGCCTGGCCTTAAGAGCTGCTCGACGCGCTCCAGGAGTGTGAGCACCAGGGTGGATGAGCACGTCGCGCGGTCTCAGCCGCTGGTCGCCGGCGCGTGGGGGTCGGCGGCCCGGCCCGGGTCGGGCGCCACAACCGCCACCCCGGCGGCCACGCCCCCTTCGCACTCGTCACGACGACCGACGACCCGCACTGACCCCCAGCTGGGGTCATCTGCCGGCTGCTCGCCACGCCGTCGACCCCGGGCTCGAGCCGCTGCTCGCCCTGGCGCGTTCCACTTCCGCCTCCAGCGTGGCTGCCGAGACCGGGCCGACGTGGGTGGCCGCGATGGTGCCGTCCGCGCATGTCACGACCAGCGTCGGCAGTGCCCGGACGCCGTAGGCGTCCAGAGCGCGGCGGTTCCGGTCCCAGGCGACGGGCCCGACGAGGTTCCAGCGCGCCGCGACCGCGCGTGCCGCGTCGGCGTGATCGTCGACGCTCACGGCGATGAACCGCACCCCATCCCGGGTCATGGTTCGCTGTAGCCCGGGCACACTCGCGGCGCAGACGCCGCACCAGCTCGCGAAGAAGTCGACAACGGTCACGCGTCTGGCCGACGTCAAGGCCACGTTTCCGTTGCCGTTGGCCACCAGCGGGATAGTGAGCGCGGGGCTCCGGCTGCCGGTCGTCACGCGCGGCCCCGTCCGGATCAGCAGAAATGCGCTGCCGAGTAGCACGCCGCCGGCGACGGCCAGGGCCACTTCGCGTGAGGTCACGTTGACCATACTGCAGAACCGACGAAGCGTTTCAGACAAGGTCGATGTGAAACCTTCCTGCCGCCGGATCGTAGGGCCCAGGCAACATCGCACACTTTCGACTCCGATGATTCAAGGCCGCGCCCACGTGCTAGAGTCGCGATCGACCGAACCGGTCCCCACCCACATGACCGTCGCGGATGATCCGACCCGCCGCCTGGATGCGGCCATGGAACGGTACGTCGACGGTGATCTTGCCGCCTTCGACGAGCTCTACGCGGGCCTCGAGGCGAAGTTGTTCGGCTTCTTGGTCTCGATGGTCAAGGAGCGGGCCCGGGCAGAGGATCTGCTGCAGCTCGTGTTCATGAAATTGCACACGGCGCGCGGAGCGTGGCTCCGCGGCGCGCGCGTGACGCCGTACCTGTTCGCCATTGCCCGGAACGCAGCGCTCGACGAGCTCCGATCCCCGACACGCAAGCGGACCGTCGTGACGGAGCCCGCGGAAATGCCCGAACAGCCCACCGTTCCGGAGGACGAACCGCTGGACGACGACGTCGCTCGCCAGCTCAGGGCAGCGATCGACAAGCTCCCGCCCAAATACCGCGAGGCGATCGTGTTGACCAAGCAGATGGACATGACGGCACGCGAAGCCGGGCTCGTCGTGGGGGCGACCGAAACCGCCATGAAACTCAGGGTCCACCGTGGCTACAAGCTGCTCCGCGCGGAGCTCGGCGGCGCGTGGCCTGGAGGCACAGCAGCATGATGTCCGACGAAAGCCACACCTCGTTGCCCCCGCTCCCCCGTCCGCGTGCCGATCTGGCGGCGCGCATCCGGAGCCGGATCGTGCCGGACGAGGCCGCTAGCCGCGGGCCTTCGGGACCTTCGCGCTGGTTGTATGGCGTCGCAGCGGTCGGCGCCATGCTGATGGCCGTTGCCGTGATGATGGGAACGCAGGTCGCTTCCCAGCCGATGCGGTCCAGCGTGGTGGCGCTGGGCGGGCTGCTTCTCGTCGCGGCTGCAACGTTCATCGCGTTGGTCCGTTCGGGCAGTGCGCGTGTCGGGGTGGGGGCGCGTCTCGCACTCGCACTGCTGCCCGGGCTCGCGTTCCTCGTGCTCTCCTGGCTCGCGTACGGTGCTCTGCCGCCGGTGGCCGTCGGGGACGCGCACATCAGCATGCCGGCATGTCTGGTGCGCGGGCTGGTGCTCGCGTCCATCCCGATGGCCGTGCTGGTCGTTGTGTGGCGCCGGACGGATCCGTTCACGCCGCGCTTGACCGGCGCCATCATCGGCGGTTGGGCGGGGTTCACCGGCACTATCGGTCTCACGATGGCCTGCCCGTCGACGGATCCGCTGCACATCATCATCGGTCACGGCGCCGCGATCGTCGGCGGAGCGCTCGTCGGCAGCCTGCTCGGTCGTCGGCTGCTGTCGCCCTGACTCGGCGCGACTCGCTCGTACCTACCGAGCGCGGGCATTACGGAAAACCCGCCCGGTCGTTTCATCAGACGAAACCCTTCCGTCGGCTGCCCGTACTACCCGGTATGACCGCACCCAGTCCGGTGGACGTTGAGCAGGCCGTCCAGACGCGTTATTCGAGCGCTGCACGCATGCAGGAAGCCAGCCTGTGCTGTCCCACCAGCTATCCGCGCGAACTTCTGGCCGCGATCCCCGACGAGGTGCTGGAGCGCGACTACGGTTGCGGAAACCCCGCGGAATACCTCCGGTCTGGCGAGACGGTGCTCGATCTCGGGTCGGGCTCGGGAAAAATCTGCTTCATCGCCGCACAGATCGTCGGGTCCGGCGGACGGGTCATCGGCGTCGATGCGAATGACGACATGTTGGCTCTGGCCCGCCGAGCCGCGCCGATCGTCGCACAGCGCATCGGGTACGCGAACGTCGAACTCCGCAAGGGACGCATCCAGGACCTGGCGCTGGATGTGGAGAAGCTCGACGCCTGGTTGGCGGACCATCCAGTGCGTTCAGCGGACGATCTCGGTCGCGCCGAGGCGCAAAGCGAGCGGCTCCGGCGCGACGCTCCCCTCGTAGCGGACGGGTCGGTGGACGTCGTCGTTTCGAACTGCGTGTTGAACCTGGTGCGTCCCGGCGACAAGCAGCGCCTGTTCCGCGAAATCCACCGCGTGCTCGCCCGCGGTGGTCGAGCGATCATCTCCGACATCGTGAGCGACGAGACCGTGCCGGAGCACCTCGAGCGGGATCCGGGGCTGTGGAGCGGGTGCATCAGCGGCGCGCTTCGGGAGGACGGCTTCGTGCAGGCATTCTAGGACGCCGGGTTGTACGGTGTCAGCATCGCGGTCCGCCAGAAGGAGCCCTGGCGCGTCGTCGAGGGAATCGAGTTCAGGAGCGTGACGGTCGTCGCCTACAAGGGCAAGGAGGGCGCCTGCCTTGATCGGAGGCAGGCCGTCGTCTACAAGGGGCCATTCCGCGAGGTGGTGGACGACGACGGACACACCCTCCGTCGCGGTGTGCGTACGGCCGTGTGCGACAAGACCTTCCAGATCTACTCGCGCGAACCCTACCGGGATCACGTCGACCTGATCGAACCGGCGAAGCCGGTCCCCTGGGCAGAAGCCCCCCCGTTTCCCTGCAGCAGCGGTGCTCTCGTTCGTGAACCGGCCGAGACCAAGCTCGGCGCGCCGCGCATCACCACGGATGCGGACGACTGCAGCGGGCAGGGGTGCTGCTGATGCCAGGGGGCACTGCGCTTCGCCTGCCGCTGGCGCGCGCGGCGTCGCCGTCGTTCGACCAGGTGCTGCGGGAGCACGCTCTGCCGCCGCTCCGGCGCGAGCGGGTGAGCACGCTCCAGGTCAACGTCGGCAAGCTCTGCAACCTCGCGTGCCACCACTGTCACGTGGACGCGGGACCGAAGCGCACCGAGATCATGCCGCGTCCGGTCGCGGAGCGGGTCATGCAGCTCTTTCGGGAGAGCCCCGGAGTTACGACGCTCGATCTCACCGGGGGTGCGCCGGAGCTCAATCCGTCATTCCGCTACCTGGTCAGGGAAGCCCGGCGGCTCGGGCGCGAGGTCATCGACCGTTGCAACCTGGCCGTCCTGTTCGAAAACGGCATGGAAGACCTCGGGGAGTTCCTCGCGGAATCCCGCGTCCACGTCGTCGCGAGCCTGCCCTGCTACACGATGAAGAACGTGGACGCGCAGCGCGGGCGCGGTGCATTCGACAAGAGCGTGCGCGCCTTGCGGCTGCTGAACGCGCTCGGCTACGGGCGCGGCGCGCTCAGGCTCGATCTCGTCTACAATCCGGGAGGCGCGTCTCTGCCTCCGCCGCAGGAAAAGCTTGAATCGGACTATCGCGAGCGACTCCGTTCGGATCACGGCATCGTGTTCGATCACCTGCTGACGATCACGAACATGCCGATCCATCGCTTCGCGCAACAGCTCACACGCGACGGCAGGTTCGAGGAGTACATGAGCCTGCTCGTCGGCCGCTTCAATCCAGCCACCGTGCCCGGACTGATGTGCAGCTCGGAGGTCAGCGTCGGCTGGGACGGTCGCCTCTACGACTGCGACTTCAACCAGATGCTGGATCTGGGTGTGGGGTGCGCCGGGTCCGGCGGGGTGACCGTGTTCGACATCGACACGCTGGACGACCTCGCCCGCGCACGTGTCGCGACCGCCAGCCATTGCCTGGGCTGCACCGCCGGCGCCGGGTCCAGCTGCGGCGGGGCACTGGCGTAACGAAGCGCTCGGCGGTGCCGGGTCTGCTAGGATCCGGACGCCATGTTGTCCTTGCGTCGCCTCGCGCCCGCTCTGCTGGTGTTGCCGCTGCTTGCCGGATGCGGTTCCTCGTCCGCCCCGCAGAAGTCCTACAGCGGGAAGTTCCCGGCAGGCTCGCTGTCGGTCGGCGGCAAGTTCATCTTCGGCGCTTCGGTGGCCGGCTTCCAGGTCGACATGGGTTGCCCCACGCTACCGGCGTCGGAGTGCGACGATCCGGACTCCGACTGGTATCAGTTCGTCACGTCGCCGGTGACGGTGAACGACGCGGCGACGCACTTGAACGGCGAATCGCCCGACGACGGGCCCGGCGAGTGGGAGTTGTACGAGCAGGACATCGACCTGGTGAAGAACGGGCTTCACGGCTCGGGCTTCCGTTTCAGCTTCGAGTGGAGCCGCATCTTCCCCAAGCCCACCTGGGGCGTCACCGGCTACGACGCGCTGAAGAAGATTGCGGACCCGAAGGCGCTCGCGCACTACCACGCGATGCTGAAGGTGATGAAGGCCGACGGCATCACGCCGCTGGTCACGCTCAACCACTACACACTGCCGACCTGGGTCCACGATGGCGTCGGCTGCCACCAGGATCTGGCGCACTGCTCGCCGCGCGGCTGGGTCGACAAGGACAAGACCGTCGCGGAGATCGCCAAGTACGCGGGCTTCTGCGCCAAGGAGTTCGGCGGCGAGGTCGATCTATGGGCGACGGAAAACGAGCCGTTCGCGGTAGTGCTGCCCGGCTACATCGAGCCGACCGACCAGCGCTCCAATCCGCCCGCCGTGACGCTCGACGCAGCCGACGCGAAGACGGTGATGGTCGCGATGATCGAAGGACACGCGCGCATGTACGACGCGATCAAGGCGAACGACGGCGTGGATGCCGACGGCGACGGCAAGGCTTCGCGGGTAGGCGTGGTGTACGCGATGGCGCCCATTGCTCCGGCCGACCCGCACGATCCCGTCGACGTGCAGGGCGCGAAGAACGCTTTCTACCTCTGGAACATGGTCTACCTGGACGCCGTCGCGAAGGGCGACCTCGACGCGAACATGGACGGCCACCCCGTGCATCGCGACGACCTCGCGAACCGCATGGATTACATCGGGGTCAACTACTACACGCGCATCACCGCGCACGGGCAGACGAAGCCCTTCCTGTCCGATCTATCGCCGCTGACGACCTTCAACCCGTTCACGCTCAAGACCTACGAGGACTACCCGAAGGGCATCTACGAGATGGCGATGGTCGTGAAGAACGACCTGCACCTGCCCATGATCATCACCGAGAACGGTGCGGCGGACCCGAACGACAACATCGCGCCGAGCTACATGACGCGCCACCTGACCTGGCTCAGCCGGGCCATCCAGGATGGAGCCGACGTGGGCGGCTACTTCTACTGGACGCTCATGGACAACTACGAGTGGAATCACGGCATGAGCATGAAGTTCGGGCTGTACGCCGTGGACCCGAAGGACCCAGACAAGAAGCGCGTGCCGCGCCAGGCCGTGGACGCTTTCCGGCAGATCGCGGATGCCGAAGCCGTTCCCGACGCCTTGCGGAAGAAGTACCCCGTCAAATAGTCCTGGATTTCGCCCGGATCCCGCGCGCGGTTGTGGCGGCTCGTCGGCGACTTTGCTAGATCGCGGGGCTCCGGGGCGGAAAGTCCCTCGTTTTTCCACCAACCAAGGTAGAGAGTCCCGCATGAGCGGTCATTCCAAGTGGGCCACGATCAAGCGTAAGAAGGGCGCCACGGATGCGGCCCGTGGCAAGGTCTTCACCAAACTGATCCGCGAGATCGTCACCGCGGCGCGCATGGGCGGCGGTGATGCCGACGGCAATCCGCGTCTGCGCAAGGCTATCGCCTACGCCCGCGCCCAGCAGATGCCCGCCGACAACATCAAGCGCGCCGTCCAGCGCGGCACCGGCGAGATCGAGGGCGCGAACTACGACGAGGTGCTGTACGAGGGCACCGGCCCCGGCGGCACGCTGTTCCTGGTCGAGGGCATGACCGACAACAGGAATCGCACGGCCGCCGAGCTCAGAAAGGTGTTCGAGAAGCACAACGGCGCGATGGGCGGCTCCGGAACCGCGCAGTGGGCCTTCGATCGCCTCGGCGTGATCACGCTCGACAAGTCGGCGGTGAGCGAGGAACAGCTCATGGAGGCGGCGGTCGAGGCCGGCGCCGACGACTATCGCGACGAGGGCGACGTGTGGAGCGTGTACACGCCGCCGGAGCAGCTCGACAGCGTGAGCACTGCCTTGGAGACGGCGAAGCTGCCGCTGCAGGAGAGCAAGCTCGCGTTCGTCCCCAAGAACAAGAAGGACGTGACCGGTCGCGACGCCGAGGTGTGCCTGAATCTGCTCGACGCGCTGGACGAGCACGACGATTCCCAGAACGTCTTCGCCGACTTCGACATCTCCGACGAGGAGATGGAGCGGATCAGCGGGCAGGAATAGGGCGGGCGGACGCGCCCGGCGCTTCCGCTAGAACTGCCCCGATACAGTCGCGTAGCTGCCGCCCTGGGTTGGCGCTACGTCGAAGCGTAGGCGCGCGCTGTCCTTTGCCGCCTCCGACGAGTGGTCGGGCTTGAGGAAGAAATACGTCGCGAGGCCGAGCGAGACGATACCGACGCCCAGCGAGACATCGGCGATCAGGAACTTGGTCTTGACCGAGCTGCGCTTGGAGTCGATCTGGTCCTGCGGCAGATCGCAGACGTTGTCCTTGCAGTGGTTGAGCAGGTCGCTTTTCTGGCTGGAGCCGGTCAGGCCGAAATAGGCGAAGCTGCCCAGCCCGACGATGCCGACCCCTCCCAGCACGTAGGCGATCGTTTTCGAGAAGCCGCCGCCGGAGGTGTCCACGCTGGCCGAGCCGCTACCCGGCTTCGGCTGGCCGGCAGCCGGCTTTTTCGTCGACCCGAACTGGATCTTGATCACGCGCGCCTTCTGGCCTTCGCGGATGAGCACCTTCTTTTCCACGGGCTCGGCGCCCGCGTGCTCGAAGCGCAGCGTGTGCTTGCCGGGGTCCAATTCGAGGGCCATGCCGCCGAGCTTGGCCGCCAGCTGCTGGCCGTCGGAGCTGACACTCACGTCCGTCAGGTCGTTGCCCTTCTCGTCACTGGCGGCGACGACGATCGTGGGCAGCGTCGACTCGACGTCGTTCAACCACTTCGCGCATTCACTATTGATGAAGCCCGGGCAGCTCTTCTGCGCGCACACCACCAGGCTCTTTTTCGCCTCGCGCAGCTTGCCGGCGTTCCTCTGCACCTGCGCCTGCGTGTAGGCCTTTCCACACGCGGCCTTGCCCGCCAACGCGGGCCGGGCGCCGAGCAGTACCACCAGAGCGGAGCCGAGGATCGGAGCGGTCAGCCTCTTCATCGGCGCGAGTCTAACCCAGAAGCTCGTTGGTTTACGAGTCGTGGCTCACATGCACTCGGGCTTGGGGTGCCGGATGCCGCTGCTATCGACGGTGTAGGGCGGGTTGCAGTTCGGCTTGGCCGCGGGTTTCGGCTTGGCTGCGGCGGGGTGGTAGGCGTGGTGCCGTACCGGCTGGTGCACCACGGGCTTGGACGTGTGCGCGACCGCCGGCGCGCTCGCGGAGGGCCGGGCCGACTCGACCGCCGGAGCGCTAGCGCTGGGCGCGGGGGCACTCTCGCTGGCCACGGCGGCCGGCTCGTTGGCCGTGCTGTCTAGCGGCTTCAGCGAGACGGGTGGCGCGCTGGCTGTGGGGGCCCGGGCCGCAGCGCTGGCGGGCGACGGTGCGGCGACGCTACGGCGGACCAGCGCAACCACCACGACGACGACCGCGATGCCGAGCGCGGCAGCGACGCCGAGCAACGCTGCGTACAGGCCCTGACGACGGCGGGGCCCAGCGTGCGGTGCAGACGCCACGGAAAGGCTGGAGACCTGCGACGGCGACGTGCCCTCTCCCGCGGCGGCGGGAGCCTGCCCGGACCAGGACGGAGCCGACTGCCGGGCTTGAACCAGGTGCGCCGGCGCGACGCCGGACACTGCGGAAGGGTTCGAGCCCCCGGGCGGGATCTCCGCGTCCATCTCCGCCAGCGACCCGCGGTGCGCCGCCAGCTCCTGTGCCTGTGCTCCGAACGGCGCGCCCACCGTCGATACGCTCTCGATCTCGGCGACCCGTTCCGCGCGACGCGCCAGCACGTCGCCGCCTATCTCCTCGACCCATTCGCCGACTTCGCGGTTGAGCGCCACGGCTCCGGCGTGCTCCAGCGCGATCGCGAACTCGCGTGCTGTCGCGAAGCGACGCGCCGGGTCGCGCTCGAGCGCCTTGAGCACGAGCCCGTTGAGCGCCGGCGGAATCGACGGCACGACCTGCCCCGGCGGCGGGATTTCCGCCTCCAGCACCTTCGTCAGGATCTCCCCGGTGTCGTCGCCGTCGAACAGACGCCGCCCTGTGAGCGCTTCCCACAGCACGACGCCGGCTGCGAAGATGTCGGTGCGCCGATCCACCCCCTTGGCGCGCAGCTGCTCGGGCGCCATGTAGCTGAGCTTGCCCTTCATCTGCCCGTCGCGCGTGGTCTGCGCGCGCATCGCGGCCTTGGCCACGCCGAAGTCGAGCACGCGGGCCACGCCGTCCACGCCAACGAGGACATTCTGCGGACTGACGTCGCGATGGACGATGTTCAGCGGCTCGCCGCGCTCGCTCTTGGCCTCGTGGGCAGCATGCAGGCCGTGCAGAGCCGCGGCCATGATGCTCGAAGCGATCCGCGCCGGAACCAGCTTGCCCTGGCGCCGGGTGGCGCGCACCAGCTTGGACAGGCTCTCGCCCTGGACATAGTCCATGACCAGGAACACCTCGCCCTCCAGCGCTACCACGTCGAGCGTCGAGACCACGTTGGGGTGCTGGATGCGCGCCGCCAGCCGGGCCTCGTCGAGGAACATCGAGACGAATTCCGGATCCTTGGCGAACTGCGGGTGCAGTCGCTTGATGGCCACCGTGCGGCTGAAACCAACCGGCCCGACGAGGCGTCCAAAATGCACCGTCGCCATCCCGCCGGCGGCGAGCTCGCCGTACAGGGCGTAGCGACCAATGATGCGCCCTTCCGGAGCTGGCGTCGCTTCGGGAGAAACCATCCGTGACGAATCTACCAGATGCCCCGGGCATCTGGTATCGACCTCCTATGGCCGCCCAGAGAAGCCGCACCGGCCCGCTGGCCGCCATGGCTCCGGGGCCTCGTTTGCCGCGGTCCTTCTATGCGCGTCCGGTGCTCGAAGTCGCTCGCGACTGCATCGGCTGCCTCCTCGTGCGTGAGGGGGCGGAAGGCGTCGTGGCCGGGCGCATTGTCGAAGCAGAAGCGTATCGCGGACCCGAGGACCGCGCCGCGCACAGCTTCGGAGGGCGCCGCACGGCCCGCACCGAGGCCATGTTCGGCGAGGCAGGTCGCGTCTACGTGTTCTTCGTGTACGGGATGCACTGGCAGCTCAATCTGGTGACCGGCGGCGTGGGCGAGCCCCACGCGGTCCTGTTGCGCGCTGTGGAGCCCGTTCTCGGGCTCGACCTGATGGCGGCCCGCCGCCAGATGTCCGCCGGGCGCCGTGAGCTGACCAACGGCCCCGGCAAGCTGTGCCAGGCCTTCGCGGTTGGAGCCGGGGACTACGGCCTCGACCTGTGCGGGGCTGGCGATCTGTGCCTGGCCGAGCCGCCCCGGCCGACGAAAGTCGCTCGCGCGCCGCGCGTCGGCGTGGACTACGCCGGAACCTGGGCGGCCCGCCCGTGGCGATACTTCGAGCCCGGAAACCCCTACGTCTCGCGAGCGCCCCGGGCTACGCTCGTCCGACGCCGATGACGCCTCCGAGCCAGCGACCGCCGCGGCCGTCCCCGCACCCGCCCAGCACCCGACCGCCGAGCATGCGGCCGCCGCCTCCTTCGAAGCCGCCGGAAGTGCGGGCGCCCACGTCGGGGCCGCCGCCTGCCATCGAGACGCCCCAGCTACCCTACGAGGGCCGGCTTTCGGGCAGGCGCGTCAGCCTGGGCGTGTGCGGCAGCATCGCGGCGTACAAGGCCGCGCAGGTGGCCCGCCTGCTCCTCAAGGAAGGCGCGGAGGTCCAGACCGTGCTCACCGCCTCGGCCGAACGTTTCGTGGGAGCTGCGACCTTCGGGGGGCTTACTGGTCGGCCCGCGCTCACCACCATGTGGAATGCGGACACGGGCGGTGAGCTGCACGTCGACCTGGCCACGCGGAGCGATCTGCTGCTGATCGTTCCGGCGACCGCCGACATGCTGGGGCGCCTGGCCACAGGACGTGCCGATGACCTCCTGACCGCCACCGCCCTGTGCGCGCGCTGCCCGGTGCTGGTGGCGCCGGCGATGCACCCCAGGATGTGGTCGCACCCCGCCACCCTGCGCAACGTTTCCACGCTGGAGCACGACGGCCGCGTGCACCGCATCGGCCCCGTGGAAGGCGAAGTGGCCAGCGGTGAGTTCGGTCTCGGGCGCATGGCCGAGCCCGAGCACATCGTGGCCGCGGCGGCATCGCTCGTCTGTACGCAGGATCTGGCCGGCCGCCACGTGGCGGTCACCGCTGGGCCTACTGTCGAGGATCTAGACCCGGTACGGTTCGTCAGCAACCGCTCCTCGGGCAAGATGGGGTTCGCGATCGCCGAGCGCGCCGTGGCGCGCGGCGCGAAGGTGACGCTCATCACCGGTCCTGTGTCGCTTCCCGTTCCGTACGGTGTGCAGCTCGTAGAGGTGAGGAGCGCCGTGGCCATGCGCGGGGCCGTTTGGCAGGCGCTGGGCCCGGACCTCGGACACGCCGACGCGCTGGTGATGACGGCTGCTGTCGGCGACTACCGCCCCGCCGAGGCGCACGCGGCGAAGCTCAAGCGCGAGTCGAAGCGCATGACGCTCGAGCTGGTGCAAAACCCCGACATCCTGGCCGAGATAGGCGCGGCACGCCGCACCTATCACCCGATCCTCGTCGGTTTCGCGGTGGAAACCGACGGCGACGAGCAGGTGATCGCCCACGCCCGCACCAAGCTGGAAAAGAAGCGCGTGGACCTCGTCGTCGCGAACCACGCCAGCGATTCGTTCGGGCGCGACGACAATCGCGCGACGCTCGTCGCCCCGGATCATGTCGACTCGCTCGGCCGCCTCGCCAAGACCGATCTCGCCGATCGGATCCTCGACTGGGTGGCCGCGCGATTCCTCGGGCTCGGCTGATGCGTCTCGTCGCTCTGGTCGTGGTCGTCCTATTGGCGGCCAACGGGTTCGCCCTGCGCCCGTCGCTCGCCGGAAGTGCGGAGATGTGGCTGGTGCTGGCTTCGGCCTACGTGGTCCTGTCCGCCGTCGCTCTGTACGCCATGTGGAATGACGGCACGCTGGTCGAGCGCCTCGCCCCGCGCTGGGGCGACATCTCGCTCGGCGCGATCACCGCGATCGTGCTGGTCGTCGCTTCGTGGGGAGCCCGTGCGGCGCTTGCCCCCGCGGGCAGCGCGCAGAGCGCATGGCTGCTCCGCGTCTACCTGCAGATCGGGCCGCCGGAGCGGATCCAGCGTTCGGTCGAGCTCACGCTGCTGGTGATGCTGGTCCCGGCGCTGGAAGAGCTCGTGTGGCGTGGCCTGGTGCTGGGTCGCCTCACCGATCGCTTCGGCCAGCGTCGCGGCTGGCCGTTGGCCGCGCTGCTCTACGCCGCTGCCCTGCTACCGAGCGTGTTCCTGTTGGCGGATCCCGCCGCCGGACCGAACCCGCTCTTGATCGTCGCGGCGCTCGGCTGCGGTATCGTGTGGAGCTTCATGGCCAGCATCGGCGGCCGCCTGTCGCCCGTGATCATCTCGCACGTGGCCTTCACGTATTTCGCGGCCCTGCAGTTCCGCTGGCCGGGGATGTAGAGCGGTCTGTCAGCAGGCGGCGCCTCCGGGCATGCTAGGATGTCGCGCTCCGTTGCGATCGAAACTGGAGAGGAGACACACCTTGGCAGCGCACCGGAAGTTGAAGTGGACGAACGCCGATGCGGAGGCGATGCCCGCCTATCGCACCGATCCCCCGCGCGTGGTGCGGTCGCTCTCGGCCGAGGCCCTGGACATGGTGTTCCAGCCGATCGTGCGGCTGCAGGATGGCAAGCTGTTCGCGAACGAAGCGCTGGTGCGCTGCCGGTGGGAGGAATACCGGAGTCCACCTGCGCTATTCGACGCCGCCGTCGCGCAGCACGCCACCGGCAGGCTCGGGCGCGCGATCCGCGAGGTGACCTTCGCGCGTTGCGGCTCGACGCCGATCTTCGTGAACGTTCATCCGAGCGAGCTCAGTTCGCGTTGGCTGGTCCGCCCAGATGACCCGCTGAACTTCCACGAACACCCCATCTACCTGGAGGTCACCGAGTCCGCGACGTTCGAGTACTACGAGCTCTGCATGGGCGTCCTGAAGGAGATCTGCGCGCGCACCGGATGCAAGTTGGTGATCGACGACCTGGGCGAGGGCTATTCGAACCTCAAGCGCGTCCTGGACCTCGAGCCCGCGGTGGTCAAGCTGGACCTGGCGTTGATCAGCGGCATCGATAAGAGCGCGAAGCAGCAGACGCTCGTGCGGCACCTCGTGCGGTTGTTCAACGATCTGGGCTCGTCGGTAGTCGGCGAGGGGATCGAAACCCTCGACGAGCTGAAGGCGCTCCGCGACACCGGAGCGGAGTACGGGCAGGGCTATCTGCTGGCACGGCCTGCCTACCCGATTCCCGAGCCGGAGTGGCCGCTACGCCGACCGGCTTCGCGGGGCTCGCATCGTCCCCGGAGACCGCCGAGGAAGTAGCACAACCGGGCTGGGTCCCGTTCCAGCGCCAGCGCAATCTGCAGCCGGCGTTGGCGCCCGGAACCGACCGGGCTAGGATTACGGTGAGTGTCGTGTGCCCGCACCCTTCGCGGCGCGCGACCCCGCCCGATGACCCTCCAGCCGCCCCCCAAGCCCGAGCGTCGCTACCTGGCCGGCCAGGTTGTTGCGGACCGTTATGCACTGATCCGGCAGATCGGAAGGGGTGGCATGGGCGTCGTGTGGCTCGCGCATTCAGTGACGCTCGACGTGGATGTCGCGATCAAGCTGATCTCGCGGCGCGGCAGCATCCGGCGTGCGATGGTCCAGCGACTGGCGCAGGAGGCGCGAGCGGCCGCGCGCTTCGGACACCCGGCGATCGTGCGCGTGTTCGACTTCGGCCAGACCGAATCGGGTGATCCGTTCCTGGTCATGGAGCTGCTGGAAGGCGAGGGCCTGGCCGAGCTTCTGGAGACGGGGCCGCGCATGCCCGCGCTCCGGGCGGTGCAGACGCTGCTTCCGATTGCCGACGCCCTGGCTACCGCACACGACGGAGGCATCGTCCACCGCGATGTCAAGCCCGAGAACATCTTCCTTTCCCGCGACAAGGTCGGGCGCGTGCAGCCGAAGCTGCTCGACTTCGGCATCGTGAAGATGATGGACGAGGACGACATCAAGCTGACGAAAGTCGGAGTCGCTCTCGGCAGTCCGGAGTACATGTCGCCGGAGCAGGCACGCGGTCGCTCCGACGTAGATCTTCGCGGCGACGTGTGGGCGTTCTGCGTGGTGCTGTACGAACTGCTCACGGGCCAGGTCCCGTTCCAGGGAGACAACTACAACTCCATCATGCGCGCGATCATCGAGGAGACGCCTCTCCCCACTACGGAGCTGCGCGCAGGCGACGCGCAACTCTGGCGCATCCTCGAGCGCGGTCTGCAGAAGAAGCCGGACGACCGCTGGCAGTCGATGTGGGAGCTCGGTGAAGCGCTGGCTTTGTGGCTCTACGAGCACGGAGTCAAGGAGGACATCTGCGCCGCGTCGCTGCGCACAAGCTGGCTCGAAGCGGGCTTCTCCGGCGTGAAAGTCGAGGTCGTCTCGCACAGCCCGCCGCCGCTCACGGCCACACGGCAGGGATTTCCCGTGGCGGCACCACGGCTTTCTCCAATCGGAGCGACACAGCAGGGTCTGGCGCCGGCGCGGGAGTCCGCAGCGGCCGGCGCGGACGCCGCGACGACCGTGCCGGATGAAGCAGGCGGCCCACCAGAGCCGGCAGTGCTCGACACTCCGGTTGGCGTCCGGGTGCGAGGGCGGGCGAGGCCCGCGATCGCCGCCGCCGTCGCCGTGCTGGGAGGACTGGGGTTGTGGGCAGCGTTGCGCTCGACGGGAAGCGGGGCGCACGGCGCCGGTGCTCATCCTGGCGGTGGGGCCGCGCCAGTCTCGGCGCCGCTGCAGCCGAAGCCAAAGCCAGCGCCCACCCCTGCGAAACCTGCGGCGACGGTCGAGTCGTCGCGCCCAGGCCCGCGACCTTCCGCGGCGCCGTCCGGGCCTGCACGCACCGCGCCGCCCGCGCCAGCGAGGGTCGCAGCACCGTCGAGCCATGCCTTGTCCGCCCCGCACGCGTCGGCGAGCGCCAAGAAGCCGCGCGTTTCCCCCCCAACCAAGGCGCCCGCCGTGCACCATGCGAAATCCGCTTCCGGCGATCTCGATTTCGGCTTCTAGATGAACACGGGTATTCTGCTGCCAGCTGCAGCGCTGGTCCTGACGATGCTCCTGACGGCGCGCCCCGCGCGCGCGGACGCGCCCCCGGACACTGCAACGCGCAGCGCAGCGCGCGATCTCGCCGAGCAGGGTGGGCAGCTCTACAAGCAGGGGCAGTGCGAAAAGGCCGTCGATCTGTTCGACCGTGCCTACAAGCTGGTGCCTGCACCGACCATCGAGCTGCTCAAGGCACGCTGCCTCGTCGAGCTGGGCCGCTTCCTCGACGCCACGGACGCGTACGAGAAAGTGCGCCACACCGAGCTCGGCCCGCACGCGTCGCGACCGTTCTTGCGCGCAGTGGCAGAGGCGAAGCAGGAGCTGACCGCACTGGGTCCGCGGATCCCCAAGCTGAAGGTGAGCGTGAAGGGCCCTGACCCCGCCGCTGCCCGGGTGACGCTCGATGGGCGGGCCGTGCCGCCCGAGCTGATTGGCGTGGAGCGTCCGGTCGATCCCGGCGAGCATGAACTGTCCGCCTCGGCGCCGGGAGCCACGGCCGCCCGCCAGACGGTCAGCGCGGCGGAAGGGCAGCACTACGTCGTCGTGCTGCGCCTGGCTCCTGCCAAGGCGGCGGCCGCTCCCCCGGCGACCGCGGGGACGCCGGCGAGGCAGGACACCGGTGCGGCGCCTCCGCTGCCCCGCGCTTCCGCCCAGCGCACGTGGGGCTGGGTTGCGCTCGGCGTCGGCGGCGCAGGTCTGGCGACCGGGGTGGTGACCGCACTCCTGGCGGGTGGAAAGAAGTCGACGCTGGACGACGAGTGCAATAGCAGCGCGTGCCCGCCGAGCGCAGAGAGCGATCTTGATTCGTATCGCACGCTCCGCACAACGAGCATCATCGGATATGCGGTAGGCATCGCCGGGGCCGGCGCAGGCGCCGTGCTGCTCCTGACGGCGCCGGAAAGCAAGCCCGAAGCGGCCAGCGTGACGCCGTACGTCGGCCTCGGATCGGCCGGCGTGAGAGGAGCATTCTGATGGGGCGCTTCCGCCCGGTACTGTTCCTCGCGGCGTGTGTCATCAGCCTGGCGGGCTGTCCGCTGGCTATGAGCAACGACTACAGGATCGTCGGCGGCTCCGCCGGCGGCGTTGCAGGAGCCGGTGGGGGCACGGCGGGCAGCGGGGGAAGCGCAGGTTCGCCCGATGCTTCGGCAGGCAGCGGCGGTAGCGGCGGCAGCGGCGGGGCCAGCGGCAGCGGCGGAACGAGCGGCAGCGGCGGGGTCGGCGGCAGCGCAGGCGACGCCGGCGCGAGCTGCGACGGCTGCAGCGGCGTCTGTTGCAACAACGTCTGCGTCAACACGAATACCGATCCGGCCAACTGCGGCGGCTGCAACAACGCCTGCTCGGTCGGTCGTGACTGCATATTTGGCAAGTGCCAGCTCGGTTGGGTAGCCTCCGCTGCCAATCCTCCGTCGGGCTTCGTCCCGCGTGAGAAGGCCGCCTACTGCTGGACCGGCAGCCGGGTCTTCATCTGGGGCGGTGCGGACAGCTCTGGCGCCGCGCTGGATGACGGGGCGCTCTACGATCCCGCGGCCGATACCTGGTCGACCGTCACCAAGGATACGAACACGCCGTCGCCGCGGGTGTTGGCAACGGCTGTGTCGGTCGGGAACGTGGTGGTCGTGTGGGGCGGTGGCGACCCCAGCGGTAGCGCCGACCACAACGGCGGCGCGGTCTACGACCTGCAGGGGCACTCCTGGACCAAGCTGGCCACGGCGGGGACGACGCCGCCGGGCGAACGTGCACCGGTCGGGTGGGTCGTTGGCGGGAAGGTCGGCTTCTGGGGCGGCTGGAACAAGAGCACGCTGCCGGTCGCTGGAGCCTTCGTCTACACGCTCGCAGGCGGCAGCTGGAAGCAGGGCAGCACCAACAACGATCCCGGCGCGCGGCTGTACGCTGCGACGGCTTCGTCCGGCAGCGAGCTGTACGTGTACGGCGGCCAGCCGAACGGCGCGGGAAAGACGGACCATTCATCCCACTACAACGCTGCGGCGGATGCGTGGAACAACGTTCCCAACGGCCCGAGCCAGCGGTACGGCGCGTTCAGCGCCTGGGACGGTCAGGCGTTCGTGGTGTGGGGCGGTCGCGACGACAAGAACGCCGACGCCGACGGCGAGTACCTGCAAGGCAATGGCTGGATGAAGATGAGCACGAACGGCGTTCCCACACCACGCTGGGCGCCCGCGCGCGAGAGCGGCTGGGCTGCTCGCATCGCCGACGGTACGACGCTGCTGCTGGGGGGCAGCGGCTTCGCGCAGGGCAGCTTCAAGACGGACGGTGCCGTCTACGATCGTCCAAGCGACGGTTGGTCGGCGGTGCAGAGCTGGCCCTCCGGCGAGGCTCACGAGTGGGGCGTCGGCGTGTGGACCGGCGGCGAGTTCGTGCTGTGGGGCGGTCGCAACGGCTCGCAGTTCACCGCGAGCCTCGAGCGGTACAAGCCGTAGCCCGGCGGGACGGCTCAAAATCCGAGCAGGTGCCCGCCCTGGTACACCAGGAAGCTCGCGATCCACGCCAGGGTCGTCATGTACGCGAACATGAACGCGGGCCAGCGCCAGCTCCGGGTCTCGCGTTTGACGACGGCGAGCGTGCTCATGCACTGGCAGGCTAGCGCGAAGAAGATCACCAGCGACAGGCCGACCAGCGGGGTGTACGCCGGCTTGCCGTCGGCGCGCGTCTCGGCGCGGATCTGGTCGCGGAGCGGCGCGGCGTCGTCGCCGCCCACCTCGCCGATGCCGTAGACGAGGCCCATCGTCGAGATGAATACCTCGCGCGCGGCGAAGGCGCCGATGATACCGACGCCGATCTTCCAGTCGAAGCCGAGCGGCTTGAGCACGGGCTCGATGAAGTGGCCGAGCCGCCCGCCGTAGCTGAAGGCGAGGGCGCGCGCCTCTTCGGCGGCCTTGGGGTCCCGGGCTGGTTTCGCGGGCGCTGCCTTTGCCTTGTGGTCCAGTGCCTTGCCGGCCAGATCCCCCTTGTAGGTCCTCGCCACGGTGGTCGCGCCCCCGACCTGCGCCGCGGCGGTCCCAGGAGCGCTGGGGCCCGCCTTCGACGGCGCCTTGGGGAACGACAGGAGCGCCCAGAGCACGATGGTGCACGCCAGGATGATGGTGCCGGCTTCCTTGAGGAAGATGGTCGAACGTTCCCACATCATGCGTAGCGTGCCGCGCATGCTCGGGATGCGGTACGGCGGCAGCTCGAGGATGAGCGGGATGTGGCGACCCTTGATCGCCGTGCGCCCCAGCACGGCTGCGGCGACCAGCGTGATCAGGACCGAGAACAGGTACATCGCGACCATCAAGAGGCCCTGCACCGGCACCCAGCCGAAGATGTGCATCGGCGGGAAGAGCGCAGCGATGATCAGTGTGTAGACGGGCAGGCGCGCCGAGCAGGTCATGAGCGGGATGACCATCATCGTGAGCAGCCGGTCGCGCCGCCGCTCCATGGTGCGCGTGGCGAGGATCGCCGGCACCGCACAGGCGAAGCCCGAGATCATCGGCACGAAGGCGCGCCCGTGTAGGCCGAGCGCGTTCATCACGCGGTCCATCAGATAGGCGACGCGTGCCATGTAGCCCGAGTCCTCGAGGATCCCGATGAACAGGAACAGGAGCAGGATTTGCGGCAGGAACACCAGCACGTTCCCGACGCCGCCGATCACGCCCTGGGTGAGCAGATCCCGGCCTACGCTCGCGGGCAGGTAGCTCGTTGCGAGGTGTTGCAGGCCGGTGAAGGCATTTTCGATGAGCGAGATCGCCGGGTCCGCCCAGGAGAACAGCGCCTGGAAGACCAGCAGCATGGTCCCGACGAAGATCACGAACCCGAACACCGGGTGCAGCATCACCTTGTCGATGCGTTCGGACAGGCGGTGTTTCGGTGGATGCTGGTCTGCGCGGTCGTAGAGCGCGGGCGCGTGCTGGTCGAGGAACGCGTAGCGCGTTGCGATCACCTCGTGATCGAGTTCACGCCCCTCCGCGGCGTCGAGCACGTCCTGGCAGCGCTCGCGCAGCCGGGGATCGATGTCGACGAGCTCGTCGTCGGGCTCGAGGCTGGTCAGCGCCCACAGTGAAAGGGCGCGATCGCGTTCCACACTCGAACGCCACTCGCTGGGCAGCGCGTCGGCGACGCGGTCGACGTCGCGCCGCAGTGCGTCCGGGTAGCGCAGACCGAGCCTACCGTGCGGCGGTCTTGCGACTGCCTCGGTGACGGTGCGACGCAGCTCGTCGATACCTTGGCCGCGGCGCGCATTGGTCGCGACACAGGGCACGCCGAACAGCTCCGAGACCGCCTGCGGGTTGGGCGGGTTCTCGGCGACCTCGTCGATCATGTTGAGCGCGATGACCACCGGCACCGAGAGCTCCACGAGCTGCAGCACCAGGTACAGGTTGCGGGTCAGCTGCCCGGCGTCGACCACCACCACGGCGAGCTCCGGCTTCGGGTTGCCGCCGAAGCCGAGGATCGCGTTGATCGCAATCTGTTCCTCGGCCGAACGCGCCGAGAGCGAGTAGGCGCCGGGGACGTCCACCACGTCGACGGCGACGGGCTCGTCGTGCTCGAAGCGCGGATGATTGTCGAGGCGAATGCTGCCGATGCGCCGCTCGACCGTGATGCCCGGATAGTTGCCGACGCGCGCGTTCTGCCCCGTCAGCTGGTTGAAGAGGGTCGTCTTGCCGACGTTCGGATTGCCGACGACCACGGCGAGGGGGCGGTTGGCGGCACTGACAGGGGGACCGGTCCAACGCCCGGTTCCGACGGGGGTCGGCTCCGTGCTCGTCACCACTCTCGATCCCTATGCGCTCCGCCCGCAGCCGGGGCAGCCCATGCCGCCTCGGGCAGTCGAGGCGAGCGCCGGCGCGGGCGTCTGGGCAGTTTCCAGGCGAGCCGCAACCGTTGGCGCTTCCCGCTCTGTGACGCGGACGCTGGCGGCCTCCGCGCGGCGGATCGAAAGGCTGCAGCCGCGCACGAGGAACTCGAGCGGATCACCCAGTGGAGCTACGCCCACGAGCTCGACGCGAGTGCCCGGGACGAGCCCGAGCTCCATGAGCCTTCGCCGGAAGGAGCGTTCTCCCCCCACATGCTCGACTGTGACCACCTGTCCTATCGTCGCGTATGAGAGCTGCATCGTGTGTGCTCCGACCTC
>Ga0114931_10002303_pt1 | contig 24286 bp, 22 predicted proteins | sample 2SBtaG_FD_89579 | JGI IMG/M metagenome (GOLD analysis project Ga0114931, IMG submission 89579) | Deep subsurface microbial communities from Kolumbo volcano to uncover new lineages of life (NeLLi) - 2SBTROV14_V59a metaG | ecosystem: Environmental > Aquatic > Marine > Volcanic | place: Kolumbo... | reverse complement strand
TGAATGGTCTACTTTGGTCTTATTGGTTTCTTAACGAGGACAATCTAGTGATCATCAATATTTCCGAAGCGAAAGCACAGCTGTCGAAGCTGGTTGACATGGTTTTCCATGGCGAAAAGGTCGTCATCGCCAAAAACAACTTACCTCTGGTTGATCTGGTGCCACACCAGCCAGAAGGTAGAAGAAAGCTTGGCTTGCTACGCAACCAGGTTACGATCCCGGAAGGTTTTCTTGATGAAGACGAGGATATCAACGAGATGTTTTATGGAAAAACTCGTTGAATATTCTCATCGACACACATATTTTCTTATGGGCCATTTCCAATCCGGATCACCTCAAGAGCCATCATAAAGCAGAGCTTGAAACGCGAGCGAATACCGTCTACCTAAGCTCGATTAGTGTGGCTGAATTAATGATCAAATCATCAATAGGAAAACTCGAAGTCAATTTTGATCCGATCGCTATCGCGCAGGAAACAGGATTTCAGCTTCTTTCCTTCTCGGGAAATGATGCACTTCAATTAAAGGAATTGCCCTTTCACCACAGGGATCCCTTCGACAGGATGCTAATAACCCAGGCACTATCCAATAACTGTGCAATCATGACAGACGATATCAAATTTTCTCTGTACGATTGCAAGTCGATCTAACCAAAGAAACCAAAAACCAAAGGGGATTTATTTGAGCATTGAATGACGCTGGGGTAGATGTCTGGTAACAAACATCTTAACCAGTTCCTGGCCAACCTTCTTCTCTTCCAGGTAAGTTAGCGCATTACGCCCGGATTGTTGGGGCTTAACTTAGTGTGTTAAATTGCATCCAAAAGTGACCCACCCATTCAAGCCAGATTATGGCTCATTTCTTGGGTCTTTGTTTACTCTTTTTCTCCTGGTTGCTGATTGAGTTCTTGAATCGGTAACTGTCATTGCCGGTTTCTATAATATGGCAGTGGTGCATCAGGCGATCGGGCAGTGCTGTCGTCATCTTTTCATCGCCAAAGACCGTCGGCCATTCAACAAAGCTCAGATTGGTGGTAATCATGAGGCTGGTGCGTTCATGCAGCTTGCTGAGAAGGTGGAACAACAGGGCACCGCCTGCCTGACTAAAAAGGAGATAACCCAGTACATCCAGGATCACGAGATCCGTGTGTATCAAGCGGTTGGCCATGCGACTGTACCGATATGCCTGTCCTGGCAACCAGTATCAAGGCTAATAACGCATGGTCAACAGCGGCATTGTCTTCACAGGCGGCAATTTGCTAAATTCGCATGCAGTTTACGTGCAGTAATGTGGACATTGGGAAACAACGAGGGACAGTCTGAAGCAGAAACAATCAGCCTGAAATCCATCGTAACAGGCTGATTATTAGTTGTTTATTGCGGTCTGCCATGGTCTGTCGGCAGATGTTGAATTGGTGGAGGCGGCGGGAATCGAACCCGCGTCCGTAAATCCTCTGCCCTTGGCTCTACATGCTTGTCCGCGCCTATTGATTTAACCGGTCACTACCCGACGGGCAGGGAAGATAACCGGCGATTCCGGTAGAGTTTTAACGAATCCGCCCCGGACGTGCTTCATCGCGATCTTGTGAGAGTCGACGCCTGAATGCCCCGAAAGGCTCTGGACGCACAAGCACGGCTCCAGTCAGACGGCACCCTACCGGGTTTTAAGCGGCGAGTGCGTAGTTGTCGTCGTTGGCAACTATAGGTTTTGCAGCTGGATTTACGAGGTCATCTGCCCCTCGGCATGCACCTCGGGTTTCGCAACCCACGTCGAAGCCAGGTCGCCCCCAAAAGTGTCAATCTGCACAAGAGTATACACGGGAATATGAGATTGGCTACACCTTGAAATGACTGAATTTGTCCCCATTAAACCTGTTGGTCGTAAAATGATCTAATTTGAAAACATGGACAACGAATTCGAAGAATCAGATTACACACCGGAACAGGAAAATGCCTCCGGAGAGATCGTTCGTGCGGCGGATGTGTTGCCCGCTGAAATTCCTGTCCTGCCACAGGGGAGCCGGCCATTCTTCCCCGGCCAGGTCATGCCGTTGCTGGTGGATTCCGATCCCTGGGAGGAAACCATCAGGTTGGTGCAGGAGTCGCAACATGGGATTCTTGGTCTGGCGCTGGTCAAACCCGATCGAGTAAGCGAGGCGAGCGCGCAAGATTTCTACACAATGGGAACGGCTTGCCGTATCCATCGTGTGCAGCAGGATGAGGACAAGCTGCAGGTGCTGGTCGAAGGGCTGCAGCGTTTCCGTATTGAGCGCTGGGTATCGAAGAAACCACCGTACACCGTGCGGGCCAGCTACTACCCGGAGACGCAGTACGAACATGTGTCCGAGGTCAAGGCCTATGCAGTAGCCATCATCAATACCATCAAGGAACTGGTTCCGCTGAACCCGCTATACGGCGAGGAGCTCAAGGTATTCCTTGAGCATTTCAGTCCGGATGATCCATCGCACCTGGCTGATTTTGCTGCCAGCCTGACCACGGCCGGCAAGGAAGAGCTGCAGGATGTCCTCGAAACCACGCATATTCTGTCACGGCTGGAGAAGGTGCTGCGGTTGATCAACAAGGAGCTGGAAGTCGCCCGGGCGCAGATGAAGATTCGCAAACAGGTCGAAGAGGAAATCCAGTCGCATCAGCGTGAATTCTTTCTGCAACAGCAGATGAAGGCCATCCAGAAGGAGCTTGGTCTGTCCAAGGATGATCGCACGGCCGAGGTTGACAAGTTCCGGGTGCGGTTGAAAACACTGGAGGTACCGGTACAGGTGCAGGAACGCCTGGATGAGGAACTGGATAAACTCGGACTGCTGGAAACCGGGTCACCGGAGTATGCGGTGACGCGCAATTACCTTGACTGGCTGACAGCACTGCCCTGGGGCAAACATACCAATGACCGCCTGAACCTGGATACTGCGCGCAAGATTCTCGATAACGACCACGAAGGACTGGATGATGTCAAGGAACGTATCCTGGAATTCCTCGGTGTCGGTATTATGAAGGGCGAGGTGTCCGGTTCCATCATCCTGTTCGTCGGGCCGCCGGGCGTTGGCAAGACTTCGCTTGGACATTCCATAGCGGATGCACTGGGGCGCAAGTTCTTTCGGTTCTCGCTTGGTGGCATGCGCGATGAGGCCGAGATAAAGGGGCACCGCCGTACCTACATTGGAGCCATGCCAGGGAAGTTTATCCAGGCCATCAAGAGTACGGGATCGGCCAATCCGGTCATCATGCTGGATGAACTCGACAAGGTCGGTGCGTCCTACCACGGTGACCCGGCCTCGGCACTGCTTGAGGTGCTGGATCCGGAGCAGAACGTCGACTTCCTGGATCATTACCTCGATGTGCCGTTTGACCTGTCCAAGGTGCTGTTTATCTGCACGGCTAATCAGCTGGACACTATCCCTGGCCCGCTGCTGGACCGCATGGAAATCATCAGCCTGTCCGGTTACCTCGCACAGGAAAAGCTGGCCATTGCAAGGAAACACCTGTTACCGCGGCAGCTGGAGCGTGCCGGCCTGAAGCAGCGTGGGCAATAGCGCATCGAGACCAGCGCCCTGCGCCGGATCATCGATGGTTATGCGCGTGAGGCAGGCGTCCGCCGGCTGGAAAAATACATCGGCAAGATCGTACGCAAGGCGGTGGTGAAGCTGTTGCGTGGCGAGCCGGCGCCAGTCAGGGTCAAGGGGGGTGATGTTGAGGAATACCTTGGCAAGGTGGTTTTTGAGAAAGAGCAGCGCAAGACCGGTGTGGGCGTATTGACCGGGCTGGCGTGGACCGCTATGGGCGGTGCAACACTTACCGTGGAGGCAACCCGTATCCACAATTTCAGTCGTGGCTTGAAACTGACCGGCCAACTGGGTGACGTCATGCGTGAATCAGCCGAGATTGCCTATGGATATATCATGGCAAATAGCGCGAAGTTCGGTGTGTCAGCGGACTACTTCAAGACCGCCTTTATCCACCTGCACGTCCCGGCCGGTGCGACGCCGAAGGACGGCCCCAGTGCCGGTGTGACGATGGCCACCGCGATTCTGTCACTGGCGCGTGGCCGCCGGCCGGTGCGACGGCTTGCCATGACCGGTGAGTTGACCCTGACGGGTGAGGTACTGCCGGTCGGGGGTATCCGTGAAAAGGTAATTGCCGCCAAGCGTACCGGTCTCAAGGAACTGATCCTGCCCGAGGCCAACCATGGTGATTACGAGGAAATCCCCGACTATATACGCGAAGGAATGACGGTGCATTTTGCATCGACCTATATGGACATTGTGCCACTGGTGTTCGAAAAATAGCCGGGTAAAATCAGTTAGCGACGGAGCACACAGTGCCGAGGATGATGTATGCCAGATTATCCGGAAACTTTTAGACCCTCTATACTGCCAACAAATATCACATGCAGGACGTAAAGCCATGATGCGAATAGCCCTGTTTCTGGCAACCAATGCCGCCATACTGGTACTGATCAGCGTGGTATTCCAGGTATTCGGGATTGAGGGAATCCTTGCCGCAAACGGCGTGGATCTGAACCTGCACGCGTTACTGGTAATGTCCGCGGTGATCGGTTTCGGTGGTTCGTTTATTTCCCTTGCCCTGTCCAAAACCATGGCCAAACGCGGCATGGGGGTACAGGTCATCGAATCACCGCGTAGCAGTAACGAGCAGTGGCTGGTCGCCACCGTCAAACGCCAGGCACAACAGGCGGGCATCGGCATGCCTGAAGTCGGTATCTTCGATGCCCCTGAGCCGAATGCCTTTGCCACAGGCATGCGCCGCAACAGTTCGCTGGTTGCGGTCAGTACCGGGTTACTGCAGAACATGACCCGGGATGAAGTTGAGGCGGTGCTTGGTCACGAGATATCACATGTGGCCAACGGTGACATGGTGACCATGGGGTTGCTGCAGGGCGTGGTGAACACCTTTGTGATATTTCTCTCGCGTATTATTGGGCATGTCGTCGATCGGGTAGTCTTCAAGACCGAGCGTGGCTACGGGCCGGCATATTTTATTACCTCCATCGTGGCCCAGATATTCCTGTCGATTCTTGCCTCGATGATTGTCATGTGGTTTTCGCGCCGGCGTGAGTTCCGGGCCGACGCCGGCGGGGCTAACCTGGCTGGACGACAGAAGATGATTGCTGCCTTGCAGCGCCTCGGCGGGGTGCAGGAGCCGCATGACCTGCCAGGTGAGTTTGCGGCATTCGGTATATCCGGAGGACCTGGTCATGGTCTCAAGCAGCTGTTTTTGAGTCACCCTCCGCTGGAGCAGCGTATCGCTGCCTTGCAGGCGGCGCAGTAGCGGGACTCGGTCAAGGCTAAAGAGTGCGGTTCGTACCGGTCGTTGGCGCTGACCGGCTGCCCCCCGGGGTTTCCTGCTTTTACAGCGCGTTACCCTGTACAGATGTTGACATAAAATCTGTCTGTCAGCATATTCCAAACTGATCCAGATTCCGGTCGGGCTACGAAACGGCCGGGAAACTACCGGGGGTGAATGAATGCTGGAGAATGTCCCGTTATTTTCAGGACTGTCGAGCGCTGCGCTGGCCGAAGTGGAGCAACACGGCTCCATCAAGACCTGCCGGCGGAATTCGGTCATCCTGAGTCAGGGTGATGAAACGGACTCCTTGTATGTCATTCTGTCCGGTAAAGTGAAAGTCTTTATCAGCGGGGATGACGGCCGTGAGGCCGTGCTCAATTACCAGGGGAAAGGGGAATATTTCGGTGACCTGGCCCTGATCGACAAGCAACCCCGGGTGGCCTCGGTGATAACCATGGAAGCCTCGGAATTCATGATTATCTCACGTGCAGATTTTATGAAGTGTCTTTCCGGCAACCCTGAGATTGCGCTCAACCTGATCCGTCCCATGACCAGCCGTATCCGCATGCTGGCGCAGAATGTCAGCAGTCTGGCCCTGCTGGATGTATATGGCCGGGTGGCGAGAACGTTGTTACAGATGGCTGAAGAACAGCCGGGGGGTGAAATGGTGACGGGCAAGGTGACCCAGCAGGAACTCGCGGATATGGTGGGCGCCTCGCGCGCCATGATAAGCCGTATCCTCAAGGACCTGAAGATCGGCGGCTACATCTCCATCAAGACCAAACGCATTGCCATCCATCAGCAATTGCCGGCTCACTGGTAGTTATCCCGGATTGAGTGAACGGGAAAGTCCGATGACTGGCACGGTACCTGACAGGTGCAACCCACTCGATCAGGGGAAGGGCCGTTAAGTCTGGAGGGTGCTGCTCTGTTATTCCGCCTCGTTCCTGCCGCCCCGGGTGGTGAAGTTGCCTTGCCGGAGTTGTGTGATTAACCCGGTCATTTTCACAAAGTGACTGCCTTTCCAGTAAAGTTGGCTGCATTTACGGCACCTGCGGAAATCCGTGTAATAACGCCGGGTCCGGGGTTCAAGCCGATGCGCAATCGTTTTCTTGCTGACGGCTTCGAGTTTTCCGTTACAACGGGTGCAGCGCGTCCATGGCAGGATATCCTCATGCATATTAAAGCGCTGCAGCACTTCCCCTGTCTGGTATAGCGGCGCGGTATTACGGACAAGGTAACCGTGCGTAATAATGCTGCGGTGCAGCAACAGCCGGTCACGCGTCAGCAGTATCCGGTGCTGCTCACTGGATAACTGCGCCAGTTCCGCATCATGGCTGTTGTTGCAGTACAGGGTGTCAAAACCAAGCAGGCGCAGGTAGCGTGCGAGTCGCCCAAGGTGGGTATCGAGCACAAAGCGGTTGCTGCGCAGCGGTTCGGGACGCAACTTCAGCAAGGGACGGATATCCAGGCTTTCGAAAACCGGGTAGACGCTGATCACATCGCCATCCACGACGATATGCGAGAAGTCGGTACTCTCACTGTTTACCAGGATCAGCTCGACTTCCGTGTGCGGTACACCCAGTGATTCAATCATGTCCTTGATGGAGGCGCGCCGATGGAAGCTATGTTCGAACCCGGTTTTTCTGTGCTCTTTCGGCAGGAAATCATTGAGTTCCTCGTAGAAACGAAAGCGGGCAGTGCCCGCAGTCGGGTCCGGCATACTGCCCGGGTCTGAAGTGCCTGAAGCGGGGCTGGTTATCATATTGCCGGTATCGGGATTACGGGACTCTGTGACGGATGGATAGTTAACAGTGTGGCAAAAAAATGCTCCTTGTTGCCAGGTAGCGCAATTCTGGAATTACAGTATCTTCTCACATAGATAATGTAACCAAATGTAATAAAATGATAAATAAACTAACCGGGTCAGAATTGATCCGGCCGGAATCCGCGGGTAGCTGCCGTGCAACAAGCTGGCTGCAGTGCAAAAATCTTCAAACGAACCGGTAAATCGCCGTTATAATCCTGCCGGGACTTTTCCCGGATTTGCCTGTCACATAAAGGAAGTACATCACACAGGAACGATGAACAAGATGAATACCAAGAGACCCAGGAACAAAACACTGAGTTCAATGGTGGGCAGTCTGATGTCACTGATATGCCTGTTGCCATGTGCGTCAGCGAATGCCCACCCGGGGCCGGTCGAAGTGCTGCAGGGTATGTCGGACCAGGTGATTGCCATTGTTGACAAGGACCCGGATATCCTGAACGACAAGACGCGGATGCGTGAAGTGGCCGATGGTATTGTAGTACCGAACGTTGACTTTGTGCTGTTCTCGAAATGGGTGCTGGGAAAATACTGGCACAAGGCGACCCCGGAGCAGCGCAAAATATTTATCACCGAGTTTACGGAACTCCTGATTAATTCGTACCTCACCTCGATTACACGTGACCAGTATCAGCACCAGACGGTTCGCTACAAGCCGGCACACAAGACCAGTGACCCAAAGAAAGTCATCGTCGAGTCTGAAGTGGTACAACCGAACGGGCCTGTCATCAATGTCAAGTTTCGAATGCACCTTGCTGATACCGGCTGGATGGTTTACGACGTTGTCGTCGAGGGGGTGAGCCTGGTTGCCACGCATCGCTCAAGCTTTTCAAGCATCATTCGCCAGAAAGGCATTGGCGGGCTGATTACCATGCTGGAAGAACGCAATATCAAGAAAGCATCTGATCATGAAACGGCGAAGGCTGCACCAGCGCACTAACCGCGATTGCCGGATGCAATGCCGGGGTTTATTCTGCTGTATACCCGAACCGTGCAAGCGTTGATTCCAGGATTGGCCTGATTTCCTGCAGGTTGTCCCGGTAGTTTCGATGGCGATGCAGCGATGACCGGTATACCTTGCGGGTGACCTGTTCGTAGCTGGCTGTTTTGACGACCCGCGTACTCTTGTAGTGCTGCAGGCAGGCTTCGTCCCAGGGCGCACCGATGTATTCGAGTACCTGCCGCGTGACAGCTTCCTGATCTTCGACGAGGTTCTCGTAGTGGATTTCCAGCAAGTCGATGCCGAGCGTGTCCCGGTAATAGTCCAGCATTCCCATGAAGTTCCGGTAATGGATAGCGGTATCTTCCAGGCTTGAGGTATAGCGGTGTGCCGAGCCAAAGTTGGAGAAATAGGCGGACAGGCAGGCATTGTACGGGTGCCGGGAAATGTGGATGATCGGTGACTGCGGGAACAGCAGGGCAATCAGTCCCAGGTGCAGGGCGTTATGTAGCATCTTGTCGGTAATCCAGCGAGTGCCGGAATCCATGCCGCCGGCCTGACGCGCACTGTCAAGATAGTAGCGTCGCATGGCCTTGAGTTTGTTGTCCGTCAAGGGCATATCCGGGTCGAGCAGCAGGTCAGGGTACGGTAACCGGCTGCCGGTAATATCATCCCCCTGCTTGCCGGACAGGTCATGGATGCCGGTTAATTCGCCGGCTGGCGCGATTTCCGGATGGGAGCCAAGGATCTGTTCAAGCAGGCTGGTCCCCGAGCGCGGGAAGCCGACGATAAACACCGGGCAGGGGACCACTGCCTCCGTCGATGCACAGGTCTCGCGCAACGTACGCCAATTCTCCACTGTAAAGAATGTCTTCCAGTGAGTGAACTTTTTCTCATCAGCTTTCCGGTTGAACGTCTTGCCGATGTACTCGTTCTTGGCCTCGTTGGCAGCCTCGTAGGCGCTGAAGGCCTCGGCGTAGTTGCCGAGTTTGTCCTGTACGGTGCCGAGCTCGAACAGGTAGCTGGCCAGTATTTCCTTGCTGTGCAGTTCTTCCCTGTCTATTGTTGCGAGTAGCTTGAGTGCTTCGTCATATGCGTTCCTGCGGCGTGCAAGTCTTGCCTGGAGAATGACCAGGCCACGATAGGATGAGTCAATCTCCTGTGCCCTGGCGGCGACCCGTTCGGCTTCATCCAGGTTGTTGTTTTTCTCTTCAATGCCGCTCCAGGAGTGGTACAGACTGATGCTGACGGCAGCCGCCTTTTCGGCACGCAGGAACTGATTGCGCGCGTCATCATGGCGATTCTGCCCGGCATACAGCCTGGCCAGGCCAATGTAGCCATCCGGCATCTGTGGCTGCAGTTTGATGGCCTGTTCCCATTCAGTGATGGCATTGTCGTATTCACGGGTATCGGTATCCAGCTGGGCCCTGGCCAGGTGGGCATGTGCATCCCAGGGTGAATGTTGCAATGCCTTGTCGATGTATTCGGTTGTCTTCTCCAGATCGTCCTGGCGCAGCATCGCCTTGCCCAGGCCGGCCAGCGCCTTGGCGGAATTCGGATCACTCTTCAGTGCACGGATGAAGTGTTTAATCGCTTCCTTCTGATGCCCGAGTTCAAACAGGCTGTAGGCAATATTGCAGTGGACCGTCGGATTTTCCGGGTCGCTGAGCAACACCCGGTCGTAATACTGTGCTGCCGTGTCCCTGTCGTTCAGCCGGTCATGCAGGTAGCCAAGATTGATGCTGGCGCCTGTATAGGCCGGAAAGTCACGCGCCACCTGTTCGAGACAGTTGCGCGCCTTGTCCGTTTCCCCCATCTCGAACCAGAGTGAGCCCAGGTTTGTCAGCGTCTCCGGGTTATCGGGCTGCAATTTGAGCGCCTTCCGGTAATGTTCCTCAGCGATATCAAACTTGCCGAGTTGCCGGTAAATAGTACCGAGGTTGTTATGTGCCGGCGCAAATCCGGGAAATATTTTCAGGGCATCCTCGTAGTGACGGGTGGCGGTGTCGAGATCACCGGTCAGCTGACTGACCGAGCCGGCGTTGACGTGGACACGCGGATCACTGTTATCCAGCTGCAGTGATTTCTCATAATGTTCGAGGGCGCCCTGCAGATGATTGCCGGATTTGTAGATATTCCCCAGGTTGTTCCAGGCGTCTGCGAGGTTCGGGTCCAGCTTGATGGCCTGCTGCCCGTAGCGGAAGGCTTCCTCGTCTCTGCCGAGATTGTGCAATGCCATGCACAGGTTGCTCTGCGCGAGGGCGTTGTCCGGTTGCAGGCGGATTTGTTGCTTGAATCGTTCTGCAGCGGTCTCGCTGTCGCCAAGCTGCAGCGCACTGGCCGCCGCTATTTCGAGTGCAGTGGGTTCATCGGGATATTGTTTCAGGAACTGTTTAGTGACCTGCAGTGCCGCCTCGAAATTGCCCTGCTGATAGGCTGACATCGCCTGCTGTAGCACCACCTCCGGCTGCCCGTTGCCGGTTTTCAATCCGCTGCCCTGGCCGCAACAACGCTTGTATTTCTTGCCGCTGCCGCAGGGGCAGGGCGCATTTCTCGACGGTGCATTCAACATAACTCGATCACTGCAAAACGTAGGTTGGGTTAGATGCAATGGCGCTTACTTAAGCCGTTCGCCCTTTGTTTTCTCCCTCTCCCTTGAAATGAGAGGGTCGGGGTGAGGGTGAGTAACTATAAAAGATGCGTTGCGTCTTTCCCCTCATCCTGACCTTCTCCCCGAAGGGGAGAAGGGACTGATTTTACGCTGTTCGGGCGCATCGTAACCCAACAGCCGAACTGACTGCTAGCGGCTGCGCAGCAACCGTTCCTTCTGGCGTTTCCAGTCACGGTCTTTCTCGCTGGCGCGTTTGTCATGACTCTGCTTGCCGCGCGCCAGTGCGATCTCCGCTTTTGCGCGGCCCTTTTTCCAGTACAGTGCTGTGGGGACCAGGGCATACCCCTTGCGCTCCACGGCACCGATCAGCCGGTCGAGTTCCCGGCGGTGTAACAGCAGCTTGCGGCTGCGTGTCGGGTCGGTCCTGACGTGTGTGGAAGCGCTGCTCAGGGGGGTGATATGGACACCAAACAGCCAGGCCTCGTTGTCCTTGAGTAACACATAACTCTCGTTGATTTGTACCCGTCCTTCCCGCAGGCTTTTGACTTCCCAGCCCTGCAGGGCGAGGCCGGCCTCGAAGCGGTCTTCTATAAAGTAGTCATGCCGGGCTTTCTTGTTGAGGGCAATGGTGCTTGACGGGCCTTTTTTGCCGGTTTTCTTCCTGCTCATGGGCGCAGTATAACAACCCGACAGGTGATGTGACCGGCCATCACCACGGTTGAGGTGAATCGTCATTTCACGGACAATGCCGATGCTGTGATTTTCCGGGGAGTTATATGACAACCGAGCGCGTATCGATACACGGACAATGGTCCTCACGTCTGGCATTTGTCATGGCCGCGACCGGCTCGGCTGTCGGGCTGGGGAATATCTGGAAGTTTCCGTATATCACCGGTGAGAACGGCGGCGGCGCCTTCGTGCTGGTGTACCTGGTGTGTATCGCCGTCATCGGGATCCCGATCATGATGGCAGAGGTCATGCTGGGTCGGCGCGGGCGGCAGAGTCCGATCAATACCATGCGGACCCTTGCTGCGGAGGAAGGTGTCAGCCGGCACTGGCAATGGCTGGGCTGGGCCGGTGTGCTGGCGGGATTCCTGATCCTGTCCTATTACAGTGTCATTGCCGGCTGGGCGCTGGCCTACGTGTTTCGTACCGGCAGCGGCCTGTTTACCGGGCAAACGGCGGACGGAGTACAAAGTATCTTTGCCGGTTTTACCGGTGATCCTGAACGGCTGCTTGCCTGGCATACCATTTTCATGGTCATGACCATGATCGTGGTTGCGCGTGGTGTGCGCGGTGGGCTGGAAAAGGCCGTGCGTCTGCTGATGCCGGCCCTGTTTGTCCTGTTGCTGGTACTCGTGGGTTATGCCTGGAACAGCGGTTTCTTCGAACAGGGTATCGATTTTCTGTTTAAAGCGGATTTCAGCAAAATAACACCGAATGGTGTTCTGATTGCCATGGGACATGCTTTTTTTACCCTCAGTCTCGGCATGGGCGCGATTATGGTGTATGGCTCCTACCTGCCGGACAATGCCTCGATTGCGAAGACCTCGATTGCCGTGTCCCTGATGGATACGCTGGTGGCCCTGTTGGCCGGTATGGCGATCTTTCCGATTGTCTTTGCCAACGGCCTTGAGCCGGGCTCCGGCGCCGGACTGATTTTCACGACCTTGCCGATTGCGTTCGGGCATATGGACGGTGGTGCATTTTTCGGCATGCTGTTCTTTATCCTGCTGGTGTTTGCCGCATGGACTTCGGCCATCTCGCTGATTGAACCTGCGGTCGCATGGATGGTGGAGAACCTCGGATTGAGCCGTATTTATGCCTCTGTCCTGGCCGGAGTTGCGACCTGGCTGGTCGGGTTGCTCACGATATTTTCATTCAATATCTGGTCCGACATAAAACCGTTATCGGTAATCCCCATATTCCATGACAAGACCCTGTTTGACCTGCTTGATTACCTGACGGCCAATATCATGTTGCCCCTGGGTGGATTGTTGATTGCCATGTTTGCCGCCTGGCAGATGCGCAAGTCATCCAGCATCGACGAACTGGCCATGGGTGAGGGCTTTTTCTATAGCCTGTGGTGGTTCCTGGTGCGCTACGTCACGCCACTGGCAGTGTTGATCGTCTTTCTGCACGTGATCGATATCCTCTGAAGCCGGCTTGCCGGCGGGAAAATAGCTTGGAATCCATTAACCGTTCAGCCCTGGTCCCCTATACACCGGAGGAGATGTTCAACCTGGTCCGGGATATTGAAGCCTATCCCCGTTTTCTGCCGTGGTGTCATGGTGCCCGGGTGCTGGCGCAGGAGGTAGACGAGGTGCGCGCCAGTCTTGAATTTTCGGTGGGTGGTCTGACCCGGTCATTTACCACGCGTAACCGCCACCAGGTCAACAAGATGATCGAGATGCACCTCGTGGATGGCCCGTTCAGCCGTCTTGAGGGCTGCTGGCGGTTTGACCGGCTGGGCGAGGCGGGTAGCAAGATTTCCCTGTTCCTTGAATACGATTTCGAAAACCGGCTGGCCGGTATAGTGATCGGGCCGGTATTCAGCCAGATTGCCAATACCCTGGTGGATTCTTTTCAGAAACGTGCGCTAGAGATCTATGGAGAACGCTGAGGATATGACCATCGAGGTGGCCTATGCCTTGCCGGACCGGCAGGTGGTTATCGAGTTGCGGGTTGCCAGGGGAACCACGCTGGAACAGGCCATCGAGCTGTCGGGGATACTCGATCAGTTCGCTGATATTGACCTGGAGAAAAACAGGGTTGGAATCTTCGGGAGGCTTGCGCAGCGGTCTGACGAATTGCAGCCCGGTGACCGGGTCGAGATTTACCGGCCACTGGTTGCCGACCCCAGGGAAATCAGGAAACAGCGTGCTGCAAAGGGCAAGGCCACCAAAAAGGGGGCTGGCAAACTCTAGAAAAGACCTGCCGGGCCATGTTCCGGCATTTGCCGATGGATAGCCAGGAACTTCCCTGGCCTACAGTTCCTCACCGGGTTTGCGGAATGTAATCCAGTGCCAAATCTTGTTGAACAGCCCCGGCTCCACGCGCTCCTGGGGGGGGACCACGAGTGTGGTTTGCGCGGCAGCCTTGTCATCAGTGCCCGGTGTCTCTGACGGTTGCAGGGTTCCACCTATCCGTGCCAGTGCATCATTTTCAAAAAACACGCTGACCCTGTCTTCCTCCGGGTCCCCATAACCCGGCTTGAGGTAGTAGATATAATCCCAGCGGTTCTCGTGGAATACATCGACAACCATGGGAGACCCCATGATGAACTGGACCTGGTTGCGGTTCATGCCGAGTTTCAACTGGTTGACTTTTTCCCGGTTGACCACATTGCCTTGCTGAATATCGATCCGGTGTACTATGTGGAAACGGGCGCACCCTGCCGGAACCAGGGTTGCAATACATGCGATAATGATGAGAAGTTTTTTCATCTACAGACCAGTCGTGCTTGCGATGTGAGCGGCTGCATAATACCCCAAGAGAGCCACTAATGGCATTAACACAGGAGCGGATACATTGGAAACCAGTGACTTACGCAAGGCCGGCCTGAAAGTCACCCTGCCGAGAATGAAGATCCTCGATATTCTCGAAAAAAGTGTTGATCGGCACCGCAGCGCGGAAGATGTCTACAAGGCGCTGCTCGAGATCGGGGAGGATATCGGGCTTGCAACCGTGTACCGCGTGCTGACGCAGTTCGAGGCGGCAGGGCTCGTCAAGCGCCATCACTTCGAGGGGGGGCATTCGGTTTTCGAGCTGAACCAGGGCACCCACCATGACCATATCCTGTGCGTAAAATGTGGCCGGGTTGATGAGTTTGTCGACGAAACTATTGAGACACGGCAGAAAGACATTGCCGCCGAACTGGGTTACGAGATGACCGACCACTGTCTCTATATGTACGGAGTCTGTTCCAGTTGCAAGGGGAAGTAACTCATCCTGCAATCACTTCATGGCGGATTTGTCTGTAGACCGGCCCTTTATACCCTTCAGGGTACCGGCCGGGAATACCATTCCCTGCGAGGCGCGGATCCTGTATTGCATGGACGTGGTGCAATACAGGGCTAGGCGCTGCTTTTCCGCTTCCGGGTTTTCGGGGGCTGGCCCTGTGCCAGCATCTCGCGTGCATGCTCCTTCGTCTGCCGGGTGATCCTGACACCGCCGAGCATGCGTGCCAGTTCATCGATGCGTTCTGCTTCATCAAGCGGGTGCACCCGGGTTCGGGTGGTGCCAGCGCCGGTCAGTTTGCTGACCTGGAGTTGCCGATTGGCCAGTGCAGCCACCTGTGGCAGGTGGGTTACACAAAATACCTGGCGGCCATCACCCAGTGCGCGCAGTTTCTGGCCGACAATTTCCGCGACACCGCCACCGATCCCGCTATCGACTTCGTCGAAGATCAGGGTCGGGATATGCTCACCCTTCAGGCAGATCACCTGGATTGCCAGGCTGATACGTGACAGCTCACCACCGGAAGCGACTTTCGACAACAGACCGGGTGGTTGCCCCGGGTTGGCACTGACCATGAACTCCACGGTATCCAGCCCGTGTGGCGAGAATTCCCGGTCCTGCTCATGCCGGATGCCGACCTCGAATATGCCACCGGGCATACCGAGATGCTGCAGGTCTGCGGAAACCTGTTTCGAAAATTGATGCGCCGCCTTTAACCGGCTTGCTGATAACTGCCGGGCGGTTTCCCGGTATGCCGTTGTTTGCGACTCGAGGCGGGACTGCAGTCCCGCCAGGTCGCGGTCGGCATGTTCCAGGGAATTCAGTTCATCGCGCAGTTGTGCGTGGATATCCGGGAGTGCTTCCGGTTTGCAGTGATGCTTGCGGGCGAGGTCGTGCAGCACGCCCATGCGGTCTTCCAGTTGTCGCAACTGACCGGGATCGATTTCCAGTTCTTCCGTGTAGTCACGCAATCCGTCTGCGCATTCCTGTACCAGCACCGTGATTTCATTGAGCAGACCGGTAGTGGTTTTGAGGCGCTGGTCAAGTCGTGACAGTTCTTCCAGTTCGCCGAGGGTGGCGCTGATCAGCTGCCACGCCGAGATCCCGGTGTCCGTGTTCAGCCGCTCCAGTCCCTGCTGACATGCCGCCAGCAGTTGTTCGGCATTGGCCAGCCGGTCGTGGTCCTGGCCCAGAGTGTCGATTTCCGCGCGCTCCAGCCCGAGGGCATCCAGTTCCTGTACCTGGTAATGCAGCAGGTCAATGCGCGCGTCGCGGTCTTCTCCGGTCTGCATGGCCTGTTCCAGTGCATCCCGGGTTGCGGCCCATTCCCGGTAGCGGGTGGCACTGTCCGTCAACAAGCCGGTGTGCCCGGCACAGGCGTCCAGTAGCCGGCGCTGAACCGGCGCGTGCAGCAGTGACTGGTGCTCGTGTTGTCCGTGGATGTCGACCAGCCGCTCACCGAGCTTGCGTAGCGATTGCATCGGAACCGGCTGGTTGTTGATAAACCCCCGGGAGCGGCCGGCACGGCTGATAATACGGCGCAGCTGGCAGTCGCCGTCGGCATCCAGCTCGTGCTCCTGCAACCACTCCGTGGCAGGTTTGTGATGGCGGATATCAAAGTCGATGGCGATCTCCGCGCGTTCGCTGCCATGACGGATGATACTGCTGTCGGCCCGGTCACCCAGCACCAGGCCCAGGGCATCGACCAGGATGGACTTGCCGGCGCCGGTCTCGCCGGTCAGCGCGGTCATACCCGGGCCGAACTCGACTTCCACTGCGTCGGCGATGGCAAAATTGCGGATGTTGATGTGGGTCAGCATATGGGCAGGTTTGAATTCAGAATCGCCTTTGCGTCTTTGCGCGAGACTAATATCTGTCAGGGCTGCTCGCTCCAGCGCAGTTTCTTGCGCAGGATTTCGAAATAATCATGTCCGGGTGGATGAATCAGCCGCAGGCTGTGGTCGTGTTTACGCACCGTTACCCGGTCACCAGGGTCCAGCGTCAGGGTTATCTGGCCATCGCAGGAAATTTGTGCCTGCGGCGCACCCTCGTGGATGACAACCTCGATGGTGGCGTTGTCGCGGATCACGATCGGACGGTTACTCAGGGTGTGCGGGCAGATCGGTACCAGGGTGATGGCGTCCAGGCCCGGGTGCAGGATCGGGCCGCCGCCGGACAGTGCATAGGCAGTGGAGCCCGTGGGCGTGGCGATAATCAGTCCATCGGAGCGATTGGTGTTCAGGAAGTAGCCGTCGATCCGGGTATCCAGCTCGATCATCCGTGCGATGTCTTTCTTGTGTATGGTGATATCGTTGAGTGCAGAGCCATCGTTGATCACTTCACCATCACGGGTCACGCCGGCATACAGCAGCGTGCGCTCTTCTTCCATGTAGTCGCCGCTGAATACGTGCTCCAGCTGCAGGGTCATCTCTTCCGGCGAAACATCCACCAGAAATCCGAGCCGGCCAAGGTTGACGCCGAGGACAGCGACACCGGGTTCGGCAAGGCTGCGGGCGGCATTCAGCAGGGTTCCATCCCCGCCGACGACAATGGCCAGATCACATTTCATGGCCAGCAGGTCACGGTCAACGATATTGCCGGCGTCGCCGGGCGCCATATCGGCAATGCCCTCGTCCAGCATGATTTTCACCTTGCGGCGTTCGAGGAAGTCAATCAGTGACCGTAGGGTGACGGCCACGTTCTGGTCGCCGGCCTTGCCGATCAGGCCGACGCGTTTGAAGGCGGATTTCACGGGTTGTTTATGCAGTTCATTGACATGGGAAACTACCATGACTCCCCGGGCAGGCCAACACCGGAATTATCCGGGGGTAGTGGCTCTGTTTGGCGTTGAGTCTGGCGGGTATTTCGGGGCGTGGTGGTTGCGTGCGCCGCGTTAGCACTCTATATTCGAGAGTGCCAAACAGGCAGACTACCGGGATTGCCAGGCGCTCTTTCACTGTGACCGATTCAACACGAAATATTCCTGATCGTGCCCAGCACATGCTGAAGGTGCTGATTGACCGCTATACCCGCGATGGTCAGCCTGTGGGGTCGCGAACCCTGTCCCGCGAGGTGGGACTGGACCTCAGCCCGGCAACGATTCGTAATGTCATGTCAGACCTGGAGGAGCTGGGCTTTATCACCTCACCCCACACGTCGGCCGGGCGCATCCCTACGGTGCAGGGCTACCGGTTTTTCGTGGATACACTGCTCAATGTGAAACCCCTGGATACGAAGTCAGTGGAGCAGTTGCGTGCCGAACTGGGTATCGAGATGGCCACCAGTGACTTGCTGGAAACCGCGACCGGCCTGTTGTCCGGTGTGACCGCTATGGCCGGTGTGGTGACCCTGCCGAAACACGATCACGTGGTGTTCAACCGGGTTGAGTTCCTGCCCCTGTCCGACAACCGGGTGCTGGGAGTGCTGGTGACCAGCGAGGGCGAGGTCCAGAACCGCATGATAATAACGGAGCGCAAGTGCAGTCCGTCTGAATTGCAGCAGGCATCGAATTACCTCAACGAGCTGTTTGCCGGCAAGGACCTGGCCGCAGTGCGCAGCACTTTGCTGAAGGAGCTGCAGGAAACCCGTTCCAACATGAACCGGATGATGATGACCGCCATGCAGATGGCGGACCAGATACTGGAAAAGAACCAGAGTGAAGACTACATCATGACCGGGCAGACCAACCTGATGGAGTTTCACGAGCTGTGTGATATCGACAAGCTGCGCAACCTGTTTGACGCCTTTAACAAGAAGCAGGAAATCCTCAACTTGCTGGACCAGTGCGTACACGGTGACGGCATTCAGATTTTCATCGGGGATGAGTCCGGCTATCAGACCCTGGATGAATGCAGTATGGTCACTGCCCCCTACCAGGTGGATGGACAGATCGTCGGGGTGCTGGGGGTGATCGGGCCGACACGCATGGCCTATGAGCGGGTGATCCCCATTGTGGATGCCACCGCCCGCTTGCTCGGGGCGGCCTTGAACCAGAAAGATTAGCCCATATATAGTCAGTTCAGCGCGACTGCAGGTGCGGCGTGGTGCGCGCCATGAACTGATAATTGATTTCAGGTATACGGAGTAACGCTATGTCAGAAAAGGAAAATAGCCCCATTGATGATGTCACGGGAGCGGACGAGCTTGTGACCGGGGACGAGGCCGGAGCTGAGGCAGGCCCGGAACATGCCGAACTCAGCGGGATGCTGGATGACGCCCGCAACAAGGCCGATGAGCACTGGAACCAGTGCCTGCGTCTGCAGGCCGATCTGGATAACCTGCAAAAACGCTCGGAGCGCGAGTTGGCGAATGCACACAAGTTTGCCCTGGATCGGTTTTCCCAGGAGTTGCTGCCGGTCCGTGACAGCCTGGAGATGGGGCTGTCGGCGTTTACGGAGCACGATGTCAATGCCGACAAGCTGCGTGAAGGCGTCGAGCTTACCCTGCAGATGCTGACCGGGGTCATGGAGAAATTCGGTATCACCGAAGTCAATCCACTGAATGAACCGTTTGACCCGGAATTCCACCAGGCCATGTCCATGCAGGAGCGGGAGGACATGGCGCCGAATACTGTCGTGACCGTGGTACAGAAGGGCTACCAGCTGCACGACCGCCTGATCCGGCCGGCCATGGTGATTGTATCGAGTGCCGCACAGGCACACGGAGAGACTTGATATTTCAACCGCTTGCCCCCATCTAAAGGGCATTGGCGGAATGATCCTAACTACATATTATTCATGAAGTTACACGGAGATTAAAGAAAATGGGAAAGATTATCGGAATTGACCTGGGCACCACGAACTCCTGTGTGGCGGTAATGGACGGGGGCAAACCCAAGGTCATTGAGAACAGTGAGGGTGACCGGACCACGCCGTCCATTGTCGCCTTTGTCGATGAGGGCGAGGTACTGGTGGGCCAGTCGGCCAAGCGCCAGGCAGTCACCAACCCGGCCAACACCGTGTTCGCCGTCAAACGCCTGATTGGCCGGCGCTTCGAGGAAGACGTGGTGCAGCGTGATATCGACCTCGTTCCCTACACCATCGTCAAGGCGGATAACGGCGACGCCTGGGTCGAGGCGCATGGCAAGAAGATGGCGCCGCCCGAGGTGTCGGCACGTATCCTGCAGAAAATGAAAACCACTACGGAGGATTATCTGGGCGAGTCGGTAACCGAGGCGGTGATTACCGTGCCGGCCTACTTCAATGATTCACAGCGCCAGGCCACCAAGGATGCCGGGCGGATTGCCGGCCTGGATGTGAAACGCATTATCAATGAGCCGACGGCAGCAGCACTGGCCTATGGCATGGACAAGAAGCGCGGTGATTCGAAGGTCGCGGTCTACGACCTTGGTGGCGGTACCTTTGATATCTCCATTATCGAAATTGCCGATGTCGATGGTGAACACCAGTTCGAGGTGCTGTCCACCAACGGTGATACTTTCCTCGGCGGTGAGGACTTCGACAAGCGCCTGATCGATTACCTGGCCGATGAATTCAAGAAGGATCAGGGCATGGATCTGCGCGGTGACCCGCTGGCGATGCAGCGCCTCAAGGAAGGCGCGGAGAAGGCCAAGATCGAACTGTCGTCCAGCCAGCAGACCGATGTAAACCTGCCGTATATCACCGCGGATGCCAGCGGCCCGAAACACCTCAACATGAAGCTGACCCGCGCCAAGCTGGAATCACTGGTCGAGGAACTGATCAATCGCACCATCGCGCCGTGCAAGCTTGCACTCAAGGATGCCGGTCTGTCAGCCAGTGAAGTCGATGACATCATCATCGTTGGTGGTCAGACCCGTATGCCCAAGGTGCAGGAAGCGGTGACCAGCTTCTTCGGCAAGGAACCGCGCAAGGACGTCAACCCGGACGAGGCGGTGGCCATCGGCGCCGCGATCCAGGGCGGGGTACTGGGTGGCGAGGTAAAGGACGTGCTGTTGCTCGACGTGACCCCGCTGTCGCTGGGTATTGAAACGCTGGGTGGTGTCATGACCAAACTGATCGAGAAGAATACGACCATTCCGACCAAGGCGAACCAGGTATTCTCGACGGCAGACGACAACCAGTCGGCAGTGACTGTGCATGTCTTGCAGGGTGAGCGTGATGTGGCTACGGCCAACAAATCGCTCGGGCGTTTTGATCTCGGAGACATTCCGCCGGCCCCGCGCGGGGTTCCGCAAATCGACGTGACCTTTGATATCGATGCCAATGGCATCCTGCACGTATCAGCGAAGGACAAGGCTACCGGCAAGGAACAGTCGATCCAGATCAAGGCCTCCAGCGGGCTGTCGGATGAAGAGATCGATCAGATGGTCACGGATGCCGAGACGCATGCGGATGAAGATCGCAAGTTCCATGAGCTGATCGACGTACGTAACCAGGCGGATGGTCTGATCCATGCCACCAACAAGTCACTCGATGACCTCGGTGACAAGGTGGAAGCAGCCGAGAAGGCTGATATTACGGCTGCAATCGAGGCCCTGCAGGAAGCCATCAAGAGTGATGACAAGGAGGCCATCGAGGCAAGGACCAAAGAACTGGGTGAAAAATCCGGCAAGTTGGCCGAGCGTGTTTACAAGGAACAGGCGGCCGAGCAAGGCGATGCGGCACCGGAGGCCGGCGCTGAAGCCGAAGCCCCTGCGGAGGACGTTGTCGATGCCGAGTTTGAAGAGGTAAAGGACGCCGACAGCAAGTAGCGCGTCGGTGTCGGGAAAGATAGCGGGTCCGGGGCCGGCATTGCCGGTCCCGGATTTTGCCATTCAGGGGATTTGCAAGGTTGGTTTGATTGTTAATTAATTCCCCGCTGTTCTCTGCGCCCTCTGTGCCTCTGTGGTGAATAAGCAAGGCTGAATCAGAAATATAAAATTATGTCAAAACGTGACTACTATGAAGTGCTGGGAGTATCGAAGAACGCCAGTGAAGCCGATCTGAAGAAGGCCTACCGGCGCGCAGCACAGAAACATCATCCGGATCGCAATCCGGATGACAAGAACGCCGAGGAGAACTTCAAGGAATGCAAGGAGGCCTATGAAGTCCTGAACGATTCCCGGAAACGTGCCGCCTATGACCAGTTCGGCCATGCCGGGGTGGACCCGTCCATGGGGGGTGGCTATGGCCAGGGGGCAGCCGGCGCCAGTTTCAGTGACATCTTCGGTGATGTATTTGGCGATATATTCGGTGGTGGTCGTGGCGGCGGCGGGCAGCGTGTCTACCGTGGTTCCGACCTGCGTTATAACCTCGAACTGTCACTGGAAGACGCCGTGGCCGGTACCACAGTCAAGATCCGGGTGCCGACCCAGGTCAGTTGCGATGCCTGTGATGGCTCCGGTGCCAGAAAGGGCAGCAGCCCGACCACCTGTACCACCTGTGGCGGACAGGGCCAGGTACGCATGCAGCAGGGTTTCTTTTCCCTGCAGCAGACCTGTCCGCGCTGCCATGGCAACGGCACCCTTATTTCAGACCCGTGCCAGAAATGTCATGGCCAGGGGCGGGTGCAAGAGCGCAAGACCCTGTCGGTCAAGGTGCCGGCCGGCGTGGATACCGGCGACCGGATCCGGCTGGCAGGTGAAGGCGAGGCCGGGGAGGCCGGTGGCCCGCCGGGTGACCTTTATGTGCAGGTACAGGTCAAGCAACACCCGATTTTCCAGCGCGAGGAAAACCACCTGTATTGCGAAGTTCCGATCAGCTTCATTAGTGCGGCGCTTGGCGGTGAACTGGAAGTACCCACGCTCAGCGGGCGCGTCCATCTGAAGATCCCGGCCGAAACCCAGACCGGCAAGATGTTCCGTATGCGCGGCAAAGGTGTGAAGCCGGTGCGTGGTGGCCCGGTCGGTGACCTGATCTGCAAGGTCAATGTCGAAACCCCGGTCAAGCTGAGCCGCAAGCAGAAAGATCTTCTGAAGGAATTTGCCCGTGAGATGGATGAGGGCGGCAGACGCCACAGCCCGCAGACGCATAGCTGGCTGGACGGGGTGAAGAAATTTTTCGACGGGTTGAGTGGGTAAACCCGGTCTCGCGCCAAGCCGCAAAGGCGCGAAGAAAAACAAGGGCAATGAAGGATCATCATGACCGGTGCGATTACTCGGATTTTACGGTGTCAGAGTACATAATCTGCTTCACTGCTGTCCCGTTACCTTGCATTGAAATCCGGTAACGTCAACGCTACAAAGCCTGTTACGAGGATCATGGAATGCGGGACATGAAAAACCACTCATCAAGGAAGCAGAAAATTCCTTCTCCTCCCGGGAGAAGGCCAGGATCAGGGGATATAAAATCAAGCCGTTGCCCTGTGTTATCCCCTCTCCCCAACCCGGAGGGAGAGGGCGTTAACGGGATAGCAGTGAATCTGCTTATATTCAGGAATAAATTTACTCTGGCAGCATATTGTTTCTCAGTAGCATTTCTTTTTTGGCTTTCTCTGCGCCTTTGCGTCTTGGCGCGAGACAGGTTTTTTTATCTGTTCTCTGTGCACTCTGTGCCCTCTGTGGCAAGATGCAGGCTGATCTGTAACAGGAAACCCGCATGACACGAATCGCCATTACCGGCGCCGCAGGCCGTATGGGGCGCGCCCTGATCGAGGCCTGCCAGCAGACGGACGGGTTGCTGGTTACGGCCGCACTCGAACACCCCGACAGCTCGCTGCTGGGCAGTGATGCCGGCGAGCTGGCCGGCATCGGCAAGCTGGGTGTTCTGGTGGGCAGTGATCTTGCCGCGGTCCTCAATGATTTCGATGTGCTTATCGATTTCACCCGCCCGGAGCCGACGCTGGCGAATCTGGCCGCTTGTCGCAAGGCCGGTCGTTGCATGGTGATTGGCACCACCGGGTTTTCCGAGGACCAAAAAGCGGACATTGCCGAGTCGGCACAAGACATTGCCGTGGTGTTTGCACCGAATATGAGTGTGGGTGTGAACCTGTGTCTGAAGATGCTGGACACGGCGGCGCGGGTGCTCGGTGATGACGTGGATGTCGAAGTCATCGAAGCGCACCACCGCTACAAGGTCGACGCGCCCTCCGGCACGGCACTGCGTATGGGTGAGGTGGTGGCCGGGGTGCTCGGCCGGGATATCAAGGACTGTGCTGTCTATGGCCGGGAAGGGCATACCGGAGAACGTGACCGCAAGACCATCGGCTTCGAGACCATTCGCGCCGGGGATATCGTCGGCGATCACACCGTGCTCTTCGCCGGAACCGGCGAGCGGGTGGAAATTACCCACAAGGCCTCCAGTCGGATGACCTTCGCCAATGGCGCGGTGCGTGCGGCTACCTGGCTGCTGAAGCAGGATCCCGGTCTCTACGACATGCAGGATGTACTGGATCTGCATTAATCATTTTTGGGTTCAATTCCCCGCCGTTTACGGCGAGACTTGCAGGAGCGGGCTGAAGGTGAGGCGCTTGCGCCGGGAATGATACTCGTCCCGCATAGACAGCCCGGCCCCGAATCCATTACAATCCTCCGCCAGATTCAGGTCAGTTCACAGCAGTATCCAGAACGGGATGGTTCCACCGGGAACCCTCCCGTTTTCTACGTCAGACGCGGAGGTCTTCTTGAGGAAACCGGCCCTGTTGGCTTTGCAAGACGGAAGTCTGTTCCGGGGCGTTTCTATTGGTATTGAAGGTCAAATCAGCGGCGAG